>MTBK01116133.1_pt1 | contig 19737 bp, 18 predicted proteins | sample 1535981 | NCBI WGS metagenome assembly MTBK01 (sample SAMN06109225, study PRJNA356200) | anaerobic digester metagenome | isolation source: biogas reactors fed with pig manure or primary and secondary sludge | place: Spain | collected 2016-06-30
AATACCGATTATATAAGGCACCCGACTACTTTTATTTTTGAAAAACTCATCGAGTTCGTTGTGCAAATTACGATAATGCGAAATGTGTATTTGCAGAAAGCGCACCATCGGCATATAAACATCTTCCAACTCATCAATCGTGAGCGGTTCGTTCAGCGCTGTCAGTTTACTTAAATTGATATCCTTCACCGGAAACATCGGGTGGTCTTCTAACTGGCACCAGTCTTCGCGCGTAAAGCTTCGAAAAGGGGAAAATGTGACGTTGAAATTAGGTTTTTTCATCGTCAAAGCGATTTTTTTTAAGGCGCAAAGATAACAGCTTTTGCTGTAACTAAGGGCAAATAATAGAATTAATGTAATTTATAAACCGACCTATAAATCGAAATCGTTACATTGGATACATTTTCTTGAGAAAGTATAAAGTTCTTTATCTGCTCTTGTTAATGGCACTTTCAGGTATTTTGAGATTGTTGTAAACAAAATTGAAACTTAAAAAAAATCAAAAGAAATGAATTTTAATCTTTGATACACATGGAATAAATAGAATTAAACATTTGTTTAAAACATTTGTTTAATTTGAAGATATTTTTTTACTTTTGCATTATACATCATTACTAAAACAAAAATGAAAGAAACGGAAAGCCCGGACGCCACAACTGAACAAAAAATTAAAGAGGCCGCACGAACAATTTTTCATAAAAAAGGCTTTGCGGCAACGCGTACACGGGATATTGCGGATGAGGCCGGCATTAATTTAGCGCTGCTCAATTACTATTTTCGCAGTAAGAAAAAGCTGTTTGAAATTATTATGATTGAAACGGTCGGCGGTTTTATGCAGACTATGGCCACCGAATTGAACAATGAAAACAGCAGTTTGGAAGAAAAAGTGGAAATTATTGCTTCCAATTATATTGATTTTATAAGCAGCGAGCCGAATATTCCTATTTTTATGTTGAGCGAAATGCGAAATAATATCGATGATTTGATGGAAAAACTACCGATTAAACCAATAATTACAGTTTCGGTATTTTATAATCAATACATAGAAGCGGTTGAAAATGGTGTAATTACAGAACCAAATCCCGCAATTTTTCTGAGCAATCTAATGGGTTTAATCGTTTTTCCATTTATCGCAAAACCGCTGCTACAACAAATTGGCGAAATCGATGATGCACAATATGAAAAAATGATGCAGGATCGCAAAAAGATGATTCCTGTTTGGATAAAATCCATGTTCTATCGCCCTTAATTTGTTATCCGAAACTTAATCAAAGGATGAAAACTAACAAAAATCAGATGATGAAATCAAAACGAAGAAAACTAAAACTTTGGATTAGCGCTCTGCTGCTGTTTTCGATAAGCTTAGTGAATGCGCAGGAAAATAACTTGCTCACCATTGAACATTGCTATCATTTAGCCGAGCAAAATTATCCTTTAATCAAACAGTATGCGCTGTTGGATCAGAGTCGCGACTACAATTTACAAAATGCAGCACGCGCCTGGCTGCCGCAAATCGCACTCAATGCCAAAGCGACTTACCAATCGGATGTGGTGAAAATTCCGATCGATTTTTCGCAACTTCCCCTGCAAGGTTTGGATATTCCTGAATTAAACAAGGATCAATACGGCATTACGCTCGATATTACGCAAAATCTGTGGGATGGCGGTGCCACAAAAGCACGCAGCGAACAGATTAAAGCGCAGTCGCAGGTTGAAAGCGAGCAGTTGAATGTTAGTTTATATGCTGTAAAAGAGCGTATTAACCAACTGTTTTTCGGCATTTTAATGAGTGATGCACTTTTGGATCAGAATCGCATTTTACAGCATGAACTGGCACAAAGTTATGCACAGGTGAAGTCGCTTATTGGTGGCGGCCTGGCAAATCAGAGTGATTTGGATGCGGTAAAAGTGGAACAACTCAAAGCAAAACAGCTTGCCACGCAGGTTACGCACAATCGCAAGGCTTATCTGACCATGCTTTCTGCTTTTATCGGCCAGAAATTGGACGAGCAATCGGAACTGCAAAAACCGCTTGTGCAATCCACCCTGCCGAAAGAAAACCTGCGTCCCGAACTTTCGCTTTTCGAGCGTCAATCCACTCTTTTTGAAACACAAAATCAGATGGTTAAGGCAGACTTAATGCCCAAACTTGGATTCTTTCTCACCGGCGGATATGGCAATCCCGGTTTGAATATGCTGAAAGAGGGCTTCACACCTTATTATATTGGCGGACTGCGTATGTCGTGGAATATCAGCAGTTTTTACACTTACAAAAACCGATTGGAAGTAATTAAAAAGCAGCAGGATAATTTGGCGGTGCAGCGTGAAACTTTCCTGTTTAACAGCGATTTGCAAGCGACAAGCAAACAGCATGAATTGGACAAATACCGCGATTTATTGGCGGATGATGATGAAATTATCACCCTGCGCCAATCGGTGAAACGCGCCACGGTGGCAAAAATGAATAACGGTACCGCCAATATCAACGACCTGATTCGTGAAACCAATGCCGAAGCGCTGGCAAAACAAAATAAAATTATGCACGAATTAGAGCTGTTGCAAGCGATTTATAATCTGAAATATATAACCAACAATTAAAAATAGAACGAGATGAAATCAAGCATTTTTAACGCAAAATATTTACAAATACTGCTGATAATCCTGCTTTTCTCAGCCTGTAAAAGCAAAAACAGCGATTACGATGCCAGCGGCGTTTTTGAAACAACCGAAATTGTGGTTTCGGCAAAAGCCAACGGCGAAATTTTGCATTTCGACCTGATGGAAGGTCAGGAAGTTGAGGCGGGACAAACAGTCGGACTGATTGACACCACGCAGCTCTACTGGCGAAAAGTGCAGTTGCAATCGAGCATAAAAGCGATGGACAGCCGCCACGTGAATGTAGCCGTGCAGGTGGCAGTTTTGAAAGAACAATTATCCGCAGCACGCCGCGAAAAAGAGCGTTTTGCGCAACTGATTAAGGAAAATGCCGCCAATCAAAAGCAGTTGGATGATATCAACGCGCAGATTGCCACGCTCGAAAAACAAATTGCCGCGCAAACGGAAACGCTGAAAAGCAGCAACGTCAGTTTGAGCAACGAACAGCAATCGCTCTTGGCACAAATGGCGCAAATTGAAGATCAACTGAAAAATGCAGTAATTAAAAGTCCGGCAACAGCCACCGTGTTGGGAAAATATGCCGAAGCGGGCGAGTTTGCCGTGCAGGGCAAGGCACTTTTCAAGTTAGCCGATATGGAAAACATGTTTTTGCGCGCCTATATCACAGCCGGTCAGCTCACTGAATTGAAAATTGGTCAGCAGGTGAAGGTTTTTTCTGATATGGGAAAATCGGATCACAGGGAATATGCAGGCACCGTAAGTTGGATTTCCGACAAAGCTGAATTTACGCCCAAAACCATTCAAACGCGTGACGAACGTGCCAATTTGGTTTATATGGTGAAAATTGCCGTAAAAAATGACGGCTACATTAAAAAGGGGATGTATGGTGAGGTTTTGTTTAATTGACAGTGGACAATGGACAATGGACAGTGGACAATGGAGAATGGAGAATGGACAATGGAGAATGGAGAATGGAGAATGGAGAATGAACAATGGAAAATGGACAGTGGACAATGGAGAATGGAGAATGGAGAATGGAGAATGAACAATGGAAAATGGACAGTGGACAATGGAGAATGGAGAATGGACAATGGAGAATGGAGAATGGAGAATGGAGAATGAACAATGGAAAATGGACAGTGGACAATGGAGAATGGAGAATGGAGAATGGAGAATGAACAATGGAAAATGGACAGTGGACAATGGAGAATGGAGAATGGACAATGGAGAATGGAGAATGGAGAATGGAGAATGAACAATGGAAAATGGACAGTGGACAATGGAGAATGGAGAATGGAGAATGGAGAATGAACAATGGAAAATGGACAGTGGACAATGGAGAATGGACAATGGAGAATGGAGAATGGAGAATGGAGAATGGAGAATGAACAATGGAAAATGGACAGTGGACAATGGAGAATGGACAATGGAGAATGGAGAATGGAGAATGGAGAATGGAGAATGAACAATGGAAAATGGACAGTGGACAGTGGACAATGGACAGTGGACAATAGAAAATGGAAAATGGAAAATGGACAGTGAAAAATTTATCAAATATCAATTGTCAATTGTCAACTGTCAATTGTCAATTAATTAAAAATGATACAATTAAATAATATCAGCTTAAATTACGGCGAGGTTTCGGCTTTGAAAGATATCTCTTTCGAAGTGGAACGCGGCGAAATATTTGGTTTAATTGGTCCGGATGGTGCGGGTAAAACTTCGCTGTTCCGCATCTTGACTACGCTTTTGCTTGCTGATAGCGGCACAGCCAGGGTGGATGGTCTGGATGTGGTGCGCGAATATAAAGAGATTCGAAAGTGTGTGGGCTATATGCCGGGGAGGTTTTCGCTTTATCAGGATTTGACGGTGGAAGAAAATCTGAGCTTTTTCGCAACGGTTTTCGGAACCACCATTGAGGAAAATTACCACCTGATTAAGGATATTTACCAACAAATTGAACCTTTCAAAAATCGACGGGCAGGAAAACTTTCGGGTGGAATGAAGCAGAAATTAGCGCTGAGTTGTGCACTGATTCACAAACCTACGGTGCTATTTCTCGATGAACCCACCACCGGCGTTGACCCGGTGAGCCGCAAAGAGTTTTGGGAAATGTTGAAGCGATTGAAACAGCAAGGCATTACCATTCTTGTTTCCACACCCTATATGGACGAAGCGTCTCTTTGCGATCGGATTGCCTTTATTCAGGAAGGTAAAATTCTGACCATCGATCCGCCGGAAAAAATTATCGCCGATTTCCCGCATAAGGTGTTTGCGGTAGAAGCGGATAATAATTATGAAGTTTTGAAACAGCTTCGGCAAAGCGAAAATGTGCGTTCAGTTTTTAGTTTTGGTGATTCGCTGCACGTGGTTTTTAAGGATATTTCGAAAATCGAAAAGGAACAAATCAACGCTCAATTAAAAGAAATTAAGCCTACAATTGAGGATTGCTTTATGGCACTGACGGATAATTGACAATGGACAGTGGACAATGGACAGTGGACAATGGACAGTGGACAATGGACAAGGAAAAATAAATAAATGATAGTAAAACATGGAAAATGAACAACATAGAATAAATAAAAATACGCCAATTCTCAATTCTCAATTCTCAACTGTCAATTCAGAATCGTCTATTATTAAAGTTGAAAATCTGACAAAATCCTTTGGCAATTTCATTGCGGTGGATGCTATTAGTTTTGAGGTTTCAAAAGGTGAGATTTTTGGTTTTCTCGGGGCAAACGGTGCTGGAAAAACCACCGCCATGCGGATGCTTTGCGGGTTGAGCAAACCCACTTCCGGGCGCGGAACGGTGGCCGGTTTCGATATTGAAAAACAGGCGGAGCAGGTGAAGAAAAATATCGGTTATATGAGTCAGAAATTTGCGCTTTACGATGATTTGAAAGTATGGGAAAATTTGCGGCTTTATGGCGGAATTTACGGTATGAAATCGCATGAAATTGAGGATAAAACAAGTCTGATTCTGCACGATCTGGGCTTTGAAAATGAACGAAATACGATGGTAAAATCGCTGCCTTTGGGTTGGAAACAAAAGTTAGCTTTTTCGGTATCCATATTTCACGAACCTAAAATTGTCTTTCTCGACGAGCCCACCGGTGGCGTGGACCCTGCCGCACGAAGGCAGTTTTGGGAACTGATTTATAAAGCAACTGAAAGTGGTATTACGGTATTTGTTACTACGCACTATATGGACGAAGCTGAATATTGTGACCGCGTTTCGATAATGGTCGATGGTAAAATAGCAGCATTGGACACCCCAAAAAATCTGAAAGCAAAATTCAACGCAGCAAGTATGGATGAGGTTTTTCAACAGATTGCTCGAAAAGCAATACGAATTGACAATTGAGAATGGACAGTTGACAATGGAGAATTGAGAATTGAGAATTGAGAATGAAGAATAGAAAATGGTTGCATAAAAATTTAATTGTTACGTGTTTATGAAAAAGAATATTGTCAAAGAAAAATCATACAGATTTGCGCTACTAGTAATAAAAGCGTACAAATTTCTCTGTGAAGATAAACGGGAATTTGTGTTATCGAAACAATTGTTGCGAAGCGGAACAGCGATAGGGGCGTTGATTAGAGAAGCCGAACATGCGCAGTCTCGGAAAGATTTTATTCATAAAATGAATATCGCGCTGAAAGAAGCCAACGAAACAGAATATTGGCTTATGCTGTTGAAAGATAGTGAATATATTAATGAAGAAAGTTTTACGTCCATTCACAAAGATTGTGATGAACTTATTCGCCTATTGGCAAGTATTGTAAAAACAACAAAATCAAGCGATGATGGCAAAAAATAATTCTCAATTCTCATCCGCCAGAGGCGGACTCAACTCTCAATTTTTTGCTTTTGTAAAAAAAGAATTTCATCATATTTTACGCGACCGGCGTACAATATTGATATTACTTGTGATGCCGGTTGTACAGATAATTCTGTTTGGTTTTGCCATTTCAAACGAAGTGAAGGATACGCCAATGGCCATTCTTGACACTTCGAAAGATGAAGCGACACGACAAATTACCGAGCAGTTGGCAGCGAGCAAGTTTTTTACGCTTGTGAGCGAGTTGCACAGCACCGAAGAGATTGAAAAGGCATTTCAAAAGGGCGATGTAAAATTGGTCGTGGTGTTTAGCGATGATTTTCAGCGTAATCTGTTTCACACCGGTGAGGCGGCGGTGCAAATCATTGCGGATGCTTCCGACCCCAACCAGGCGAGTACATTTACAAATTACGCTTCCAATATTATTACCAGCACTTATATGGATTTGGCGAGCAAAGCCCAAAACATGGGCGGGAATATACGTCCGCAGCGCATTATCCCGGAAATAAAAATGCTCTACAATCCGCAAATGAAAGGTGCATATAATTTTGTGCCCGCTGTAATGGGGCTTGTTTTGGTACTCATTACCGCTATGATGACGTCTATTTCCATTGTCCGTGAAAAAGAGATGGGCACCATGGAAATTCCACTTGTTTCGCCCATTAAACCAATTTACATTATTCTGGCAAAAATAACACCCTATTTTGCCCTGTCGATTATCAACTTAATCACCATTTTGTTGCTCTCGGTATTTGTTTTGGGGGTTCCCATAAAAGGCAGTTTAACCTTACTTATTCTGCTCTCTTTACTCTTTATTTTTGTGGGACTGTCGCTCGGCATTATGGTTTCGAATATTGTAAAAACGCAAGTTGCCGCCATGCTTATTTCAGGTGTAGTGTTAGTTATGCCGGCAATGATGCTTTCGGGCATGATGTTTCCGATTGAAAGCATGCCGAAAATTCTGCAATGGTTATCCGTCATTCCACCCAATCGCTGGTATGTCGATGGTGTTATAAAACTGATGATTCAAGGCGTTGGCTTTCAATTTGTAATTAAAGAATTTGTTATTTTAAGTTTTATGGCTGCACTATTAATGTTTGTGAGTTTAAAACGATTTAGTATTCGCATGAATTAAAAAAAGGGAACAGCTATGTTAAAATTTTTATTGGAAAAAGAGTTCAAACAGCTATTTCGAAATGCATTTATTCCGAAACTAATTATAGCGATGCCGATTATGGTGATGTTAGTGTTTCCGTGGGTGGCAAATCAGTCGATAAAGAACATCCAACTGAGCATTGTGGACTATGACCACAGCACATTTTCAGCAAGATTGGCAAACAAACTGACCGCTTCCGGCTTTTTTAAATTAGCCAATTATCCCGCTTCAAGCAATGAAGCCATGCAAAGCGTTGAAGTTGGAAATTCGGATGTCATTTTTGAAATTCCACATGGTTTTGAGAAAGATTTATACCAATCCGGCACGGCGCAGGTGATGATTTCGGCCAACGCGGTCAATGGTATGAAAGGGGGACTGGGCAGTGCATATTTAGCAAGCATTGTCAATGATTTCGCTGTCGAACTTTCCGCCGAACAAGGCAATCAAATGCAGTTGTCGCTCGTTCACCCGCAATTCAAATTCAACCCAACGCTTGATTATAAGGCTTTTATGATTCCGGCTTTGTTTGTAATGCTGCTAACTTTGCTTACCGGATTTTTACCGGCACTCAATATCGTTGGCGAAAAAGAATTGGGCACCACCGAGCAGCTCAACGTTACGCCGATGAATAAAGCTGTTTTTATTTTAGCGAAGCTGATACCCTACTGGATTGTCGGACTGATAATTCTAACCATCACCATGGGGCTTGCATCGTTGATTTATGGATTAAATCCTGCAAGTTACACCACCATTTATCTCTACACAATCGTTTATACACTTGCCGTTTCAGGTTTGGGAATCATTATTTCCAACTATTCCGACACCATGCAGCAAGCCATGTTTGTGATGTTCTTTTTTGTGCTAATAATCATACTGATAAGCGGACTATATACACCGGTAAGCAGTATGCCTAAATGGGCGCAATACATTACCGCCTTCAATCCGCTCAAATATTTTATGGAAGTAATGCGTGCCGTTTATCTCAAAGGCAGCGGCATGCGAGAACTTTTACCACAGTTTTTTGCGCTTTGCGGTTTTGCAGTTTTCTTTAATGTTTGGGCGGTATTGAGTTATAAGAAGAGTCAGTAGAGTTTTTTCCAAAGGAATCGAAAAGCGCACCCGGAAATTGTACCCTAATCTCAATTTGCTTTTCCTTGATTTTGACAGCGGCATGAGTGAAGCCAATATCTTCAACCGACTGCATTTTATGATAAAGCAATCGATATAAGTACTATTTAAGAATTGAAAGCTGTGTATTACTCACTCTTACTTTCTTTCATCTTAAACTTTAATCCAGACGCTGGTTCTGCCTAACGTTTTATGGCTGACATATCTCCGCATACTCAAAGTGCTATTTTTTTTACTATTGCCCGATAAAAGCATTTAGAATAAAAAAATGAGATCACCATAACACGCTGTCTTTCAGAGAGAAGTGACAGTTCTCCAAATTTCACTCGGACAGCAATTATTGTTTATAACACACCGGCAGCTTTCAGATAATAGGTCTGATTCAATCGCTGACGGTTTTTGGCATTAATGTTTTCTATACAGGCACGTTGCCACATCGTTTGAGCTTCTAAATAATTTGCGAGCGTTTCCATACCGCCTTTATAGCGGTCGCCGGTAATTCGCATATTTTCGTGCGCCTGCTCCAACGAAAGAGCCGTTAACTCGACTTCCAAAATCGACTCATCGCACTTATCGGAAGCCATATCGAGTTCAAGCTCCATTTTCTCAGTAATCTCGTCGCGTTGCAGGCGAATCATATCACGTTCAATTTGCGCTGCACGAACCTTATTGCGTCCATCACCCCATTGGAAAATTGGAATACTTACGTTTGCAAGCGCTGAGAACGAAGCGTTATCAATAAGTTTATCTCCATTTAATTTCAAACCATTGATATATCCGTAATTTGCCCTAACACCTATTTTGGGCAGAAAGTCACTTTTCACAAGTTTCACCTGCTGTTCTTTCAGCTGAATCTGTTTTTCTAACATGGAACACTCCGGACGATTGGAAAAAGCACCCTCATAATCCCGGCTTACCAAAAGCAGGTCGTCAAAAGATTCCGGCAATATCACTTCACTATTGAGCGAAATTCCCATGATATGGCATAAATTTTTACGTGAAAGATTTATCCCATTTTCTGCCTGACGTATTTGAAGTTCAGCCTCATTTACCTTTACCTGTACTTTCAATACATCATTTTTGTGTTTCAGGCCGATTTCCTCTGCATCCTGCACATTACGCAACAACTCATCCAAAACGGTGCGGTAAGACATTGCTAATTTCAACATTTCATTAGCTTGCACATACAGCCAGTAAGCTTCATCAGTTTTCACAATAATTTCGGCATGAGTAAGCTCCTGGTTCAGATCGGCTATTTCGTTAGCAATTTGCGACATTTTGTGTGCCGAAGTTATTTTTCCACCGGTGTAAATAGGTTGTTCTGCACTAATCCCGGCCTGGAAAAGGCCATTCAATTGCAGCGCAAAATCCATATCGGGGAAATAAGCGTATTCTTTAAATATCGGGTTACCATCAGGCAACACCGTTAATATATTAGGTATCAATTCGCCGGTAGCCGGGTTAGGCACAAAGGTTGGCAAATAGCCACCCGAAATGGTTTTATTCATCTCACCAGTGGAATAGAAATAATTTCCCGAAGCAGATATTTTAGGTAAATAATTTGCCCGATACGCTTTTTCGGTCAATTCAGCTTTTTCTTTATTTCGTGCTGCCACAGCAGTTGCCTTATTGTTTTCCAAAGCCAATTTCCGGCATGCTTCAAGCGTCATAGCCTCTTGTGATTTCACTCCCTCATTCGACAGTATAAAGGCCGCCAATAGCAAGATTATATATTTTGTTTTCATCATTTTTTAATTTTTATATTGAAAAATACGGCATACAATACCGGAACAAATAACAAAGTTACTAAGGTGCCAAATAGCAGTCCTCCCATAATGGTTGTGGCACCCGAGCTGTACAGACTATCAGAAAGCAGTGGAATCATACCCAAAATTGTAGTTAAAGAAGCCATCATCACCGGACGAAAACGAATTGCGGCACTGTCTAACAAAGCCTTGGCTGGTTCAACGCCGGAAGATATCTGTAAATTAATTTCATCCATAAGTACAACGCCGTTTTTCACCATCATCCCTATTAGTCCAAGCATACTCACAATAGCTACAAATCCGAATGTTTTGCCTGAAATCAGCATTGCAACAACTACACCTACCAAAACAAGTGGTATATAGCAAAATATAATCAGCGGCTTTTTGTAGTCCTTGAACAATGCTATCAGGATAAAAATCATCAGGATAATTGCCAAAGGCAGATAGGCAAACAGATATTGGGTTGATTGCGAACTGGCTTTGTATTCTCCTTCCCACTGCATAGTGTAACCGTCCGGTAATTGAATTTTTTCAATTTCTTTTGCTATACTTTCTCTTGCATCTTCGGCTGACACACCAAAAACCGGGTTTGCTTGTGCCCGCATCGCTCGCTGCCCGTCGTAACGAACCACAACCGGTTCTTCCCAAACCAATTTTATTCCATTTGTAGCCTGACTTAAGGGCACTGTTCGTAAAACTGATTCCAACACTTCTTCTTCTGAAATAACTCCGGTCATCAAGCCCTGAATAGTTTGTTTATCAAACCAACTGAGTGACGGCATCATACTGAAAATAGGAATGTTTTCCAATGCCTCGATTGGTTTTCCATCTTTATCTACACTTTTCAAATAGATATTTTGTTTGTAATCACCTGAGTAAAATGAGCTTATCGGAATACCACCGGTTGTAGTCAGCAATGACAGTGCAACATCCTGACGACTCAGACCAATATTACGTGCAATGGCTTGGTTGTAATCCACCATTAATGTCGGCACTTTAGGCTCCCAATCATTATTTACAAGACAAATTTTATCACTGCTATTCATAATGCTTTCTGCTTGTGCAGTAAGCTCGCGTAAAACTGCAGGATCAGGACCGTTGAATTGCAATTCAATAGGATATTTTTTATACATCAGGTTGTAACGCTTCAATCGCACATAAGCATCGGGATATGCCGCAGTCAGATATGCCTGAATTTCCTCCATATTTTTCACCAACTCTTTTGGCGAAATAAAATCCACTATCAGTTCCCCATAAGCGAGTGAAGGGTCAGCCATGGCACGAACCAGATTATAGCGAGCCGGCGTTCCGCCAATGGAAGTGGTTACATTGGTTATTTCTTTTCGACTTTTCAGATACTCTTCTATGGATATTAAATCAGTTTTTACACTCGTGCTGTTATTTCCTTCGGGTAATTTATACTCGATATAAAGTTGGTCATAATCCATATCCGGGAAAAAGCCCCGCGGTACAAACCGGAAACTGAATGCACTTATCAGAATCAGGATTACAGCGAAACCTACTGTCAGCCATTTATGTTTTAAAAGCCACGAGAGCGTGTTATGCAATATTTTGTAAAATTTATTATCGAAAAGAACATTGTCTTCTCCTGTCTGAACATTAGCCAACCTTTTGTCAGCCTGAATGGGCACTAATGTAATCGCCAAAACCCAGCTCAATAACAGCGATACTGCTAAGACGATAAATAAATCGCGAACATAAATTCCGGCAGTATCGGGTGAAAGAAAAATAGGCAAAAAAGCGAGAATAGCAATTACCGTAGCGGCTAATAATGGTATTGCCGTTTTTCGCCCAATTGCTGTGAGAGCCTCTTTTCGTGATTTACCCCTTTTTAAATCTATCAATATCCCATCGGCAATCACAATAGCATTATCCACCAACATACCCATGGCAAGAATAAAAGCACCTAAGGACACCCTTTGCAAGGTTCCATCAAACATGTTGAGCACTAAAAAAGAACCTACAACAACAATGAAAAGGTTTGCTCCAATGATAAGCCCACTTTTAAAGCCCATTGTTAGCATAATTATGCCAATCACAATCAATATGGATTCAAGTAGGTTAAGCAAGAAAGTGCTCAAGGCATCGTTTACCCTGTCGGGCTGAAAAAACACTTTGTGCAACTCTATTCCGGCAGGTAAGCTATTGTCTTCGAGCTGCTTTAAGGTTTTCTCTACCTGCTTACCTATTTTGGTTATATCCGTTCCGCTCATTGCCGAAATGGCTATACCTAAGGCTTGTTGTTGGTCGTAACGCATTTCGTTACGCACAGGCATTTCAATATCTTCGGTAATCTTTGCAATATCTCTTAGTCGTAATTGGTCATTTTCATGTCCCTGCAAAACAAGGTTTCCAATATCGTCAATCGACTTGTATTTATCATTTACGCTAACACGCAAACGGTAATCAGCACTTTCATAGTAGCCCGAATAAACTGTTTTGTTTTGACCGTTAAGTGTAGAAAGCACTTCTGTCGGGTGCACCCCGAGCGTTGCCATGCGATTTTCGTTTAATTCAATATTAATTGCGGAATTTTGTTTCCCATAAATAATGATATCCGAAATTCCTTCGATTGTTTGGATTTCGCGTTTAATCAGTTCTGCGTATTTATCCATTTCACGATTGGAAAATCCATCGGCGGTCATGGCATAGAACATACCATACACATCTCCAAAATTATCCATCACTATTGAATTGCTTGCACCTTCCGGCAAACGATTTTGAACATCGTTTACCTTGCGTCGCAAAATATCCCAATTCTGCTCCACATCCTTGTTCTTAACCAATGTGGACAAGCCCACAGTAATAATTGACAAATCGTTCATAGAGCGGCTGGAAACAGCATCTAAATTTTTCATAGAACGAATGCTTTTTTCCAGTACATCGGTTACCTCCAACTCAACCTGGTGTGCCGAAGCACCAGGATAAGTTGTTATTACCATTGCTTGCTTCACCCTAATCTCCGGATCTTCAAGCTTACTCATATCATAAAGTGCTAGCGCACCACCAACAACCATCACTAAGATAATAAAATACATTAGTTTGCGGTTGTTTAAAGCCCAATTTCCCCAGTCTTTCATAGCACCCCCCCTACATTTGTGTCTGACACTGCCGGCAGCAACTTAACCGTTTCACCTTCGTGAATTGAATTCACGCCTGCAACAACCACCGTTTCACCCGAATTTAATCCTTCCGAAACAACCACGGTACCATCCCCTTTGATCTCCTTGATTTTTATCGATTGCGATTTTACGGTTTTATCACGCTCGCTATATACCCAAACTGACGGCTGATTATTCATTTCAAAAACCGCCGAAACAGGGACTTTCACTAAGTTAGTACCGTTGGATTGAAGATTAATACTCACCGTTGTAGCCATTCCCGGTTTTAGCAATGAGCCCGATTCTCCTTTCACCTTTAATCGCATAGTATAAAGCTGATTGAGGTTTGCTTTTTGAGTTACACCTATAATTTCAAGTGGAAAAATCACATCGGGATAAATATCTGTAACGCATGAAACTCCTTCAAACTTATCGCGACGAATAAATTCGGAAGAAGGGATATTTATTTCCACTTCGGGCAAATTACTGCTGATTACTGACATTATAGGCATTCCTGCACCTACGGTTTCGCCCTGGTTGTAGAAAATTTTCTGCACATAACCATCAAACTGGGCTCGTAGTTTGGTATCAGCCAAGGCGTTTTTATGGGCATTCAGCTTTGCTGTAATTTGTTGCAAACCATACACCCCTTTATCATAATCATTAGAAGTAACGCCATTTTTTTCATAAAGGGCAATAACCCGATCGGCTTCTGCTTTAATTTTATTATATTCTGCTTCCGTTGCTGCTAATTGAATGCTATAATCGCGTGCATCAATTTCGGCCAACACCTGCCCCTTTTTGACATAAGTTCCCACATCTACGTGCATTTTCACAATGGGTCCCGCAATGCGAAAAGAGAGATTTACGTCCGACGCAGCTTTCACTTTACCCGGAAAACTGAGCGTGCTTGTCTCGCCGTAATGCTCTACAGAAGCAACTTTCACAGTTTTTTCAACTTCCGTTTTTGATTCTTTATTTGTACAGGCGACAGCAATCGTCATCAGACCTGCCAAAAACAAAATATTTCTTTTCATTTTATTATGTTTGAGAATTGATTAATACGATTTTCTTTCAAAAGGCGAATCGAAGATTGATCCACACCTAAATACAACAAATGCTTTACAACCTGATTTTCCCACTCTTCGCAAAGTGATATATCAAATTGAATATGATTTTTGATATTGGTGTTAAGAATGGTTTCGATATACTCTTTCAAAGGTTGTTTTTTGAAATAAGCCAGCAAAATGCCCGGAAACCTTTTTGATAGCGTTTCAATTTCATTTTGAAAAATAAAGATCCCCTCTTCCGAAAGATATAATACGGAAAAATGATTATTGTGCTCTGCTTCCTCTTTTAACATCTTTAAAAGCAAGGGGTAGAGCAGACTTATTCCGAAATTATCGGATATAAATACATAATGTTTCGAAGTCTCCTGAGTTGTTTGCATTATCTTATATTTTAAGATTGCAAAGGTCGGAGTAATAAAGGAATTACTTTTTAATCTATCTTAAAAAGCAATTTCATTTATCTTAAAAAATGCGGTAGTTGAACCTATTTTCCGGCACGAATTACACTCAAAGTCTGCTGAGTAATGCCGAGATAAGACGCAATATGCCCCAGGGGAACACGCAAAAGAATATCGGGATAGTTGATAATTAAGTTGTCGTATCGCTCTTGCGCCGATTGAAACTGTATGGAACGCAAGCGATCGGCAAGTTCTTTGATAATCGACCCCATAACAAACTGTGAGAAAAGTATTAATTTGGGATCCGTTTCAATCAATTTTTCAATTCTTGAATAATCCACAGTTCTTATAACAGAGTCTTCGAGCAATTCAAAAGTAAAAGAGCTTGGTTTATTTAAAAAAACAGAATCAACAGAGGCAAATATATCCATTTCGGAAAAAAAATAATGCGTAACATCCTTAATGTCTTTATAATAGTAGGATCTTACTATCCCTTTTTCAATAAAAAAGAGCTTTTGATTATATGAACCTTCCTTCACGATTTTATAGCCTTTTGGAAATTCTTGAAGTTCAGACATCTCTTCAAGCAAGTTTATCGTTTCGATAGGAAGTTTAGTCTTTGTTTGTAAGTATTCTGCAAATTTCATTTTTACTATGCCTGTTGAAGTTTATGCTAAGATACATCATATGATTAATATAACATACTTTTTCACTATTTTATTACATATAATTAATCAACCAATTATTTAATAAACGCTTATTTTACTCCTTTTCAATCAACAATGTGGTCAGCCTGCAACCCTTCGGCTGCATTGCCAACCATATTATTTCCAAAGGAATTGAAAAGCACACGCGGGAATTATATCCCAATCTTAACTTGCTTTTCCTTGACTTTGACAGCGGCATGAGCGAAGCCAATATTTTTAATCGACTGCATTTTATGATTAAACAGTGAGGTTAAGAACCGGTGTTTTATCTGCCGGTGAAAATCTTTAATTGCTTATACTTTACAATAGAACTGAGCGTTGAACTCAGGTTAAATAGCTTCTTAATAATAAATTATAAAAATAGAGTTGATGAAATCCTAACTTTTTAAAAAAGCTATAATCATATCCAATTTTATAATTTTCAAACAACAATTTTCACAATCCTTCTTTTTACAAAATGGAAGTTCAAAAATCTGAAATACCGTTACATCTTTCAGGAATATTATTCACAAAAACCATGGTAGTGCAATACAAATTAGTCAAAACCGAATCTTATACCGATTGGAAATTTACAAAACAGTTTGGACTATTTTGTAAATACAATTCGTATTATATTCAACAACATAAAAAATCTCAAAAAAAAATATTAAATTAGTGCAAAAAGTATTGGCTATGAGTAATGCACTTCTTGAATATCTGAACAAAAGATTTCAGGCCAACCGGACTTATATCAGTGAATTTAAAATACCCGGGCCGGTTATCACTATTTCAAGAGAGGTTGGATGTAACGGAGTTGATACTGCCCGAAAAGTGGCTGAAAGGCTTAACCGGAGGCATTTGCGGCAGGAATGGAAGGTACTGAGCAAGGAAATTTTTTACGAAAGTGCCAAAGAACTGGACATGGAACCGGAAAAAGTAATAAGTGTTTTCAAATATCCGGGTGGTTCTTCAATGAAAGATATACTGAATGCTTTTGGTACAAAAAAGTTTAAGAGTGAGAAAAAAGTGATTAAAACTGTTAACGAGGTAATTCACTCTTTTGCCGAAGAAGGATTTTGTATTATAGTTGGCCGTGCCGGTCATATTATTGCCCGCGACATAAAAAATTCACTGCATATTAAGCTTGTAGCACCATTTGATTACAGAATAAATTCAGTTATGAATAAAAAGCAGCTGAACCGCGAGGAGGCTGTTGAGTTTATTGATAAAGTGGAAAAAGAGAGAAAACTATTCAGAAAAGCTATCAGCAAAGAGGCCTCCGAAGATGATATTTTCGACCTTTACATCAATGTTTCCGTATTTAATACCGAACAGGTACTCGACTTAATTGAAACTGCTGCGGAGAAGAAGAGAATTTTTTGTGATTACAGTAAACAGATTGATTTTTATTAACTTCTGATTTCTCAAAAAAGCAATGGGGCCTTCCCAATTCGCTTAAAGCCGAAGCCTGTCCAGTCAATTTTCCCGACAAATTGCTCAAAACAGTTGATTTTTCCATACAAAAAATCTGTCTCCCTGCCTTCCCCTTCGTGACACATCATCGGATGCATGATTTCAATCCGGTTTTTCAGATTTATGCCTTTAACAGCTTCACGGGCATGATTTCCCCATAAAAACCAGGTGGCTTCAGGTGCCTGTCCGTTTATATACAACAACAGGTTTTTTATGAAACTTTCCCATAAATACCGGTGACTGCCCGGTTTTCCGGGTTCACAGGTAAAAGAAGTATTTAACAGCAGCACACCCTGTTTTTCCCAGTGTGAAAAAAGCTTTCCGGGAGGCAAAACCGGAAATTCATTATCCAGCTTCTCTTTCAGCAGGTTGAATTTTATAATATCACCTGTATAAGCCTTATACAAAGCCCTCAGTATATTTTTGAGCGAAATATTTTTAAACGGGTGGTTCCACGATTTCAGATTCCCCACCTCAAAAGCCCGTCCGGTGGCAACACCGGGCTGCGGATAAGGGTCCTGACCCAGAATAATGATTTTAACCGTTTTCAGCGGCTGCGATAAAAACCGCAAAACCAGACCTGCTTCGGGTGTAAATTCTGCATCTTTAATTTCTTTTTCAATATCTAAAATCAGTTGCAGATTCCCTTCCTCAAGAAAAGGGAACCAGTCGTTATGAATGTTCAGATTATACAAAAGCAGAGAATCTTTCATTTTTTCATCCGGTAATTTTTGCTGGCAATCCTTTTACATTTACCGGTTTCCGACTGTCAGGCTTAATTTCAAACATATCGTCAGGTGTAAGCCTGCACTCCTCAATCATCTGAATACAATATTCCAGTTTCCCGAGGTCACTGCCTGAGTTGTTTGTACCGAATGTAAATTTGATACCGGCTTCCTTTGCCATTTTTATCATTTCTGCCGATGGTACTTTATACCGGGCATTAATTTCCAATGCCACATTGTTTTCGGCCAAAACCTTAATTACACGCTCCATGCGTTCTTTTGTCCAAAGCTCTGTATATTCATTTTTCAACGCACCCGGAAGCACTGTCGGATTTACATAAATGTCAACCGGTTCCTGCGAGAAAATGGCTTCAATTTTTTCAACCATCTGCTCCATATACTGCTCCTTGTCATCTATCCAAACCTCTTCGGAAATCCAAATCCTTCCACGTCTTCCCTTATAATCGGTAAAGGTCATGGCATCGGTAAAAACATAGTCAAATTGAGCCACGGCATCAGGCGAAAAAAGAGTAATCCACTCCCTGCCTTCAGCCTGCATTCCTTTAAATGTCGGAATATTTTTCATTGATCCGATATATTCATGCAAAGACTCGTCGTCAGTTACCGGAAAATTCAACCCGCAATTTGGTGCAATTCCATAGTTAATACCAAGTTTCTGTGAATTTTTCAATGCATCTTCGACAGTCAGGCCGCCTTTCAGATGAACATGATAATCGATAAGCGGGAAACCGGCATGCATGAGTTTTGTTACCAAATCATCCCACTCCTTATCTACTTCAGGTGCTTTTTTCTCATCATCGGGCAAAGGTTTAACCCTAATGTTACGGTAATAAGTTGTGCTTCCGGCATCATGCGACTGCAATGCAAATGTTCCACTGCCAAGCTTCATATCCTCCCTTTTTGGCTGCCGCCACGGATTTTCAGGTTCAATATATTCATTAACCTTTATGTCATTAACAAAAACTTCAATATGGTTTTCAACCACTTTTACACCAATTTTAAACCATTCGTTATTTTCAACCAAAGGATAATAGATATTGCGGATATTAAAAATACTGCCGGTTTTGCGGCGTTCCATATTTTTATTATTACCGAAAAAGGTGTTGTAAATCTGTATTTCATAACCTTTTAGCGGCCATCCTTTTGCAAGGTATCCGGTATGAATAAAAATTCCCGAATTTGAATTGTCCATTGTTTTCACCTCTGCTTCAAATTCAAAATTCTTAAAACTGCCTTTATAAAAAAGGTGTGCCCGTTCGCCGGAACATTTAATGGCACCATCCTCAACACTAAAACTTCCGGGATTTTCAGCTGATTTTTTCCAGCCTTTCAAAGTTTCTCCGTCAAACAATGAAACCCACTCCCCTGCCTCATATTCAGACTGACATGAAACTAAAAAAAGCAGGCACGATAAAGTGCAGAACACCAGCAAACTGTAATATTTTTTCATTTTATACTAATTTAATTTGTATTCGGCTTAATTGATTCAAACAACTATTCATAAATTAAAAACTGAAAACAAAACTATTGAAAATTCTGCTCAATTTAACAATTTCAGCAAAGTACTTAGTACTTAATTTTATATGAGTGTCGGTAAAGATAAATAAAAAGATGTATCTTAGGAGAAAAATATTTGACATGAATCTAATCAATTTTATGGATCAGTTTCCTGATGAGGAATCTTGTAAACTGAAATTCAAAGCCATGCGGGATGAAGCAGGGGTAACCTGC
>MTBK01173804.1_pt1 | contig 19721 bp, 15 predicted proteins | sample 1535981 | NCBI WGS metagenome assembly MTBK01 (sample SAMN06109225, study PRJNA356200) | anaerobic digester metagenome | isolation source: biogas reactors fed with pig manure or primary and secondary sludge | place: Spain | collected 2016-06-30
AGAAACTGGGATTTGAACCTGGGAGGCGATCCTGACAACTTGACGCACGATGGAGCCAATATCAACGCAGATGCCGGTACGTACAACATCACGCTCAGCCTGGCTACCACGCCGTATTATATGGTGATTGAAAAGACAGGCGATGTGCTTTTGGAATACGCTGCCCACGTTGTGGTTCCCGGAGATTACTCCGGTCACTCCTGGAATGCGACAGACGACCCGTGGTTGTTTGGTCCCTCTGACGGTACGTATAAGGGAGCACTGACCATGTATGGCATGAACGATGGATTTAAGTTTGTTGAAAGCGGAACGTGGATAGCCGGTGAACCGGTGCCCGATACAGAGTACACATTCAATCTGTACAGCGGCGACAACATGATGTTGCCTGACGGATCGTACTTCTGGGACGTAGACCTGCCCTTTGAAAGAGCCATTGCCACACCCATCACGCTGGTGGGACTCATTGGAAGTTTTAATAGCAGCAAATGGGGAACAGACGTTCCTATGGAATTTGATCCGGAAACGCTTACGTACGCTGTAACGGTGGATTTAAAAGAAGGAGACGAGTTCAAAATCCGTTTTAATGAAAACTGGGACTTAAACCTGGGAGGAGATATGGAACAACTCACCCACAACGGGGCTAATATAGCCGTTCCAAAAACAGCCACGTACAGAGTGGTGCTGGATATGGCCAACACTGCATCGGTTACATTGAATGAATAGGATGAAAAAGAGCGCTCTTATCCTGGGCGCCCTTTTCCTTATCATAACGGGCTGTAGAAAAGTGCCCACGGGCGGAAGTGATAACAAAGAAGACAAAACCTTTGTTAGAGTAATGGCAACACCGCAAACGTGGGACGGAAACAAGCGAGCTGATCTTACGTATCAGCTCCTTGTTTACTCTTTTGCAGACAGCGACGGTGACGGATGGGGCGATTTCTCCGGGATTATCGACAAACTGGACTACATAGACGGGCTGGGGGCTTCTGCCATCTGGCTTTCGCCCGTTCATCCGGCCATGTCGTACCACGGGTACGACGTATTGGATTACGCCGGATTGGATACACGGTACGGTACCATGGAGGATTTTACCCGGTTGGTCCAAGCGGCCAACGCCAAGGGTATAAAAATTTACATGGATTACGTAATCAATCACTCGGGCAGGGAGCATTGGTGGTTTCAAAAGGCCATAGAAGGACCCGATAGTCCGTACAGAGAGTATTACATCTTTTCCGATACCCCGGCAGCCGACATCGCAGCCGGAAACATTCCTATGATTGCCACAGAAGGAGCCGCCGGTTACGATGCCGGCCAATGGTTCCCTATTTCCGCAACCGGCAACCAAAAGCTCACCTTTACGCTCGACTGGAAGAACGCCAATCGGCCCACTGCAACCGTTACGCAGGTCCAAGCAGCTGAAGGTACCGCCCAAAATCCACCTGCAGCATCGGCCGGAGCCGATACAAAATACTTGTACTACGGCGATGGCTATTTGCTTCCGTTTGAAAGCAAAGGCGACCAGAAGTACGAATTGACGGTGGATTTTGCCTCGGCATGGGGCTTTTTGATACGTACGAGCGCTACGCAATGGAACAACAAGACGAAGTACGGAGCACAAAACAGTTCGGCAGCCGCCATCACGTTTGGAGAACCGTTTGCGTTGTATACGCACGACAATCCGGACAACGTACACGATGTGCAACTGCCGGGAGCCACTCTGTTCCATTCGCATTTCTGGACCAATTGGTTTGCAGACTTGAACTTTGGAGCCGTAGAAACGGCAGAACAGAGTCCGGCTTTTTTAGCGTTGACAGAAGACGCAAAGATATGGATTGATGCGGGCGTGGATGGCTTCAGACTGGATGCCGTCAAACACATTTACCACAACGAAAACTCGTACGAAAATCCTTTATTCCTAAAGAAATTTTACGACAACCTGAACACGTATTACAAGAAAACCCGTTCGCAAGACATCTACATGGTAGGAGAGGTGTTCTCTGATTACCAGCACGTAGCCCCTTATTACGGCGGATTGCCGGCGTTGTTTGAATTTTCTTTTTGGCACAGGTTGCAATGGGCTCTGGATCAGCATACGGGATGTTATTTTGCCAAAGACAACATGACGTTTGAAGATACGTACAAACCGGTCAGAGGAGATTACATCCGGGCCACCAAATTGTCCAATCACGACGAGGTACGCACGCGTACGCAATTGAACCATTCCTTGGCCAAAACAAAATTGGCGGCGGCCGTTCTGTTGACCTCGGGCGGTTCCCCTTACGTGTATTACGGAGAAGAATTGGGCTACATAGGCAACAAAACGAAAGGAGACGAGTACGTCAGAAGCCCCATGATGTGGGGAGACCACTATACGACCACGTATACAGATAGGATAGACCCGGCGCTTTACCGTACGGTGGCCACTGTACCGGAACAAGCGGCCGATACGGCTTCCTTGTTGACCTTGTACCGCACCTTTGCCAAGGTCCGCAATACGTATCCGGCTTTGGCTACGGGAAACACTACGGAACATCCTGTCTACAACTCCAACGCCCAATCTTTGTGGCCGCACATTGGAGCGTGGTACCGTACGGCAGGCAGTCAAAAACTGTTGGTCTTGCATAATTTCGGAAAAGATCAGACAGAGTTTGTTGTGGAAGATGCTATTGACCATGCCGTGCTCAGGCAAGGGAACGTGTATATAAGGGAAGAGAAAAAAGGGCATACGTTGAAAATGGATGCCTGGTCTTCCGTCGTTTTTTACATTAAATAAGAAATACCATGAAAAGAATTTCCTGTGCTATCCTGGTGGGTGTTTGGGTACTTATGCAGTCCTGTTCTCCGTCTCTTTCCAGGAAACCTTTTTTTGATACGCAACCTCCGGCAGGGGTGTTGACGCTCTATACAGATTCTACCGTTGTGCTGGCTAAGGATTACTTTCCGTCGCTCACACGCATAGACAAAGTGGAATCGCCGCATCTGAAGGTGCTTCCTTATCCCAATACAGACACGGTATTGGTAGTTGTCCAAGATCCGGCACCGCTCATGACCGTACTGCATGTCCACACAAGGCGCCAGAGGGGCGATATCCCCGTACGCATACAACCTTCAGTAAGTGGGCTGTCTGCACGTACGCCGCGTCTGGCTGTGTTTCCTTCCACACCCAATACGGATGCCCTGTGCAACGTACACGTGGAAATGGGACCGGTTACCTTGTACATCTTTTGGCAAAACAGTTTGGTGCAAACGGTAGAAGGCATTACAGATGCCTATCCCATTTTGTTGCCCGGCTTTACGGCACTCCCGGAACGCTCCCTGGTACGTGTTTATGCCGTCAACGAGTACGGGCATGCCAACGATTTGCTCATTCCGCTGGAAAAGGGCAGGGTAGTGAAAGATGTGCAAAAGCTCAAAAGAACGGACAAACATACGGCCGTCATATACCAAGTCTTTATAGACAGGTTTTACAACGGCAATCCGGACAACGATTACAAAATCCAATCTCCCCACGTACATCCCAAAGTAGATTATTACGGAGGAGACTTGGAAGGCGTTATCCAAAAGATGGAAGAAGGGTTCTTCAACCAATTGGGAGTAAATACCATATGGTTGTCTCCGTTGACGCAAAACCCGTACGACGCCTGGGGACAAATATTCAACCCCGACACCCAATTCAGCGGATACCACGGCTATTGGCCGTTGTATATCACGCAGGTGGACAAACGTTTTGGAGACGACCGGGTGCTCACAAACTTATTGGACAAAGCCCACGGGAACGACATGCTTGTCATCCTGGATCACGTGGCCAACCACATGCACCAAGAAAGCCCTACGTTGAAGCAGCATCCGGACTGGGTGACCGATTCCATCACGCCGGACGGACGCCGCAACTTTGAGTTGTGGGATGAGTTTCGTTTGACTACGTGGTTTGACAAACACATCCCCAAGTTTGATTTTTCACGTCCGGACGTATGCGATGCGTTGTCGGATTCCGCCATGTATTGGCTGCGTCATTTTCCCATAGACGGGTTCCGTCACGACGCCACCAAGCACATAGACGATCTGTTTTGGAGAACATTGACCGGTAAAGTGGTGAAAGAATTTCCCGGCAGATCTGTGTTGCAATTGGGAGAAACGTACGGTTCACCGGAGCTTATTGCTAGCTATGTGAAAAACGGCATGTTGGACGGCCAGTTTGATTTTAATTTGTACCATTCCTTTGTAGAAAACACAGTACGAAAAGACGGATCTTTCAAGCACGTATGGGAAACGCTCCACACGTCGTTGACGTATTACGGATACCACAACTTGATGTGCAACATCAGCGGCAACCACGACAAACCGCGGTATATTTCTCTGGCCGGAGGGGCTTTGTCTTTGGGCGAAGACGACAAACAAGCCGGTTGGGATAGAAACATTGGTGTAGGCCGTCCCGTTTCATACGACTACTTGGCTTTGTTGCATGCCTTCAATATGACCTTGCCGGGTATTCCTTGTATTTATAACGGAGACGAGGTGGGTATTCCCGGAGCCAACGACCCGGACAACAGACGTATGATGGTCTTTGAGGGATACTCCCCGTTGGAAGAAAAATTGAAAGAACGCGTAAAACGGCTGGTTTGGTTAAGGAACAACCACATGGCCCTCTTATATGGAGATTTATTTCCGTTGTTTGTAGAACAAGACGTATTGGCCTATGTACGAACGTATATGGACCAAAGTGTTTTGGTTTGTTTGAACAAAGGAAACGCTTTGTTTGACTTGCGTTCTTTGGAATTGCCTTTTGGCATGAATGTGGTAGACTTCACTCCCTATATGGGTGAAGTCATGGTAGAACCCGTTGGGTTTTCTGTTCTTGTTAAAGAATAATAAAGAAGACATGAAAAAAATATTGTATCTAATTTCGTTAAGCATGGTATTGGTAAATGGTTGTGCTCCGCAACAAGAAAAGGAGTTCCATCCGCAATGGGTCAAAAATGCGGTTATGTATGAAGTGAATGTGCGACAGATTACTCCGGAAGGGACGTTTGCGGCCTTTGAACAAATGTTGCCCCAATTGCACGAACTAGGCATTGATGTATTGTGGTTTATGCCCATCCATCCCATAGGTGTGACCGGCCGGAAAGGAGTTTTGGGTTCGTATTACTCCATAAAAGACTACAAAGCTGTCAACCAAGAATTCGGCACGTTGGAAGATTTTCGTAAAGTGGTAGACAAAGCCCACCAATTGGGTATGCGTGTCATCATGGACTGGGTGGCAGCCCACACCGCACGCGATGCCGTATGGCTGGAGCATGAAGATTGGCACGTAAGGCGTCCGGACGGAGAACCGGAATTTCTGTACGATTGGTCGGACGTGGCTCGGCTTAATTACGGAAGCAAAGACATGCGTGAAGCCATGTTGGATGCCATGCTCTTTTGGATAGAAGATGCAGATGTGGACGGGTTCCGTTGCGATATGGCCGATCTGACTCCCATCGATTTTTGGGAGCACGCCGCACCTGCCTTGCGAAAGGCCAAAGAAGACGTGTTTCTACTGGCCGAGTCGGAGAACCCCATCAACACCAAGGAAGCGTTTCACGCGTATTACGGTTGGCGCTTACACCACACGTTGAACGACGTGGCGCAGGCAAAGAAAGACGCAGACAGCATCCGTCACACCTTGGCTCAAATGGTGGAAGAATTTGGTCCCAACGCCATTCCGCTTCTCTTTACGTCCAACCACGACGAAAATTCCTGGAACGGGACGGAATTTGAACGCATGGGACAAGCCACTTGGCAAATGGCGGCCCTCACATTTGTGCTGCCCGGCATCCCTTTGGTATACACAGGACAGGAAGTAGGGAACGTCAAGCAATTGGCTTTCTTTGAAAAAGACAATTTGCAACCGGAAAATGCAGAAACGTTTACCCTTTTTTACAAACAGTTGATTCAATTCAAGCACCAATCGCTGGCGCTGGAAGTACCTCCGTACGGCGGCGTAGTGAAAGAAGCAGCCTTGGACGGATCATGCAACGTATTTGCGTTTACAAGAGAAGCCCAAGGAAACAGCATCCTGGCCCTCTTTAATTTTACAGACCAATTGCAAACAGTCCGTTTGACAGACGGCGCCGGAACAGGTACGTTTGCCGATTGGAAAGGAGAAGAAACTTTGCAAGCGGACGAACAAACGCTCTGGGAATTGGAACCGTACGGTTTCCGCTTGTTTACAAAAACGAAATAACATGAAAAAACGGATAGTTCTTGTCGTTGCCCTTTTGTGGAGTATTTCTGCAGCTGCACAAGTAGAGAGAGTGGAGCCGCCTTTCTGGTGGGCAGGCATGCAAACGCCTTTGCAAATTATGATTTACGGTCCCGGTTTGGGTGAAGGTTCGCTGGAGAGCGCCTCGGCAGGATTGGAAATTGTGGCCGTCCACAAAGCAGACAGTCCCAACTACTTGTTTGTGGACGTACGCTTGACGGAAGGGGCTCCGGGTACGTACACGTTGCGCTGGAAGAAAGGCAGAAAGAAGCTGGATATCCCGTACGTGTTTCATGCCAGAGAGGAAGGCTCGGCCCTCAGGCAAGGGCTGACACCGGCCGATGTGTTGTATTTGCTCATGCCGGACAGGTTTGTGAACGGCAATCCCCATAACGACCAAACGCCCTGCACGGTGGAAAAACCCAATCTCAACCAAGATTACGGGCGCCACGGCGGAGATTTGGAAGGAATACGCGACGCGTTGGATTATTTGGCCCGTTTGGGTGTGACTTCTATATGGCCCACGCCCCTTATGTTGGACGACGAAGCCCGGGTTTCGTACCACGGTTACGCGTGCGCAGATTATTACAAGATAGATCCGCGCTTTGGCACCAACCAAATGTATCGCGATTTGGTGCAAGAAGCGGCCGGAAAAGGCATTACATTCTTGCAGGACATGGTACCCAACCATTGCGGTACGGCCCATTGGTGGATGGAAGATGTGCCTTTCAAAGATTGGATCCACGTATTTGATACCTTCACGCGGTCCAATTATGCCATGAACACGCATATGGACCCGCACGCCGCACGTTTTGACAGAGATTTGTGTACAGACGGGTGGTTTGATACGTCCATGCCGGACATGAACCTGGAAAATCTGTTTGTCTTGCAATATTTTATCCAGGTGGCCGTATGGTGGATGGAATACGTGGGATTGGCCGGAGTACGAATTGACACGTACCCATATTCCAATAAGGAAGCCATGGGAGCGTATTCGGCCGCTTTGCGCAAAGAATATCCCAACGCTACGGTTCTGGCCGAGTGTTGGTACCCCCATCCGCAGCAAATTGCCTACTGGGAACGCGGCCCCTATCCGGACGGACCTACCGTCATGGATTTTCCGCTTACGGGAGAAATCTTCCGCGCTTTGCGGGAAGACACGAACATCGGTTGGGGAGACGGCATGGTGCGTATATACAACGTGTTGTCGCACGATTTTGTTTACAAAAACCCGTTCGAATTGCTCATTTTTGGAGAAAACCACGACACAAACCGCATGTACGAATTGATGTACCGCAATCCCGACAAATTGAAAATGGCGTATGTACTTTTGGCCACTATGAGGGGTATTCCTCAAATCTATGCCGGTACAGAAGTGTTGCTTGGGGCAAAAGACCCCGAACGATTGGGTCACGGAGAAGAGCGCGTAATTCTTCCGCAACGTGTGTTGACGCAAGAAGGAAGAAGTCCGGAAGAAGAGGACATGTATGGTTTCATATCTCGACTACTGACCTGGCGTAAGACTTCGCATGCCGTAGCCAACGGAAAGATGATTCACTTTCTGCCCAATATGATAGAAAATACGTACGTGTACTTTCGCGTCAGTTCTCAAGAACGTCTGATGGTAGTCATCAACAACAGCAAACAACCGGTATCTCTTGATTGGGAAAAATATGCAGAAGGAGTGGGTAACGCCAAAAACGGCAGAGAAGTATTCACTGGTGTAGAGGTGGAAGTAGGACAACCTTGCCACATTCCGCCACAAACAGCTTGGGTAATAGCTTTGGATTGAATACTATTTGATACGTTTTCTTTACCTTTGCAGGTATATGAAAACGAAAGCAACTTTCGTATACAGAACTTTGCGTCTGTGCGGTGTAGCCGTACTCATAGCTTTGGCTGTCTCTTGCCATAGTCAGGTCAAGAGGATTCCCGGTGATGACTTTCAGCTGATCCTCAGAGACTTATTTATAACAGACTTGCTTCTGGAACGCGACGGCGATCTACACCGTATGGCCGATTCGTTGTTGGTCTATCCGCCCATATTGGAGAAACACGGCTATACCACGGAATCGTTTTTGTATACGGTAGACTACTACACACGCCGTCCCACGCGTTTTAAATCGCTCCTGATCAGGTTGCGCAAGCAGTTGAACGAAGAAAGAATAGCGTACAACAAAAGGCGGGAACACCTTGACAAACAAAAAGCTTTTGCAGACCGTTTCAACAACCGGTTGAAAGATTCTTTGACAGACAGACGCAATCTGGTACAAAAACAATATCTTACGCACATCCTTTCTATTGGGCAACAAGATGCATTTTCTATGCTCTGTCAAGACGTGAAGCACCCGTACGAACGCTTGTTGTTGGTGTGGGAAGAACCAAGCTTGGAAGGCATTCCTGCTTTTTTGGAAGAGTCTGTGCATAGTAAATTGCGAAGGCCGCGGGTGTACAAACCGTCTGACGTACCCGGCTTGCCGGCACAGAGAGACCCGCGCCTGCATTTGGAAGACAGACCGCAAGAGATAGATGAAATAGCTTTTAAGTAAAGTATGAAAAGAGATAGTAGAAGAGATGTTGTATACGGCCCCGTAACCAGCAGAAGGTTGGGCAGGAGTTTGGGAATCAACATACTGCCCGTAGAAAGGAAGTTGTGCAATTTTGATTGCATTTACTGTGAACGCGGATGGAATCCTCGGCCGTATCATAAAGAAGAAGGAAGAACGCTCTTGACAAGCGCCAAAGACATATTGCACATTTTGGAAGAGCGGATTGAAGAGTTGGCACAAGAAGGGACGCTCCCCAACGTAGTTTCTTTTTCCGGTAACGGAGAACCTACCTTGCACCCGGAATTTCCGGATATCATAAAAGGCACCTTGGCCATCAGGGACAGATGGATGCCCGGTGTAAAGGTATGTGTGTTTTCCAATTCCGGTACGCTTGACCGGCCCGGAGTTTTTGAAGCCCTTACGATGGCAGACGGCCGATTTATGAAATTGGACAGCGCCCGGGAAGAAACGGTGCAGCTGATCAACCGTCCGCAACCGGGATACACCGTAGCCAAAGCGGTGGAACAGCTCAAAAAATTTGAAGGAAATTTTACCCTACAAACGTTATTTTTTAAGGGAACTTTTGCAGGCCAAACGGTAGACAACACCACACCGGAAGAATTGGACGCGTGGTTTTTTTTGGTTGAAGAACTAAAACCTTGGCGCGTGATGGTATATACGCTGGATAGAAAGACCCCGGCAGAAGGATTGATCAAATGCCCTTCGGAAAAATTGCACGAAATAGCGGCCCGTCTGAAGGCCAAGAATATTCCCGTACTGATGGGAGAATAAAAGACATACTATGAGAATAGTCGTACAACGTGTAAAGAAAGCAGCCGTTCATATAGACGGCACTACGCATGCGCAGATAGGGCAGGGGCTACTGATTTTGGCCGGTTTTGAAGAAGCCGACAGCAAAGAAGATTTGGAATGGATGGTGCGCAAAGTCATCAATCTTAGGGTGTTTGATGATCAGCAAGGCGTCATGAACCTATCCATACTGCAGGCGGAAGGAGAACTGCTGGTTGTTAGCCAATTTACGCTCCACGCCTCTACTCGTAAAGGGAACAGACCCTCTTACGTCAAAGCGGCCGGACCGCAGACCGCCGTTCCCTTGTACGAAACCTTCTGCAGCCTGTTGCAAGAGCACATACGAACGCCTGTCAGGACGGGTGTTTTTGGAGCAGAAATGGACGTGGAATTGATCAACGACGGACCGGTAACCATTATCATAGACAGTAAATTACGTGAATAATTATGGATAAAAACATACATACGGACAAACTTACACAATGCTTCTCTTGCATTGATCTGACGACTTTGAATGCCACCGATACAGAAGCTCGCGGACGGCTGTTTGCTGAAAACGCAAATCGTTTTGCCGGCGAATACCCACACATGCCCTCGGTAGCGGCCATTTGTGTATATCCTACGCTCATAGCGGCTGTCAAAGAAACGTTGCGTGTAGAAGGCATCAAGATTGCGGCTGTAGGCGCAGGATTTCCGGCCGCCCAAACGTTCCCGCAAGTCATGGAACAGGAATGCGCTTTGTGTGTAGAACAAGGAGCAGATGAAATAGACATTGTCTTGTCTTTGCATCATTTTTTTGCCGGACAATACGAAAAAGCCGCCGTAGCCATTCGCGGAGTACGCCGTGCCATAGGTGCCGGTACGCATCTGAAAGTTATTTTGGAAACGGGTGCATTAAAATCTGAGGAACACATCCGGAAGGCATCTTTCCTGGCCATGGAAAACGGAGCCGATTTCATAAAAACCTCTACCGGCAAAATGGAACCGGCCGCCACACCGTTTGCTGCACGCATTATGTGCCAATGCATTGCCGAATATTACGAACAAACGGGAAAAAAGATAGGCTTCAAACCGGCCGGAGGCATAGCTACATCGGAACAAGCCCTTGAATATTACCATATTGTAGAAGAGATCTTAGGACCCGACTGGCTGAACCCATCTCTGTTTCGCATAGGTGCCAGCCGCCTGGCCAACAACCTCTTGAAAGATATCTTTGGTCAAGACCTTGTCCTTTTTTAGTGCGGTAGATATTGGGTTTTCCGCTTTTTCTCCGCTTTTTTTCCGCTTTTTTCCGGGAGGGTAGTAAGTTGCAATTTCCGGGCCGAGGCGTCAACTCACAGGCACACAACAACTTGCAGCACTACGCCATCGCGTGGCACTTACTACCCTTCAATCAAAAGAGGGTTTTTCCGTGTTTTTCGTAAGGGGTAGTGAGTAGTGGATTTGAAGACGGTGCGCTAACGCGCAGATATATAGCGAATTGCAGCAAGAAGCGCTCCGCAAGCACTCACTACCTATAACTAAAAGAGAGTTTTCTAATTTTTGGTTATTCCGCTCTAGTTTCAGGGACTAGCGGACTGAATTAAAAAATAAGACAAAATGTCCAGTTTTTATACTAATAAACTGGACAAATGTATTATCTTTGCTTTATGAATCAAAAGATGAAAGTGTCTGATTATTTGTCAAATACAATTGACAGGTTACCTAGAGGTTATGTTTTTACCTATACTGATTTTGATATAGATGTGGAAAGTAATGAAGCTGTTATAAAAGCGCTTAATCGAATGGTAGTTGCAGGCAGAATCAAAAAAATATCAAAAGGAAGATACTATAAACCGGAAGTGACTCCTTATGGTGATTTAGAACCTGATCAATGGCAAGTTGTAAAAGACTTACTGGAAGAAAATGGAAAAGTTGTAGGGTATCTTACTGGTTATAGTATATATAACAGATTGGGATTAACAACGCAGTTAAGTCATCTTATTCAGATTGGTAAAAACACAATTCGTCCTTCTTTGAAAAGAGGACAGTATACTATTTCTTTTATAAAGCAAAAGAATAGTATTACCAAAGAAAATATCCCACTCTTACAGATATTAGATACAATCCGTTATATAAAAAAGATACCGGATACTACAATAAATAATTCATGCACACGTTTATTGACAATATTAAAATCTTTGTCTCAAAATGAAAATACTACACTTGTACGTTTAGCATTAAAATATCCGCCTTCAACAAGAGCATTATTGGGTGCTTTACTCGATAATTTTCTACCTGAAGATACAACAGAGTTGCTGTATAAATCATTGAACCATATTACAAAATATAAATTTCCGGATTTACAGAACGTATTACCTATGGCCAATAAATGGAATATTGTATGAGACTACATCAGAATAAATTGCTGTTTACTCAGACACTACGAGCAGCATCTCAGTATCTTCAAATTAACCTGAATTTTGTAGAGAAAGATTACTGGATTACTTTGGTTTTACAGAGGTTATCGACTAGCGAGTTTAGTGAAAAGGCGGTTTTTAAAGGTGGAACATCTCTATCCAAAGGGTATGGTTTAATAGATAGGTTTTCGGAGGATATAGACTTAGCTATTATAAGTGAGGGCTATAAAAGTTTGAATGAAATTAAAACAACCATTAGAAGGATTGAGAAAGAAATTACAAAAGAACTCACCGAAAGCAGAGAAGAAGGAGTAACGAGCAAAGGCTCTCGGTATAGAAAATCTGTTTACCATTATCCAGTTTTAGAGAAAGATGCATCTACAAATAGAATTATTATTGAAATTAATTCTTTTGCAAACCCTTTTCCTTTCCAAAAATGCTCCATTTATAGTATGATTTTTGAGTTTTTAAATCAGAAAAACAATTTTTCGCTTATTGAAGAATATCAACTTCATCCATTTGAAATTAATGTTCTTAACAAGGAACAAACAATGTTGGAAAAATTGGTTTCATTGATTCGTTTTTCGTTCGATGAAGATTATATAACTTCTATTTCAGGAAAAATTAGGCATTTCTATGATTTATACTATTTAGCACAAGATCCTGAGTGTGTGCAATTTGTTTATTCTAAATCCTTTAAACAAAAGTTTTTCAAGCTCTTGCAACATGATATGGAGATATTTAAGGAACCAAAAGGTTGGAATACAAAACCCTTATTTAAATCACCTTTGTTATTTGACTTTGAGTCCATATGGAATATATTAAAGAAACAATATGAATCAGAGTTAATAGCATTGGCTTATCGGTCTATACCGGATGAGAAACAAGTTGCTCAATCATTTATTCAGTTACTGCAACGGATTGTCTAATTTTGTTCCGTGTGGGCGTAAGCTGTTTGTCCTTTTTTAGTTTTTGGTTATCTTTGCCCCTCTGAACAAAAAAGCGTTCAAAAGCCCAGATGGCGGAATTGGTAGACGCACTAGTTTCAGGGACTAGCGGGAGCAATCCTGTGCAGGTTCGACCCCTGTTCTGGGCACAAAAAAAGCCAAATGGTCCTATAGTGGCTGTTTGGCTTTTTGTTACTTTTGCAGAATGAAGATTCTTGTATTGGGTTCCGGCGGCCGAGAACATGCCCTGGCTTGGAAATTGGCGCAATCTCCACTGGTTGAAGAACTGTTTTTGGCACCGGGAAATGCAGGTACCAAGACGGTAGTATTGCATAACGGTACAAAGGCACAAAACATCTCCCTTTCTCCACTGGATTTTCCGGCGGTAAAAGAGTCCCTCCTCAAACACGCTATAAGCATGCTGGTAGTAGGACCGGAAGCTCCTTTGGTCAAAGGCATTGCCGATTATTGCCACCGGCAGGAAGAACTAAAAGATCTGCTGGTTGTGGGACCTACGGCTGCCGGAGCGCAATTGGAAGGGAGCAAGGATTTTGCAAAACAATTCATGAACAAATACGATATCCCCACAGCCGCATACAAAACGTTTACCGCCAACGAATATTCGCAAGCCTGTGACTATCTGGAAACGCAGAAAGCTCCTTACGTACTCAAAGCAGACGGGTTGGCAGGAGGCAAAGGCGTCATCATAGCCCCCACTAAAGAAGAGGCTTGTACGTGTCTGAAGGAAATGATGGACGGGCAATTTGGACAAGCCGGAGACAAAGTAGTCATTGAATCTTTCCTACAAGGCATGGAAGTGTCTGTGTTTGTATTGACAGACAGCAAAGACTACAAAATCCTGCCCAACGCCAAAGACTACAAAAGGATAGGAGAGGGGGACACAGGATTGAATACGGGTGGTATGGGAGCCGTATCTCCCGTCCCGTTTGCAGATGATGCCTTTATGGAAAAAGTAGAACAACGCGTCATCCGTCCTACTTTACAAGGACTGGCAGCGGAAGGCATATCTTATCAAGGATTTCTGTTTTTTGGTCTGATGAACTGCGGGGGAGACCCGTACGTCATAGAGTACAACGTACGTATGGGAGATCCGGAAACACAATCGGTCATGTTGTGTCTGGAAGGAGATTTGGCTGCCGCCTGCATGTCATTGAAAACGGGCAACTTGCAAGAGGTGCGCTTGGAACCGTCCTCTTGCTATGCCGTAACAGTAGTAGCTTCCATGGAAGGATATCCGGGGGATTGTGAAAAAGGCAAACGCATAGAAGGGCTGGAAAAAGCAGCCGGAGCCCAGGTGTTTCATATGGGTACGGCCGAGGCAGACGCAGAGGTAAACGCAGAGGTAGACGCAAACGCAGAGGTAGACGCAAACGCAGAGGTAGACGCAGAGGCAGACGCAGACGCAAACGCAGACGGGATGGCAAGCCGAGGCACGGTAACGGCCGGAGGCCGCGTATTGGCTGTAGGAGCTTGTGGGCAAACCTTGGAACAAGCGCAGCAAGCGGCGTACCGACAGCTGGCAGACATCCGTTTTGACGGAATGTATTATAGAAAAGATATAGGCAACGATTTGTTATGGTATTTATCGAATACATAAAACGCAGCGCTTGGGGAGCCGTACTCCTGTCCTTGTTTGTTTTGTTGGCGCTCCGAGTAACCTTTCTTTTGGTGGGACAGTCCCAGACCCATGTAGATGTGGTAGTCGTTCTGTTGACCGTCTTTCCGGTATTGGCAACCGGTATCATCCTAACGCTCTTTTGCGACACGTACGATTTGCTGCCCGACAGAACGCGTTGGATTGTTGTCACTTATGCTTGGTTGACGGCCCTGTCTCCGCAATCGTACATGGCGTGGCAAGGGGCTGTAGCCGGCGTATTTGTAACAGCCGCCCTGTACAGACTGGCCATAGGTTCTCAAGAACAGTTGGGACGCTCCCATGCTTTTATGGGGGCTTTTTATATTGCCTGCGCCACATTGTTGTTTCGTCCGGCCTTGCTGTTGTACATCCCTTTAATCATAGGACTCCTGAATCTATCGGAAGTGACGTTCAAGAACTTCTTGGCGTTTCTGGGAGGTATTGTCACGCCTTTCATTCTGTTGTTTGCCGGTTTTTGGTTTCTAGGCTACGATTTCTGGAGCTATGCTCAAGAGATGGCCCAAGATCTATCCATACAAAAATTGTCTTTTGGAATGGCCGGCATTCCCCTTACGCGGTTGATTCCCGCAGTCGTATTTATCCTCTTGCTGCTGGTAGCCGTAGCCGTGAAATGTATGAGACGCGAATCTTCCGGCTCTTTGAACAAATCGCGTTTTTACTACTCCATGTTTTGGTTCCTTGTCTTTTCCGCCCTCGGCCTGATTCTTTGGCCGGAACACGTATACGGATTTGCGGTGTTGTTTATGATTCCGGCATCGTACTTTTTGACGGCGTTGTTTTCAGGTAAAAAAATCTTTGGAGCCAACGTGTGGATGGCGCTCTTTATTCTGGCGTCTGTTGTGTACTTTGTACAGGGTCTGGGTGTTCTCCCGGGAGGGTAGTAAGTCGCTGCTTCCGGGCCGAGGCATCAACTCACAGATACACAACAACTTGCGGCACTACGCCATCGTGTATCACTTACTACCCTCTGTCAAAAGCGCTGTTTTCGGCGTTTTTCCGGGAGGGTAGTAAGTCGCTGCTTCCGGGCCGAGGCGTCAACTTGCAGGCACACAGCAACTTGCAGTGCTACGTCGTCGCGTGGCACTTACTACCCTCTGCCAAAAGAGCTGTTTTCCGCGTTTTCCGAGGGGGGTAGTAAGTGGCTGCTTCCCAGCCGAGGCGTCAACTCGCAGACATACAGCAACTTGCACTACTACGCCATCGCGTGTCACTTACTACCCTCTGCCAAAAGCGCTGTTTTCCGCATTTTCCGAGGGGGGTAGTAAGTCGCTGCTTCCGGGCCGAGGCGTCAACACACAGACACACAGCAACTTGCAGCACTACGCCATCGCGTGTCACTTACTACCCTCTGCCAAAAGCGCTGTTTTCCGCGTTTTTCCGGGAGGGTAGTAAGTCGCTGCTTCCGGGCCGAGGCATCAACTCACAGATACACAGTAACTTGCAGCACTACGCCATCGCGTGGCACTTACTACCCTCTGCCAAAAGGGCAATTTTCCGTGTTTTCCGAGGAGGGTAGTAAGTCGCTGTTTCCGGGCCGAGGCGTCAACTTGCAGACACCCAGCTGTTTGCAGCACCACGCCATCGCGTGGCACTTACTACCCTCTGCCAAAAGGGCAATTTTCCGTGTTTTCCGAGGAGGGTAGTAAGTCGCTGTTTCCGGGCCGAGGCGTCAACTTGCAGACACCCAGCTGTTTGCAGCACCACGCCATCGCGTGTCACTTACTACCCTCTGCCAAAAGCGCTGTTTTTCGCGTTTTTCCGGGAGGGTAGTAAGTCGCTGCCTCCGGGCCGAGGCGTCAACTTGCAGACACACAGCAACTTGCACTACTACGCCATCGCGTGGCACTTACTACCCTCTGCCAAAAGGGACTGTTTATTCTGGCGTCTGTTGTGTACTTTGTTCAAGGTCTGGGTGTTCTCCCGTCAGGGTTTTGAGGAAGGCGATAATCTTATCTTTCTCTTTTTCAGATAGTTTTTTGCCTCTTTGGTGGTAAGCCATGGCAGAAACGGCTATGCGCAAATTGTCTGTAACGGAGTTGTGAAAATACGGATAGGTAAGTTCAATGTTCCTCAAACCCGGCACTTTAAACCGGTGTATATCTATAGGGTTTCCCGTTACTTTGTAATGGCCCATGTCTTCCAGGATCAGTTCTTCCCGGTTGATGAAAAACTCATTGGCCGTACCTACATATTCCAAAGACAAACCTCCTACCGGCACGCCGCTGTGGCACGTAGCGCAACTGTATTTTTTAAACAAGTCGTATCCCTTTTTTGCATCGCGGCTAATGGCGTCTTCATCTCCTTTCAAATACCTGTCAAAGGGGCTGTTGGGGGTAATCAACGTTTTCAGATATTCCACCAAGGCATCTATCAACGTATTTTCTGTCATATCTGTATCCGGATAGGCTTGTGCAAAAAGATCCATTAGTTCTTTGTTCTCAGCCAACACGTCTATGAGTACATCTATCGTATCGGCTTGCATTTTGACGGGATCTTTAAAATGCAGGCTTACCATTTCCTCCGGGGTGGTTGCTTTGCCGTCCCATGAAAAAACAGTATGGAATATGGCATTGAACGTAGTCAACGTACTTGTTTCAGAAGGTTGATTGTGTACGCCTATGGAAAAAGGCAGGTTGTCCGTTCCTCCCGTTTCCGGGTTGTGGCAAGATGCGCACGAAAGATTGTAGTATAAACTGCGGCCCAAAGCTGCTTTCAACGGGTCTGTAGGCAATGTGTCCGGCAGCGGTTGGATGGGTTGAAAAAGGGCATGTGTAATCGGATACGGTACGTCGTAATCTTCACTCAAACGGGTGTATATCCAATCCAGGAGTATTTCTTGTTTTCCTTTTATCAAAGGCGATTTCCAATGTATCAATCGAAAACTCAACGGAGGCATGCTCCTGTTCAATGCAATCTTTTGCAATTTGTAAAGAACAGGTTGGCTGATGGACTTCTTCTGATACAGCTGCTCAAATGCATGGTCCATATTGGAAAAGCGAATGGCTTTTTCGGCGTCTTTTTCTATAAAACTTCCAACGATGGGCAAGTGGATGTGATGACATACGTATTCCGGACCGGCGTGGCAAGACATACAACCTCCTTCATCAATAAGGACTTCCATTTGCTCCATCTTGGACAATTTGTCGGAAGGCGGTTTGTTGACAAGACGAGACACGAAGATTCCCACTCCGATGAGCATCAAAAAAGATCCAAAAATCTTCCATGCAACGGTTCCTATTCTTTTACGTCTTTCTTTTCTCTTCATAAGGAATAATTATGTAAGCCGGCTTCTGCTCCGGGAAGGTACCTGTATCCGTACCAACATATTTGCAAAGCTACAAAAGCAATGATAAAAACAATGCCTGCCGTTTTCACGGCTTGCGGTTTTGATTTCCGTATGTGAAAATACAACACATACAAAAGCCACGTGATGGCGGCCCACGTTTCTTTTGGGTCCCATGCCCAGTATTCTCCCCAAGCTTGCCGAGCCCAAATGGAACCCAAGAGCATGCCGATGGTAAAAAACGAAAACCCAATGCGCGAGAGGGCATCAATGGCCGGCATCCCTTTTGTTTTTGAGCGCAAGAGCATCACGACAGTCAACAGGAAAGCACAAGCCAACAAGGCGTATGAAAACATATAAACGGTTACGTGCGGGATAAAGAAGACGCTTTGCAAGGCCGGTGCAAGCACTTGGGTGTGGATTTGCGGACGTACTGTATTTATCAGACTGAACACAAGGGCCATCACGGTAGCCAAAGGAAGTATCAGCGGCGAACGCCAGCGCAAGAACGTAAGGAGTCCTGCTAACGTAAGGAATAGGGTGTACCACAACCTGATTTCACCCATAGTCACCATGGGCGGCCGCTTTTGCAAGACCCAAAGCCCTGCCACAAAGCTTCCATACACCAAAATGCCGGCAGTATAGAGCACGATGGTCCAAAAGAACGATTTTTGCGTACGGCGGAAAGACAACACGGCACCTGTAATCCACAAGAGGGCTGCTCCGCCGGCAAAAAGAATATGATGGTTCCACGTCATTTTATAAATTGTTTTATGGCTCCTCCCATCATCAAGAGGATACCCAATAAAACAAGAATACTCCACGGTTGTCGTGTGACGAGTACGGTACAAGAGACAATGTCTCCCATAGGTGTTTGCTCGTAGTCCAAAAGATACATTCGGTATCCTTTGTAGCGTACAGGGTGATTTACACGCAGCGTCGCCTCTGTGGCAACAGGGCTTTGCACTTCTGTGGCAACAGGGCTTTGTACTTCTGTGACAACAGGGCTTTGTGCCTCTGTGGCAACAGGGCTTTGTGTCTCTTTGAAAGAGAGCTCTGCCGTGTATTCCATAGGCTCTCCCGTAGGGTATCGGCGGACGGTAAAAGTATCCAGCCGTATATCAAAAGGAAGGGAAGTGTGAACGTATTGGTGTGTGGGTAGGGTGATGGACGCTTTGTATTCGTCCGGCGTGCCCAACATGCCTGCCCAAAGCGCCAACCACAGGCCGGCACCCAAAAGAGAAAACGAACGGAACGGCCCCGCACCCGGAAGGGAAAACGAACGGAACGGCCCCGCCCCCGGAAGGGAAAACGAACGGAACGGCCCCGCACCCGGAAAGGAAAACGAACGGAACAGACCCGCTCCCCAAACAATCAAAAATACAACGAGTATGATGACAAAAGGCCAGCTTTTGGTGAAATGGATATGTGCCGGCAACAAGCCTTCCAATAAAGCGCCTATCAACAGCAGCACCAGAACTATTACAATGTGTTTGTCTTGTACAAGGCGGCGACATTTCCACCCTGCGTAAAGAATAAAAACCCCTATAATGATATTTAGGGGGAAAGAAAACAAATGCAGACGGCCAATCATTCTGAAGTAGAGGTACCCAGCGGATTCGAACCGCTGTACTCGGTTTTGCAGACCGATGCCTAACCACTCGGCCAGGGTACCAGTTCCTGAAAAGGACTGCAAAGTTAGTAAATCTTTTTAATTAGTGAAGATTTTTGAAGAGTCCTACAATATTTTCCAGGTATTGTTTATCCATACCATCAAAGGCGTTCAATTTGTCGGAATCCACATCCAGCACGGC
>MTBK01267899.1_pt1 | contig 19713 bp, 19 predicted proteins | sample 1535981 | NCBI WGS metagenome assembly MTBK01 (sample SAMN06109225, study PRJNA356200) | anaerobic digester metagenome | isolation source: biogas reactors fed with pig manure or primary and secondary sludge | place: Spain | collected 2016-06-30
ACCTTTAGTCAAAACCTGGACTCATCACAAGGCCCTTACCTAAATAGATAAAGAACCCGCTGGACCATGTCCTTACCCTATTCAACTTTCAAAGAACAAATGCGTCGCACCCGATTACCGGGTGCGGTCTAATAATAACATGCACCAAAACGTTTGTCAAATATTATTACGTCAAAATCCGCTAGGAAAACCGACCTTCCCCCAAACCCGCCCCGGCAAAGGAAAACTGAAAAACAGCGCCGCCGCAAAGGCGTGCGGATACGCGACAAGACCTCTTTCCGGCAGTCCCGCAGCTGCTTAAAGCCGCGCAAACCTCCCGGTAAAGAAGCGCAGGACCGGCGGCTCATAGACCCATTTCAGCCCCTCGATTTCATCGCGGCGGGCATGAACTCCGGCGATCGCCTCCGCGGCATAGGCCAGATGGGAGGCGGTATAAACCCGCCGGGGTATCGTCAGGCGGACCAGCTCCAGCCGGGGCGCATAATCACGACCGTTGCGGTCCCGGCCGGCGGAAACAATCCCCCGTTCCATGCTGCGCACCCCGGATTGTTCGTAGATCGCCGCCGCCAACGCCTGTGCGGGCAATTGATCCTGTGTCAAATGGGGCAGGAAAGACCTTGCATCGAGAAAAACAGCATGCCCCCCCACGGGCTTGACTATGGGCACGCCCAGCTGACTGAGCCTGTTCCCAAATGCAGCAACCTGCTCGACGCGGTGGCGAATATAAGGGTACTCCACCGATTCGCGCAACCCCCGGGCGAAAGCTTCCATATCCCGCCCGGTCATCCCACCGTAGCTGGGCATCCCTTCAAAGACCACCACCATGGCAGCAGCCTGGCGGTAGATCTCCTCATCATTGATCGCCAAAAACCCGCCCATATTGACAATGCCGTCCTTCTTGCCGCTCATGGTGCAGCCGTCGGCGTAACTGAAGGTCTCCTTGACAATCTCGGCGATACTGACATCGCCGTAACCCGCCTCCCGCTTTTTAATAAAGTAGGCGTTTTCCACACAGCGGGTGGCATCGACAATCACCTTGATGCCGTACTTTTCGGAGAGCCCCTTGACCTCGCGCATGTTCTTCATGCTGACAGGCTGCCCTCCGGCCATATTCACAGTTACCGCCAGCGAAATATAGGGGATCATCTCCGGGCCGACGCGTTTGATCAGCGCTTCATACTTTTCCAGATCGACATCGCCCTTAAACGGGAAATCCTCTCTTTGCGGATCATGGGCCTGATCGACGATCACATCGACAAAGGTGCCCCCGCTCATCTCCTGATGCGCCCTTGTCGTCGTAAAATACATGTTGCCCGGGATATACATCCCCGGTTTGATCAGGATCCGGGAAATCAGATTTTCCGCCCCCCGGCCCTGATGCGTTGGGATCACATATTTAAAGCCAAACAGTTCGCGGACCGTCTCCTCCAGATGAAGCCAGTTTTCGCTTCCCGCATAGGCCTCGTCGCCAAGCATCAACCCGGCCCACTGGTGATCGCTCATCGCATTGGTGCCGCTGTCGGTAAGAAGATCAATATAAACATCTTTTGATTTCAATAAGAACGTATTAAAGCCGGCCTTCTCAATGCGCCGGCTTCGCTCCTCTTCCGGTAACAGACTGATCGTTTCAACCGCCTTGATTTTGTACGGCTCCGGTAGATTTTGCTCCACGCTGGCGCCTCCCTGTCAGATCATTTTGCTCTCCGGCGAGAGCAACCCGGTCACAACCGTCTCTATCGCTCAATAAAAGAGGTGGGTGAACCGGGGCCAAGCGCAGGGTCATGCCCTAATGATGCCGCCAGGTCACCCACCTACATTCTATTTTAACTCTCCGGGCTGCTTTTGTCTATTTGCCAAAAAAATCATCAGGATGAAAATGCTACCGCGGTTTCAGCGTGGGGAAAAGGATGACATCGCGGATTGAAGGGCTGTCGGTTAAAAACATGATCACACGATCGATGCCGATGCCCAGACCCGCCGCCGGCGGCATCCCGTATTCGAGAGCGGTAATGAAATCCTCGTCCATCATGTGGGCCTCTTTATCGCCCGCCTCACGGCGGGCCAGCTGCCGCTCGAATCTTTCCCGCTGGTCGAGGGGGTCGTTTAGTTCCGTGAAAGCGTTGGCCACCTCTTTACCGGCCATGAAAGCTTCAAAGCGATGGGTCAAGCGGGGTTCCGAATCCATTTTCTTGGCCAGAGGTGAAACATCAACGGGATAATCGATGACAAATATCGGGCTCCGCAACTGCTCCTCACAGAAGGCTTCAAAGAAAAGATTGAGAATTTCACCCCATTTTTCTTTACCGTCAAGTTCCAACCCGGCCTGACGGGCCGCCTCCCGGGCAGCGGCATCACCGCTGATCTCTGAAAAATCGACTCCGGCGTACTTCTGCACAATACTGATCATCGTTTCCCGGGGCCACGGCGGGGTCAGATCCAAAGTCTCCCCCTGATAGACCACCTCGCTTTGCCCCAGCACCCGCACAGCGCATTCAGAAATCAGCTTTTCGGTAAGGACCATCATATCCCTGTAATCGGCATAGCTCTCGTAGATCTCCACCGAAGTGAACTCGGGATTGTGGACCGGGGAGATCCCCTCATTGCGAAAAATTCTGCCGATCTCGTAGACCTTGTCCAGCCCGCCGATAAGGAGACGCTTCAGGTGAAGTTCAGTGGCAATACGCAGGTACAGACTAATATCAAGAGCGTTGTGATAGGTAATAAAGGGACGGGCCAGAGCACCGCCGGCGATCGTTTGCATAACCGGCGTCTCCATCTCCAGAAAGCCCCATTCATTTAACAGATCGCGCATTGTCTGAATGATCTTGCTGCGGTTGATAAAAGTCTGCCTGACCTCATCGTTGGCGATGAGATCAAGATAACGCTGCCGGTAACGCAACTCGACATCTTTTAAACCATGCCATTTTTCCGGAAGCGGCCGCAGCGCCTTGGTGAGAAACCGATAATCCTGCACTGACACAGTAATTTCACCCTTGCGGGTTTTGAAAACCGACCCCTCAACGGCGATAAAATCACCGATATCGAACAGCTCGACGAGGTTGTACTTCTCTTCGCCAAGCTGGTCCCGGCGAAAGTAGATCTGAATTTTCCCCCGATAATCTTTCAGATCGGCAAAAGCGGCTTTGCCGTGTGTGCGGATACCGATTAATCTGCCGGTGATGGTGACGTTTGTGTCCTCCAGCGACTCAAATTGGGCAACTATATCTGCGGAATAGTGAGTGGGAACGCAACCGGGGCCAAATGGTTCAATACCTTTCTCCTTCAGCTGAATCATCTTCTGGCGCCGGGCCTTCATCAGTTCATTTAGCTGATCCTGCTCCATTTAGATACCTCCAAAAGTTTAGCTGATCTCCATGATCCTGTATTTAAGCGAGCCGGCGGGCACTTTCACCTCGATTTCCTCTCCAATCGACAGGCCCAGGATGGCTTTACCCACCGGAGATTCGTTGGAGATCTTCCCGTCCCCCGGATCAGCCTCGGCAGTACCGACGATTGTATAGATATATTCACGATCCATCTCAATATCTTTGAGCTTAACCGTTGAACCGATCGTCACATAGCTGTTGGTGCCGTCTTTTTCAAGGATCCGGGCCCGGCGCAGGATTTTTTCCAGGGTGATAATCCTTCCCTCGATGAAAGCCTGCTCATTTTTAGCATCTTCATATTCCGAGTTGTCGGTAATATCGCCATAGGTAATCGCATCTTTAATGCGGGCGGCAATCGCCTTGCGCTTCACCGATTTGAGAAAATCGAGCTCTTTCTCCAGCTTTTCCAGACCGCCTCTGGTTAAAAGGACCTCTTCGTTGGCCATGTAATGATTCTCCCTCTCAATTGGTTTTAGCTGAAAGAACATTACAATTTTATGAACTTCCTACGAAGCATATGCATTTGCCTGGCGAAATAAAAAACGGAACCGTCAAGAAATCGGTCCGCCGAAGCGCCGCTTTCCTTTGACACTTTCCGCATCGCTCCAGATTTATCCGCTTGGCAATCAGAAATTGTAAACGTATTATAAATGCCAAAAAGTCAATTGTCAAGCTCAGCAAACACGATGTTTGTAACCGGCCTGTGATATTATCACCCTTTAAGCAATCTGAGATAATGTCACCATGTACGGGAACTGTAAATTTTTTTATCTAGCCATATCCGCCAATAATGGCGATGACCCGACAAAGCGGAGGCTCCCTCCCCAAAGGGGCGCCCCGGTCAAGCCGGCCGGCCTTTCCGAATCGCTCTGACAGCAGCAAAATTAAAGTAACGGTCCAGCGCGGCAAAACCGGAGAGAGTAAAGCCGTGCTTCCTGCTCAGCCGGCGCATCTGGATCAGCTTCTCGACCCGCAACCCATAGCCGAGGAAGTAGCGGTCGAATCTGCCCTCCAGCGCCAGCAGAACCGCTTCAGCCATGGGGGCACGGACAGCGTCTGCCGGCAAAGCGGGATCATGGCACAGGACAACCCCTCCCGGAAGCCGCAGCACAGACTGATCGAAGATCATGACATCGGAGCGGCAACTGATGATCCTTGCGGTAAGCTCATCCGCCGCACTCAGGTTGCAGACAACAGCGCCGGACTTGATGAGAGCAGGGTGTAGAGCGAACCCGGCTGCTTCCCCGGCGGCGATGATCAGATCCGCCTGGGCCACCGCTTGCCCCGCCCGCGCGCTGATCTTGCAAGCGACACCGCAATCGTAAAGCACCCGGCCGGCCAGTCGATCCAATCGGGCCCTGTCTGTATCGACGAGAGTTAAATAGTTCACCCCGTCCCGGGCGAGAATTTGCGCACAGGCGCTGCCACAAGGTTCTGCCGCCCCGATGATCAGCACCGCGGCCTCCTCCGGATCGATCTCCATCAGCTCCGCCGCCTTCCAGAGCCCGTCGATGGCGGCAGCAACAGCACAGCCGGCGCCGCCGGTTACGGTTGAATCCAGATTGCGGGCAACGGCAAGCGCTGCCGACCCCAGCGCTTGCAGCAGCGGCGCTCCCAAACCGATGATCCGCGCCCCCAGACGCGATGCCTTCTCCCCGGCATGAATTGTTCTTTTCAGCAGCCTTGCCGTGGGAAGATCCCGGAGTTGAGCAAGATCATAATTTAAAAAAAATAGCCATCCTTCCGCCCGGCCGAAAGGCGAGCTGATCCCGATCGGGGCTGATGCCTGTGGCGAAACAAAGCGGCTCCACCAATCGAGGTTTAAAACAGGCAGCCGGATTCTCCGATCCGGCCGCCTGGCATTAGAATGAACAATTATAGCAAAACGCTCAGCCACCGGCTTCGCACCCGCTCCCTGTTAGAGTTTACTGCAGCTCGATGACGCGGGGAGTTATCTGCAGCTCTTCCAGCATCCGGCCGTACTGTTCCTCCGGAAGTTCCGTACTGCTGCCGGCCAGAGCAACCAGGATCGCCTCCATGATATTGGTTCCAAAAGAGCGGCCGTCCATATCGGGAGTCGTTGTGATCAGGGTCTTCACACCGCTCTCCTGTAAATGGCGAACATCGTCCGCAGTCACGGTATTGGTGATCACGATCTTACCCGGAAGCTCCGGAGGCATATACTGGCGAATAAAATGGAAATCGCCGGCGATGATCTCATTTTCCAGGAAATATTTCACCTGACGGGGCTTGTTCTCCCCCTGTTGCTCTCCCGTCGGATAAACCATGGAAAATGGCAGCTTCGTCAGGATCGGTGCAACAATTCGGGCCAGACGGGCCAGGCTCTCCAACGATTTCAGCGGCAGCGGCCAGTTGAGCACGAAAAGAAAATCACCGATAGTGACATCACAGCCGGCCGCGAAGAGAGCTTGCGCCATCCCCAGCCGATCGATCGCGCAGGTCATCAGCACCTTGCGCCGCTCCTTGAACATCTCGGTATTAGCCACCAGATATTCTATGATCCGCCGCTCCAGAATATGCTTCAAGCCGGAACCGTCCACTATCGGCGTTTTCTTCACCACCTGAACAATTTTACGGGCATCGCGAAATTCATAGCGCCGGTCTATCGCCGAGACGTATAGGTCGATCCCTCCCAGACCGAGAGCATCCGCTTTTCCATCATATTCCTTGATCAGCTCAACCATTCTCTTCATATCCCCGTCGGTTCCGAAACGCTCGACCCTGCACTCTTCACCGCCCAGATTAACGGTTACAGCATGGTCTCTTTGGGACGAACCCAAACTTACGCCGACGATCAGCTTCATTTCAATTCTCCTCCTTGTCAGCAGCGGTGTCATCTACCACCTGCTCGAGCAGCGCCCGAAATTGGCCCGGATCCACGTGACAATCCTGTTGAACCGGGGTTGAACCCAAATTGAGGTAAACAATCTGGCAGTCCAGAAGAGCCTCAGCCAGAGGGTACCATTTTTCCGAGGTGACCATCACCAGGACCTCATAGTTTCTCAGGCGAGCAATGATCTCCAAAACCTCGTTAAAGAAATCGACAGCCTGTTTCCCGTCGGCCATGGACCAGCGCTCGCGGTTGGTCATTAGCAAAGTAAACTCAAGACCCCGGTCGCGGCAGATCTTCTCCAATTCATCCCTGTTAGCAACGGGAAAGCCGATCACCGCCACCCGCTTACCTTTGCGCACCTCCCCGATAACTTCCAGACGGGAAATAAAGCTGCGATCAATGGAGAGCCTCCGGGCGACCTCCTGCTGGGAAAGCCCCTCCGCCCGCAGCGACAGGATCCGATCGAGCAGCCGCTTAACCCGGTCCACGCTGACTATCTTCTCACCGATGCGCACGATCTTTTCAGATTGCACCGCTCCACCACCCCTGTGCACAAATTTGTTAACATCGAAATATTACCACTTCTCCCGGCTAAATGCAAGAGCGGCCGTACATTATTGATCATCTCCAAAATGATCGGTCCGCTGCCGGTAATTTTCCGGAAGCGGTTCGAAACGCGCAAAAAGGAGGGGTTAGGCCCGAGACAAGCCCTGAAAATAAAAGAGCCGCTCGCTCAGAGCAGCTCATCACTAGTGGTTGCAATCCCCTGAAGAGGATGGAGCCCTATTCTTCCAGCAAGATGCGGTGATCCATCAGTTGTAGCTCTTTGATCTTCGCCTTAAGCTGCTTTGTTTCACCCAGCATCCCGACCAACAGCAGCTCATCACCCTGCGGTTTCACCACGCTGACATCCTCCATCACCATCTCTTCGCGGCCGTCTTTAACCAGATATACCGTCGATTGACACATCCCCGTCCACCTCCTCACTTTATATTACCACAATTCAGCAATCTGCGGATCAGCACCTGCAAGTTTTTCACCGAAGTGGCTCCCATAATACTCTTTCTGATGCGCGCCGCCCCGGGAAAGCCCCTCAGATAGCGCCCGGCCTGCTGGCGCATCTCGACAAGAGCCCCCTGTTCGCCCCTGAAATTGCAGGAAAGCTCCAGATGGCGCTGAAATACTGCAAGCCGTTCCGGCAGCGTCGGCGGCGCCCCGACCTCCCGCCCCTCCAGACGCTCCCGAACCTGTTGGAAGATCCAGGGATTGCCCAGAGCAGCCCGTCCGATAGCGATGCCGTCACAGCCACAGCGGTTGAACATGGCCGCAGCATCTTCGGCGGAAGCGATATCACCATTACCAAACAGCGGTATCCCCACCGCTTCCCTGACCCGGGCGATTATCTCCCAGTCCGCCCTCCCGGCAAACCCCTGGGTTACAGTGCGGCCGTGCACAGTAAGCGCCTTGATCCCTGCATCCTCCGCCCTTCCGGCAATCTCCACAGCGTTGATCCGGTTCTCATCCCAGCCTGCCCGCAGCTTTGCCGTCACCGGGCAGGAGACCGCCCGCACAACGGCCTTGAATATTTTGCTGCAGAGCCGGGGCTGCAGCAGCAGTGCGCCCCCTTCGCCGTTGCGCACAATGCGCGGCGTGGGACAACCCAAATTGAGATCGATCAGATCGGCCCCCAGTTTTTCGGCCTTCCGGGCGGCCCGGACAAGCAGCTCCGGCTCGGAACCGAACAGCTGCAAGCCGATGGGCCGCTCGGCTTCGGAAAAATAAGTCAAAAAAAAACAGCATTGCCGCCACAGAGAAGCGCCCGGGCATGAATCATCTCCGAAAAAAGCAGGCCGCACCCGAATTCCCGGGCCAGAACCCTGAAGGGATGTCCGGTGAACCCCGCCATCGGGGCCAAAGCCACAGCCGGATTGACCGCCACCGGACCGATCTCAGTACAGGGCAATCCTACCGGAAAAGGCGGCGTTTTCGGAATCATCGGCACTCCCCCTGATAATAAAAAGCTCCTCCCGGGGCACATCCAGTTTTAAGGCAATCTCTTCGAGCATTTTCGGAGTCGGTTTTCTAAGCCCTCTTTCCATATAGCTGAGCAGGGTGGCGGAGATGCCTATCCTTTTCGCCAGCTCCTGTTGAGTCACCCGCTTAAGCCTCCGTAAAGCCCTGATCCTAAGACCCAGTGCAACATTCATAAAGACCGCCTCCTGCAAGACAGATTCGACAAGATATCCCCTGATCCTGCAGATTATGACAAATAGCGCTCTTTTCAAAAAACATATCTTGATAACGGCTTTAGCCCGGTTATATCAGGTAACGGCGGGCCAGTTCTTTTAGAAAATTAGTCTTTAAGCGCATACTGTTGATATCGATCCGCTCATTGCGACCGTGCATGGTCGCTGAGACAGCCGGATCATAATCGGGAGCCATATGACCGATCCCATAAGCCGGGATCCCCGCCTCCCGCAGATACTTTGAATCGGTAGAACCCGTCGAGATGATCGGCAGGCAAACTGCACCGGGACCGGCCAGCTCTTCGGTCAGCCCGGCCATCACGCGGTACGGCTCCGTCTGCGAGGAGGTGAAGGTCGGCTCCCGATACTCGGTGAGCGCGGTTTCAACCCCAGCACCGAGCAGCTTAAAGAGCTCCTGCAAAACATATTCCGCGTTCTGCCCCGGCAGGATGCGGATGTCAAGATCGCTCTCACACTGATCGGGGACAATATTGGTGCTGAACCCACCGCTGATAATATTCGGCGATATCGTCATCCTGGTCATAGCCCGCAGCATCTCCGTAAAATCGCGCTCCAGCCCAAGCGCCTCCAGCAGCTCATCGATATTGTCCGGCCCCGGCTCCATTTTCAGACCGCGAATGCGGGAAAGTTCCTTGAGCAAAGCGAGCATCTCGGGAATCAACACTATTTCCGGCTCATATTCAGCCAGCGACGCCACCGCCCGGCTCATCTTAACCACAGCGTTATCACCAAGTGCCGGTGTCGAGCCGTGACAGGAGAGCCCCCGGGCCGTGATCTTGCTCCAGGCAGTTCCTTTTTCACCAACCTGGATAAAGTAGATCAGCTGCCCGTCGACCAGAAGGGGATGCGGCGCCCCCTCATTTACCGCAAAGTCCGCCCGGATCTTCTCCGGGCAATTCGCGGTAATGTAACCCGCCCCCAGCTCGCCGCCCAATTCCTCATCGGCCGTCGCCGCAATGATTAACTCACCGTTTAGGGTCACCCCTTCCCGGGCCAGCTCCAGCGCCGCGCAGACCTGAGCCGCCGCCAGATCCTTGCAATCGATGGCCCCGCGCCCGTAAATCACCCCGTCCTCGATCTTTCCGGAGAAGGGTTCAAAATCCCAACCGTCGCCTGCCGGAACCACGTCGAGATGGGACATGTAAAGCAGTTTTTTCGGGCCGGATCCAAGACGGGCGATCAAACTGCCCCGCCCTGCAGCCGGCTCAATGATTTCACAACCGATCCCGGCCTGCTGCAGCAAATCGGCCAGGTAACGGGCCGCCGCAGTTTCGTTTCCCGGCGGGTTGCTTGTATTGATCTGAATCAGTTCGCTGAGAATTTTTTCCGGACTCATCGTAAATCGCTCCTCTGATGTTTATCTCTATTTAATCATACAGCATGAGGAGCCCGCTGAGAAGAGAGCCGTTATGGATAAAGAAAATCCGGGCGGATTAGCCCGTCAAGAGATCAAGCTTTTCAATGAAGAGAGCGTCTTCTGATCAACGCTTTCATCCAGGAGTCCGATGAAATGGGCCGACTTTGAGAAACAGTTTCCGATGACCCGATCGAGATACGCCCGGGGATCCAGTCTTTTCACTTCCTGTAACAGAAGAACCCGTTCTCGCTCCGACAGACGCTTGTTGAGCAGGGGCGCAAGCTTCTGCCTCAGGGGACTTTCCCCAAGAAGATAGATCGCCGGCAGCCGCGCCCTGAAAACCGGTTGCTTCTCCCGGAGACAATCGTAAAATTCATCCACCTCGCGCCTGATCTGTAAACCGATCCCCAGATAAAGGCCGTAAAAGGAGAGGGCTTCATTCTGCCAGGTCTTAAGCCCGGCATACCAGGCTCCGAGGGTGCAGGATAGAGCATAGATCGAGGCCATCCCGTCGCAGAGCTTCTGCAGATAATTTTTGCATTGTCCCGGCAAAACTGCCGGACCTTCCGACGTATCGATGGAACAGTCGACAAAACGGGTGATCACTTCCGACATTCCCTGAATAACGGGAGGCTGGTTTCCTGCCAGGGTCAAAGCCAGGCCAAAGAAGAAATCACCGCAAAGGATCTCTTCTTTAATTGAGCCCCCGTCCGCTTCCATGATCTCCCGGTGTGTCTTTAACGCCAGGTGCAGCGCCTCCAGAGATGCGCCGAGGCGATAGGCCTGCCGGGGCTCGATCTGCCTCAACAAGGCGATGAGCAAAAAGAGAGTCGGGCAATGCCTCTCTCCCTTTTCCGCAATGGCGATAAGCCGCTCGCGCAGAGCTGCCGGGGCCCTGGAAGCAGTCTTCCAGATGATCTGCTCCACCTCTTGTATCAGCTTCGCCTCCGGCAATGCGCTTTCGTTTACAGCGCTGCCGCCCTGCTCCCCCTGTCCCCGCGGATTCAGTGGAATGATCTTCCCTTTCACTGCATAACCCCTTTAATTTACTCTGGGGTTATTATGCAGCAGATCAGTCCGTTTGATACCAGCCCGCTGCGCCCAAACTCAACAGGACCGCCTGTCGGAGCAACTTTCCATGCCCCCGCCTCAGAGAAACTGGCCCTCGATCAGCTCTACGGAATCGCCAACTTCCACCCGGCCGCCTTTAACCACCCGGCCGAAGAGCCCCCGCTTCGCCAGCAAGCCAAAGCCCTCGTAGGAATAGCTGTGCCCTTCGGCTGCATCTTTGCCGATCCCGGTGATTTGGATGACCGCCTCGCCGGCCCTGAGCAGGGCCCCTTCCCCAATAATGCTTTCAGGCAAACCGCTGACCAGCAAATTTTCGGCAAAGCTGCCCGGATCCGGTCTGCAACCCAGTTTCCCGATCACCGGTTCAAGATGCTGCTCCAGCAGTATGCTCACCTGCCTCTCACCGGGCCCGGCGTGAGCATCTTCCAGCAGACCGAAATTCTCTTTCAGGTAGCCGCGGCCCTGATCGCACTTGGAGACACCGCGCTTATCGGACGTACAGACAGCACACACACATCCTGCAGCCATTGCAAACCTCCCTTTATCTGATTCATTATAACAGAGGAAGACGGTGGGCTTTAGAGGATCCCCTCAAGCCGGCACCGTCTTCATTTCTCCAACACTCCGCAACAGCTGGCAAAAGAACTATTCTTCAGCTTCCGGAGCATCGATCTCTTTTAATCTTTCTTCAATCGCCTCGATCTGCTCTCTCATATATTCAGCCTGACGTTGAAGAAACATTTTCTCATCGTCCGCAGTTTCCCGGTACAACCAGGGCCGCTGGAAACCGTATCCCCGAAATCTGCGCCCGTAAAAAGGACGGCCGAATCCGGCTCCCCGGTATCCCGAACAGTACCCCAGGCCTCTTCCACTCAAAGGTCCCTGGCCCAGCGGGCCGGTACCATCTCCACCCGGCATTTTGCACTACCTCCTTCCGGAAAAATATCATAATATCTAGTGACTACCACCACCGGCGGCGGCCACGGCCTCTGCCCATGCCGAAGCCAAAACCCAAACGCATCCCTCTGCGCGGCATCGCTCTCCGGCGGCCGGCTCGCGGCAAGACTCCCTCTGCCCTGGACAAAGGCTGCGCACAGTAACCGCGGCCCCATCCGGTCAGCGGACCTCCGCCCGCAGGACCTGAACCGTCAAAACCAGGCATGGCAATACCCCCTTACGAACCATTATTGTTAGGCATGCCTAACTTCTTCTGACTATACTTTACTGCATCTTGGGCCCGCTGTCAAATAAATTTTTCCCTTGCCCCCCTTGACCGGACCGCCGATAAAAAAACCATCGCCGTATTGAACAACCACCTCAAGGTTGCCGGATTACAGAGGTGGCCGCCCTCTTGTCAGCATCCTCCTGTAGACTCCTCATAGTTGATCGCGACAAGAGTGTGGGTCTCTTGGGGGCAACTGCAATGGCCTTCTTTATCTCTGCAGAAACAGGGAGCTCCACCCGACTCAAAAAAGCCTGGGTTTTCTTCCGCACCCCCTACCGGGGAACCTATCTTGCAATTCCCGGCAGATCCAGTCAAGAACAAATTAGCGGCAGGTTCCGGACTTCCCCACCGCTAATTGTTATACCCAGCTGCAAAAGAACTGATCTCTCGCGAAGAGCACAAAGAGGACCATTTGCCGTCTCCCGGGAGACTGAAGAAAGATCATTTATGGTGGAATCTTATGGAAATGCGAACCTCAGCAGACCATATAGTCAGTCGTAAATCGGGATTTTGGAAACACCCTCACATGAACCCTGACCCCATGGGAGGGAACATCTCTGTGCCGAACTCACGCCTTCTCTCTAATAACCGGCTCTTTGATAAGCTTGTTTTATCTGTTGCATACATCTCTGCAAAGTTGTCCGCGGACACCCTATGTTCAGTCTCATAAATGATTCTCCGGGCTTGCCGAACCAGTGACCGCTATCTAAAGCCACTTTTGCTTCTTTTAGGAAAAAATGATCCAGCGCCCTTACCTCCAACTGTAAAGCACTGCAATCCAACCACAACAAATAGGTCGCCTCGGGTCTGATGCATTTAATCAGCGGGGTGTGCTTTTCTAAAAATTCTTTCACAAAAAGATAGTTTTGCCACAGGTAGTCAATTAATTGTTCCAGGTAATCTTCGCAACCGCTGTATGCAGCTTCCAAGGCCACCGCTCCAAACAAATTCATCCTGAAATAATCACGCTGCATCTCCTGTTCAAAAGCAAGCAACATCTCCGGATTTTCCATTACAACAACAGAAACCTGTAATCCGGCCACATTAAATGTTTTAGACGGAGAAAATGCAGTCACGGTAATATTTGAAATGTCGCGCTGTATTGATGCAATCGGTATATGACGGGCACCGGGAAAAATTATATCAGAATGAACTTCATCCGATAATATAGAGACATTATGTTTTACGCATATTGAGCCAACAGCGTGCAGCTCCTCTCTGGAAAAAACACGCCCCACAGGGTTGTGCGGATTGCAAAGAATGAAAAGTTTGGTTGACGATCTGGACGCCAACTTTTCAAAGCCTTGCAGATCCATCTCCCATCTCTCGCCATCGTAGATCAATGGATTTTCCACGACCACTCGATCGTTATTTTTAATACAATCCATAAATGGATAATATACCGGAACCTGCACAATGACGCCATCATTCGGTCTGGTAAAAGCTTGAATGGCTGTACAAATTGCAGGAATGACCCCATTGCTAAAGGTGATCCTGCTAGTGTCAATATCAAATTGGTTTCTTTCTCTTTGCCACGATGCTGCCAGATTCTTTAAATTGTTCTCATCCACATGGGCATAACCATAAATGGGATGATTGGCCCTGTTTTGAATTGCTTCCACAACCTCAACCGGGCATGGAAAGTCTGTATCAGCCACCCATAAAGGCAGCACCCCGGGGCATCCGGGGAAAACCGTAGCACACCCGTCCCATTTATAGCTGAGAGTGTCTTGCCTGGGTATAATTTTATCAAATTCGTATTTCAATTATGTTCATCTCCACCAGTCTTCTTGAAAAAGATAATCAGTACAATAACACTGCAGTTCTCTTATTTTGTTCTAACCCCGTTCAGATCAATGCCCATGTCGGTGACAATTTTTTCGAGAGTTTCATCAACTGCCTGAAGAGCAGTTATATCGTCCTCGGCATCAAGGATCTGGCGGACTACCGCTTGAGCATGATCGACAACGCTTGGTTCATTCTGTTTTCCCGGTTGTTCCATGCCGGCGCCTTTGGCCAAACGGGAATCCCAAAGTTCGCCATTCCGCAAATATTTCACCGTATGTTTATTGGAGATAAACATACCCCCCGAATCCACCACTTCCTTAATCGAATCGAAGGCCAAACTTTCCTCATCAGTCGTACTAATACCTTGCGCTGCCTTAAGCATCATAGAACAGATTTCATTATCGAGTACAAGCGTTTCCAAGCTTGTTGTTCCACCGTCACCCATGTGTCCCACTCCGGAAGTCATATCCGCTCCCGCCAAAATGGGGAGCAATCCACAAATTGATTTTTCATAACCCTGCTGGACGTCAGAAGCATTGAGCGATCTTGTAGCAAGACCATATACATCACTGACCATATTATACTTCCGGGCCAGCTGCACAAACGCAGCACCCATCAAACCTTCTTCCGGATAGCCTGAAACCCGCAGAGCACTGCGCATATCTGTAAAGCCAATACGGGCCCCATAAACAACCTGTTCTTCCGGATTCACCAGCTTGGCAATCACATTAAAGGCTAAAGTTTCAACATTATGCAAAACCATGGCCCCGGCCATGGACATCGGCGCGGTCAGCCCCATGGTCGGGCAGGACAAACTGGCCAATGGCACACAGTTTTCAGCAGCAATCTTGATCACACTGATACAATCATTATTAAAATACAATGGGCTTACCGCAGAAGCATAAAGTATAGCATTCGGAGCTGCTTTAAGCTGAGCCGCTCCCCCGGCACAGGCGGTAAGAAGTTGGATTGTCGCCGCGGCATCAGTTCCGTTGATCATGGTGTAATAAGCAGGCTTGGTCGAGTTCTGAAGACCTATCGCCACTGACAAAATTTGTCCAAGACGAACATCGACTTCAGTGGGTGTAACCAACGGGCCGACCAGATGAACGCAATCAAGTTTGTCTAGAATCCTAAACGCATCAATCGCTTCCTGTGTCGTTGTCGGTTTTTGCACACCGGTTTTGGAATCGACCATGGTAACCACTGAGCCAAAGTTATGAATGAACACCTCACCATTGCCAAACTTCATTGTTTTTTCAGGCTCTCTACCATAAACAGAAAACAATTTGTTCTTGGAGATGCATTCTTCTACCAGATAAGAGGGTATGGAAATATAGTTGTTGCTTAACTCCCGACAACCGCTGTCCAGCAACAGTTGACGCCCAAACGCGCTCTCGACTCTGATACCAATATCCTCGAGGACATCAAGTGTTGTCGAATGGATTCGCTCAACATCTTCAACGTTAAGACATTCCAAATCTTTTAAGTTTTTCTTCATTTTTTTCTCCCTTTCTCTTAAAATACTGGTTTCATTTCAGGTATTTGTCAAACCACCCAACAATCTCCTTGAGCCTTCTAATGCGCGCCCTCGGCGAACCTGCTATTTTCAAAGAATGATCCTCCCCCATAAAAAGGACCAATTTGGACTTTTTCTTAAAAAATTTAAGGGCATGATAAAATTCCAGCGCATTACTGGGGGGGCAGATACAATCCAAATCAGCCTGGATAATTAAAACGGGAATGTCTACCGAGGGAGCATACTTCAGCGGTGAAGAGTCCCAATACTTCTCTATATCAGGCCATGGTGTAGCAAAAAAAGTGTCTTGCATCCATTGCGACCCTATTGCGGAAGTGCCAAAATAAGAGATCAGATTTGTGGCAGTCCGTTCGGTTACAGCAGCTTCAAAATGAGTATTGTGACCGGCAAGCCACGCCGTCAGGATCCCTCCATAAGACCCTCCGATAACACCCAATTTTTCGCGGTCAACCCAGGGGGTTGCGGACAGTACATGTTCGGTAAATTCAAGCAGATCTGAAACATCGGCTGCAAAATATTTACCCCGGATATCCATAAAGGCCCCTCCGCGACCAACAGAGCCGCGAGGGTTACAGTAAAAGACAGCGTAACCGTTACTTGCTAAAAACTGTAACTCGTGAATATAATTAGGCCCATAGGCTGTATTGGGGCCACCATGAATAGACAAAATTGCGGGGTACTTCATGTCGGGGCTAAACTCTCTTGGCTTCATCACCCATCCGAAAATATCGTGACCTTCTGAGTGGCGAAATGATATCTCTTGCGGGCGGGAAACCCATAAGGACGTCTGGTTGTACTCGTTAAAATATGTGATCTTGTTTACACTTCCAGTGTTTACATCTAAACAATATAACTCAAAACCGGACATATCTTTGGCCCCGATAAGGTACAGTTTATCTTTGTACACCGCAATCCCTTTGACCAGCCCTTGATCATGTGTTATCTGCGTGATCTGCTTTGTTTTATAATTGGCCCGGAAAACATGCGAGGAATCGTGTTGGGTAGCCACAAAATAAATATTGTCACCTTCTACACACAGATCAATATAATGTTCCGAGGAATGGTATATGTCGGTATTTACACTGGAAAATAAACTCAGCTCCCCCTCCGCATTCAACAGGACTTCTTTATTCGCGGCGATATCTTTTATTTCCAAGCTGAGGTCTTGATATATTCCATGCAACTTACCATCGGTACATGTTGCCACATACTTGGAGCGATCAATGGCCTTTATGTTTGCGTAAAACTTAGCCGTTTGCTCTGTCCCAGAGATCATTTTCCCAGATTTTAAATTATAGCAGCCAATTCGGGCTTCATCCCGCTTTACCGAATCAAATTCACTGACAATAAATACAATCAGCTCGTCCTCAAAAACATCAAACCCGCAAACTGTTTCTTTCCGTGACGTCAGTTCAGTCAACACACCGCTCTGGAAAATACCTAATACTGTTCTTCTCCCCCCGGTAAACCCCTCGCCTTCTTGGCAAAACGGTATCTCCGTAGCAGTAAAACACTCTGTCACATGCTGATATGCTTGGGCATAGGCTGGAAGATCTTCACCGAGCTGTTCGTACAGCGCCTGGGCTTCGGGATCTATCCGTACACTCATCACTAAGCGTCCATCCCCGATCGCCTTAAAAGAAACAATTGTATACGGCATCCTGGCATATTCCCTGACCATCCCCGAAATGGAATCAACGGTGTACAATATACTAAACGGCACACTGCCATCCACACATTTAATCTGCTCATCCTCAGATACAGCATTAACCAGAAGCATCGTCTCGTCTAACCAGATAAATTCATTTATAATCGCGAATGGGGCAATATTTTTTTCAAGGCCGTCTCTTCCATAAAGGCACAATTCCTGTATATAAGCATTTTTGTGTTCATCAGGCCGCATCGAGACGAAGGCGATCTTTCCGCCCTTATTTACTTTAAGCTGGTGCAGCGATGTGAATTCACAAAATGTGTTTTCTCTAACTCTTTTCATGGTTGTCTTCCATCCGCTTGTTATTCATATAATTGGCACATCACTCTGTGCCCTTCGTTAATTTCAACTGTCGGGAGATTTCTGCCAATACATTTTTCGTTGGCGTAATTACATCTGGAGTAAAAACGACAACCCGGCAAAGGGTTTATCGGTGACGATAGTTCACCTTTGATAATTGTGCGATTCATCTTCCTCGCGCTGAGATCCGCGATCGGGATTGAACTGAGCAGAGCTTTTGTATATGGATGACAAGGGTTTTTAAACAGCTCTTTTGAAGAGGCACTTTCCACACACTGACCCAAGTACATCACCAAAATATCATCTGAAATATGTTTGACCACTGATAGGTTATGGGTGATAAAAAGGTAAGTGAGGTTTTTTTGACTCTGCAGATCCATCAGCAAGTTCAGGATTTGGGCCTGAATGGAAACATCCAGCGCAGACACCGGTTCGTCGCAAACAATAAAATCAGGGTTAACCGATAAAGCCCTGGCAATCCCAATCCTTTGACGGCGCCCCCCATCCAATTCGTGGGGATAAGCATTTACAAAACGATCGGCCAGTCCGACAGTGTCCATGATTTCGCTTACTTTATTATCGATTTGCTTTTTTGTTTTATGCATTTTATGAATAATAATTGGTTCCGCAATAATTTCACTTGCTGACAGCCTGGAGTCCAGCGAAGAGTACGGATCTTGAAAAATCATCTGAAATTCTTTACGCATTCGTGATAGCGCTCGGCTGCCGTACTCCAGGATGTTGTGACCTTTGTAGTACACCATCCCGTCAGTCGGCTCAATTAAACGAATTAAAAGCCTGCCTAAAGTAGATTTGCCACAACCGCTTTCCCCCACAACCCCCAGAGTTTTACCTCTATTTATGGTAAAACTCACATCATCCACCGCATGCAAGGCCCCTGCTGGTGTTTGAAAATACTTTTTCAGTCCAATGGCTTGCACTATTACCCTACTCATGGCTACCTCCACTGTAAAGATGGCATTTAATTCTATGCGTGCCCAGCTGATAGCTGTCGGGCACCTCTATCTTGCAGATTTCCATGCATTTCTCACAACGGGGATGAAATTTACACCCGCTGGGCAGATCACTCGGATCAGGCATTAACCCATCTATTGGTTTTAATCTGTCTGTAACCGAATTTAAATCTGGAATGGAACCGAAGAGACCTGTTGTATAGGGATGATGATTTTCGCCCGTGTATATATCTTCTGCAGTGCCATACTCGATAATCTCCCCGGCATACATTATGGCAACTGTGTCGCACATTTTGGCGATAACACCCAAATCATGAGAAATAAGAATGACCGCAGTATTGAACTTTCTCCTGAGCTCCCCCATCATATCCAGAACCTGAGCCTGTATGGTCACATCCAGGGCCGTGGTGGGCTCGTCCGCGATCAGCAAATCCGGCTGGCATGCTAAAGCAATCGCAATTACCACACGCTGTTTCATGCCGCCCGAAAATTGATGGGGATAATCAACTTTCCGCTCAGGCATGATCCCAACAAGCTGGAGCATCTCATCGACCTTGGCTTCTACTTCGGCGCTGCTTAGATTCCTGTAGTGGACCTGGATTACCTCCGCAATTTGATCGCCCACTTTCATGCTCGGATTAAGGCTGGTCATCGGATCTTGAAAGATCATCGATATTTTATTGCCTCGTATCTTTTGCATTCTTTCCTCGTTCGCATTGTGGATCTCTACGCCATCGTATACAATTTTGCCACCGCAGATGCTCCCTATTTTCGATGGCAACAAACGGAGAACAGATATGGCTATTGTTGTTTTCCCCGCACCGGTTTCCCCAACAAGACCCAGGACTTCTCCCCTTTTGATGCTCAGGTCAACGCCATTTACCGCATAGAAAACATCATCATCGGTTTCATAGATAACGTGCAAATCGCTGATGCTTAAAAGTTCATCGGCCACATTAAGCACCCCTTAATTCTTCATTTTGGGATCAAGCGCCTCCCGCAAACCATCCCCCACAAGGTTGAAGGCAAGCACAACGTACATAATGGTAATACCCGATACCAGTACTAAATTTGGGGAAATAGATATGACCGGCTGCCCCTCTGCAAGCATTGAGCCCCATTCCGGATTTGGCGGTAATATACCCAGCCCCAGAAAGCTCAATGCGGAAGCACAGATAATAGCAAAACCTATTCCCAGAGTAGCCTGTACGATCATTGGAGCCAGGGTTGCCGGTACAAT
>MTBK01274517.1_pt1 | contig 19702 bp, 11 predicted proteins | sample 1535981 | NCBI WGS metagenome assembly MTBK01 (sample SAMN06109225, study PRJNA356200) | anaerobic digester metagenome | isolation source: biogas reactors fed with pig manure or primary and secondary sludge | place: Spain | collected 2016-06-30
TACAAAGCAAACCTCATGAAGAACATAACCCCCCTACCACGAACTCTTAGAGGGGAACCCAGGAGACCGGAGGGAGGACGACCTTTCCAATAGAACATCTTGGGCAACCTTATCTCGGGTTTGTCCCGCCTCCCGTTCAGGCAATTTTTCCTTAACGGGCCTTTCTTCGCCCTTCTTTAACGACGCCACTTGGCGCTTTCGAGCCCTCTCCCTCTCTATGACTTCCAACCTAGAAATTTTTTTTAGAACCCCATTTCCATGTTTTATGGAAAAACAACCCCATGACGCTTCTAAAACCCCAGTTTATCCATGTTTTATGGAAAAGTCAATCTAACAAAGTATAGTAAACATTAAACCATTGACTTCCTAGCCTGTATGTGTTAACGTATAAGTGTGGTAAACATTAAACAGTTACGACAGGGGAGGCTAAACAAAACATGACTAATTTAGTACCAGTTATGGATAATAAAGCCGCAATTACCCAGGGGCTAGATGAACTAACTAGACGCTTCATAGCTTCGCTAGATGTTAAACCAAAAAGCAAGGATACATACAGTAAAGCCTTAAAACGCTTCTTCTCCTTTATGGAAGAAGAACAGATAACAAACCCCACAAGGGAAGATATACTTCATTATAAACGCTATTTAGCCGCCAATTATACCGCTTGCACAGTATCGAGCTATCTAACCGCAGTAAAAGCTTTTTTTACTTACTTAGAGGGCTTAAAACAATATCCTAACGTAGCCGCAGGAATTAAAGGGGCTAAGCACCAGAAGGGCTTTAGGAAGGCTTCACTTACCATAGAACAAGCTAAAAACACTTTAACCGCTATAGATAGAAGCACCTTGGAAGGCAAGCGAAACTTCGCTTTAGTTAACCTTCTACTAAGAACAGGGCTTAGGACTATCGAAGTGGCGAGGGCTAATATTGAGGACATACGGCAAGAAGGCGGAGAAGCCTTATTATACATACAGGGCAAGGGCAGAGACAGTAAAGACGACTTCGTATTACTTACTGAAGAGACCTTAAGACCCATTAGAGAGTATCTAAAGGAGAGAGGCGAAACGGACGAAACAAAGCCTTTATTTGCTTCTCATAGTAACCGCAACAACGGCGGAAGGCTTACTACCCGGAGTATTAGCCGAATAACTAAAGAGACCCTTAAGGACGCTGGAATAGATGATCGGAAAATAACAGCCCATAGCCTAAGACATACCGCCGTAACCTTTAGCCTTTTAGGAGGGGCTACAATCCAAGAAGCACAGGGCTTAGCTAGACACGCTAATATCAATACTACCTTGATTTATGCCCATAACATAGACCGGATAGGCAAAGCACCAGAACGGAAGATAGATGCTTTATTAGCAGGACTATAACAGGCTTTAGCCAGGAGGGACAAGCCTATGAAGAAAGAAAGCCTTTGTTTTACTTGTCAAAAAGACTGTAAACAGCCTTTAGGGGTAGTGATAACCTGCCCTAACTACCGAAAAACGAAACAAAAGGCGGGATAATTTAGCTAACAAGGAGGGAATAACGTGGAATACATAACACCAGAGGACTATAAACAAGCCCCAATAATACCCGGAGGAAAACAAGAACTATTACTTACCGGGAAAGGGGTGCTTAAGCTGTTAATAATAGCCTATAAGGAAGATAGCTTACCCAAAGGGGAACTTGGGATTGATGAACTATGCAAGATGTTAGCCCTTAGAAAATATGGCAAAGGGGCTAAGGCTATCAAACGAGATATAGATAAAATGGATATGCCGGAGGCTATGAACTGGATTAGTAGGATATGGGAAAAGCATGTGACGGGGAACGACATGATAGAGTTGTTTAACCGAATCCAATAGATGTTTACTCAATAAACATGGTAAACACAGCGAGGGGGCTAGGATATGCCAAAGGAACTACTGGAACAGATATATTCTAACTTGGATAGGCTGGAAGCCTTAAAGGAATTAGACCCCAGAGACAAGGGCGACTACTTGGAGATAGCTTGCCCTTCGTGTGGTGAAAGGGAAGCCTATATTTACCATAATGGAATTACTATTGTTTGTAACCGGCTAGATAAGTGTAACTATTCGTCAAGCCTTTGGGACTATATCCAGCAGAGAGACGGGCTAGACAATAAAGGAACGCTAGAAGCCTTAGCTAAATACGCTAACTATCACTTGCCGGCGTTAGGCACAGGAACGGCTAGAAAGTATCAAAGTGAGTTAAGCAAGCAGGAAATAACCGGGAGGGCTTTATCCTATATGCAGGATCTTCTCTTTAAGCCGGAGGGGGCTAAAACCCTTAACTACTTAAAGGGAAGGGGTTATAGCGAAGCAGAAATCAAAGCGGCAGGCTTCGGACACTATCCACCAATAGAAAGCCTCAAACGGTACTTAGGGACAGACCTAGCCCCAGCAGATAACAAGGACTTCTCTATATTCAAGCCCCAAAGGGACGGCGTAGGGCTAGGAACTACTCATACCTTAGTAATACCTTACCGGAACGAATGGGAAAGAGTAGAGGGCTTTATAGTTAGAAGCCTGCTTAATGATGAAGAGTTAAAGCCCCACAAGATCCAAAAGTATGTATTGAACAGAGGGCTTAAGCGAGGTGGACAGCTCTTTAACTTTAAGGCAACAGGTAAAACTAGGAGACTAATTATTGTAGAAGGTTACATAGACGCTTTGATAGCTACAGCTAAAGGGATAGACGGCGTAGTAGCTACCGGAGGGGCTAAGATACCAAAGGAACAAATAGACCATGCCCTTAAACGAGGAATTAGCCAATTTATGCTAGTCTTAGACACAGATAAAGCGGGAACCGAAGGCACAGAAGCCGCTATTAAAGCTATCAACGAACGGAAAGGAAAGGCTTATGTAGTTACCTTACCGGAGGGCTACAAAGACCCAGACGAACTAATAAGGCGAGGTGAGGAAGGCGTAAAAGCCTTTTTAGAAGCCGTAGATAACGCTGAAACGGCGGCTACATGGGCGGCTAATAGTTTACTTAGTAAACATGGTTTACCGAGTAAACAGGAAATACCTCAGCCCCTTCGAGATACCATTATAGATGAAGCCCTAGCCTTTGCAGAGACCTTTCAAGACCCGATAGCACCGGCGGACTATATGGGAATAGTGGCGAAGGCTTTAAGGATACCGGCCCAAACCCTAGCCCTTGAACAGGAAGCATATAACCGGCGAAAGGCAGAAGCTGATAAGAAACAAGCCTATAAAAGCCTAGCTTCACAGCTAAGCCAGCTAGTAAGGGACGGTAGAGAAGAGGAAATAGCTTCTACCGTAAAGACAGAACTGGAAGAGATACAATACCGGCACACTAGCAGGATTATTAGACCTTATACGCTAGATGAATTAGAGCAGGACATAAGGCAGACTCAAGAGGGGCTATTAACCGGCTATCAAACCTTAGATGACCTTTTAATTATCCAACCCGGAACCATAACCCTTTTAGCGGCTAGACCTTCGCATGGAAAGACGACCCTTTTAACTAACATGCTTCTAAACATGGTACAGCAATACCCGGAAGATAGCTTCTACTTTTTCAGTTATGAGGAAACGAAGCTAGCCTTAGCCTTAAATGTAATAAACATATTAGCTGGAAGGAGCCTTAGCCGAACCAAGAACAAAGCGGCTATTAAAGAATATCTAAGAACAGGCTTAAATATGGACTTTAAGAAAGAACCGCTATTAGATGAAGCAAAGGAGACCTTCGGAGAATGGGCTAAGGCTGGAAGGCTATCCATATTTGAAGAAGCCCTAGATGTAGATAGCTTAGCTAGTATTATTATTAGCGAGAAGAAGCGGAACCCGAAGCTAAAAGCCGTCTTTATCGACTATATCCAGAAGATACGCTATACCGGGCAGGGGGCTAATACCCGGCAAGTAGAGCTTCAACGGATAAGCGGCAGGATACTAGAAGCGGCTAAGCAAGCTAATATACCTATCATATTAGCCGCACAGTTTAACCGGGAAGGAATAGGCGAAGAACCAGGCTTACACAACCTTAGAGAAGCCGGAGACCTGGAACAAGACGCTAACATAGTCTTAAGCCTTTATAATAAAGCCGTAGATACAGCCCACAAAGAAGGGCAGGAAATACGGGTAACGGATACCTTACCCATTAAAATTAAGATACTTAAAAACCGTAATGGAACAGTTGGATCTCATGTAATGCTAGACTTCTACCCCCAGACCTTAAGACTTAAAGAGAAGCCAAGGGGGGATAGGCTATGAATTATTTAGAAGCCTATATAGACGCTTTACAGGCGGAAGAAGAGGGCAGGGAAGCGGCTATTGAAGCCGAGACCTTAGACCAGATAAAAAGCATAGCGGAACAGCTACAGGAACCTTACCGGCAAGCAATAAGGGATAGGATGATAGCGGAAAGCCTTAAATGTGAGATAAATAAGGGGCTTAACGAAGGGCGACCTATTAGCGAAATGCTAGACAAAGCCCTTAAATGTATTAGCTTAATGACCGGCGAAGAACTGTTTTATAGCTCAAACAAAAAGAAGCTCTTAAAGCTAGAGGGGGTTAAAGAATGACCCGGATAATAGCCTTAGTTAACCAAAAGGGCGGAGTAGGTAAGACCACCAGCACCATAAATATAGGGGCGGGGCTTAACCGATTAGGGAAAAGTGTTTTACTTGTAGACTTAGATCCACAGGCGAACCTTACCTATAGCTTAGGGGTAGAAGCCCATAACCTAGATCATACCGTTTATGAACTACTAACCAGAGGCACCAAAGCAAAGGATGCTATCATAAAACGAGAAGCCTATGACATAATACCGGCTAGTCTTAACTTAAGTGGGGCGGAAATAGAGTTAACATCAACCCAAGGCAGAGAGACCTTACTAAAAGAAGCCTTAGTACCTATCAAAAATAGGTATGATTACATTCTGCTGGATTGTCCCCCCAGCTTAGGGCTACTGACCGTTAACGGACTAACTACCGCTAAGGAAGTATTCGTACCGCTTCAAACCGAGTTTTTAGCTTTACAGGGAATGAGTAAACTTCTTCAAACTGTCGAGGTAGTGAAAGAGTGGTTAAACCCTGCTATAGAAATAACCGGGATAATAGGAACATTGTTCGATAGCCGGAAGAGGCTTAACCGGGAAGTAATAGCCAAGATACAGGAATACTTCAACGACAAACTATTCCAGACCATTATTAGAGATAACATTTCACTAGCAGAAGCCCCTTCCTTTGGGCAGAACATTTTTGAATATAAACCTCAGAGCTACGGGGCAGAGGACTACTTAGAGCTATGCAAGGAGATAACGGAACAGGAGGCGGCAAAGCATGAGTAAAGAAAAGAACCGGCTAGGAAGTGACCCATTAGGCTGGATAAGACCAACCAGGGAAGAACCTAGCGAAGCCCCCAAAACAATAGAAGAATTGAGTAAGGACGCACAACCCCAGAAAAAAACAGGGCGACCCAGAACTATTAAGCGGAAGATAACCAAGACAAGCCAAGAAGGACTTCCTGCAAACTGGACAAGGGCGACTTTCATAATGAGAGAGGACTTACTAAAGAAGCTGAAAGACTATGCTTATACTGAAAGAGAGACTATTAGAGATGTAATTAACGAAGCAGTAGAGCTTTACTTACAGGATAAAGAAATCATAGAAAGGGGCGAAGAGTAATGCCAGAAATAGGCGGAATTAACGTATTCACAGTACAGGAAATATGTGAACTATTCGACCTAAGCCCCCAGAGTGTTAGACGCTATCTTAGAGAAGGCAAGATAAAAGCCCGGAAAGTGGGAACTAAGTGGTTAGTAACCGAAGAAGCTATTAGGGCTTTTCTAACCGGCGAAGATGAACCAGCCAAGGAGGAAAATTAACCATGTTTTTAAGCGAACAGCATAAGCGGCTATATGATACATGTATTAGGAAAGACGAAACTAACCCCAGAGATAACGAAAGGAAAGCCTTGTTCTATATCCTTTCCGGTAGCGAGGACTTAGTAAGCAAGGGAATAGATACCTTTTATGACTTCGAAGAACAGGCGATCAATGCCGAAGCCTTAGAGACCGTAGACCTTTCTAGCGGAAGTAAGGCTTTAGTGTTATTAGCCTATAACCTTTACAATAACTACAGACCGGAAAGACCCCTTACAGTATTGGAGACCTTTACCGGGCTAGATGAAAAGAATACCCAGATAGCCCTTAACGCTATCAAGCTAAGGCTAGACCTATTGTAGAACCTTAGTAAAACCTTGAACCTTAATATCTGTTTACCGGATAAACACAGTAAACATAGTAAACCTTTATTGTATGTCCGTAATTCTCTAATAGCGGACATAGGAAATGGGAGTTTATGAGACTGAAAAAAGGAGGCTAGCCCTTGAATAGTGTTAGAGCAATAGACACAAATAGGAACGAAGAGAAACTTAAGTTTATCGAACTAAGGGCAAAGGGCTACCCCTATAGTAAGATAGCCCAAGAGTTAAACGTATCTAAGGGAACCCTAGTAGCCTGGAATGAGGAATTAAAAGACCACATAGCCGAGTTAAAACAGGAAAGGCTAACGGAACTATATGACAGTTACTTCATGCTAAGAGAAGCCCGGATAACACAGCTAGGAGAAACCCTTAAAAGTGTTAATGAAGCCCTAGAAGAGAAAGACCTTAGCGAGTTATCGGCGGACAAGCTAATAGAGTATAAACTTAAGTTAATGAACGAATTAAAAAGCGAGTTTATCGAGCTACAGGAAACCAATACCGGAACGAATTTGAACGGAGAAGCGATCCTGCTGGAACTATTAACCCTTCTTGACCGAGTACGCAGAGGGGAAATAACCAAAGAGCAAGCCTTAAAGGAAAACCAGATTCTATCCAATATCCTTAAAGCCTATGAAGTAGTTAACCTGGAAGGGAAAGTGGAAGCCTTAGAAGCGGTATTAGGAGGGCGGAAGTAATGGTGAAAGATCTCAAAGCACTACTAAAGAAGGGCAAGCTAACCGGTGAAGAAGTTGGGAGGCTTGTATTAAAAGACTTCATTTATGGTAATAAAAAAGCCTTACAGATGATAGCCCAGACCGAGGACAAAGACGGCTTCTTAGTGAATAACCGGGATCTTAGTATGTTTACCCAAGCAGAAAGAGACCGTTTAACAGATAGCTTCCCCAGCACTAACCACGATATAAGGGCTTACCATAGCTATAGAAGCCTTGTGGACTACCTTGTAAAGCTATATTCTATCTTTATGTCCCATGAAGATAAGCTGGACGGAGTTATCTTTAGGTTTTATTCTTTAGTTAGCACCGAATTCAAAGGGGAAGAGTTAACCGAACTTTATCACCTTGACAATAGGCACTCATTACCCCAAATAATGACCGAGAAGCAATATCAAAGGGAACTAGAAACCCAAAAGAAAGAGAAACTTCAAGAAAGGCGGCAAATAGACGAAGTTATCATAGAAACCATTTCCGAATATGCGAGACTACACGATAAAGGCGAAGCTACCCCTTATCAAGACTTATTTAACAGATATGACAAAGAACCTATTACTAAGCAAAACCAGCTAGAAGAGTATACCTTAGAAGAAGGGGACGAACCACCAAGCCGGCTAGATATACTATTAGATATAGAAAGTTTTTACGTTAACCACAGAGATAGCGAACCAATAGAAGAATTTATCAAAGACTATCCAAACCTATTCGAGGCAGTATCCGAAGAACTAAGCAAGGTAACAGGACTAAAAACTATTAAGCGGCTTAAACCGGACACTATGAGAAAAAGAGAAATATCAGTCAAGACCCTTTATGAAGCTGGAATCCCCGCTTATGTAGACTTTATAGAAACTTATTACCCGGAAAACCATAACAAAGTAGCAATAGTTAAAGATGATGATAGCGAAGAATACAAAAGTTTTACCCTACTTAAACCTAAACGCTTCTTCCTTTACGGAGAAGAAGATATTAACGCAGTAGATATAACTAACCATATCCAGATGATAAAAGACGATCTTAAACACCTTTTTGCTATAAGTAGCACCTTCGCAATAATAGCAGAACGAACAGATGAACCCGAACTAACCGAACTAACTAAAGTAAATATATCCTTTCTTAATAACCTTATAGAAGCCGTTCATGCTTTTAATGAACTATACCCAGATAGCCGCTTCATACGAATTATTAAAGAAGCCCAATTAGACCCAGGCAAACTAATAGACATAGATAGCCTTAAGCCTAAGCCGGAGAATATCAAGCGGGCGAAAAAGCTAATAGAAGGCGACCTTAGCTACTTCCTTAATGGCAATATGCTAGAGTATGTAGTAAAGGGGGCTATCTAATGAAGGGAAACCTTACAGTAAAGCCTTCCTTGAAGAAGATTACTTGGCAAAAGGTAAATGCTAATACTAACGAAGTGTATGCCCCTAACCAATTTCCTGTAGAAAGCCAGGAGTATATTAAAGCGAGCCTACATACCGAGAAGCTAAAATTTGGTAACAAGCCTTCCCCAGAGCAATTACCTATATTTGATGTACTAGACGAAGCGACCGGGAAGCCAATAGCGGATAGGGAAGAGGACAAAAAACTAGCCAAGGGGCTTACTGTAATAGGAATAGAGAACACCCTAGCCCAAAACAAAGCCCTTCACGCTATCCAAACCCTTTTAAGCAAGACTAACTATAAGGGGAATATGCCAGGAACTAACATAACTAGCCCGGATAATGCCTGGACATTTCAAGGCTTCTTGCCAGCCCTTAGGCTAACCATTCCAGAATATCTAGACGCTTACGGAGTAGCCAAGAAAGATAAAGGAAGAGGATACGCAGAATATAATAGCAATGAACGAAAAGAAGCATTACAAGCCCTTAAAGCCCTCCATGACAAACGTTATTTAATAACCTACAGCCGCTTTAATGGAAGTTATAATAAGCAAGGCAAACCGCTATTTGACGCAGTTAGGACAGTAAGACCGCTTATTCAAATCATAGAAGGCTATAAGGACTTAACAGAGCAGGAAGTAGACAAGCTACATACTCCTAGCGGCTTGAAAGCTGATAAAATAACACACTTGGTTATTGAACCTTCGGTAGTTTTAGTAGACCAGATAGAAAGCTATTTTGCTATGAAACCAGCCAACCTTTACCAAGAAATACAGCTAACCTTTGGGCGAGTTGATAAGAAGCTACCATTATTTATCGAATTATTAACGGCTACAGCCGCAGAAAGAACACGCAAAAAGGAAGGGCTAACATTTGAATACTTATTAGAAACTCTAGCCTACAAATTACGGCTAGGATACCTATTGGAAACAAGACAGCATAAGCGGCTTAGAAAACAGTTGGTAAAATACATGGATCAAGCCAAAACATTAGGATACCTAGAGGCCTACTCCATCGAACAAGGGATAGGGGGAGAAAAGGCATTGTTAAAACTGAACGAAAATAAATTCTATCGAACCCAAGATCTTATAGCCAGGAGAGAAGTAGCCGCTTCTAATGAAGAATAATTATCATTAACACTACCCAAAACAGTTGCAAACACTACCCAAAACAGTTGCAAACACTACCCAAAACAGTTGCAAACACTACCCAAAACAGTTGCAGACCGATCCGGCAAACGTAGATAGGAACGGTATTAGCGAAGACGGAAAAAACCGCTATAGTCTTTTAGAGTTTATTAGAACTCTTTAGTAGAAGCCCCACGCTTAAGGCGGGGGCTTTCTTTTACGGAAAGAAAGAGCACCCCCCAAACCAAAAAAACGAAATGCCCCTAGTGATTAGGAACCGGGGGCAGGACAAGACAAAACATATTTTCTCTTATTTTCACGTGAGGGGGGGTAGTGTTTACAAAGCAAACCTCATGAAGAACATAACCCCCCTACCACGAACTCTTAGAGGGGAACCCAGGAGACCGGAGGGAGGACGACCTTTCCAATAGAACATCCCTAGAAATTTTTTTTAGAACCCCATTTCCATGTTTTATGGAAAAACAACCCCATGACGCTTCTAAAACCCCAGTTTATCCATGTTTTATGGAAAAGTCAATCTAACAAAGTATAGTAAACATTAAACCATTGACTTCCTAGCCTGTATGTGTTAACGTATAAGTGTGGTAAACATTAAACAGTTACGACAGGGGAGGCTAAACAAAACATGACTAATTTAGTACCAGTTATGGATAATAAAGCCGCAATTACCCAGGGGCTAGATGAACTAACTAGACGCTTCATAGCTTCGCTAGATGTTAAACCAAAAAGCAAGGATACATACAGTAAAGCCTTAAAACGCTTCTTCTCCTTTATGGAAGAAGAACAGATAACAAACCCCACAAGGGAAGATATACTTCATTATAAACGCTATTTAGCCGCCAATTATACCGCTTGCACAGTATCGAGCTATCTAACCGCAGTAAAAGCTTTTTTTACTTACTTAGAGGGCTTAAAACAATATCCTAACGTAGCCGCAGGAATTAAAGGGGCTAAGCACCAGAAGGGCTTTAGGAAGGCTTCACTTACCATAGAACAAGCTAAAAACACTTTAACCGCTATAGATAGAAGCACCTTGGAAGGCAAGCGAAACTTCGCTTTAGTTAACCTTCTACTAAGAACAGGGCTTAGGACTATCGAAGTGGCGAGGGCTAATATTGAGGACATACGGCAAGAAGGCGGAGAAGCCTTATTATACATACAGGGCAAGGGCAGAGACAGTAAAGACGACTTCGTATTACTTACTGAAGAGACCTTAAGACCCATTAGAGAGTATCTAAAGGAGAGAGGCGAAACGGACGAAACAAAGCCTTTATTTGCTTCTCATAGTAACCGCAACAACGGCGGAAGGCTTACTACCCGGAGTATTAGCCGAATAACTAAAGAGACCCTTAAGGACGCTGGAATAGATGATCGGAAAATAACAGCCCATAGCCTAAGACATACCGCCGTAACCTTTAGCCTTTTAGGAGGGGCTACAATCCAAGAAGCACAGGGCTTAGCTAGACACGCTAATATCAATACTACCTTGATTTATGCCCATAACATAGACCGGATAGGCAAAGCACCAGAACGGAAGATAGATGCTTTATTAGCAGGACTATAACAGGCTTTAGCCAGGAGGGACAAGCCTATGAAGAAAGAAAGCCTTTGTTTTACTTGTCAAAAAGACTGTAAACAGCCTTTAGGGGTAGTGATAACCTGCCCTAACTACCGAAAAACGAAACAAAAGGCGGGATAATTTAGCTAACAAGGAGGGAATAACGTGGAATACATAACACCAGAGGACTATAAACAAGCCCCAATAATACCCGGAGGAAAACAAGAACTATTACTTACCGGGAAAGGGGTGCTTAAGCTGTTAATAATAGCCTATAAGGAAGATAGCTTACCCAAAGGGGAACTTGGGATTGATGAACTATGCAAGATGTTAGCCCTTAGAAAATATGGCAAAGGGGCTAAGGCTATCAAACGAGATATAGATAAAATGGATATGCCGGAGGCTATGAACTGGATTAGTAGGATATGGGAAAAGCATGTGACGGGGAACGACATGATAGAGTTGTTTAACCGAATCCAATAGATGTTTACTCAATAAACATGGTAAACACAGCGAGGGGGCTAGGATATGCCAAAGGAACTACTGGAACAGATATATTCTAACTTGGATAGGCTGGAAGCCTTAAAGGAATTAGACCCCAGAGACAAGGGCGACTACTTGGAGATAGCTTGCCCTTCGTGTGGTGAAAGGGAAGCCTATATTTACCATAATGGAATTACTATTGTTTGTAACCGGCTAGATAAGTGTAACTATTCGTCAAGCCTTTGGGACTATATCCAGCAGAGAGACGGGCTAGACAATAAAGGAACGCTAGAAGCCTTAGCTAAATACGCTAACTATCACTTGCCGGCGTTAGGCACAGGAACGGCTAGAAAGTATCAAAGTGAGTTAAGCAAGCAGGAAATAACCGGGAGGGCTTTATCCTATATGCAGGATCTTCTCTTTAAGCCGGAGGGGGCTAAAACCCTTAACTACTTAAAGGGAAGGGGTTATAGCGAAGCAGAAATCAAAGCGGCAGGCTTCGGACACTATCCACCAATAGAAAGCCTCAAACGGTACTTAGGGACAGACCTAGCCCCAGCAGATAACAAGGACTTCTCTATATTCAAGCCCCAAAGGGACGGCGTAGGGCTAGGAACTACTCATACCTTAGTAATACCTTACCGGAACGAATGGGAAAGAGTAGAGGGCTTTATAGTTAGAAGCCTGCTTAATGATGAAGAGTTAAAGCCCCACAAGATCCAAAAGTATGTATTGAACAGAGGGCTTAAGCGAGGTGGACAGCTCTTTAACTTTAAGGCAACAGGTAAAACTAGGAGACTAATTATTGTAGAAGGTTACATAGACGCTTTGATAGCTACAGCTAAAGGGATAGACGGCGTAGTAGCTACCGGAGGGGCTAAGATACCAAAGGAACAAATAGACCATGCCCTTAAACGAGGAATTAGCCAATTTATGCTAGTCTTAGACACAGATAAAGCGGGAACCGAAGGCACAGAAGCCGCTATTAAAGCTATCAACGAACGGAAAGGAAAGGCTTATGTAGTTACCTTACCGGAGGGCTACAAAGACCCAGACGAACTAATAAGGCGAGGTGAGGAAGGCGTAAAAGCCTTTTTAGAAGCCGTAGATAACGCTGAAACGGCGGCTACATGGGCGGCTAATAGTTTACTTAGTAAACATGGTTTACCGAGTAAACAGGAAATACCTCAGCCCCTTCGAGATACCATTATAGATGAAGCCCTAGCCTTTGCAGAGACCTTTCAAGACCCGATAGCACCGGCGGACTATATGGGAATAGTGGCGAAGGCTTTAAGGATACCGGCCCAAACCCTAGCCCTTGAACAGGAAGCATATAACCGGCGAAAGGCAGAAGCTGATAAGAAACAAGCCTATAAAAGCCTAGCTTCACAGCTAAGCCAGCTAGTAAGGGACGGTAGAGAAGAGGAAATAGCTTCTACCGTAAAGACAGAACTGGAAGAGATACAATACCGGCACACTAGCAGGATTATTAGACCTTATACGCTAGATGAATTAGAGCAGGACATAAGGCAGACTCAAGAGGGGCTATTAACCGGCTATCAAACCTTAGATGACCTTTTAATTATCCAACCCGGAACCATAACCCTTTTAGCGGCTAGACCTTCGCATGGAAAGACGACCCTTTTAACTAACATGCTTCTAAACATGGTACAGCAATACCCGGAAGATAGCTTCTACTTTTTCAGTTATGAGGAAACGAAGCTAGCCTTAGCCTTAAATGTAATAAACATATTAGCTGGAAGGAGCCTTAGCCGAACCAAGAACAAAGCGGCTATTAAAGAATATCTAAGAACAGGCTTAAATATGGACTTTAAGAAAGAACCGCTATTAGATGAAGCAAAGGAGACCTTCGGAGAATGGGCTAAGGCTGGAAGGCTATCCATATTTGAAGAAGCCCTAGATGTAGATAGCTTAGCTAGTATTATTATTAGCGAGAAGAAGCGGAACCCGAAGCTAAAAGCCGTCTTTATCGACTATATCCAGAAGATACGCTATACCGGGCAGGGGGCTAATACCCGGCAAGTAGAGCTTCAACGGATAAGCGGCAGGATACTAGAAGCGGCTAAGCAAGCTAATATACCTATCATATTAGCCGCACAGTTTAACCGGGAAGGAATAGGCGAAGAACCAGGCTTACACAACCTTAGAGAAGCCGGAGACCTGGAACAAGACGCTAACATAGTCTTAAGCCTTTATAATAAAGCCGTAGATACAGCCCACAAAGAAGGGCAGGAAATACGGGTAACGGATACCTTACCCATTAAAATTAAGATACTTAAAAACCGTAATGGAACAGTTGGATCTCATGTAATGCTAGACTTCTACCCCCAGACCTTAAGACTTAAAGAGAAGCCAAGGGGGGATAGGCTATGAATTATTTAGAAGCCTATATAGACGCTTTACAGGCGGAAGAAGAGGGCAGGGAAGCGGCTATTGAAGCCGAGACCTTAGACCAGATAAAAAGCATAGCGGAACAGCTACAGGAACCTTACCGGCAAGCAATAAGGGATAGGATGATAGCGGAAAGCCTTAAATGTGAGATAAATAAGGGGCTTAACGAAGGGCGACCTATTAGCGAAATGCTAGACAAAGCCCTTAAATGTATTAGCTTAATGACCGGCGAAGAACTGTTTTATAGCTCAAACAAAAAGAAGCTCTTAAAGCTAGAGGGGGTTAAAGAATGACCCGGATAATAGCCTTAGTTAACCAAAAGGGCGGAGTAGGTAAGACCACCAGCACCATAAATATAGGGGCGGGGCTTAACCGATTAGGGAAAAGTGTTTTACTTGTAGACTTAGATCCACAGGCGAACCTTACCTATAGCTTAGGGGTAGAAGCCCATAACCTAGATCATACCGTTTATGAACTACTAACCAGAGGCACCAAAGCAAAGGATGCTATCATAAAACGAGAAGCCTATGACATAATACCGGCTAGTCTTAACTTAAGTGGGGCGGAAATAGAGTTAACATCAACCCAAGGCAGAGAGACCTTACTAAAAGAAGCCTTAGTACCTATCAAAAATAGGTATGATTACATTCTGCTGGATTGTCCCCCCAGCTTAGGGCTACTGACCGTTAACGGACTAACTACCGCTAAGGAAGTATTCGTACCGCTTCAAACCGAGTTTTTAGCTTTACAGGGAATGAGTAAACTTCTTCAAACTGTCGAGGTAGTGAAAGAGTGGTTAAACCCTGCTATAGAAATAACCGGGATAATAGGAACATTGTTCGATAGCCGGAAGAGGCTTAACCGGGAAGTAATAGCCAAGATACAGGAATACTTCAACGACAAACTATTCCAGACCATTATTAGAGATAACATTTCACTAGCAGAAGCCCCTTCCTTTGGGCAGAACATTTTTGAATATAAACCTCAGAGCTACGGGGCAGAGGACTACTTAGAGCTATGCAAGGAGATAACGGAACAGGAGGCGGCAAAGCATGAGTAAAGAAAAGAACCGGCTAGGAAGTGACCCATTAGGCTGGATAAGACCAACCAGGGAAGAACCTAGCGAAGCCCCCAAAACAATAGAAGAATTGAGTAAGGACGCACAACCCCAGAAAAAAACAGGGCGACCCAGAACTATTAAGCGGAAGATAACCAAGACAAGCCAAGAAGGACTTCCTGCAAACTGGACAAGGGCGACTTTCATAATGAGAGAGGACTTACTAAAGAAGCTGAAAGACTATGCTTATACTGAAAGAGAGACTATTAGAGATGTAATTAACGAAGCAGTAGAGCTTTACTTACAGGATAAAGAAATCATAGAAAGGGGCGAAGAGTAATGCCAGAAATAGGCGGAATTAACGTATTCACAGTACAGGAAATATGTGAACTATTCGACCTAAGCCCCCAGAGTGTTAGACGCTATCTTAGAGAAGGCAAGATAAAAGCCCGGAAAGTGGGAACTAAGTGGTTAGTAACCGAAGAAGCTATTAGGGCTTTTCTAACCGGCGAAGATGAACCAGCCAAGGAGGAAAATTAACCATGTTTTTAAGCGAACAGCATAAGCGGCTATATGATACATGTATTAGGAAAGACGAAACTAACCCCAGAGATAACGAAAGGAAAGCCTTGTTCTATATCCTTTCCGGTAGCGAGGACTTAGTAAGCAAGGGAATAGATACCTTTTATGACTTCGAAGAACAGGCGATCAATGCCGAAGCCTTAGAGACCGTAGACCTTTCTAGCGGAAGTAAGGCTTTAGTGTTATTAGCCTATAACCTTTACAATAACTACAGACCGGAAAGACCCCTTACAGTATTGGAGACCTTTACCGGGCTAGATGAAAAGAATACCCAGATAGCCCTTAACGCTATCAAGCTAAGGCTAGACCTATTGTAGAACCTTAGTAAAACCTTGAACCTTAATATCTGTTTACCGGATAAACACAGTAAACATAGTAAACCTTTATTGTATGTCCGTAATTCTCTAATAGCGGACATAGGAAATGGGAGTTTATGAGACTGAAAAAAGGAGGCTAGCCCTTGAATAGTGTTAGAGCAATAGACACAAATAGGAACGAAGAGAAACTTAAGTTTATCGAACTAAGGGCAAAGGGCTACCCCTATAGTAAGATAGCCCAAGAGTTAAACGTATCTAAGGGAACCCTAGTAGCCTGGAATGAGGAATTAAAAGACCACATAGCCGAGTTAAAACAGGAAAGGCTAACGGAACTATATGACAGTTACTTCATGCTAAGAGAAGCCCGGATAACACAGCTAGGAGAAACCCTTAAAAGTGTTAATGAAGCCCTAGAAGAGAAAGACCTTAGCGAGTTATCGGCGGACAAGCTAATAGAGTATAAACTTAAGTTAATGAACGAATTAAAAAGCGAGTTTATCGAGCTACAGGAAACCAATACCGGAACGAATTTGAACGGAGAAGCGATCCTGCTGGAACTATTAACCCTTCTTGACCGAGTACGCAGAGGGGAAATAACCAAAGAGCAAGCCTTAAAGGAAAACCAGATTCTATCCAATATCCTTAAAGCCTATGAAGTAGTTAACCTGGAAGGGAAAGTGGAAGCCTTAGAAGCGGTATTAGGAGGGCGGAAGTAATGGTGAAAGATCTCAAAGCACTACTAAAGAAGGGCAAGCTAACCGGTGAAGAAGTTGGGAGGCTTGTATTAAAAGACTTCATTTATGGTAATAAAAAAGCCTTACAGATGATAGCCCAGACCGAGGACAAAGACGGCTTCTTAGTGAATAACCGGGATCTTAGTATGTTTACCCAAGCAGAAAGAGACCGTTTAACAGATAGCTTCCCCAGCACTAACCACGATATAAGGGCTTACCATAGCTATAGAAGCCTTGTGGACTACCTTGTAAAGCTATATTCTATCTTTATGTCCCATGAAGATAAGCTGGACGGAGTTATCTTTAGGTTTTATTCTTTAGTTAGCACCGAATTCAAAGGGGAAGAGTTAACCGAACTTTATCACCTTGACAATAGGCACTCATTACCCCAAATAATGACCGAGAAGCAATATCAAAGGGAACTAGAAACCCAAAAGAAAGAGAAACTTCAAGAAAGGCGGCAAATAGACGAAGTTATCATAGAAACCATTTCCGAATATGCGAGACTACACGATAAAGGCGAAGCTACCCCTTATCAAGACTTATTTAACAGATATGACAAAGAACCTATTACTAAGCAAAACCAGCTAGAAGAGTATACCTTAGAAGAAGGGGACGAACCACCAAGCCGGCTAGATATACTATTAGATATAGAAAGTTTTTACGTTAACCACAGAGATAGCGAACCAATAGAAGAATTTATCAAAGACTATCCAAACCTATTCGAGGCAGTATCCGAAGAACTAAGCAAGGTAACAGGACTAAAAACTATTAAGCGGCTTAAACCGGACACTATGAGAAAAAGAGAAATATCAGTCAAGACCCTTTATGAAGCTGGAATCCCCGCTTATGTAGACTTTATAGAAACTTATTACCCGGAAAACCATAACAAAGTAGCAATAGTTAAAGATGATGATAGCGAAGAATACAAAAGTTTTACCCTACTTAAACCTAAACGCTTCTTCCTTTACGGAGAAGAAGATATTAACGCAGTAGATATAACTAACCATATCCAGATGATAAAAGACGATCTTAAACACCTTTTTGCTATAAGTAGCACCTTCGCAATAATAGCAGAACGAACAGATGAACCCGAACTAACCGAACTAACTAAAGTAAATATATCCTTTCTTAATAACCTTATAGAAGCCGTTCATGCTTTTAATGAACTATACCCAGATAGCCGCTTCATACGAATTATTAAAGAAGCCCAATTAGACCCAGGCAAACTAATAGACATAGATAGCCTTAAGCCTAAGCCGGAGAATATCAAGCGGGCGAAAAAGCTAATAGAAGGCGACCTTAGCTACTTCCTTAATGGCAATATGCTAGAGTATGTAGTAAAGGGGGCTATCTAATGAAGGGAAACCTTACAGTAAAGCCTTCCTTGAAGAAGATTACTTGGCAAAAGGTAAATGCTAATACTAACGAAGTGTATGCCCCTAACCAATTTCCTGTAGAAAGCCAGGAGTATATTAAAGCGAGCCTACATACCGAGAAGCTAAAATTTGGTAACAAGCCTTCCCCAGAGCAATTACCTATATTTGATGTACTAGACGAAGCGACCGGGAAGCCAATAGCGGATAGGGAAGAGGACAAAAAACTAGCCAAGGGGCTTACTGTAATAGGAATAGAGAACACCCTAGCCCAAAACAAAGCCCTTCACGCTATCCAAACCCTTTTAAGCAAGACTAACTATAAGGGGAATATGCCAGGAACTAACATAACTAGCCCGGATAATGCCTGGACATTTCAAGGCTTCTTGCCAGCCCTTAGGCTAACCATTCCAGAATATCTAGACGCTTACGGAGTAGCCAAGAAAGATAAAGGAAGAGGATACGCAGAATATAATAGCAATGAACGAAAAGAAGCATTACAAGCCCTTAAAGCCCTCCATGACAAACGTTATTTAATAACCTACAGCCGCTTTAATGGAAGTTATAATAAGCAAGGCAAACCGCTATTTGACGCAGTTAGGACAGTAAGACCGCTTATTCAAATCATAGAAGGCTATAAGGACTTAACAGAGCAGGAAGTAGACAAGCTACATACTCCTAGCGGCTTGAAAGCTGATAAAATAACACACTTGGTTATTGAACCTTCGGTAGTTTTAGTAGACCAGATAGAAAGCTATTTTGCTATGAAACCAGCCAACCTTTACCAAGAAATACAGCTAACCTTTGGGCGAGTTGATAAGAAGCTACCATTATTTATCGAATTATTAACGGCTACAGCCGCAGAAAGAACACGCAAAAAGGAAGGGCTAACATTTGAATACTTATTAGAAACTCTAGCCTACAAATTACGGCTAGGATACCTATTGGAAACAAGACAGCATAAGCGGCTTAGAAAACAGTTGGTAAAATACATGGATCAAGCCAAAACATTAGGATACCTAGAGGCCTACTCCATCGAACAAGGGATAGGGGGAGAAAAGGCATTGTTAAAACTGAACGAAAATAAATTCTATCGAACCCAAGATCTTATAGCCAGGAGAGAAGTAGCCGCTTCTAATGAAGAATAATTATCATTAACACTACCCAAAACAGTTGCAAACACTACCCAAAACAGTTGCAAACACTACCCAAAACAGTTGCAAACACTACCCAAAACAGTTGCAGACCGATCCGGCAAACGTAGATAGGAACGGTATTAGCGAAGACGGAAAAAACCGCTATAGTCTTTTAGAGTTTATTAGAACTCTTTAGTAGAAGCCCCACGCTTAAGGCGGGGGCTTTCTTTTACGGAAAGAAAGAGCACCCCCCAAACCAAAAAAACGAAATGCCCCTAGTGATTAGGAACCGGGGGCAGGACAAGACAAAACATATTTTCTCTTATTTTCACGTGAGGGGGGGTAGTGTTTACAAAGCAAACCTCATGAAGAACATAACCCCCCTACCACGAACTCTTAGAGGGGAACCCAGGAGACCGGAGGGAGGACGACCTTTCCAATAGAACATCTTGGGCAACCTTATCTCGGGTTTGTCCCGCCTCCCGTTCAGGCAATTTTTCCTTAACGGGCCTTTCTTCGCCCTTCTTTAACGACGCCACTTGGCGCT
>MTBK01208893.1_pt1 | contig 19659 bp, 21 predicted proteins | sample 1535981 | NCBI WGS metagenome assembly MTBK01 (sample SAMN06109225, study PRJNA356200) | anaerobic digester metagenome | isolation source: biogas reactors fed with pig manure or primary and secondary sludge | place: Spain | collected 2016-06-30
TTGTATTGATTGATTTAAAGCAGCTTCAGGTTGCGAACCGGGTTGAGAAGCAAGTATATGTAAAGGAAGTTTTCGGTTTTTATAGGAAACAATTGCCCCAGGGAAAATTGTTTGCTGCTTTCTTCCTTCGGAGGTTGTAACATACAAATCAGTGGGATTCAAACCTTCACGAACCAGTTCTTCAAAAAGCGCGGTTCTCTCACTCATATTGCCCCCGGCCGAAGGGTTAATAAATTCATATTGTACATTATTACTATAAGCCCTGAATTCGTCAAGCATTTCACGGGTGCTGTTTCGCAGCCTTTTAAATGAAGCAGGAAACTCTCCTTCAAGATAAACCTTTAAATAAACAATATCGTCAAGCTCGCGCAACATTCTCCTGGTCGCATCTGAAAGAGTATAGCGCTTTTCGCTGGTAAGATCAAAACGGGTAAAAACAAATGAACCAATTATATTTAATACTGTAATAATAGCAATACTCAACACCAGATGAATAATGTTATTGCGACGTATATTTCTTTTTTTATTGCTCATTCTCAACCATTCATAAAATTCATATTACCATTTCCGGCTTTCCAGCGATATTTTTGTAAGCAAAATAAATAAACCAATCAGGCTGATAAAATAAAGTACATCGCGGGTATCAATAACTCCCCTGCTCATTGAAGTATAATGGGCATTGATTCCAAGAGTCTGAATAAAAAGGTCGAAATTTCCAAAAAGTGCAAGCGAATAAATAAACTCAAAACCCAGATATACGAACCCACATAAGAAAACAGAGATGATAAAAGAAACTATCTGATTATCAGTAATAGAAGAACAAAACATACCAATGGCAACAAATGCTGAGCCCAGAAATATTAATCCAATATATGAGCCCCAGGTACCGCCAATATCAATATTCCCTTTTGGTAATCCAAGATAATAGACTGAATAAAAATAAATTAATGTAGGCAAGAGGGCAATTACCACAAGCAAAACTCCGGCAAGATATTTTGAGAAAATGATCTGAAGATCAGTCAGTGGTTTTGTCATAAGCATTTCAATGGTTCCGGAGCGTTTCTCTTCAGCAAACATCCTCATAGTTATAGACGGGATCAAAAAAAGAAAAAGAATCGGTGACAGAATAAAAAAATTTTCAAGGCTTGCATAACTATAATCCAACACATTGAATTGCAAAGGAAAAACCCAAAGGAATAATCCATTTATGAATAAAAAAACGATTATAACCACATAGCCGATCAGTGAGCTTAAAAACCCGCTAATTTCTTTCTTAAGCAATTCCAACATACCTGTTCTTTATTTACAATAGCGCAAAATTAGGTTTTTTTGCCAGATTTCTGTAATTAACACATATACCCTAAAATGGATATATAGTCATTTTCATTTGAACCCTCGTATATAAATTTTCGAATCCAAACCTAAGAGATTGATTATCAGATAGGTTTCTCAAGAAAATGTTTTCACAAAATCAAGTGTTATATAATTATTCAAAGCTTTTCAACCGCAATTAAAATCCTGACTTGCGATTAGAAAAAACAAGCAAAGGATATTATTTACTGATCTCGTAATAACACACTTTAGGAGAACTGATCTTTTCTTCTTTTTTCAGTTTTTTAATTGCTTTATCAATATCAGCTTTATCCACACCTGATTGTGCAGCAATTTCGCCAGCTTTCATAGGTTTGCCAGTTTCTTGCAAAGTTTTTAAAACTACTTCTGTTGCTTCCATGTTATGTTAATTTTAAAAGTTAAGATTCTGATTTTTTAACAAATAGGTGTAGCTCTAATCAGAGTATTTAAATTAAAACCCTGATAACTACATTAAAAAATCCTGATTTATTAATCCAACAGGTGTACTACCAGTCCGCTTCTAAGTTTAGGTTCGAACCATGTGGTTTTGGGCGGCATAATATTTCCGGTATCGGCAATATTAATTAGTTGCTTCATTGAAACAGGGTATAGCGCAAATGCCACTTTCATTTCTCCGCTATCAACACGTTTTTCAAGCTCTTCCAGACCACGGATGCCGCCTACAAAATCAATTCTGTTACTGGTTCTAAGATCCTTGATATCAAGTATTTCGTCTAAAACTTTTTGTGATAAAATGGTTACATCAAGCACACCAATAGGATCATTATCGTTATAAGTACCTTGTTTTGCAGTTAAAGAATACCACTCCCCATCGAGGTACATGCCGAAATTATGTAATCTGTCAGGTTTATATATATCTTTTCCTTTAGGTTCGATAACAAAAACATCTTTCAATTTGTTAATAAATGCTTCATTATCCAAACCATTTAAATCCTGTACAACCCTGTTATAGTCAATAATAGTAAGCTGGTTATCAGGGAAAAGCACTGCAAGGAAATAATTATATTCTTCATCGCCACGATGATTTTGATTTTTTGTCCTTTTTTCATTTCCTACCAGTGCAGCCGCGGCTGTACGATGATGACCATCAGCCACATAAAAATAAGGGATACTGGCAAATAGCTCTGTAAGTTTATCATTTATGGTTTTGTCGGCAATTACCCAAAAATGATGTCCAACACCATCAACAGCAACAAAATCATATACAGGCTTTTGTGTTGACACTATTTTAGTAACTATTTCATCAATTTCAGCTTCAGCAGGATAACTAAAAAATACCGGCTCCATGTTAGCATTTGTAATACGTACATGATTCATACGGTCTTCTTCTTTATCCTTGCGGGTAAGCTCATGCTTTTTTATTATCCCGTTCATATAGTCATCCACCGAAGCGCAGCCTACAATACCATACTGGGTTTTCCCGAACATAGTCTGAGCATAAATATACAAATGCTCATCCTTATCAGAAATCAGATAACCTTTGTTCTTAAAAAGCTCAAAATTTTCTTTTGCCTTGTCATATACGGGCTGTGAATGGATGTCAATTGATTCAGGCAAGTCAATTTCAGGTTTAATAATATGTAGAAGTGAATATTCATTGCCTTTGGCTTCCAATCTTGCTTCTTCAGAGTTTAATACGTCATACGGGCGTGATGCCACATCTTTTGCTATTTCTACCGGAGGTCTCAGTCCTTTGAATGCTTTTAATACAGCCATATTAGTTAGTTTTATTATTTGTGAACACTTTGATTGTTTTTAAATTTGGGGCAAAGATACTAATTCAGGAGGAACGGGTGGCTAATAAGAAGATCCGAAAAAATGACCGTTTGGGTATTTATAACGTTAAAAAATTTTAATTACAACTACACTTCTGAATCCGGCAAATGATATTGCTATTATACTATTCCCAGTAAAAAAGATAACAACATTTTTACAAAACCGGAAAACAAAGGGGTTGAAATAGCCGGAAAAGTATTAGGACATAAAAAGGTTTTATTGATTCTGAAAAGAAAAGATTGCAGCTACCTTATAAACTGATTAATTTAAATGAAGAAGCCACTAAAAAGCGGCTTCTTCATATTATCCATCTTCTTCATCAAATCTTTCGGCTTTCTGTAAAGAACCAATAAGAGCACCTATCATTTTGGTAAGCTCCATAAGCTGATTGCGGGAATATTCTTCGTCTTCCTTACTTAAATAATTTAGTTGCCTGGCTATTGAAGTATAAACCAAACAATCCCGCACCATGCTTTTGGCAATTTTCAAATGGTTAATAAACTGACTTCTATACAATGCAGAACCCTCAGCTATATTCAATGCAATATTTTGTGCTGAGGAATTAAATCTTTTTGACAGCAATCCATGTTCCTTGTCATAAAACGATTGTGTGTGTCTGATTACCCAGGTCGAATAATCAAGTGCTTTATGGTATACCCTTAATTCTTCAAATCTGAAAAATGTAAAAGTTCTTTCGAGTTCTGCATCCATTTTCAAAGGTATTTTGTGTGAATAGTAAAAAACAAAAAGTAATAAATGAAAATCGAGTACAAATATACAAATACCTTGCTAAGAAAACAATTAATTTACCTTGAAAGTGTCGTCGCCATGTAATATAAAATTCACAATTTGAGTAGCAGCAGCAAGACCCGCATTAATATTAGCCTCTGCTGTCTGCGCACCCATCTTCTTAGGAGTAAAGAAAAATCTGCCTGCAAATTCTTCTTCTATCTTACTCTTACAATCCGGAGCAATATCTGACAAATAACCAAAATCTTTGCGTTCGGCAAACATTTTCAATAATCCATCTTCATCAATAACTTCTTTACGGGCTGTATTAATGAGTGTAGCTCCTTCCGTCATTTTTGAAAGCAACTCATAATTAATGGATTTAATCGTTTTGGCGTTAGCCGGAATACTCACGGATATAAACTGGCATGTAGAATATAATTCTTCAAGATTTCCGATGTAGTTAATCCCATCATCTTCAATAACCTTTCTGGGTTTTGAAGGAGAATAGGCATATACTTTCATACCAAAGCCTTTTGCAATTCTTGCAACATGTTTCCCTATATTCCCATATGAATGTATACCAAGAGTTTTACCCATTAATTCAGTTCCTGCTGAGCCGCTAAATCCCTTGCGAATATAATATATCATCATACCTATAGCTAATTCAGCAACTGCATTTGAATTTTGTCCCGGAGTGTTCATGGCTACAATTTTATTCTCAGTTGCAGCAACAGTGTCAATATTATCATAACCGGCACCAGCACGAACGACTATCTTTAAATTTTTAGCTGCCTCAATAACCTGTCTGTTAACGTTGTCGCTTCTGATAATAAGAGCATTCACATCCTGAACAGCTTTAATAAGATCATTGTGATCAGTGTATTTCTCAAGCATTACAAGTTCAAAACCTGCATCTTCTAAAATTTTTTTAATTCCTTTTACTGCAACTGAAGCAAAAGGTTTCTCTGTGGCTAACAAAACTTTGATCATAATATTTCTTTTAGTTTAAATTTAATAAAATCACATCCGCTTGAATATCATGCATTTAACTTTTCATATTCTTTAATAACATCAATCAATGCAAGAACGCTTTCCTTAGGTAAGGCATTATAAACTGATGCGCGGAAACCACCTACCGAGCGGTGTCCTTTCAGACCTATCATTCCTTTTGATTGAGCAAAGCTAATAAAATCAGCTTCTTTATCTTTGTATTGTTCTTTCATAACAAAACATACGTTCATTACCGAACGGGAACTCTTTTCAGCAGTTCCTACAAACATCCTGCTATTATCAATAGCTTCATAAAGCATGTTGGCTTTTTCATGATTAATTTCTCTCATTTTTGCAACACCACCCATTTCTTTAACCCATTTCAAAGTTTCTTTCATTGCAAAAATTGGCAGGCACGGAGGGGTATTAAACATAGAGCCACCATCAATATGAGTTTTATAGTTTAGCATGCTTGGAATAACTCTTTCAACTTTTCCAAGAACATCTTCTCTGATAATCACAAAGGTAACACCAGCCGGGCCAGCATTCTTTTGTGCGCCACCGTAAATTATTGCGTATTTTGAAACATCAATGGGGCGACTCAGAATATCTGAAGACATATCGCAAACCATAGGAACCGGACTTATTGGGTCTTCGTGGATTTCAGTGCCATAGATAGTATTGTTAGACGTAAAATGGAAGTAATCAGCATCTTCAGGGATTTTATAATCTTTTGGTATATAGCTGAAATTTTTATCGGCTGATGAGCCAATAATAGCTACTTCACCAAATAATTTAGCTTCTTTTATTGCTTTTTTTGCCCAAACCCCTGTTTCGAGATATGCTACTTTTTTACTCATCAGATTGTAAGGAACCATGCAAAACTGCATACTTGCTCCTCCTCCAAGGAAAAGAACATGATATCCTTCGGGAATATTCAGAATTTCTTTAAACAGTGCTACGGCTTCGTCAATAATAGCCTGAAAATCTTTGCTTCTGTGAGAAATCTCCAGAATTGACAATCCGCTGTTATTCAAATCGAGTATTGCTTTTGCAGTATTTTCAATAGCAATTCGAGGTAGGATCGAAGGTCCTGCATTAAAATTGTGTTTCTTCATAATTAAATAATTTAGGTTTATAGATCAATCAGAATTATATGTGTTTTTGTTTTAGCAAAAATAGAGATTTTCCCGATACTAAATCAAAACATTAAAATAATAGCTAAAAATTAATAAGGATTATAAAAAATAATAAGTTTGCCAAAAAAAGTTATTTCATGGCAAAATACGGTAAATGGATAGGCGGAGGCCTGGGTTGGGCTTTGGGCGGACCGATCGGTGCTCTGCTCGGTTTCATTTTTGGCTCTATGTTTGACAGCATGCAATCGGGTGAATTTGAATACAAGCCTGCTGAAAATCATCCACGTACCCAAACAGGAGACTTTAGTGTTTCGCTTCTGATACTTACAGCAGCTATAATGAAAGCCGATGGCAAAGTGGTGAAATCAGAGCTCGATTATGTAAAAAAGTTTTTTGTTCATAATTTTGGTAAGACCGAAACCGCAAATAAAATGCTGCTACTGCGGGAATTACTTAAACAAGATCTGGATTTAAAGGGTATCTCAGCTCAGATAAAACAGTTTATGGCTTATCCTGAAAAACTACAGTTGCTTCATTATCTTTTTGGAATATCGCTGGCCGACGGACGCGCTGACACTCAGGAAATCAATGTTATTCAGCAGATTTCAGTATTAGTCGGAATCAAAGGCGTTGATTTTCAGTCAATTAAGTCAATGTTTATAAAAGACACTGATTCGGTCTATCGTGTTCTTGAAATATCACCAAATGCAACCGACGAAGAAGTTAAAAAGGCATACAGGAAAATGGCTTTGAAATATCACCCTGATAAGGTAAGTCATTTAGGTGAAGATATTCAGAAAGCTGCTAAAGAGAAATTTCAGGAACTAAATGCCGCTTATTCCGAAATTAAGAAGCAAAGAGGTATTACCTGAATACATTTTTTCAGAAATATCAGATTTAAATTTCAACGTTTTTCCAGAAGTGCAATATTCTCAATATGATAGGTATGCGGGAACATATCTACCGGTTGAACCCTTAGCACTTTGTAACCATTATCCATAAGAGCTATATCCCTTGCCTGAGTTGCCGGATTACAACTTACATATACAATTCGGTCAGGGTTTATTTCCAGTAATGCTTTCACAACATTTTCGTGCATACCAGCCCTTGGCGGGTCAGTAATAACAACTTCAGGACTTCCGTGCAATGCCACAAAATCAGAATTCAGAACCTTTGCTATATCTCCCGATATAAATTTCACATTCTTTAAATTATTAAGAATTGCATTTTCGCGGGCATCAGCTACTGCTGATTCAGAATATTCAATCCCAATCACCTCTTTTGCGTGTCGGGCAATAAATGCTGCGATAGTACCTGTGCCCGAATAAAGGTCGTAAACCAGCTCATTTCCGGTTAGAGCTGCCATTTCAGAAGTTATCCGATAAAGTTGCAAGGCTTGTGTACTATTGGTTTGAAAAAACGACAGAGGTCTTATCCTGAATTTCAAATCATCCATAATCTCAGTGATATATGGATTCCCACTATAAAGAATTACCTTCTGATCGTCAAGACTGTCATTGAGTTTAGTATTAACAATATACATCAGCGAGGTGATCTGTGAAAACCTTTCTGTCAAATAATTAAGCAAAGCATGAATTTTTTCCTCATCATTTTGACTAACAACTAAGATCACCATTACTTCACCGTTACTGGAATTCCGTATTACAAGATTTCTTAGAAATCCAATATGTTTCCGATGATCATAAAATGAATAATTATGCTGCTGTGCATATTCTTTTACAGCCAGTCTGATACTGTTTGATGGCTCAGGCTGGAGATGGCATGTTTTTATATCCAAAACTTTATCAAAAAGACGGGGAATATGAAATCCAAGCCCATTAAGATCTTTCTGATCCAAATCTGACATATCATTATCAGTAAGCCACCTCCGGTTCGAAAAGGTATATTCAAGTTTATTACGATAATGCGTAATATTAGCTGAACTCACAGGTTCAGACAAAACAGGGAATTCAAATTTACCTATCCTCTGAAAATTATCTGCAATATTCTGTTTTTTGAATTCCAGTTGATACTGATAATTTACATGCTGCCACGAACATCCGCCACAAATACCAAAGTGTTCGCAAAAAGGGTTCACACGAAAAGGAGAATATTTATGAAACCTTATTATTTTTCCTTCGCTATAAGATTTCTTTTTACTTACTATCTGAATATCAACAATATCTCCGGGTGCTGCAAATGGAACAAAAACAACCATTCCATCATATTTGGCAAGAGCTTTACCATCGTTTCCAACACTAATTATTTCTGCTTTTTCAATAAGAGGAAGCTTCTTTTTTGCCATATCACGGGTTTTAATCAGTCTGATTTATATTTCTTGCAGCAAAATGTTTTGAATCACCCCATTCATTGTAACCAATTGTTTCACCAATCATTTTAATCCGGGATTCCAGGTAAGCCCGACTGTCTTCAGGATCTTCAGTAATGCCGGGTTTATCAGCATACAGCATATAATCTTCACGGTATTTTAGCGGTGTAAGATTAGGCATAATGACATTGGCACCATACAGTATTGCTTTTTCCCGCCCCTGCGGATCAAGGGTCTGCATTGCAGTAGTTGCTGCAATATTTATATCTTTCATAATAATCCTGAGCAAGGCAACCATTTTCATACTGAGATTAAAACGTTCAGTTCGGGACAAAAGCAAATCACTATATTTATATAAAGGAGTATGTTCATGTTCAATATATGGTCCCATCCCTACCATATCAATATCAAAATCTTTAAAAAACATCAGATCATCAGCAAGGTTCTCAATTGTCTGGAAAGGTAGCCCCATCATTACTCCCGTACCAACCTGATATCCTGATTTTTTCAAACTGTACAAAGCTTCAAGCCTTCGGTCGTAGCAGTGTAAAGCATTATGCGGATGTAGTTTTTCAAAAAGTTCACGGCTTGATGTTTCAATCCTCAACAAATAACGATGGGCACCACAATCATACCAATAACGGTAGGTTTCCTCAGTTTGCTCACCCATTGACAATGTAATTCCTAATTTACCCCCCGACAGTTGTTTAATACTTTGTAACAAACCTCCGATCTTTTTTATAAAAGCCTTGTCATTTCTTTCGCCCGATTGAATAACAAGTGAGGCATACTTATTTTCCCAGGCAAATTTAGCAGCTTCAAGTACTTCATCATCAGTTAATTCGTATCTGCCTGTTTGCGTATTTCCAGCCCTCACTCCACAGTAAAAACAATTTTTCTTACAACGATTTGAATATTCAATCAATCCACGAAAATAAACCTTACGTCCTACATATTTAGCTTTGACCTCAGCAGCCTTTTTAAAAATAACAGCACTTTCTTCTTCTGAAGAACTTAATAACCTGACAAGGTTTTCCTTGGTCAGGATTTCTTTATTTATAATAGCGTCAATAGAAGTTTCCAACATTATAAAAGATCATTATTTTGCAAAAATACACTAAATGCCCTAATTATGAACATCAAATCATACACGTTCACCACTTTAAACGATACGTTTATTAAATAAACACCAACGTTCACATAAACCACTTGCCCAATCATACTTGTTATCTCTATATTTGTGCTGGGATTTTGGTAAAAACATTTGTTTGAGTGATGTCGAACAAGTTTTTTTGTTACAAAGTTCATTCCATCCTTCCCTTCCCCCTTCCTAAAAAAAACATCACACAAAACCCGCACACACTGCGGGTTTTGCTTTTTATGTATTTATATTTTCAAAAAACATGAAATTACATTAGCGATTAGAAGTATGTAAAAACATTTGCACACAGAAATTTTGTTTATTTTTGCAAATTCTTTTGAAAAAGTCAATTAATGAACAAGATAAACATAACATTACCTGATAATTCAGTAAAACAATTCCCTAAGGGGGTAACTGCCCTTGAAATTGCCGGCACTATTAGTGATGGGCTGGCACGCAATGTATTGGCTGCAAAAGTTAACAATGAAGTACAGGATGCAACACTTCCAATAAATACTGATGCTGCTCTGCAATTGCTCACCTGGAACGATGAGGAAGGTAAAGCTACAATGTGGCATTCATCAGCGCATCTGATGGCTGAAGCAATTGAGTTGCTTTATCCGGGTGTAAAATTTGGAATAGGTCCTGATATTGAAAACGGATTTTATTATGATATTGATTTCATGGATTATTCATTGTCATCCGATGATTTTGAAAAGATAGAGCAGAAAATGCTTGAGCTTTCCCGTGAAAAACAAACTTTTAAACGGCGTGAAGTCTCTAAAGCTGAGGCATTGGAATATTTCACACGTAAGAATGATGAATATAAGATAGAGCTTATAAACGAACTGGAAGACGGACACATCAGCTTTTATGAATCAGGTTATTTCACTGATTTATGTCGCGGTCCACATCTTCCGGATACCAGCCCGATAAAAGCAGTAAAATTGTTAAATATTGCCGGCGCATACTGGCGTGGTGATATTAGCCGAAAACAATTAACCAGGATTTACGGTATTACATTTCCAAAACAAAAAGAGCTAAACGATTATCTTGAATTGCTTGAAGAAGCCAAAAAGCGTGATCACCGTAAATTGGGCAAAGAACTTGAGCTATTCACCTTCTCACAAAGGGTTGGACAGGGGTTACCCTTATGGCTTCCAAAGGGTGCAATTTTACGTGATAAACTCGAGCAGTTCCTGAAAAGAGTTCAGCGCAAAGCAGGTTACGAGCAAGTTATAAGTCCGCATATAGGGCATGTTGATCTTTATAAAACATCAGGGCATTATGATAAATACGGCGAAGATTCATTTAAGCCGATAAAAACTCCAATTCCTGATGAAGAGTTTTTCCTGAAACCAATGAACTGCCCTCATCATTGCGAAATTTACAGAAGCAAACCCCGGTCATACAAAGACCTTCCCATACGTCTGGCAGAATTCGGGACAGTGTATCGTTACGAACAAAGTGGGGAATTGCATGGATTAACCCGCGTTCGAGGGTTTACTCAGGATGATGCACATATTTTTTGCCGACCCGATCAGGTAAAGGACGAATTCAAGGGTGTAATGGATATTGTGATGATAATTTTCAAAGCACTTGATTTTGAAAATTTTACCGTTCAAATATCTTTACGCGATCCCGATAATCCACAAAAATATATTGGATCTTCTGAAAACTGGGAAAAAGCTGAACAGGCAATCATTGAAGTTGCTGAAGAGCGTGGTCTTAAGAATACTGTTATAAAATATGGTGAAGCTGCTTTTTATGGACCCAAAATGGACTTCATGGTTAAGGATGCACTTGGAAGAAGCTGGCAATTAGGCACTATTCAGGTAGATTATAATCTTCCAGATAGATTTAATCTGGAATATACCGGAAGCGATGACGAAAAGCACCGTCCTGTAATGATTCATCGTGCACCTTTTGGCAGTATGGAGCGCTTCGTAGCTGTACTGATTGAACATTGTGCCGGAAGGTTCCCCTTATGGCTGGCTCCCGAACAGGTTATTATATTGCCTATCAGTGAAAAATATCAGGAATATGCTGAAAAAGTATTGGAGTTTCTGAATAATTCCGATATTCGCGCCCAAATTGATGACCGGAATGAAAAAACCGGAAAAAAGATCAGAGATGCCGAATTGAGCAAGATCCCATACATGGTTATAGTAGGCGAAAAAGAGGAAAGCTCTCAAACATTATCAGTACGTAAACATGGTCTTGGTGATATGGGAACATTTGGTATCCAGGATTTTATAAATTTACTGAATGATGAAATTGATGAAGCAATGAATCAATAAAATTTATGTTTAACTAATACGGAGGACAAAGTTATAGCAACACCATTTAAGCGCCCTCGTGGTGGAGGGTACGTACCCAAAAAGAGAAAGGAAGACCCTCATAGAATCAATCAGGGAATTACAACACCTGTTGTCAGAGTTGTTGGAGATAATGTGGAGCAAGGAATTTTTAATCTGCGGGAAGCTCTTGAAATAGCACGAAGTCAGAATCTTGATCTGGTTGAAATATCACCTACTGCAAACCCACCGGTTTGTAAAGTAATTGATTACCGCAAGTTTCTTTACGATTTGAAAAAGAAACAAAAAGAGATCAAAGCTAAATCGGCTAAGGTTATAGTGAAAGAAATAAGAATGGGACCTAATACTGATGAGCATGATTTCAATTTCAAATTAAAACATGCAGAAAATTTCCTGAAAGAAAGTGCTAAAGTTAAAATTGAAGTGTTTTTTAAGGGTCGTACAATTGTATATAAAGATAAAGGTGAACTGATACTGTTGCGTTTTGCCCAGGAACTGGAAGAAGTTGGAAAAGTTGAACAATTGCCCAGGCTCGAAGGAAAACGAATGTTTATGATAATCACTCCAAAAAAATAGAACTTTTTAACAATATTAATGTTTAACTAAACCTAATAATTGATTTGTAATGCCAAAAATGAAGACAAAATCCGCTGCTAAAAAAAGGTTTACCTTGACAGGTAGCGGTAAAGTAAAGAGAAAGCATGCTTACAAAAGTCACATTCTTACCAAAAAGTCGACTAAACGTAAGAGAAATCTTACATACTCGGCAACTGTTCATCCGGCAGATGAGAAGAGTGTAAAACTCATGCTTAGTAATTATTAATTTATGTTTAACTTACTTGTAGCCATTAAAGTTCTCTGTTAAAAAAGAGACGCTCAAGTGAAAAATTTTAAAAATGCCAAGATCAGTCAATAAAGTTGCCTCAAAGGCACGTAGAAAAAAGATTCTTAAACAAACAAAGGGACAGTTTGGTCGTCGTAAAAATGCGATTACCGTTGCAAAAAACTCTCTTGAAAAAGGATTGACATACGCTTATCGCGACAGACGTAACAAGAAAAGGTCATTCCGCGGTTTATGGATTAGCCGTATCAATGCCGCTGTTCGTGAATACGGAATGAGCTATTCGGAATTCATGGGTTATCTGAAAAAGAATAATATTGATCTAAATCGTAAAGTATTAGCTGATTTAGCTATGAATAATCCCGAAGCATTCAAAAGTATTGTGGAACAAGTTAAACAATAAACTCTCTCCCAATAGATGAGAAGAAGCTGTCTCAGTATAATGCCGGGGCAGCTTCTTTTTATTATTGAAACTCAACATTTTAACAAAAGTCTTGTTGTTTTATTAAGCAGACTTCTAGTGAAGATTCAGGCTCTAAAATTATATATACATCCAAATTATGACTTTTATGAAGCAGTTCAGAAAAGAATTCAAGCGATTTTCACTTTCTGAATCAGCTACTTATACTAATCCTTTCGATCAATTCAATAAATGGTTTCAGGAAGCAGCCGGTTTTAATATTTCAGAACCAAACGCCATGGCACTTGCAACAGCAGGAGTTAACGGAATGCCCACAATAAGAATTGTTTTGCTTAAAGAGATTGAGAATGATGGTTTCATATTTTTTACTAATTACAATAGCCGTAAAGCAAAACAAATTTCAGAAAATAATCAGGCTGCACTCTTATTTTTCTGGGAAGCACTTGAGCGCCAAATAAGGATTGAAGGCATGATTGAAAAAACCAATAAAACCACATCTGATGATTATTTTCATAGTCGAACCCGCGAAAGCCAGGCTGGTAGCATTGTTTCAAAACAAAGTGAAATAATTGAAAGCAGAGAATCTCTTGAGGATGAATTTAAGAACCTTTTAAACTCTGATATCCAACAACTTGAGCGCCCCAAATATTGGGGAGGTTATAAATTATATCCTAAATTATTTGAATTCTGGCAGGGACGTGAACATCGTCTTCACGATCGCATACAATATCGTCTTGATGATGGGAAATGGATAAGAGAAAGATTAGCACCGTAAAACTTTAATGTTATAAGCTGATTCAGCATTATTTACATAATTGAATTTAAGCCATTTAGGATCTTACTATCGAGATAAAAGAATATTTACGGCTAACCCAAAATAATACCGATTGGAAAAATATAACAGACCAATTATCGCTCCGCTCAATTGTCCTTAATGTTTTAACCACCGGCATTAACGATTGTAATTTACAAAACAGCTTGGACTATTTTGTAAATACAATTCGTATAAATACCGGAACTGAATTAATTTTTAATTCAAAGCCAAAAGAAATACTATTTATAAACTGTACAACAGGCTATTATCTAAGCCTTAGCCTTTGTCCTGCTTCAGGTTCTTCACCCTGGATCATACTGTTCATCCGGTAAAGGCTTTTAAGTCTTACTCCATAGTTTTGTGCAATATCATGCATAGTTTCTCCGGCTTGAACAAAATGAACATCAGTTTTTGAACGTCTTCTTTTTGCTTCAATAAAAACAGGCTTCCTCTGAGTTAATTCCGAACCCGGTTCTACATCATTAAAATAACAGAGCCTGGTCATAGGAATGTTAAAATCATTGGCTATTTTAAAATATGTATCATCAGCACGGGCAAATATGAACAAACGCCGATTCATTAACAACAATGTTCGCTGTGCAGGTCCGGGTCCAACTTCTGTATAAACTACAGGCTCATTTCCTGGAACTTCAGTTGTACCTTCCAATGCTTGTGCCACAACAGCTCTGTGCAAAACTTCCGTATCAATTTCATATAAACGATTTTCTTCAATCATTTTAATCAACAACTGAGGATATTGAGGATTGGTGGCATAGCCGGCTTTTTGAAGCCCAAAAGCCCAGGCTTTGTAGTCTGTAATCTCGAGTTCAAATAATGAAGAATATCTGGGTCGGCTTGTCAGGAATAAAGAATGATCGTAAAATGATTCATCAACTGACGAGTACTTGCGGAAACATTCCTGTTTTTTATCGTCATCCCAATTAAATGTTTCACCTGTCCATTCATGGCATTTAATACCAAAATGGTTATTTGAATTTCTGGCTAACTCACTGTTTCCATTGCCCGATTCTATCATTGCCTGCGCCATTGCAATACTGGCGGGAATTCTAAATTCACGCATCTTCTCCATTACCAGGGGTTTATACATTTTAATATATTCCTCTCTCGAGATATTTTTATAATTATCCTGAGAGTATAGGGTATTGAAAACAAGTATTAATAAAATACTCAAGGAGCTTTTAAATACTTTGAGCATCAGAATTCTTAATAATAAAAGGATATTGATAATTTTAACATCATTGAAACGGAGAAGATAATGAAAATAGTATAATACAAACTGTGGGAGCAGAAAATGTAAAATAAATTCACTTTTATTGCTCATTTGAATATTTGTGTACTTTTGTTACTCAAAAATAACCAAGCGGTGCTTCAAACGCTAATTAAATCAAAAACACGAATTAACCTATTGCTGAAGTTTTTTCTGAATAGCAACAATCGTTCCTGGCTTCGGGATATGGAAACGGAGTTTGGAGAATCAACAAATGCTATTCGTCAGGAATTGATACATCTTGAAAAAGCCGGCATGCTTAAATCCGAAATGCATGGTAATAAAAAAATGTACCGTGCCAATACAAATCATCCGCTTTTTGAAGAGATACACAAACTTTTGCTAAAGCATACAGGAATTGACCATGTTGTAGAACGCATTGTAAATCAGATAGGTGGATTGCAAAGCGCATATCTTACAGGAGCTTTTGCAAAAGGCAACGATAGTCCGCTAATTGATATATTATTGATTGGTGATGGTATTGAACGCACTTATCTTGCTCAGCTTATTGACAAAGTAGAGGGTCTTATAAATCGTAAAATAAGATATATAATTGCTAAACCTGAAGAAGAAAATATTTATTTAATGAATAGCCCGGAAGCATTCTTGCTATGGGAAATAGCTGCCGGATAAGTCCGGATAACATATTGGTTTACACATACTTCTTGCTCATTTAATGTGAGCGAGAAGGCGAAGCTGTAAGAAACATTCAGACTGGCAACAGAGTAGTTTTGCAAAATATAAATAAATAAAAACTTCAGGATCTTACATTATAAGCACAAAAATCTAAAGTCTCTAACCTTTATATCATATTTTAAACATCAAATAAATGTCAGCAAAAAAAACACTTCTCATTACCGGAGGAACAGGTTCATTTGGAAATGCTGTATTACAGCGCTTTATAAATGATGAACGTTTCAGTGAAATAAGAATTTTCTCGCGTGACGAAAAGAAACAGGATGATATGCGTAAGCGCATTAATAATCAGAAAGTTAAATTCTACATTGGTGATGTTAGAAATCAAAGCTCAGTGGATACAGTTGTTAAGGGAGTTGACTTTATTTTTCATGCTGCAGCCTTAAAGCAAGTACCTTCCTGTGAGTTTTTTCCGGTTGAAGCTGTAAAAACCAATATTCTTGGAACTGACAATGTTTTAGCCGCTGCTGAACGGCATGAGGTCAAAAAAGCAGTGGTGCTGAGTACCGACAAAGCTGCCTATCCTATTAATGCAATGGGAATGTCAAAAGCATTAATGGAAAAAGTTATGATAGCCAGATCAAGAAATCTTGATGAAAAAATAACCGTTTTTTGTGGAACCCGCTATGGAAATGTAATGGCATCAAGAGGTTCGGTAATACCTCTTTTTATTGAACAAATCAAGGCAAATAAGCCTGTTACTATTACTGATCCGAATATGACCCGTTTCATGATGACCCTTGAAGATGCTGTTGACCTGGTGTTATATGCTTTTGAACACGGACATAATGGTGATATATTCGTTCAAAAGGCACCGGCAGTTACTATAGAAACACTGGCAAATGCACTTCAACAGCTCTATAAAACGAATCTGCCGGTTCGTATTATTGGCACCAGGCATGGCGAAAAATTGTACGAAACACTGGTTAATCGTGAAGACATGGTAAAAGCTGAGGATCTTGGTAATTATTACAGAATTCCTGCCGATAACCGGGATCTTAACTACGAAAGATATTTCAGTGAAGGCATTAAGGATGTTATAAAATATAGTGAATATCATTCTCACAACACACATCAGCTTGATATTGAAGAGATGAAGCAATTATTACTAAAACTTCCGATTATACGCCGTGATATTCTTGGAGACATGAATGCCATTCAGTATCCTGATTAACAATTATTCATAATTTAAGGCAATATCCCAGGATGCCAAATGATCAAAAAAACATCTGTAATCATTCTTATAAATGACTATGATGGAAAACGATAATATAATTAAAGGCAATTCTTACACTGACCATCGCGGAAGCCTTCGTTTTGTCAACGATTTTAAATTTGAAGGCATCAAACGATTTTATTCAATAAAACATGCTGACACTAGTATTATCCGAGCCTGGCAGGGGCATAAAATTGAAACAAAATATTTTTATGTTTCAAAAGGAAGTTTCCTTATTAACTGGATCAAAATAGATGATTGGGATAATCCCTCGAAAGATTTAAAGAAAAACAAGCATATTCTATCAGACCAAAAAAATGAAATCCTAATTATCCCGCCTGGTCATGCAAACGGGCTTAAAGCACTTGAGCCGGATTCAATATTGATAAGTTTTTCAAATATGAGCCTGGAAGAGTCAAAAAATGATGATTATCGCTTTCCGCAAGACTACTGGTTATTAGAGCAATAGCCAATTTTCTGTGAACATTTAGTAAAGCCTTATCTTACATAAACAAACAAAATAAATGATAAAAGTAGGAATCACCGGTCAAGCCGGCTTTATAGGCACCCATTTATATAATACTTTAGGATTATTTCCTGAGGAATTCAAGCGCATTCCTTTTGAGGATAATTTCTTTGACGATGAGAATAAACTGAATGAATTTGTAAAAAGCTGCGATTCAATTGTCCATCTTGCAGCGATGAACAGGCATGAGAATCCCGACATTATCTATGAAACCAATATCAGGCTTGTTAAGCAACTAATTGCAGCCTGTGAAAACACAAAAGCCAGACCTCATATTCTTTTCTCATCTTCAACACAGGAAGAACGCGATAATTTATACGGAAAGTCAAAAAGAGAAGGTCGTAAACTATTAAGTGACTGGGCTTTAGAGAATAATGGATGTTTTACCGGACTCATAATTCCGAACGTATTCGGACCTTTTGGCTTGCCATTTTACAATTCAGTAGTTGCTACTTTCTGCCATCAGCTCAGTCATAATGAAATACCAAAAATTAATGTTGATGGGACTCTGAAATTGATATACGTAGGTGAACTTATTAATGAAATAATTGAACATATCATAGCAATGTCAAATAGAGATGATTATTCCGGCATTGCTGATGAAGTATATGTTAATCACACCGCTGAAATAAGTGTATCAAAACTGTTAAAGCAATTAACTGAGTACAAGGAGCTGTATTTTGAAAACGGTATTATGCCTGATTTGACAAATCCATTCAATCGCAATCTTTTTAACACTTTTGTATGTTATATTGATCATGCTTCATTTTTCCCGTTTAATATGAAGTTCCACACCGATGATCGTGGTGTTTTTGTAGAAACTATCAAATTAAACAGCGGAGGTCAGGTATCTTTTTCAACCACCAAACCGGGCATTACCCGAGGTAATCACTTTCATACCCGAAAAGCCGAAAGATTTGCAGTAATCAAGGGTAAAGCAAGAATTGAACTTCGGCGTATAGGAACTAATAAAATTCTAAGTTTTGAACTTGATGGCAGCCAACCTTCATTTGTTGATATGCCTATATGGTTTACCCATAATATAACAAATATCGGAGATGAGGATGTTTATACCATATTCTGGATAAATAAGCATTATGATGCAATGGATGCAGATACCTTTTTTGAGGTTGTTTAGTTATGAACCCGAAAATTATTCTGATTTATTCCATAAAAACCCTAAGCGCATATCAGAGTCTTGCCTCTCCCTTGCTATAATTATGAATACCACTTTTTTAAACCGGTTTAAATCAATAAGCTTATTAACATTGTAACTGAAGTTGATCTCAAAACAAAAAAACAAATCAGCATAATGAAAAAACTGAAACTTATAACCGTTGTGGGCACACGCCCGGAAATAATACGACTTTCGAGGGTGATGGCTAAACTTGATGAGTCTGAAGCCATTCATCATATTACAGTTCACACCGGTCAGAACTATGATTATGAATTAAACCAGGTTTTTTATGAAGACCTTGGGATCCGCAAACCTTACTATTTTCTTGATGCCGCTGGAGTAAATGCCTCTGAAACTATCGGACAGGTAATAATAAAAATAGATCCGATACTGGAGAAAGAAAAACCAGATGCTTTTCTGGTTCTCGGCGATACAAACAGTTGTCTTTGTGCAATACCGGCAAAAAAACGTCATATACCCATTTTCCATATGGAAGCCGGGAACCGTTGTTTTGACCAGCGTGTGCCTGAAGAAACCAACCGTAAAATAGTAGATCATATTGCTGATATAAATTTAACATATAGCAGTATAGCCAGAGAATATCTTCTGCAGGAAGGATTACCGCCGGATCGTATCATTAAAACAGGTAGCCCTATGTTTGAGGTTTTAAACCATTATATGCCAAAAATTAAATCTTCAGATATACTCTCACGACTTAATCTTCAAAAAGACAAGTATTTCGTTGTATCAGCCCATCGCGAGGAGAATATCAATAACGATAAAAACTTTTTTGGCTTAATAAACTCTTTGAACCTTATTGCCGATAAGTATGGATATCCCATCATAGTAAGTACTCATCCACGAACCCGTAAAAGGTTGGA
>MTBK01101943.1_pt1 | contig 19653 bp, 15 predicted proteins | sample 1535981 | NCBI WGS metagenome assembly MTBK01 (sample SAMN06109225, study PRJNA356200) | anaerobic digester metagenome | isolation source: biogas reactors fed with pig manure or primary and secondary sludge | place: Spain | collected 2016-06-30
GGAGCTTCGCAACATGGTAATAATATGATGGTTAATACCTTAAAGTTACGAAATTCCAAGGTCTTTTGCAAATATATTTAATTGATAATCAATATATTATATTATAATTTTCTAAAAATTGTCATATACTTAGCAGCTAACCAATAAAGAACTAAGCAAGACTATCGGCAACAGATTATACTTCTTATTCATGACAATATAATCTGTTACTGGTTACAAAAATAAAACTTTTTCCACTCACTAAAATAAAATCTGTCATATTGTTCCAATATTGTTAATAAATTGGGATTACCGGTGTCGTAACATCATTTTGATGTTATCAACACCAGCGACAATGGATCAACAGCAATCCGTTATAATAAGATGATTAGCCAACCTCACGCCCGGAGTATACTCAACAGGCAAGGGAATGAGGAATCAGACACAGCGGGAATGAAAGCTATGTCATACCATTTATATGTACTATTTTTTCGGCGTTCAGATTATTAAGTTTACTACTTGATACTGGATAGAAGGGAGGCGTTCAGTGTCACTTGCGAGGTGGAGTATGAACGACACCCTTCTTAATGTCCAGAATGTTAACAACTCTCTTTATATCGTCTATTCACCACCATTCAATCTTGCTCTCACTGCCGGTCAATGTAGCCGTGCAGGCCAATATTAGGAATAGGATTTTACTTTTCAAATGTTGCAGGAACAGCATAATTGTCAGATTGCCTAATTACCTGTTCAATTTTAGCGTTAGCACCGCGATTATCTGAAACAATCACCCAGATGTTAACAGAAACAGTGTCATCTCCAAAGTGATGATATACTTTAAACAACACATTGTATTTACCTTTACCTAAATTATTGACTTCTACAGAATTGGGGTCAATGTCAGAACCTCCCCATCCATCTAACAAAAAATTATAGTCATCTTTTTTCAGTGTACTTTGCACTATTTCTTTAAGATCGGCAGAACAATAATTTGTAATTAAAGAGTCTTTTTTGTGCTCATCTGTGTACAAGTAGGTTATGTATTCCTTATAGAAAGATTTAACATAACCAGTCTTATCTTCTCTTGTACTGGGCAAATTATTATGACTAATTTGGTTTTGAGCAGATGAAAACAATGCAAATAGCGTGCAAATAGAAATAATTAAATTTTTTTTCATATTCATATATCTTTATCTGTAAATCTTATAATGTAGCCGTGCAGGCCAATATTAGGAATAGGATTCTGATGAAATCAATAGACATCTGTCAGGAATTTCTCAATCTAAAAGATAATTTTTCCTGTAGGATATTCACTGTTGACAATTGAAATATTACCATTTGATATGGTTATATAACCTTCAGAGCCTTGAGAATCTTTTTTGATTGAAATTGTATTACCATTAACATCTTCGATATAATACTCCTTGTTAAATACTACTTCAACTCCATCACCACATATAACGAAAATTGTTAATTTGGGTATACCTGCTGCATATGCTCCGCCCCTGAATACTAAAGCTGTGCAATCAGCATCAATCGTGAAGGATTTGAATATTTTTGCCTGAGAATTCTCAACGCCAAAGTATGACCACCCTTCATCGTCAACAAATGTCCCAATAACCATATTTTCTTTTTTGAATACAATTTTTGAGAAAATATGATTGGTTTGAGGGTCAAAATCCCATTCTCCAGTATCTACATACCAATCGATAGAATAATGACCGGCATTCGTATCAATTGCCTGAGCTTTTGCGAACCTATATGTATGAGAACCAGCAACAGAATAAAATGGATCTATCATTGAAGAGTCAATCTCGTGAATAACAAGAGTATTGGCTCTACTGGCTGCAGATAAAGGTTCTATGCAACTCAAGATCCATAAAGCTATAAAAATAAGATGTCTCATAATTAAAACTATTTATTTATAATAATATATTCCAAAACTACCTTCCTCGCCAGTGCGCTTCTTTGTACCAAAACTGCTTTTTATGTTTTGATTTTTTGAACGAGCATTACCAGACTGACCTAAATCGTTTATCCACGGCGCCCATCCTGTATCCATCACATAAATATCTTTCCAACTAGTACCTGTGTGACCAGGAAGAATTGTGTCCACATGACCCATCTCGGCACTTCCACTATTCCAAGCTGCAACTACAAAATAGCCTTGGCTTGCATAATAACTGTTTTTGTGAACGATATTTGAACATAACTGCAAGGATTTTGATACAAATTTAAACAAAACCTTGCATTTTAGCAAGAAAAAAATAGATATATTTTACTGTATATCAAAGTGATGCGACTTATTCAGCAGACCCTAAATAGTTCATCCATATCAAATATTGGTCTGCCGGCCAATGTCGCCGAACAGACCAATATCAGAAATAGGATTTGAATGATTCGTTGTATCATAAAAATACTATCGCCATTCTTTAATCCTCAGATTATTGCCATCCTTGTAAAGAGTGTACTTAGTCTTTCCTGTAAGTTTGGCAGGGGTTATTTCTACCAAACCGGTTTCAAGATTTATTAGCCCTGTTCCATCCTTAACAAAACTCATAGAAAAGAAATCTGAGGTTACGTCGTGAGCATGACATTGAGGACATGTTCCAAAAGACTGATTAGACACATAACCGCACACCTGACAATAATAGTTAGGGAAGTTGAAATCTGTTTCAGAAATTGCAATAGCAGGTCCATCATATACTAAGGTTGCAACATTCTTGTTTACAACTACAATTACCATTTCACCCGCGTCACTATAATAGGAATAAAACCATCCGGCAAAAATCAAAGCATAACTATTAGCATCCAATGGGATCTTTCTATAATAGTTATTGTCATTTTCGTTGAGACTTAACCATTTCGTAGTGGTAAACGGGGCTCCATCTCCACCAAATCTTGAGAAGATTATTGAGCCATTCTGATTAACAATTGCAATTCGTTCATACATATGAGAACTACTCTCTGTCGTACCTAGTTGTCCCAAAATCTTAACAGTGCATGAATAATTACCATTTGAAGAGCTAATGGGATATGAATGATATATTGGTGCGTTTCCCAAACCAGTTACAGATGGCTGATCACTTTCAGGATAATCAATATAGTCTAATTGGGGAATAATTGTACCATCAGATTGGCGTACAAACAGAGCCTGGTCACTTAATACTTGCGCAAAACATGTTGAAATGCTCACAGTCATTTCAAGAAGCAATAATAATACTATTCTTTTCATATTATTTTTTATAAAAATAGAACTTAACACTACCATTCATTATCGTCGATTTTTTATAACTATTACTGATAGCACTTGATGAATCACGCCTACCTGAACCTGTATCCATTGTTGTTGGAACTCCAAAACCCCATGAATTACTGTGTGTCGTTCCACCAGGTCTAATAACCGTAACATGTCCATGTTTTGCAGTTCCATCAGGATGGGTTCCCTCATTTAATAGTGCGGATACAACAAAATATCCGGAATCTGCTTTTTCCTGTATGGCGTTAAACCATGCCTGCCAAGAAGCATAGTCGGATCTACTTATCTCTTGCCAGTTGGATGTGTCGGTCTGCCAATTATGTATCATCTGGTTAGCTAAGATATGATTACCATCTGAATTTTCTTTCATATATGAAGGTACGTCATTGCCATCACCAAATAACGCCTTAAACAGTTTTCCAACGCCATTATTACATTGCATTCCTTTTCCTGGAATACTCGCCACGACAGAATTCATTTTACTTCTAATCTCATTAGCTCTTTCTTGAGCCGTCATTTCAGTAAAAGTTTTTGGCTCCGGTTCCGGATCCGGACCTGGACTAGGACCGCCGCCACCGCCGGTTCCGCCGGTTCCGCCACCATCGCCGGTTCCGCCACCATCGCCGGTTCCGCCATCGCCGCCGGTTCCGCCATCATCGCCGGTTCCGCCGCCGGAATTATGAGTATGCCCAGGGTTATCATACAGACAGACACCGCACCAACTACAGGCATAGGGGCATTGACCGTGTGTATTCAAATTGTATCCACAATGAGAACACGCAGTAACGGTATAACAATCACAGTTTTCCCACAATTCTCCACAATTAGAGCAATGAGTTACAATCCATTCAATATCATCACCACCTGATTTTGTTCTCTTAAGGACCCTGTTCGGAAGATAATTCAGGAAAATGTGCAGATGCTCATGCTTCTTATTTTTAATTGTATCACCTGCACTCTCTCTTGCTTGCGCTTGCGCTTGTGCTTTTCTTTCCTTTGGAGATAGAGGGTTCTGTATGAATAAAGCCTTTGTCTTTCCTTCCTCAATATACCTGCCAGTCAGCATTGTTCCATCCAAAGCAGATACAATGAAGTAGCCGTTGTAATCAGCCGATTCAAAATCAAGGCCCATTCTCATAATATCTTCATCCTTCATATTATGACCGTACATGTATGTTCCTACGGCGGCATCAAAACCCTTGTCGCCGTAATTGCCCTCACGTAACATCATTGTGATGTATATCTGATGACTGCCACCCTTAAAACGGCCTTCTTCAGTTAACAATGAAAAGGCTTGATGTTTCTTTTTATTTATTATAATTGGTACAAACACCACATCCTCATTGTTTACGGTCTTAACGCGATAATCGCCCCATTTAATGAAATAATCGGCAGTATTACTTTTTTTTGCATATTCTGGGTCGTCTGCATAAGCCTTATTCATGTCTAATAGGGAAAAATCCATTTTACACACTCTCAACATACAACCCTACAAGCCCAATCAGTCCGGTAATAAGCGTAAAATATTCATCCAAATCAGATATTGGTCTGCCGGCCAATGTAGCCGTGCAGACCAATATTAGGAATAGAAACCAAAAGACTCCTCGTGTCATAAAACCAAAGATAACTCCTAGATTCGACGAACAGAAATTAGGGCACTGATGGGCCGTTGCCAGTTGTCCATCTTGTAATTTTTAGGACATTACCGGATTTGTATATCAAGAATTTTTCGCGGTTTCCCACTGTCTGGGGTGTTATATTTAGCAACCCTGATTCATCTTTAAGACCACTACCATCCGTTACAATAGACAATGATACATAAGATGAGGTGAAAAGGCCTGGTCTGAATGCTGCAGCAGGACCGTCATATACAACAGTTGCAACATTTCTGCTTACAACGACAATTAACAATTCCCCCAAATCATCATCAAGTGTTGGAGTCATACCAGTAAAAAACAATGCATAACTGACATTATCCAAATTAACCTTCCGAAAATAATTGGTATCTTCATAATCCAGACTCAAAGATTTGGTTGTGGTAAATGGAAGATGCGCACCAAATCTTTTAAAAATCAAATTGTTATTATACTGATCTCGCAGTTGAATCTGATAAAAGATATGTGAATCCGTTTCATCTATGCCCTGAGTACCAAGTATTTGTACATTGCATTTATATTGACCGTTCTGGCACTGAACCGGAATTGTATGTAATACTTTAGCTCTACTTTGAAGATGTGCCTGTCTTTCATCAGTTGGTTGATTAAACAGATATGGTCTAAATGTATTTGGACCTACTAATACTGTTCCATTTTGCAACGTGAAAAGATTAGATGTCTGTGCAACACTAGTGGTGACACTTAATAGCATCATCACTGCTAATGATAATATTTTATTTTTCATAATCATTAATTAATTGTGGTAATAAAACTTAATCCTATTTTGCCATTTAGTCTGATTTTCAAAACTAACGCTTAAATCAGTATGATTCTCCCTCTTTCCAGAACCGCAATCAATAGTATGTGGTGTATCAACAGTCCAGCCGCCAGCTACCCGTTGCCCATCTGGCGATGGAATAACTACTACAATATGGCCTCGACCAGGGGATCCGTCCGCAACACACACAACGAAATAACCAGCGTCAGCCTTTGCCTGAACAGCAGTCATCCAGGCATCCAAGCTAGCTGTGGTGTTAGCATTACCTTCAATTAAAGTCCATTCTTCCGGATGTTGTGGTATCCTTTGATACCAGGTATTGGCAAGTACATAATCTTTTCTGGTGGGACTATATACTGTTTGTACCAGATAATCTGGTGCTGGACCAAATATTTCCTCATAATACTTTCCAACACTATAATTGCACATCATGCTTCTCTGACTATAAGGTTTATTTGCATTAGGATTGCCTGCTTCACTATCGAAAGCAAGTACAGCGTTAACTGCCGCAATTGCCCCATTAATTAATTTTACAATCCTTTCAGCCTCGGGAAGCATATTAAAGGCTGAGGTATTGCCTTGGCCTTGGTTATTACCACCGCCACCGCCGCCGGTTCCGCCGCCACCGCTGGTTCCGCCAGTTCCGCCGGTTCCGCCGGTTCCGCCGGTTCCACCATCGCCGGTTCCGCCATCGCCGCCGGTTCCGCCATCATCGCCGGTTCCGCCGCCGGAATTATGAGTATGCCCAGGGTTATCATACAGACAGACACCGCACCAACTACAGGCATAGGGGCATTGACCGTGTGTATTCAAATTGTATCCACAATGAGAACACGCAGTAACGGTATAACAATCACAGTTTTCCCACAATTCTCCACAATTAGAGCAATGAGTTACAATCCATTCAATATCATCACCACCTGATTTTGTTCTCTTAAGGACCCTGTTCGGAAGATAATTCAGGAAAATGTGCAGATGCTCATGCTTCTTATTTTTAATTGTATCACCTGCACTCTCTCTTGCTTGCGCTTGCGCTTGTGCTTTTCTTTCCTTTGGAGATAGAGGGTTCTGTATGAATAAAGCCTTTGTCTTTCCTTCCTCAATATACCTGCCAGTCAGCATTGTTCCATCCAAAGCAGATACAATGAAGTAGCCGTTGTAATCAGCCGATTCAAAATCAAGGCCCATTCTCATAATATCTTCATCCTTCATATTATGACCGTACATGTATGTTCCTACGGCGGCATCAAAACCCTTGTCGCCGTAATTGCCCTCACGTAACATCATTGTGATGTATATCTGATGACTGCCACCCTTAAAACGGCCTTCTTCAGTTAACAATGAAAAGGCTTGATGTTTCTTTTTATTTATTATAATTGGTACAAACACCACATCCTCATTGTTTTCGGTCTTAACGCGATAATCGCCCCATTTAATGAAATAATCGGCAGTATTGCTTTTTTTTGCATATTCTGGGTCGTCTGCATAAGCCTTATTCATGTCTAATAGGGAAAAATCCATTTTACCACTCTCAATATAGTGTTTTACTTTCAATATTACAGGAGGCAAATAGACATCGTCATAAAATTCATTATCAAAAACGTCACTACAGCCAACCAATAAAGAACCAAGCAAAACAACTACAAATAACGGAATTTTTTTATTATTCTTAAGCCTCATATCCGTTATTAATTGCAAATTTAAAAATCAAACTCATTAAAAAATAATCTCTCATAATTATCCAAAAAGGCGGATTGACAACAATCCATTAACATTAAGATGATTAACTCTACCCCTGTTGCTTGGAGTAAACTCAACAAGCCTGTTTCGGGAATATGACATCGCGGGGATATAACTATGCCATACCGTTAATATGCACTATCTTTGCGGCGTTCAGTTTTTAAGTTAACGACTTGAATCTGGATAGAAGGGAGACGTTCAATGTCACTTGCGAGGTGGAGATTGACCGTCCCCCTTCTTGTTTCCAGATAATTATCAGATCACTCTTTCTTTTCTTTAGTTTCTTTCATTTACCACCATTCTATCTCACCATTCTTCCTGACTATGAACGGCCGTTCATTATTGCCTCGAGTGTAGTCACGAAGCCATAACAATGTGTTGAGCGGCACATCATCATAATGCAATGAATTACCTTTTGCCACCTGATAACCCAACGAATTCCAATCTTCTCCGTCAAAGTACAGGAGCTCGTATTCATCACCAGGACATATATCATTGTCATCACTACGGGGTGAAACACTGGCGTATCTTATTTCTGTAGGCTTACTCATATCCATACCCACCCAATTGTCATCGGGCTGGTTAATTTCAAAGTTAGAGAGCAGATTGCCGTCATACGCACGGTCTATGGCATCCTGACCGGCTTCCGGGTTTGCTATTCCCCGGCCAAACAGTTTATAGCCGTTGGCATCATGGAATGAGAGTTCCGATATGCTGCCCCACGAACCGTTTGGAGTAAAGTAACGCCAGTAACGGTATGGTCTTGCGGCATTCAACTCTATCAGATGAGGTATATCTGTAGTTTCAATTGTATAGAGAGTAACCGCATCCTTAAAGTCCGGGCGGTCCGAGCACTGGAACTTACCGCCCAGAATCCTGCGACGCATATCCACTACATTGTATGACTCATAGTATTTACGGCGCAAGTCACGGCTTACAGTCTGCGGCGACTCCTCATCACCTACATACTCAACCTTTCCGTCCTTATGCAAGATGAAAGGATGGCTTATGGGTATAAGGTCTTCGCCGTCAAATCCCAGAACAATGTACAGCATGTTCCGTCCCATATTCTTAAAACAGGCCTTTCTCTTTTTGAGCTTGCCATAATCAAGCACAAACCATTCGGGGCCGAATGAATTGACCGCCATTGCTATGTAGACATACTTCTTGTCTTTAAGGCCTTTTACGGTTTCCGGGTTCGTCTCAATCTCCAGGTCCGATGTCAGATTATAGCGTTCAGTAACATCCACCCGGCAAAGATCAAAAGGATATACATACTTGGCGCGGTTACAATATTCAACCAGATCACGGTTAATGGTGTATGAACTGCGCCATACCTTGGGTATACGCTCGTAAGGATAGAACTGCTGACCAGCCGGCATTATCAGTGAATTGATAGTTACCTGCTCACGCCCGCAGTCATCCAGGAAAGTGTACCAGCAGTGACCGGCACTGTTCCTACCCCAAATAGGCACCATATCAACAGCTGCAGGCATTGCAAAACTGCGAAAAACGGCTGTTCCCATAATCACATATTCCATACAACTGCCAAATGTCATGCGGGTCCAGGTAGCGGCACTGCGCAGAGGTATACCACTACGATCTTCCCATATCACACGGTGCCCTATAGCATACTGTTTGTATTGTATTTCATTACGCACTATTTCAATTGCTCCGTATATGGTGTTACGCTCATAATCAGTAGGCGGAACTTTACTCAGGCTGTCACTGTAATATGATGACAGGATATCACGCCAAGCATCAAAACTCTGCAGTTCAGTTACCTTATATGGCAAAATCCAGTCGCGGAACTGCTCATAAGTAAGGTGCTGTGCCCACGGTCTTGTTCTCCACTGACGGAATGTGTGGTCTATGTTATATATCAGATAATCGGCCGTTATAACCTTCACATCTGAAATTGTATCTTCAGAAAGTTCCCAGTAATAACAGTCGCTTATTTGGCGCAGGGTGTCACGCTGCCAGTCAGGGCTTGGACCTGTGCCCAATATCTCCAGTGCCTTGCGGTAATAGCTGTTTATTGCTGCCGTATCGCGATAAGAGTAGTGAGCGGGCATATTTGCAATGAGATACTTGGCGGCTTCAAGTTTCTGCGGGTCATTATCTACGGTACGGTAATGTTTCAGGACAGCCTCAAGCTCAGTTCTGTTCTCTCCGGCTGCTTTTAGCGCATCACGCAGATACCTGTTGTCTTCAGAGCAACCTGCAAGCAACAGTATTGTCAGGGCAAATGATAACAGCTTTTTCATAGGGCGTTGTTTTTCCATTTGTCAAGACTTGGTGAACTGACGGTGTCAGCATTCACATATTCTATTCTCTCATCCTTGTGGAGTATGAAAGGATCTGTTATCTGTATAAGAGCATTCCCATCATATCCCATTACCGTATATAGGACTTCACGGCCCATATTATTGAAGCATGCCTTGCCGTTCTTGATTCTTCCAAAATCAACTATCTGCCAGGGATTGCTGTCATCCCTGACAGCGGATGCTATATAGACATACTTGTCTTTCAACTGTTTTCTTTCAGCCCTGTCTATAGGTATGGAAATGTTGCTGGTAAGAAAGTACTGTGATGTAACGTCTTTCCTGCCAAGCTCAAAGGGGTACTGGTATATGGCTTTACGTCTGTACTCTAAGCGCACCTTGTTTATGGCGTATGTGTGACGATATACTTTTGGGCCACGTTCATAGGGGAAGAATCCGCCGCCTATCATGGTGGATAGGTCCCACTCTGATGTAAGCTGCTCTCCGCGGTCAGATATTATCACGAACCACCGGGTGGCGGCTGTGCCGCGGCTGCCTACAGGAGTTTCATCCAATACGGCGGGGATGCCTGCGCTGCGTAACGCCAGAACGGCGGTCAGGGCGTAGTCCGGTATGTTACCGTATGTCTGGTGCGCCAGTAGATAGGCACTAAGTAATGGTAGTCCTGCACGGGTGTATAGGCCGTAACGGTGCAATCCATTGTAGGCATCGTTACGTATCATATCGGCCACACCCATTGTGGTATTGTACTCCACATCATTCTTGATGGGGTTCTTAAGTCCCTGGCCGAAGTGGGCAAGCAGTGTGTCACGCCAATGGTCAAGTTCCTGGAGCTCTACCGCCTTGTATGGCAGCATCCATTCCAGGTACTCATCAAAGGTGACTTGGCTGGCCCAAGGGCAGGTGGTCCACTGGGTGTAGGATTTGTCTATGTTGTCAATCAGGAAGTTCGCTTTGATTATCTGAGCATCTGGGATGGTATGGTTAGGCAGGTCACGGTAGTTGAGGTCTGTTATGTCAAGCAGACTGTCACGCTGCTGCTCCGGAGTTAATGTTGTGTCTGCAAGTATCTGTGCGGCATAATCATAGTACTGATAGACCTCCTTGCCCGCGTATGAGTAATGGGCCGGCATGTTCTCTATCAGGAACTCTGCCGCACGCAGCTTGTCAGGGTTAGGGTCAACTGAACGGTAATGATCCAGCACAGAGACAAGTTCAACACGGTTGCTACCGGCAGATTGCAGTACGCGGTTCAGAGCAGCACCCTGACCGCATCCACTGCAAACCACCAATAACACTGGTAGTGCAAAAATGTTATGTAAGTACCTCGATAACATAAACCTATTCTATCTCAAAGTATTCTGTCCACCACTTATCAAAGGCGTAAATCTCTACTACGTATTCACCTGCCGGTACTGAGGTCAGGTCAGCTTGTGCGCTATACGCGGGTGCGTAATTCTGTATGTTGGGGGTTGATACCGAATATACTGCAATACATGAAGCTGGTACATCTGAAAACAAAACAGTAAATACTTGCTCGTCTATTGTGGCTGAAACTGTTACTTCAGTGCGCGATCCGGTGTGCGTTCCGTTTTTTCTAAGTTTAATCTCATTTTCTGCTCCAAAAACAGGAAGAGAAACAATTAATGCTGTGAGCAACGAAAAGATAACCTTTTTACTCATATCAGTTGTGTTTAAAAAATTTTGGCTAAGATATGTGCAGATCAAGCTACAAACCAAGACAAGAGCGTCCCAAGAGCGTCCCAAAAGCGTCCTGGGTGGGGGTTGAGCTGATAATGAATTAGTTATGAAAAAGGAATGGTTTTGTTATATTTTTCCAGTGTGCTCTTCAAAAATGTAATTGAATGTGGATTCCTGTGTTTTGTCTTTTATCCTGTTTTTTAGATTCCGGCATCCGGATTGTGACAGATTGAATAGTCTATGAAAATCCTTCTGTTTGAATCCTAACAATATGAAAAGGCAATAATTAAGTTCATTGCCGTTGAGCCGTGATGATGAGGTGTAAATAAATGACCGGATTCTTTCCAGTTCCGGAGAGGTTTCATAATTATCTATAAAGGTGTTCTTTTCTTTCGTGTCAAGTTCTTTACGCTTATTGATGTTCGTTATCATTTGATTGAACAAATCACTCTGTTTGAACGCTATCAGGTCTTTCTCATAATCCGCAATTGTTTCAGTTTGCAGATTATCATCCACCGGTTGATTAGCCTGCTGCTCTTCATTCATTTGCAGATTGTCCTGTAAATCCACCTCATGCTTTGACTTACTTTGTAAAGATAACAGTATTATAAAGGCAACAAATACAAGTAAATGGACTATTATTATCAATAAGGTGTATCGGTTGATTGGTTTAGATAAGGAGTTTGAATGGTTCAGAGCAGCCCTGAAAATATTATCCGAACCTGTATGTGATGCAATTGTATCCATCCAGGCACTGGCTTGTTTTGCATAGAATGAAGCTGAATCGGTGTTGCCGATTACAGGATAAATCTCGGACAGACTGCGGTGAACATCACATATTGAATATGCTTGACCATAAGGCTCCTGATGCGCATTCCGGATGAAGGATGTATCAATGTAGTTGAGTGTTTGTTCGTAATCTGAATCATTAAATATGGCAATCTTTGACAACTGAAGTATACCAAGCATAAAAATAGCACAACTTAATGCTATACAGCTGAATTGATTCTGTGTTATTTTTTTACATTGCCTGATACTTGGCCTACTACTTGACATGTCTTAAGTACATAGATAATAAGTTGGAAATTGTTTATCATTGCTTGTACTTTGAAATCAGCGCCGGGCAACAAGTCATGAAGCGCATGATGCAATCCTCATTTCAAAACAAATCCGTTACAAACCAATAAAAAAAGGAGAAATTTGCAAACCGGAGGTTGTAAAAAAAATTTTAAATGGGATGAAGTTATAATTATAATGTACGAACTCTAACAAGAGTTCGGTGAACTGCAGGTTCAAAAGTTTATGATTAAAGCTTCCATCGTCAAAAAATAATGAGGGCTGAACCTGCGTCCAGCCCTCATTATCACAAAATAGTTTTAAAAGAGAGTATTAGCGGCCGCGGAGGATCTTTTTGATTTCGTTGAGCTTGTTCAGAGCCTCGATGGGGGTCAGATGGTTGATGTCGATTGACAGGATCTGGTCGCGTATCTGTTCCAGTACGGGATCATCGAGCTGGAAGAAACTCATCTGAAAACCTTCGCGGTTCTGGCCGGTCTTCACGCCGGGACGCGATATGCTTTTACCGCTACCGCTCCCTTCCATCTCTTTTAGAATGGTTTCGGCCCGTCTTACTATACTGGGGGGCATGCCGGCCATCTCGGCTACATGGATACCGAATGAGTGTTCGCTGCCGCCGGGTACCAGCTTGCGCAGGAAGAGCACTTTGCCATCCTCCTCCCGAACCGAGACGTTGAAGTTGCGTATGCGGGAGAAAGAGCGGGCCATCTCGTTCAGCTCATGATAATGGGTGGCGAAAAGAGTGCGGGCACGGGCTGTGGGATGCTCATGTATATACTCTACGATAGCCCAGGCAATGGAGATGCCATCGTATGTGGAGGTGCCGCGTCCAAGCTCATCGAACAGGATCAGACTGCGGGGAGTGACGTTGTTCAGTATGTTGGACGCCTCAATCATCTCCACCATAAAGGTCGATTCGCCTGCCGATATGTTGTCGCTGGCGCCCACGCGGGTAAAGATACGGTCCACCACACCTATCCTGGCACTCTCGGCCGGCACGTAACAGCCCATCTGAGCGAGCAGGGTGATGAGTGCGGTCTGCCGGAGCAGGGCGGATTTACCGGCCATATTGGGACCGGTTATGATGAGTATCTGTTGATTGTCGCTGTCTATCAGCACATTGTTCGAAATGTAGCTGTCGCCCGGCGGCATCTGGGTCTCAATAACCGGATGACGTCCCTCGCGTATGTCTATTATGTAACTGTCGTCTATTACAGGACGTATATACTTACGCTCACGGGCTGCCGAGGCAAATGAGAGCAGACAGTCCAGACGGCTCAGCAGTGTGGCATCCTTCTGAATGGCAGGCACATATTTTACGATTGACTGTGCCAGCTCGCCAAATATACGGTTCTCCAGCGCAAGGATCTTCTCTTCTGCTCCCAAGATCTTCTCTTCGTAATCCTTGAGCTCCGGGGTGATGTAACGCTCGGCATTGACCAGAGTCTGTTTGCGTATCCATGTTTCCGGCACCTTGTCCTTAAAGGTGTTGCGCACCTCCAGATAGTAGCCGAAGACATTGTTGTAGGCTATCTTGAGGCTTGTAATGCCGGTGAGTTCGGACTCCCGCTGCTGAATCTGCATAAGGCGGTCCTTGCCTCTGTATGCGAGATTGCGCAGCTCATCAAGCTCAGCATCAACGCCGTCGGCAATCACCCCGCCCTTACTCACCAGCATGGGAGTGTCCGGACGCAGGGTTTTCAGGATATTCTCACGAAGCTCCGGGCAGACGTCCATGCCGTCTCCCATCTTTTGCAACTGCGGGCTATCCGACTCCATACATGTCTGCTTGATGGGCTCCAGCAGTCTAAGAGCCTGTCCCAGTGCCAACACCTCGCGCGGATTGATACGACCTGCCGCAGCTTTGGAGATCAGACGTTCCAGATCACCCATACGCTGCAACGAATCGGCAAGCGCTTCACCCGTATGCGGATAACGGAGCAGATAGTCCACCACATCAAAACGGCGGTTAATTTTGGCGATGTCCTTTAGGGGAAAGAGCATCCAGCGACGCAGCAGGCGCGCTCCCATAGGCGAGCAGGTGCGGTCTATGACCTCAAGCAGGGATGTGCCGTCTTCGTTGTTGGCCGAAATTAACTCCAGATTGCGTACAGTGAACTTGTCTAACCGCATATTGCGCTCATCATCTATCATCTTGATGGACGATATGTGACTTGTGTTGTTGTGCATGGTCTGGGCAAGATACTCCAGTATGGCACCGGCAGCCACCTTGCCGTTGTGCAGATGATCTACGCCAAATCCTTTAAGATTGGGCACCTTGAAATGGCGGTTGAGCTGTTCTCGTGCAAAATCTTCGGTAAAGACCCAGTCGTCAAGCTCATGCAGGTAGTATCGGGAGCCTAACGACTGTTCGAACTGCTGACGGCGGCCCCGTTCTATCAGCACCTCTTTGGGTGCAAAGTTGGAGAGCAGTTTGTCTATATGGTCAGCCGGTCCTTCGGCTATCAGGTACTCGCCGGTTGATATATCCAGGAATGAGAGTCCCCATGCCCCCTTGCCGAAATGTACTGCCGCAAGAAAATTGTTCTCCTTATTTTGGAGCACATTGTCACTCATGGTAACACCGGGGGTGACAAGCTCGGTTATGCCCCGTTTGACAAGCTTCTTGGTCGTTTTGGGGTCTTCAAGCTGATTGCAGATGGCAACGCGGCGACCGGCACGTATTAGTTTGGGCAGATACGTGTCAAGCGCATGATGGGGGAATCCGGCCATCTCAAGCATCTGCGCTTCATTCTTGCCGTTATTGCGGCGTGTAAGGGTTATTCCCAGGATCTTGCTGGCCTCCACCGCATCCTGAGCGTAGGTTTCATAGAAATCGCCGCACTGGAACAGAAGTATTGCATCAGGGTGTTTATCCTTGAGCTTGTAGAACTGTCTCATCATGGGCGTATCAACGCGTTTAGTCTGTGCCATCTCTTTTGGTATGAAAAGGTTATCTTACACGTTTCCTGAACAGGAACAGGTTTACAACCGTAAACAGTACAACCAGTATGCCCAATGTGATCAGGGTGGCGCTTAAATTTTTTGGAGCGAATCCTAAAAGCAGCAGAATGGGGAACCCCATTATCATGGCCGGAATATTCTGAAGTACCAGATTGTTGGCCGCAGGAGTCTCGTATCGGGGGTCAATCTCACGCAGAAGTATCATGCCGTTGCTGGCAGTGCCGGTCAGCATTCCGAACATAGAGAAAAACCCCTCATAACCGTAACTGGGGTATATCCTCATAGATACCTTCTTCACATAGTAGAATGTCGCAATTGCTCCGGCTATGCAGAGTAATGTAAGAGGCAGCCATATAGAGCGAAGATTTTCAAAACAGATTGCAGCGGTACCGGCTACTATCATCAGGTCGAAGGCGGTACCGCCCACACGGTTCAAAAGGTACTCATTCAGATATTCGCGATGCATTAGCCCTTTTTTACGCAGGGACCTTATAAACACCCTTACAAGTGAGGCGAACAGTATTCCCCAGAAGAAGTTGAATCCGTAAACGAGCGGTTTGACTGTTTTTTCACAGAAATCGCCAAGTTCAAGACGTCCGATAAAGGACATGAACAGATACACGAAGAAATAGGTCATAAAGACAATGCTTATAACGATGGTCAGCTTGTCAACCGATTCGGAATGCGGAAGCTCATTGCCCTGATCATAATCGTACAGTGTGTAACGGGTGTCCGTCTCCTGTTCCTTTAATGTCAGTCTGTTTTTGTGGGCAAGTATATTCATATAGATTACACCGACTATGCTGCCTACCAGAAATCCTATAGCTGCAATTGATAGTCCGAAATCTATACCCTGGAAATTTATTCCCTGCTCTGATGCTACCGACTGATATATGGTGCCGAAGTTCAATGCCTGACCCGGTCCCTGCCCATATCCCATGGGAAGCATAAGACCTCCTGCATAAAAAATGTCGCGCCCTGCTTCGGGATTGCGCCAGAACAGATACATAGGCACTGTTATCAAAAGTCCTACTATTCCCTGTATGATATATGTGCCTACCGTCAGTGTGCCGGTCTCAACAACCGTGCGCGTATTGCTGCGGTTTGACACCTTGGTCGGTCTGAGAGACATTGATATGAAGCCCAGGGCAAGGGCATGATAGGTCATAGTCTCCATGAACCTTTTATCAATGATGTCGTTGAATTTTGGCCAGAACTTAAACAGCAGTATGATCAGACCGCCCAGCAGAGCCGTAGGAATGAGGCTGCGGCGCAGAAATCGCACTTTACGGCGCAGAGTATTGCCTGCCAGCACCGCCAACAAAACCACAAAAACCTGTATAAGCGTACTCCACACCTCCGGCGCGGCAAACGATTTAACCGCTATCCCGCTTGATGAAAGATACATGACAATCTCTTTTCAATAATCCTTTCAAAGATAGGAATTGCCCTATATTTTCACAAATATTTGCCGTAATTACTTTTTAATTACGCAGTAAGGATGTTCCTGTTTCTCCCAAACAGGTCCGATGACTGTCAGATTTCGCGTTTGCCGGATCTGGCGTTTGCCGGATGCCGAATGCCTCTTTTATCCGGTCAACATAGTCCAGCTTTTCCCAGGTGAAGAGTTCAACCTGAATGGTGCGGGCAGGCATGTAGTTTGACCTGAATACCTTTGTTACAGTTTCAGGGGTGCGGCCCATATGTCCGTATGCGGCTGTCTCGCTGTATATGGGACTCCGTAATTTAAGACGTTTCTCTATGGCGTAGGGACGCATGTCAAAGAGTCGGTTCACCTTTTTGGCAATTTGGGAATCGGTCATCTCAACATGCGCCGTGCCGAAGGTGTTTACGAATATATTTATGGGTTCGGCTACGCCTATGGCGTATGACACCTGTACCAGAACCTCGTCGGCTACACCGGCGGCTACCAGATTTTTGGCAATGTGGCGTGTGGCGTAGGCTGCACTGCGGTCCACCTTGGAGGGGTCTTTGCCGCTGAAGGCTCCGCCGCCGTGACCTCCCTTGCCCCCGTAGGTGTCGACAATTATTTTACGGCCGGTAAGACCGGTATCGCCGTGCGGACCGCCAATCACGAATTTGCCGGTGGGATTGACAAAATATTTGATTTCATCGTTGAAAAGGGATTTCACCTTCTCCGAACTTATGCTTTCAACCACCCGTGGTATAAGTATCTCCTTTACATCGGACTCAATCTTTTCGAGCATGTTGCGGTCAGCTTCAAGCTGCGCCTGCTCCGAGGAATCCGCGGGAGCTATGAACTCGTCGTGCTGGGTGGATACAACTATGGTATCTATGCGACAGGGTCTGCCTTCATCGTTGTATTCAACCGTAACCTGACTCTTGGCATCGGGACGCAGGTAGGTCATTGTTTTCCCTTCGCGGCGGATGTCGGCAAGTACCTGCATGATCCTGTGGGCAAGCGCCAGCGATACGGGCAGGTATTCGTCGGTCTCGTTTGTGGCGTAACCGAACATCATGCCCTGATCTCCGGCTCCCTGTTCATCGGGGTTTTTCCGGTCCACACCGCGGTTTATGTCGGCACTCTGTTCATGTATTGCGCTGAAGACTCCGCATGAGTCTCCGTCAAACTTATACTCGGAACGGGTATATCCTATACGGTTGATCACATTGCGGGCTATCTCCTGAAGGTTCACATAAACCCGGGATTTGACCTCGCCTGCAAGCACCACCTGACCGGTGGTGACAAGAGTTTCGCAAGCAACCTTTGAATCGGGGTCAAAGGCAAGAAGTTCATCGACTACAGCATCGGAAATCTGGTCCGCTACTTTGTCAGGGTGTCCCTCGGACACCGATTCGGATGTAAATAAGTATGCCATATAATAAAAAAATAAGTCCCACTGTCAATTTGGACAATGGGGCCACAACCTATATATGCAAAGTGTCATGAAGCGTGACTTTTAGCATTTTTTTTATGTGGTTGCAAGCTGTCGGGAGCAAATCGCTCTCAAATCTTTCCACATTATCCGTTGCAAAGTTATATATTATTTGCAAACCGGTGCTGCTTTTTTTTGTTTTTATCTGAAAAAAGTTCCTGCTTTCTTCTGCAAAACAGCGTTTACCGATAGAATTTACCGGCAAAGCAGAATAGTACTGTAAAAAAAGCCCACTATTTATTATGGTATTAATAATTGTAATATATTTGCAATAATCAAGGATAGAGATTACACTTTTTGGGATACTACCCAATAAAGGCTGATTATGTCAATTACCAAATGTAAAAACGAAGAAGATCTTCTTCGAGTGAAGGTTTATCTTGGCTCAGATTATTTAAAAGTCCCGTACTTATATACTAACTTATATAAATATGGGACCGGAAATACAAATGTCGAGGTATGGTTTGATATTAATGAAGAACAGATGAGAGGGATATATTTGAGGTATTTTAATTGCCTGCATTTTTACACAAAAGAGACAGATTACTCTCAAAAGTCATTTCTTGAATTTACCGGGCAGATCAATCCGGAAGTAATAATGACAGAGGCTGCATTTGGCGGGCGAATACGGCCTTTTACAAAATCATATTCATTGACTCGTGAATATTCCATTCGGTGTGATCCGGACAGAGCTGAATATTCCAATCTTGCCGGTTATGCAGTCAGGCAGGATATTGAAGAGATTGCAGAGCTCATCATGATGGATAGGATCTATCAGGAAATATATACAGAGGAGAGCTTGTATAACCAATTAATTGAGAGATTTGATGCCGGTTATGGAAAATGCTGTATTATCAGAAGAGATGGGAAAATTGTTGCCAACTATTCAATAAACGGCGAGAATGATAAGTTTATTTTTCTTGGAAGTTTGATTGTACATCCGGATTATAGAAACATGGGATTTGGTTCTATTCTGCTTAAACATCTTTGTAAATATGCTCAGGAAAAAGACCTTGAATGCTTATGTTTTATTGCAGAGAATAATGTCAAAAGTTTGGAGCTGCACAAAAAGAACAATGCTTTGCCTGTAGGCATGATATACAAATTCCGAAAGATACAGGTGTAATAATTTAAATTGTCAGTAGAAAAAGTAGTGTTAAATTTTAAAATAACAGTGTCTTAAATTAATATTCGAAAATATTAGTGATGCGATAAATTAGTATTTAATTTTTATAACTTATTAATATGTAACGCTTTATACATGTTTTTACTTGTTCACGATTTGAATCGCACTTCG
>MTBK01288788.1_pt1 | contig 19644 bp, 16 predicted proteins | sample 1535981 | NCBI WGS metagenome assembly MTBK01 (sample SAMN06109225, study PRJNA356200) | anaerobic digester metagenome | isolation source: biogas reactors fed with pig manure or primary and secondary sludge | place: Spain | collected 2016-06-30
AAGCGGGTCCGGGGTGCCGGCCCTGATTATGCCCTTCCCCGGCGTCAGCCCATACGCCGGACCATGGGGATATCACCTGGGGAGGGGGCAGTGCAGGTACCCCATAACCTCCCCCCTCCCGGCGCCGGGTGTGCAGACCCCTGGCCGGCCGTGCAAGGGGGAGCAGTCACGTGGATACCCGGTTCATACGTTCTTTAATGCAACGATATCGGTCACGCCGGTGAGCTTCCAGATGTTTGAGCGCTCTTCCGACGCTATCACTTCGATCGGGTCTTCGGGTTTGTGGCCGAGTGCTGCAAGGATATTCTTTGAGAGGTTGTGTCTCTTGATCATATCCACAAACTTCTCCCGGATGATCTTCTTCTCGATCGCATCCTCAAGTTGCACCAGGTAGCCCTGCATGGTCACGAAGGTATAGCAGGAGAGATCGCTCGAATACTTCTCGATCTCTACAGAAACATATGGGTGTTGCCGAAAGAGAGCATTCTTCCTGCCATATTTCGTCGCCAGGAAGTAAAGGAACTTCCCGTCGAAGACATAGATAAATGGGGCGATGTATGGGTATTTATTTCCCTGGAATGCGATACGACTGATGTACCCCTCCTCGATGAGCTGATCGTACTCTTCTTTATCCATATTCGGGATCTTCACGATCTCCATCTGGCATCCCTCCTATCCCGGTGATCCGGATGAGTTCATATATCTTTCCCCCCGGAAGAGCTCTTTCGGCGGGGAAAGGCGGCCCCGCCCGGCGGTACTTCATCAATTGCCAGACGAACGCCGGTGCGCAGGGAGGAGGTCAGACCGGTTGAAACGCGGTAGTAGTGCGAAAGATAGCGATATTCCCGCACCAGAGTTGCAGGAAGATATGCCGGGTATGTCACCCTCTAGAGCCTCGCGCATTTCTGCGTGGGTGGTATGTTGTACAGATATGGGTGGCGCGGTCTCCCCGATCAGGCCCTGATCTCCAGTTTTTGTGACCCTGCCCCGCCACCTGGTGCACCGATCCACGGCCGGCGGAGATCGATTGATCCTGAAGATGGTTTTGCTACAGGGCCTCTTTTTTTCAAAGGATAATATAATAATATTAATATTCGCGATAGGTGAAATTTTTTCATGGGCAAGCATCACGCAAATGTCCTTATTGCTCTGGGAATCGTCATTTGCACAGGATTTCTCATATCCACACCGGCTTTCGCCGGCTCCGGACGCGGGCTTGCGGCACTGGAGTCAGGAGAGCTCTTAAATCTCTCACCTGGCACCCTGCTGGCAGGGGGGAGCGAATCAAGGCCGGTTAGTGTTACCGATCCCCCTGGTGGAGAGGAGACTGATGACCTCTCCTGCGGCACTGACGGGGAACCACCGGTGCCTGCCACCACCTGGATCAATAGCGAACCACAGGCCTCGCCGGTCTTCCCCGGTGATACTTCAGGGTGGACCGACGACGAACGCCTGGCCGACCTGATCAACACCGCCGGGATCAGCCTGATGAGGCTCTCGATGGAACATGCTCACGCCCTCTACCTGCACGATGCAGGTGCCGCCTATGACACAGCGGACGACCTGTATGCCCTCTCCACCCGCCTGCTCCGTGAGGTGCAGTCGCTCCATGTCTCTCCGGGGCAGGAGCCCACAAAAGAGAGGTTTATCCGGTCGCTTGAGGCGTACTCCGCAACAAGCCGGGAACTCCTCGATACACCGGAATCCATGCCTGAACCCCTCAAAAAACTTGCCGGAGCATCAGAAGACCTTGAGGCAGTGAGCCGGCAGACCGCGCGAAGGAGCACCACCGCCCCTACTCTTGCGGTAGCACCCGCTGTCCGGGCCGTGGCCACACCACCTGTGGAGACACTGTCGCTCATGGAACGCTATACTTATGACGACCCGTCAGGTGAGAATATGGTCTCACTGCTCGCGGAGTCCACCCGTACAGTAACAGCATACCGGACTACCGACGCCGATGCACCAGGGACGAGTGTTGAAGCAGGTGAAGGGCGTATGTTCCTCCTCGTCGTCATCAAGTCGACGAACCTCGGGCACAGGGGCGATACTGACATCTACGCCATCGAGACACCGGGGCGGAACGCGTTCACCCTGGAATACCGGGGGACAACGTTTGCGCCCCTCGACCTCCCGGCCTTCACCTCACTCGGGGAGTCGTTTGACCAGAAGAGGCTGGAGCGGTACGAGTCGCTGAAAGGCTACCTCTGTTTCGATGTCCCCGCCTCCCTGGACGTCTCTGAGGCGACCCTGAGGGCAGATCTCGGGTATGCCGGCACTCCGGCATGGGATCTCGGGAAAGCTATCGGGGAGCCTGATACAGCGGAAACCTCTTTTTCCACAAACCCCGCCCCGGGGTAGTAGTGCCTCGCACAATAGCTGCTTCTCTGCGCGCGGTCTATGGGGATGATGTCTCATCATCGGGCACCACAAACCGCGCGGATCAGGCCCTGAAGCAGCCTTTTTATCCTCACCGGGGTTCAAATCATCCCCGATCAGAGGGAGAGCATCTCAACGCACCTGGTCACCGTATCCAGCACGGCGATGGTCGGCCGGCCGGTCAGGTAACCGCAGGTCTCCCCGGGGTTGATGATCAGCGTCTTCCCGAGTTCCCTGACCTCTGCCCGGTGGGTATGTCCGTGGACCACGGCATTGAACGCCTTCCGCCCGATGAGCGCCTGCAGGAGCTCGCGGTTATCACCGTGGAGGAGTCCTATCGTCATGCCGCCCGCGGTGACAGATGCGAACGTCCCCCGGAGGCTGAGGTGTTCGTGCTCAGCAAACCGCTCTGCCAGGAGATGGTGGTCGCCATCGTTGTTCCCGAGAACACCGATCAGGGGGGACTTCAGTTTCGCCAGTCGGGGGACGACGAACGGTGAGATGTAATCCCCGGCGTGGAGTACCAGGTCTACCCCCTCCCTGTTCAGGCGGTTTACGGCCGCATCCACCATCTCGAGGTAGTCGTGTGTATCAGAGAGTATCCCGATGCGCATGTATGCACTTCCTGACCGCTGTTATGATAATAACTCCGCATCATCCCGGCATCGCCGGGGGGCACCCATATCACCCACCCCGGGGTATGCGCTCTACAGCATACCATCCTCAAAAACCTGAAATATCACTCCAGTCTCCGCCTCCCCTCGCCGGAAGTTCTTTACCGGGTTATCATCCGATACAGGATTATGGGTATATTCCCCCGGATAGGTCGGAGCCCTGGAGGAGAGATGAATTCGTGGGAGTACAGCATGTGGGCGTATATCAGACACCCTGACGGCAGCACAGAAGAACGAGAGTTTCCTACAGGGATCTCTATCGAGATCGGCGATATCCTTGAGGATGGCGCGGTAGTCATCGATCTCCCGTACCCTGATGACTACGACGATGATATGGACTCCCTGCTCTCCTACGACGAATGACCCGGGCCGCCTCCGCGCGGCGGCCTATCTTCGTCTCTGGAACCGGCCTGCAACCCGGTACATAGGCTGAACGTTTGAGCCCTCCATCTCGCCGAGGGCGAACGCGAACCTCTCCTTGATGGTCGGCGGGAGGCCACTCTCCGGTATCGATACAAACCCGTATGCGCCGTAGAAGTCGACGAGGTTCCGGACCGAGTGCATGAACATCGTATCGTGCTGGCATGCCTCGACGAGTGCATCCATGGACCTTCTGGCGTACCCCCTCCCCCGGTACCTGACCGGTGTGAAGACACCGTCCACCTCATAGCCATCGGGGTGTCGCCGGCACCGGGCGATCGAGACGAGTGTGTCATCCGCAAAGACACCGAATATCCGGTCTATCTCAGGGTCTGCTTTTAGCTGATGATAGTCGATCCATATCTCTTCTGCGAGCGCAAATTCATCTCTCCGGAGCTCCCGTGCCTCTATCTTTAAGCTGATCGGGACTGCAAGCACCAGCACCGGCCGCTTCGCGCATCCCACGACGCCCGTGGTGACACTCCCGAGCGGCGCGCTCCCGGGAGCATCGCGCACACCGATGCGGGGGACGATGACCGTAGAAGCGCTGATCTCATCCGCCACCGCACAGATCGTGCGCACGGGGTCTCCGGTCCGGATCAGGTCGCTGATCTCCCGCCCGGCGGGCGATAGGCTACTCCGGAGGGTGATGAGTCGTTCCGCTACCTCCTGCTCTTTGCCGGCACGTTCCGCCTCGACGACGTGCAGGAGCACCGCAGTCTCACCATCGGTCGGTCCCTCCAGGATCGAGCGCACATCCGACGCCAGTGCCGCAAGATCGGTCGGCACCAGCAGTCGCAGGGAGAGCGATCCATCGCTACGCCCCGTTTCGGGGACGATCAGGACGTGGATCTTTGCATCGCGGAGAACGGTTGCCGCAACGTTCTCGGAGAAGAGGTTCCGGAGTCGTCCCTGGTCCCGGATACCCATCGCGATCAGGTTAGCACCGGTCCCGGATGCGGCGCTGAGTATCCTCTCCGGGACAGTTGTTCCGTCGTCTTCTGCGACCATCACCTCCACAGCGATACCCTGTCGCCGCACCTGGTCTTCCATCCTGCGGAGCGCCTCATCGGATGGCAGGGGTCCGGCTGATGTCCGGGCGTGGAAGAGGATGACCTCGCGAACGCCCGGAACCTCGCCTATCCGCTCCGCTGCGACGGCCGAGGCCGGTGAGAGGTCTGTCGGTATGAGCACTTTTGTAAACATGGTAACCTCCACCTCAGACTATCCGGTATCCATCCGGCGGCACGTGTATCTCAAACCTCGCTCCCTCGCCGGGTGTTCCGGTCTCCCGGATCGTCATGTTTGTGATCGAGAGGACCTCCCGGACAAAGAAGAGTCCAAGCCCTCCCTCACCGCCGGGCCGGTACTCGAATATCTTCTCCTTCTCCGTCCCGGGTATGCCCACGCCATCATCCTCAATGTATATTATGAGTCCATCGTCCCGGAGCTGGTAGGTGATGATGACCTCGGATACGGTCTCCCCGTGGCGGGCGGAGTTCTCGATCAGGTTCGAGTAGACGCGGTCGAGCAGAGGGTCGGCGAAGACCTCAAGCCGCTCCACCCAGGGGCGGACCGAGACGCCGGGCAGTAGCAGGCACGACGTCACTTCCCGGATCACCTTCTGCAGGGGCTGCCAGTCGGATGGTCGGAGACCGAGGTCCTGGTAGTCGCGGGTGATCTCCGCGCGGCTCTGCACGAACCGGGCATCCTCCTCAAGCTTCTCCAGGTACTGGTGGATGGCGGGATCGTCAAACTCGCTCAGCCCTGCGTTGATCTGCCGGCGGAGCGCTGATACCGCTGCCATCAGGTCGTTTCTGGTGAGACGCCCCATCACGTTCAGTTTCGTGTTGGCCTGGCGGAGCGCATCTTCGGCGTTCCTCCGGGCGGTGACATCGACGAGCGTGAGGATGATCCTGCCGTCCGGGAGCTGGCCGCCCGATACGATGACCCGGACGATACTCCCATCTGGGCGGCGGAGGGCAACCTCGTAGCCATAGACTGCCTTATCAGGGCTGACTCTCATCTGGAAGTCTCTCCAGGCCTCTGGGTCTTCGAGAAATCGTGTTATCGGCTCGCCGATCAGGTCTTTTATCGTGGAACCGAGGAGGGCAGCACCCATGTAGTTGACCTCCTCGATACGGGGGGCGGCGTTCTCCGGTGCAACGATGAATGTCCCTGCTTCCGAGTTGTCAAAGACCCCCCGGTAACGCTGTTCCTGCTCCCGCAGTCTCAGGGCGAGGAGCGAGACGATGGTCCCTATGGCGACGAAGATCACAGCCCGCGCAAGCATCGCGGTGATCAGCCCTCCATCCCCGCCGGCGAAGGGCAGGCAGATCGCCAGGTAGCCGAGGCTTAAGGCAAGTGCGGAGACGGTGCCGCGGCGGGGGAACGAGTAGGCGAGGAGCACGATCGGCAGGTAGAAGATGTGCGGGAGGGCACTCGTGATGCCGAAGAAGAGCCCGAGAGCGTTTGCGGCGAAGGCTATGATGATCGATACTGCGATCAGGAGGATCCGGTTATCTATTATCGGCGATCGGCGTGTTCCCGGCATCAGGCGAAACTCCTCCTGTGGATCCGGAACGCAAATTGCCTCCTGCGCGGGGCGGGAGGTGTTGTTCTACGGTCTACTCTCTGCATATACTTCTAATGGCGCTTTAGTTTCCGGCCCTTAAAAGAGATCTGATCTGTAGCGCCTTCCGGTCTCGTGCAAAGGCATATGCCCATCGTTCTGCCAATACTGATGAGGGACTGATGAAGGTCGCACTCCTCCAGGTGAACACGGTCATCGGAGACCTTGCCGGCAACGCTGATCGGATGGCAGCAGGTGTCAGGGAGGCCGCCCGCTCCCGGCCTGACCTGATCCTGGCCCCGGAACTCGCCCTGACCGGGTGCCCGCCCCGGGATCTCCTCCTCCAAGGCGGGTTCGTGGAGCGGAGCCTCGCGGTCCTGGAGGGTCTGGCCGCCGACCTTCGCGGTGCGCCGCCGGTCATCATCGGGTTTGCCGCGCAGAATCCCTCCTGCTCCGGCCGGTCGTTTCACGATGCTGCCGCACTCCTTGAGGGAGGGGCTATCCGGGAGGTGATCGGAAAGACCTATCTCTCCCCCTCCGGCGCACTCGATGAGGGGCGTTACTTTGAGCCTGCGGTCGGCACTCCCCGGGTCCTCAGCCTCGGTGGAAGAAAGGTCGGCATCTCTATCGGGGAGGAGATCTGGCGTACCGGGCGATCTGCTGGAGATCTGGTCCGTGCCGGCGCTGATCTCATCGTAAACATATCCGCATCACCGTTTGTCCCCGGGAAGCAGGGCCTGCGCGAGGGGGGCCTCTCCCGCATAGCGAGGGATCACCGGATCCCGATCGCCACAACAAACCTCGTCGGTGGGAACGATAGCCTGGTCTTCGATGGCCGGAGCTCGGTCTTCGGCACCGACGGGACGCTCATCGCCCGTGGGGCGGCCTTCGCTGAGGATATCGTGATCGCTTATATCGATCGCCCCGGCCCGCAGGCGATCGCTCCCGACGACCCCGCGCCCGAGTCCGAGGTCTGGCGGGCGCTCGTGCTCGGCACACGCGATTATGTCAGGAAGACCGGTTTTGAGATGGCCCTCCTCGGTCTCTCTGGCGGGATCGACTCATCGCTTGTGGCCGCAATCACCGCCCGGGCACTGGGACCGGAGAGCGTCTTCGGGGTGCTCCTCCCCTCGCCCTACACATCGGAGGAGAGCATCGAGGATGCCCGGGAGGTTGCGGAGAACCTCGGTATCCGGACATGCACCCTCCCGATCACCCCGGCGATGGAGGTTTTTGATGGAATCCTCGCAGAGGCTTTCGCCGGGCTCCCCCGGGATACCACCGAGGAGAACATCCAGGCCAGGATCAGGGCGGTCGTCCTGATGGCCCTCGCCAACAAGTTCGATGCCATACTCCTCTCCACCGGGAACAGATCTGAGGCCGCGGTCGGCTACTCGACCCTCTATGGGGATATGGCCGGGGGCCTTTCGGTGATAGGCGATCTCTCGAAAGGGATGGTCTACCGGGTCAGCCGATGGTTGAATCGGGAGCGCCCGGTCATCCCCATCCGGGTGCTTGAAAAACCCCCCTCTGCCGAGCTCCGTCCCGGCCAGACCGACCGGGATACCCTCCCCCCCTACGAGATCCTCGACGCCATCCTCCACAGCTACATCGAGTGCTCTGAGTCACCCGCCGATATCATCGCCGCCGGGTACCCTGCAGAGACCGTCTACCGGATCCTCCGGATGGTCAGGCTGGCTGAGTTCAAGCGCCGGCAGGCCGCGCCCTGTATCAGGGTGACCGAACGGGCCTTTGATACCGACTGGCGGATGCCGATCGCCGCACGACCGTGGTGGGAGGAAGGAGCCGGCCGATGACACAAAACTCCCTTACAGGCGATCTGCTCGCGATATATGATGCTCTGCATGCGGCGTTCGGCCACCAGCGCTGGTGGCCTGCAGAGACCCCCTTTGAGACGATGATCGGCGCTATCCTCGCCCAGAACGTCTCCTGGACGAACGCGGCGAAGGCCATCGTGAACCTGAAAAGCGCTGACCTCCTCGATCCGGATCGACTCACCGCGGCCGATACCGGGGATATCGCCCGGTCGATCATCCCCTCCCGGTTCTATAACCAGAAGGCGGAGCGGATCCGGGAGTTTTCCCGGATCTATATCGATGAGTTTCAGGGCGATCCAGCGGTGATGGCGACCGTGGAGACAGGTGCGCTCCGCAAACGCCTTCTCGCTGTCAGGGGTTTTGGGGAGGAGACTGTTGATACCATCCTGCTCTACGCCTGTGAAAAACCCATATTCGTCGTCGATGCCTACACCAGGCGGATATTCTCGCGTTACGGCCTCCTGCCGGAGAACCCTTCTTATGACCGGACACAGTGCCTTTTTGCTGACCACCTGCCCCGGGATGCAGGGCTCTTCAACGACTACCACGCCCAGATCGTCATGCTCGGGAAGACCGCGTGCAGGAAGTCGCCGCTCTGTGACCGCTGTCCCATCCGTGTGGTGCATGACACACTCCGGTGCGGCACCCCATCTCCGGCGCCGCACCGCAACCTATAATCTCTCTACCGCCCATATCCCCGTATGCCGGGTGGCGCGGCGAATTCCTGCACAGGAAAATGGTTAACCTGCCTCCACAGGAGACTTAGAGCGATTATATCCGGTTAGATCCACCTGGATACCGGATGATTGCTCTCCAGGCATGTGTGCCCGGGAGGCCGGGTTATCGTGCCGGATCCCCTCACCTGACCAGAACGTTGATATAGTATCTACATTATTAATAATGTAGAATAGGGGTAATCGGATGACTGAAAACTTCAGTGTCAAACTTGAGGAGGCGAGGTACTATAATCCCGAGGTCAGGTGCAGGGAACAGCCCTGGATAGGCAACTACAATCAGGCCTACCAGGCGTTCCTGGCAGACCCCGATGGATTCTGGGATACCATCGCCAGAGACCTCGAGTGGTTCCAGCCCTGGGACCGGGTGAAGGAATGGGACTACCCGTATGCCAGATGGTTCCTGAACGGGAAACTCAACATCACCCACAACTGCCTGGACCGCCACGCCCACAACCAGCGACGCAACAAGGTCGCGATCATGTGGCGGGGGGAGACCGAGAGCGAGGAGCAGATCTACACCTATCGCCAGCTCTTCCAGGCAGTTTGCCGGTTTGCAAACGGCCTTAAGAGCCTCGGCGTCGGGAAGGGTGACCGGGTATGTATCTACATGCCGGTGGTGCCCGAGCAGGTCATAGCGATGCTGGCATGTGCCCGGATCGGGGCCATCCACTCGGTCGTCTTTGGAGGGTTCGGCGCTAATGCGCTCAACCAGAGGATCCGGGGCATAGGCGCGAAGGTAGTCATCACCGCTGACGCCACCTACCGGCGTGGCAGGACTATCCCGCTCAAGAATGTCGTCGCAGAAGCAGTCGTCAACGCACCGAGCGTGGAGCGGATTGTTGTCCTGCGGCGGGACACCGATACGCCCGTGGAACTCCACCCCGAGATGGAGGTCGACTACTATGAGCTGGTCGATGACAGGAGCCGTGAATGTCCAGCTGAGCCGATGGATGCCGAAGATCCGCTCTTCATCCTCTACACGAGCGGCACGACCGGAACACCGAAGGGTATCGTGCATGCCTGCGGCGGGTATACGGTCGGAACCTACTACACGGCAAAGCATGTCTTTGACATCAGGGACGATGACGTCTACTGGTGCACCGCCGACCCGGGCTGGATCACCGGCCACAGTTACGGTGTCTACGGCCCGCTCCTGAACGGCGCCACCTGTCTCCTGACCGAAGCAACCCCCGACTATCCGACGCCGGGTAACTGGTGGGATCTCATCGAGGAGTACGGTGTTACCATCTTCTACACCGCCCCGACAGCCATCCGGATGTTCATGCGGGTGGGCGAGGAGTGGCCGAACCGCTACAACCTCTCATCGCTCCGCATCCTCGGGTCGGTCGGCGAACCGCTCAACCCCGAGGCGTTCGAGTGGTACTACCGCACCATCGGGAAGGACAGGTGCCCGATCGTGGATACCTGGTGGCAGACCGAGACCGGTATGCATATGCTGACCACTATGGTCGGCGAGCCCATGCGCCCGGGATTCGTGGGAATGCCTATCCCGGGCGTCGTCGCGGATGTCGTCGATCAGACGGGGAACCCGGTTCCTCCCGGAACCGGTGGCCTCCTGGTCATCAAGGAACCCTGGCCGTCGATGATGCGGACGGTCTGGGGAGACGACGAGCGCTACCGGAAGTACTGGGAGACCATACCCGGTTGCTACACCGCCGCCGATCTCGCGGTGAAGGATAAGGATGGCTACATCATGGTCATCGGGCGTGCCGACGACCTGATCGTCGTCGCCGGGCACAACATCGGCACCGCAGAGGTCGAGAGTGCGCTCGTCTCCCATGAATCGGTGGCTGAAGCGGCCGTCATCGGGAAACCGGACGCCCTGAAAGGCAACACCATCAAGGCCTTTGTCATCCTCAAAGATGGCCAGCAGCCCGGGGACAAGCTGAAGAAAGACCTCATCTACCACGTCCGGATGACGCTCGGACCCATCGCCATACCATCCGAGATCGACTTCGTCCAGTCGCTCCCGAAAACCCGGAGCGGCAAGATCATGAGGCGAGTCTTAAAAGCACAGGAACTGGGTATGGATCTCGGGGATATCTCGACCCTGGAGGAGTGATCGGCCCGGTTGCTATCTCAATGAATTGGGGAGAGGGCGGGGCGAACCCCTGGCAGGGGATCGCCACCCCTACACCCCCGGGTTCCTCCTGTCAGGATCCCGGAACACTGCGGGATAAATACCCAACCCTTTATATACTGTTTTAAGCACTTTATAAATATGAAAGAGCACAGACCAGAAGAGTCTCTCAAGATAGAAAATATTGTCGCTTCTGCAAAAGTGACAGACTCTCTTGATCTCAACTTCCTCGCCTCTCAGCTAGAGGGGGCGGATTATAATAAGAAACGGTTTCCCGGCGTCGTCCTCCGGATGCAGGATCCAAAGATCGCGGCGCTCGTCTTTGGGTCGGGTAAGGTCGTTCTCACGGGTGCAAAGAGCATCGATAGCCTCACCCGGGGCCTGCAGATCCTGGGCGATCGGCTGCGCGCACTCGATATCGACATCCCTGATGGTCTGACGTATAAGGTTCAGAATATTGTCACATCAGCTGATCTCGGGACACCGATCAACCTGAATAAGATCGCTGTCGGGTTTAACCTGGACAAGATCGAGTACGAGCCCGAACAGTTCCCGGGGCTCGTCTACCGCCTTGACGATCCAAAGGTGGTTGTCCTCCTCTTTGGTTCCGGCAAACTGATCATCACGGGTGGCAAGCAGCCCGAAGATGCCCGGCGTGCAGTACAGCGGATCCTCTCCGAACTCTCCAGTCTCGGGCTCATATAACTCCATCAGATACCGGCTCCCCCTGTTTTTCAGGATCATTCGTATTGCACAGACCCCTTTCGTGACCACCCCGGATATCCCGCGCATTAGAGTGCGGCAGGAGGGTGGCCTTCCTCCTCACCGATACGGACCGATCACCCTCTATTATCATTAAGGCCGCACCCTCTCTATTGAGGAGGTGTACCAGGCCGTGATAATCGTCGGAGAGGGGTGGGAAGAGCTCGCCGCGGCACTCTCGCGAGCATATGCCCGGGAGCGTATCTACGTCATCGGCTTGACGAACAGTGGGAAGACAACGCTCTGCCGGTACCTCATCGATGCAATACCGCAGAGAGTGAGAGCGTACGTCGACTGCGATACCGGGCAGTCGACGGTCGGCCCGCCGACGACTGAGGGAATGATCTTCTATCCCGCCTCGCCGGAGCTGCCCGGCCGGCCCCACCTCAGGTTCGTCGGTTCGACGTCCCCCGGCGGCCACTTCCTCCAGACGCTGACCGGGGCGAAACGCCTCGTCGAAAAAGCTGTCGAACTCGGGGCGGGCGCAACCATCATCGACTCGCCCGGGCTCGTCTCTGGCGGGGTGGGGACCGAGTTTCAGATCCAGATGATCGATCTGCTCCGCCCGACCCGGATCGTCGCCATCCAGCGCGGGTGGGAGCTCGAACCCCTGCTTGCAAACTTCGCCCGGCACCCCGCGATCACGATCCACCATCTCCCCGTATCACCTGCGGCCGTCGTCAGGACTGCGACCGAGCGCCGACATTACCGCGAGGAGCGATTCACCACCTATTTCTCCAGTGCCCGGTCCCGGGAGGTCTCGCTCCGGGGTATCGGCCTCCAGGGCCGTATACCGAACCTGAAGAACCCTCATGGCGCCGAGCGCCGCCTGGTCTCACTGAACGACCCCGACAGCTTCAGCCTTGCCCTCGGCATCGCCGGCGGGATAGACACCAGGAGACGCCGGCTTACGGTCGTCGCCCCGGCCTTCGATCCGGCCGCCGTCACATCGATACGGTTTGGCTCCCTCAACCTGGATCTCGATGCCGGGCCCGGGTCGATGGAGTCTCATGTCAGGAAGAGGATGTAGATCGCGGTCTGGGCGATCGTGAGCGGAACCCCGACCCGGGCAAACTCCCCGAACGTCAGCGTCTCCCCATCCTTCTCGGCGGCCTGGATTATGATGACGTTGCTCGCCGCACCGAGGATCAGCATGTTCCCGGCGATGGTGCTCCCGGCTGCAAGCGCCATCATGGCAGGTGTGGACGTCCCGAGGATCTTGAGGACCGGGAGGGAGAGAGCGACGAAGGGGACGTTTGATATGAATTGCGAGACGATGACGCTCAGCGTGGCGATGACCGGGACAGCGGAGAGGTCGATAGAGCTCCCCGAGACGACCGCCTGGAAAACACCTGTCTGCCAGACGCTTGCCATGAGGACGAAGAGGCCGGCAAAGAAGGCCAGGGTCGGCCAGTCGATCCGGCGGAGGACCTCGACGCGCCGCCCGCTCCCTGCAAGGACCGGGAGCGCCGCAGCAAGCGCTATCCAGGTCAGCCTGATATCGACCTCCGGGGTGAGGATGGCAAGGCCGACCTTTACCCCGATCAGGAGGATGAGCAGGATGAGTGAGATCCGGGAGAGGGCCGCAAGCCGGGAATCGTGGATCTCCTCCCTGGAGTGCACCAGCACCGCCGGATGAAACTCATCGCGGAACATCAGGCGGAGGAATCCGTAGGTCATCAGGAGGGATATTGCTGTGGGGATGGCCAGGTAGAGGGGGAACGCAATGAACGGATTTTCGATGTTGCCGGAGAGCGCGATCAGGAGGTTCTGTGGGTTTCCTATGGGACTTGCGACGCTGCCGGTCGTTACTGCGAAGGCGAGCGCCAGCAGCAGAAGTTTTGGGGAGATGCCGTGACGTCGCGCGAGGTAGAGCATGAGCGGCGTGCCGACGATCGCCAGGGTATCGTTCATCAGGAGTGCCGAGAGAGTTCCGGCGCCGATGAGGATGAGAAGGACCAGGTGATGGACCGACTCCGCCCGGGAGAAGAAGCGGGATGCGACGTGGTAGAGGTAGCCGCTCATGGTGAGTGCCTCCCCCACCACGAACATGCCGAAGAGGAAGAGCATCACATCGATGTCTATGGATGCAAGCGCTTCCATGGGCGTGATCTCGCCGGCCAACAGGACAGCCGTGGCTCCAAGAAGCATCACCTGCCAGATGCGGAAGCTAACCCCCCCTATCTTCCTGACCGCAATCAGGAGGAAGACTACACCGAGAACGACGATCGATACGAGGCCTGCCACTGGAATCACCGGCAGAGAGAGTTCGTGCTTGCCGGAGATTACTGTATGCCTTTCGCTGGGCAATCTCCCGGAACGGCGACCAAAAATAGGATGCCGGCCCCTGTAGGGGCCGCTACTTCACCGACTCTTTGACCTTGTCGACGACGTCCTGAAAGAAGCCTTTGCCCTTCTTTGCGCCCCTCGTAGAGGGTTTCTTCCCTTCGATGTCGAGCAGGCGTTCATAGAGCTCACGCTCCTCGTCCGTCAGACGATCGGGCACGACGATGTGCACCCGCACCAGCATATCGCCGGGTCTCGTCTGCCACCGCACGCCCTCGCCCGGTATCTTCAGCCCGGTGTTGTACTGGACCCCCGCCGGTATATCGAGGATGACCGTCCGCTCGTCGATCGTCTTGACCTCGACCTCTGACCCCAGGGTCGCTTGGGCGGGCGTGATCTCGATGGCCGTCTCCAGGTCGTCCCCCCGGCGGGTGAACGTCCTGTGCGGTGCGACGGCGATCTCGATGAAGAGATCCCCGCTCGGCGCACCGTACTCCCCGGCGTCTCCATACCCCTCCATCCGGAGCCGCATGCCCGTATCCACGCCCGGCGGAACCTTGACCTTCACGGTCTGCCGGGCGCGCTGGTGCCCGCTCCCGCCACAGGTCTTGCACCGGGACTCAGGGATCTTCCCCCGCCCGCCACAGGTGGTGCAGGTGGTCATACGGACAAAGCTCCCGAAGATCGACTGGTTCACCTGCCGCATCTGCCCACTACCGCCGCAGGTCGTGCACGTCGTGAACTTCTTCGTCTCACTCCCCGAACCATCGCACGCCGGGCAGGGTTCGATGTGATCGAGGGAGACCTCCTTCTCGGTCCCGAAGGCCGCCTCCTTGAGCGTGACCTGCATCTTCATCAGGAGGTCGGCGCCGGGGCGCGGACCGGAGCGCTGCCGGCCCCCGAATCCACCGCCGAAGAAGGTATCGAATATATCTCCGAACCCTGAGAAGTCAGCACTGAATCCTCCGGAATACCCTCCGCCGCCATACGAGCCTTTCGAGGCGTTGCTGTAGGCGGCATGCCCCATCTGGTCGTACTGGGCCCGTTTCTGGGGGTCGGAGAGGACGCTGTAAGCCTCGTTGATCTTCTTGAACCTCTCCTCGGCCCCCTCCTCCTTGCAGACGTCGGGGTGGTACTTTCGCGCCAGGTTCCGGTAGGCTTTCTTGATCTCCTTATCGTCGGCGCCTTTCGAGACGCCGAGGGTATCATAGTAGCTGTCCGGACCCATCCCCCTCACTCTTCTTTGACTTCGTAATCAGCATCAACGACGGTATCATCATCCTTCTTTTCGGCCCCCTCCGCCTGCTGCTGAGCGGCGGCCTGGGCCTGCTGGTACATCTTTGTCGTGACCGCATATACCGCTTCGGTCAGGGCATCCATCTTCTGTTTGATGGCTTCGAGATCCTCGCCCTCAAGCGCCTCCTTGAGGTCGGCGATCCCGCTCTCGATCTTCTGCCGCTCAACATCGTCGATCACGTCCTTCGCTTCCTTTAAGGCGCGCTCAGCGGCAAAGATTGCGGTATCGGCGGTGTTCCTGAGGTCGATCTCCTCGCGCTTCTTCTTGTCTTCCTCCTCGAACTTCTTTGCGTCGTTCATCATCCGGTCGATCTCTGTATCGGATGGGCGGGAGTCCTGCGGCTTGATGGTGATCGACTGCTCGTTTCCGGTGCCGAGGTCTTTTGCCGAGACGTGAACGATACCGTTTGCGTCGATATCGAACGTGACCTCGATCTGCGGGATGCCACGGGGTGCTGCCGGGATCCCGGTGAGCTGGAACCGGCCGAGCGTGAAGTTGTCCTTCGCAAGCGCCCGTTCGCCCTGGACGACGTGGATCTCGACGGAGGTCTGGCCGTCGGCAGCTGTCGAGAAGATCTGGCTCTTCCGCGTCGGGATGGTGGTGTTGCGGTCGATGAGTTTCGTCGCGATCCCGCCGAGCGTCTCGATACCGAGCGAGAGCGGGGTCACATCCAGGAGCAGGACATCCTTGGTCTCGCCAGTGAGCACGCCGGCCTGGATGGCGGCGCCGAGAGCGACGCACTCGTCGGGGTTGATACCCTTGTCGGGCTCTTTTTTGAGGACCTTCTTTATGGTCTCCTGGACGAGCGGAACCCGGGTCGACCCGCCGACGAGGAGGACGTGGTCGATATCATCAGCGCTCAGTTTGGCGTCGGAGAGTGCCTGTCTCACCGGCCCGAGGGTCGAGTCGACGAGGTCGGCTATGAGCTGCTCGAACTTCGCACGGGTGAGGTCGAAGTCCAGGAACTTGGGACCGCTCTCCGTCGTGGTGATGTATGGGAGGTTGATGTTCGTCTTCTGGACGGTAGAGAGTTCGATCTTCGCGTTCTCGGCCGCGTCCCGCAGGCGCTGCATGGCGACCGGATCTTTCCTGAGGTCGATCCCCTCATTTTTCCGGAACTCGTCGACCAGGTAGTTGACGACCAGTTCGTCAAAGTCATCGCCGCCGAGGCGGTTGTTGCCGGCGGTCGACTTGACCTCAAAGACGCCGTCACCGAGCTGGAGGATGGAGACATCGAACGTACCGCCGCCGAGGTCGTAGACGAGCACCGTCGCCTCGCCCTCCCTGTCGATACCGTAGGCGAGCGCGCTTGCGGTCGGCTCGTTGATGATCCGGAGCACCTCAAGCCCCGCGATGATCCCTGCATCCTTCGTCGCCTGCCTCTGGGCATCGTTGAAGTAGGCGGGCACCGTTATGACGGCCTTTGCGATCTTCTCGCCCAGGTACTCTTCTGCATCCAGCTTCATCTTCTGGAGGATCATCGCAGAGATCTCCTGGGGGGTGTATTCCTTACTCCCGATTGTTACCTTCTCGTTTGTGCCCATCCTGCGCTTGATCGACTGGATGGTGCGGTTCGGGTTCGTGATCGCCTGTCGCTTTGCGACGTTGCCGACCAGTCGCTCACCCTCTTTTGTGAACGCTACGACAGATGGGGTTGTCCTGCCGCCTTCGGCGTTGGCGATGATCGTCGCCCGCCCGCCCTCCATGATCGCCATGCATGAGTTGGTTGTTCCAAGATCGATACCGAGAACTTTCTCTGAAACCATTGTGTTTACTCCTCCAATCCTTTAGATACTACAACTTTTGCGCACCTGATGACCTTATCCTGCATACAGTATCCGCACATGATCTCATCGATCACGGTGCCCTCCTCTACATCCGAAGGGACATAGGCAACCGCCTCCTGCCGCTCCGGGTCGAAAGGAAGATCCCGCGATTCGATGGGCCTGATGCCGTGCCGGTCGAGGATGGTCGTGAAGAGTTTCCTGATCTGCTCCATCCCCTCCCGGAGGCCTGCACCTTCGGCCTTCTCCGCCCGCTCGAAGTTATCCATGACCTCGAGCAACTCCACCGCAAACTCTTCGATGGCGAAGGTTGTGCGGGTGTCGATCTCGCGGGCCATTCGCTTCCGGTAGTTGTCGAAATCTGCTGCAAGACGTAGATAACGGCTGTTGAGGTCATCATATGCCTTCTGCAGCTCTTCAAGCGCTGGAGATACCGCATCCGCCTCTTCTGTGAGATCCGGTTGCCTCTCGTTTGATTTGGATGTTTCCTCCTTCATACGCCTAACCTGTTTTAAAATGATATAGTGTATGGGTTTGATCATTTATTGTAATGTAGTTCTATATAACGTTAATGAATACTGCATACGTCCATCCCTTATAACAGGCTGGTTCTCCGATCGGGGCTCATCCCGCAGTATTTTCTCGCAGTACACGGACCGGCGGGAAGCCGGTTGCTTTCCCCGGAGGAAGGTACCGGTGGCCTTCATGGCGTCGATACTCCATCCCCGAGGTGAGACCGGCGACCGGTTTTGCTGGCAGCACCAGGTATATCTCTGCATCCCGCTCACGTGTAGCTATGAAGTGGGCACTGCTGTCAGTCTGGGATAAAGCGGGCATCGTCGATCTCGCCCGAGTGCTCGTAGAACATGGCTACCGGATACTGAGCTCCGGCGGTACCGGTGCTGCGCTCCAGCAGGCGGGGGTTTCGTATACGGATGTCTCCACCTACACCGGGTTTCCCGAGATTATGCACGGGCGGGTGAAGACCCTCCACCCGAAGATCCACGGGGGTCTCCTCGGGCGGCGCGGCATCGATGACGCCGTTATGCAGGAGTATGGCATCGATCCGATCGACCTTGTCGTGGTGAACCTCTATCCTTTCGAGGCGATGAGCGCCGCCGGACTCTCGCTCGATGAGATCATCGAGTACATCGATATAGGCGGTCCGGCGATGGTGCGGGCGGCGGCAAAGAACCACAAGTATGTCGCTGTCGTGGTCGACCCGGCCGATTATGGAATGGTCGTGGGAGCGGTCCAGAAGGGTGGTTTCTCCCCTGAGGAGCGACTGGGCCTTGCTGCAAAAGCGTTTGCCCGGACGGCTGCCTATGATGGTGCGATCACGAACTACCTCACCGGCACAGGTCGGCCGTTCCCCGGGACCCTCAACGTCCAGTTCAGGAACGGGCGGGCGCTACGCTACGGTGAGAACCCTCACCAAGCGGCGGCGGTCTATGGCGATGCCGGCATCGCCGCGGTGGAGCCTATCCAGGGTAAACAGATGTCGTACAACAATTACCTCGATCTCGATGCCGCCGTCGGGCTGCTCCGGGAGTTTGAGGAGTGCGCTGTAGTCATCGTCAAGCACAACAACCCCTGTGGTGTCGCAACGGGGGATGGGCTCCTCGATACCTACATAGCCGCCCGGGAGGTCGACCCGGTCTCGGCCTATGGCTCGATCGTCGCCATGAACCGCGAGGTGACGGGGGATGTCGCCCGGGAGGTCACAAAGACGTTCGTCGAGGTCGTGATCGCGCCCTCCTACGCCCCGGAGGCGCTCGAGATCATGCGGGTGAAGGAGAATATGCGGGTGCTCAGGCTGCCTGAGCCGGTTGTGCAGGAGGAGATCCGGAGTATCGACGGCGGGGTCCTCGTCCAGCGGACGGAGCCCTACCGCGAGGACTGGGAGGTCGTGAGCGAGCGGGATCCGACCGCCCGGGAGATGCGGGCGATGGAGCTCGCCCTGAAGGTCTGCCGGCACACGAAGAGTAACGCCATCATATTCGCAGATGAAGAGGCGGTCATCGGGATCGGCGCCGGGCAGATGAACCGGGTCGAGTCGGCAGAGATCGCGGTCAGGAAGGCCCGAAAGCCCCTCGCCGGTTCAGCGGTTGCGTCGGATGCTTTCCTGCCGTTCTCCGATACCCTGGAGGTCGCGGCGGCGGCGGGTGCGACGGCGCTCGTTCAGCCGGGTGGCTCGATCCGGGATCAGGAGGTCATCGATGCGGCGAACCGGCTCAATATCGCGATGATCTTTACGGGCGTGCGGCACTTCCGACACTAAATACTTTTTTCGGGTGGCTTGCAAACAACTATATGTACTACCCCCTTTTCATGGCCGAAGGTGTTTCCTATGGACTACGGCAGTATCATATCGGGGTCGTTTGAATACACGAGAGAAGCTCTCTGGGGCAGGTGGGGGCGGTGGGTCATCCTGGTCGTCCTCTCGCTCATCCAGATCTTTACGCTCTTTTTAGTTCCGCTTTATGGTGGCTACATAGTCAGGGTGCTCTCCGGCCGGAGACCTGCTCCTGACGTGGAGGAGGTGGGCAGGCTCTTTGTCGACGGATGGAAGTGGAACATCATCAACCTGATCTACATGATCCCGACGATCCTGATCCTGGCCATCTCCGGGGGGTTTGCGGTCTTCTCGGCCATCGGGATGCGGGGGGAGACCGATCCTGCGGCCTGGGCGCCGGTTGTCGCCGCCGCCCTCTCCGGTCTTCTGCTTGCGGCACTCGTCGCGATCCTGATATCGTTCGTCTCTCTCTTTGCGGTCGTGCGGTTCGCTCATACG
>MTBK01117616.1_pt1 | contig 19595 bp, 12 predicted proteins | sample 1535981 | NCBI WGS metagenome assembly MTBK01 (sample SAMN06109225, study PRJNA356200) | anaerobic digester metagenome | isolation source: biogas reactors fed with pig manure or primary and secondary sludge | place: Spain | collected 2016-06-30
TTGAAGAAGTTCGCTATGCTAACCCAAACCTTCTTGAAGTAATCGCGAATGGCATGGCGAGGCTTTTCGGTCCATTGCCAAAAACGTTTGCCCCATTTGCGTAAAAACCTTATCACCCCAGCTTCAGGCGGTTTTCGGTAATAAACCATACCCTCCCAGGGGTCTTCGTCAAACAACTTACGCACCAGATAACGCACCAAAAGGGTGAGCACAGCATAAGCCGGCGCTGCAAGGATGACACCCAAAAGGCCAAACATTTGTCCGCCCACCAAAGCGGAAATCAAAATCGCCGCGGGGTGTACGTCCAGCGCTTCACTCATCACAGTTGGGGTAACAAGGTGATCCAAAATAACATCAATAAACAAAGAAACGCCCAAAACAAGCAACATGTAGACAAAAGGTGTCAATCCAAATGGCGTTGGGCTTTGAATCAGCGCGCCAATCGCGAAACCCACCCAGCCAATAAAGGCACCCAAATAGGGGATGAAGCGCCCAAAGCCGGCAATCACCGCCAACAAGAAGTAATAGGGCACACCCAATATGCCCAGCAAGGTGGAGTAAACGACTATGGCGATGAGAACCACAGTGAAAGTACCCCGCAAAAAGGCGTTGAAGTTACCCGATATTTCCCGCCCCATTCGGCGGAGATCATAATTGAATTCCTGGTTTTTAATGTTCAGGAAAGGTTTTTTCTGACTGCCAGATTCGGCGGTAATAAAAAATGAAACAAGAATAACAGTAACTATATTGAACAAAAAGCCACCCACAGAACCCAGCATTCTGCCCATGTTCTTAGTGATTTCACCAACCAAAGGCTGAATAAATTCGTTGATTTTTTCGGTAATAAATTTGGTGTTAACATCCGGCGTTTTGAATTCCAAAGGACCAACATGAACCGTCTGATTAGACAAACCAGCCAGGAAATCTGTAAGTGCTCCCACATTATCTTGCAAGGTCTTAAACAAGCCCGTAATCTGCCCTACCAAGCCTCGTCCACCACTAAACAAGCCCCAAACCAACAAGCCAAGGATGATTAAATAAAGCAAGGCTGAGGTGAGCTTCCAGTTCAATTTGGTATGTTTGTTTATCCAGCGCACCAAAGGCTGTACTAAAAAAGAAATCAACAAGGCAGTGAGGAAGAGCTTTAAGTAATTGTTGTATTTTATCGCCAGGGTTAAAGCGCCCCCTAAAAGGAGTACAATCACGACCAGCTTTACTGGCCAGCCCCAGGGAGGAGAAATCGCCCCACGGTTTGAACGCTTGCTTTCTTCATTTGATGGCGTGGTTTTTTCTCCGGATTTAAGTTCTTGTTTATTTGGGTTCATGGATTCCCTTTTCTCTTTTCAGCCATGTGTATGCTGACTAAAACTTCCGCATATTCATTTTATCAAAAAACCAACGATTAACCACTTGAATCAATACATAAAAACAGCTTTTGGCATCATAGGGAGCATATCTGATAAATGTTTTACAAATCTGCAAGTGAAATTGGAGTAACAAAGCAAAGCAAATTGTCTTATCAAGAAGATTATGCTAAATCACGGTCATCATCACAGATAAACGGGTAAAATTAAGCAGAGTAAAAAGAAAAGGAGTGCCCTATGGAATATCGGAATTTTGGAAAATTAGGCTGGAGAGTTAGCGCGCTTGGGTTTGGCACCATGCGTTTTCCTGTCATTGATGGCGACAGCAGCCAAATTGATGAGCCAACCGCGACAAAAATGGTACGTGACGCAATCGACAGTGGCGTTAACTACATTGACACCGCCTGGGGCTATCATCGTGAGCAGTCCGAACCCTTTGTGGGGCGCGTCCTGGCGGATGGCTATCGCGAACGCGTGAAATTGGCTACAAAAATGCCTTCGTGGCTGGTCAAAGAAGCTGCGGATTTTGACAAACATTTCAACACTCAGCTTGAACGTTTGCAAACCGACTACATCGACTGTTATCTCCTGCACGCGCTTAACAAACGCTATTGGGATAACTATTTGAATCTCAATATTTTTGACTGGCTTGAGAGAAAGAAAGATGAAGGAAAAATCCGCGCGCTTGGTTTCTCGTTCCACGACAGTTACGAAGTTTTTGAAGAAATCGTCAACGGCTACGCGCACTGGGATTTTTGCCAAATCCAATACAATTACGTTGATATTGAAGAACAAGCGGGCGTAAAAGGGCTTAAACTCGCCGCGGATAAAGGACTGGCAGTAGTTATTATGGAACCCTTACGCGGTGGCGGATTAGCAAGCCCCGTTTTGCCGCCCAGTGTCGCGGAAGTCTTTGCCCGCTCAGAACACCCTTGGTCGCATATCGAATGGGCACTGCAATGGCTTTGGGATCAGCCTGAAGTTTCCGTGGTGCTTTCGGGCATGTCCACCCCCGAACAGGTTGAGCAGAACATTCAATTCGCCAGTCGCAGTGGCGTTGGCAAACTTCGCGACCTTGACCGTCAGCTTATTAGCGATGCCCATCAAGCCATGCGCGCTTGTAGCCCAATTCCTTGCACAAAATGCGAATATTGCCTGCCTTGCCCGCAAGGCGTGCGCATTCCTAACATCTTTGCGATTTACAATGACGCGATGATGTTCAATCTCCAGGCTTACGGTCAGCGCAATTACGGTTTTTCGGTACCGAAGGACGGTCGCGCGGATCAGTGTATCGAGTGTGGGGCTTGTGAGGCGCTTTGTCCGCAGCAGATTGAGATTATTGAATCGCTTAAAGTCGCTCACAAATACCTCACTGAGACGATATAAAAGCTTGTTATAAAATATGAATCTGGAAAATTCCACCAGGCAGGATAAGCCAAAACACTCGCGCGCCTGGATAATCCTGCTACTCATCTTAATCAGCCTGTTGATTGGGCTGTGGATTTGGTTCACACCCCATGGCTTTTGGGGCAAGGTCAACGCGGTAGGCTATAGTGTTTGCCACCAAATGACGGAACGTTCTTTTGTATTGGGCGATTTGCAATCGCCCCTCTGTTCGCGTTGCGCGGGCATGTACCTGGGCGCGTTGATAACCCTCATTGCTCACTTCATTTTGGGTAAACACGGCAAGTTTCCGCCCTTTTGGATTCTGATTTGTTTGGGCTTGGGGCTACTCGCTTTCGCGATAGACGGGCTCAACTCAGCTGCAAAGCTCATGCTGCCAAACCTTAGCTTTTACGAAACGACCAATCTCACCCGTCTGATTACCGGCCTGGCAGTGGGCTTGGGAATTGGCTCCATCCTGGCACCCATCTTTAATCAAACCCTCTGGTATGACTGGTTACCTAAATCCGCATATGAGAAATGGTATCGCTTTCCGCTTTTAATAGTGGTGCTTGCCATCATCGGATGGCTAACTTACAGCCAATTGCCCGTTTTCTTCTATGCAACAAATCTGCTGATGATGTTTGGCATATTGCTCACGCTTTGGGTTATCCACACCACACTTTCAAGTTTTATCTTAAAATCCACCAACAAAGCCAGGCAATGGCGCGATTTGGCAGTGCCTGGGCTGATGGGTTTCGTCATGGTTTTGCTACAAATGGGTATCATCAGCCTGATACGTTATCTTTTAACCGGCACCTGGGAACCCATTCATCTGTAAAAAACTATAGATTATCTACTGTTTTTCTTACACAATATGCCTATAATAGGAATGTGATTAATGCTTATTTGAAAGGAAAGCACTTATGGGAGCAACCCTTACTGGCATTTTTGGCGTATTAGGCGCGTTTGGACTTTCGGCTTCGGCTGGGCTCAACGCCTATATCCCATTGCTTGTAGTTTCTCTGCTGGCAAAATTCACCGATACCATCACACTCGCTTCGCCTTACAACGCGCTTGAAAGCTGGTGGACGATCGGTGTTTTGGTGGTTTTGTCTATTGTAGAGATTATCGCCGACAAAATCCCCGCGGTTGACCATGTGAATGACACCATTCAAAGCTTCATTCGCCCTGCCGCCGGGGCTATTCTTTTCGCTGCCAGCGCGAACATCATTACCGATATCAGCCCGGTACTATCCCTGATTTGTGGTTTGTTGGTGGCTGGTTCAGTACACGCCACAAAATCCCTGATTGTCAGACCCACCGTCAACGTGAGTACCGCTGGTATGGGTGCACCAGTCATTAGTACCGCCGAAGACGCTTTGGCGGCTGTCGTATCCGTTCTGTCTATATTAGTACCCATCGCTATGATCATTCTCGTTTTCCTGATTATCTGGCTGGTCGCCTGGATTGTAAGAAAACGCAGAGTCAAAAAAGAAGCTTTAGTATAAAAGGAGAATTATGAACAACAGCTATGATGTAAACCAAGCCCCTCAGGAACAGTTCCAACATGAGGCACCCCAACCGGCTCCTCAGCCAGCACCTCCGCCTTATCAGCCTGCACCCCCACCTTATCAGTCAACTCCGCAAGCGCAAGCTGCCGCCCCAGGCGCGAAAACCTCCTACTGGGCGATTATCAGCCTGATTACCGGTATCTTGAATTTCAAGTTCCCACCGTTTGGCGCGATTGCAGCCCTCGTGACCGGTTACGTGGCACGCAAGGAAATTCGCGAGAGCAATGGCACTATTAGTGGTGATGGCTTTGCCACAGCCGGACTCGTTTTGGGCTGGATTGGCATCGTCTTCTCGATTATCGCCTTAGTTCTGGCAGTCTTGTTGATTGTCGGCTTATTCACCAGTATGCCCACTATCTTTGAGGGCATGTTTAACTGGCTCGGACTCTAAACTTTATGGTTTAGTCCTGGCTTGCGCAAAGGACGCAGATGAGATTTGTCTCATTTCGACAAATCTAAGAACTTTCAAAACGCGTCAAGTTTGTTTGAAGCAAATCCGTCAGGGTCTGCCAACAGATTTGGCGCGTTTTTTCGTCAATGTTCAACCGGGCAAATTCATCCTGATCGATTAGCTCTTTTTGTCCATCAGGATAAACGATTAAATCAAGTGCTAAATCTTCCCATTCGATGCGGTCTTCATAAAAAACAGCCGGACGAGACAGATTGAAGTAAAAACATTTCATTACATCGCTCTGACCAGCATAGATTTGAAAAAAGTTGTACCAGCGGTCGGTGAAATACGTCTCCACAAAACGGTCACCGGTCTCAAGCAAGACCTTGCCAACATAACCGGGATTACCGTTGAACCAGGCATTCAACCGCCGCATATTCAGGGTTTCACTAAGCACTTGGCCAGACCATCTGTATATCTTTTCTGACCCCGCCTGATGTTTGATAATTTTGAGAGGATTGGCAGGGTTTGGAATATGCAGATCTAACTTTTGAGACATAGAACATCCTCTACTTGCCAATAGACTTTGATTTGTTCACCCATCACGCACAGGCTTGGCGTTTCAATGGATAAAATAATTCCCTGCGGGGTGCGCAGTTTTGTTCGATATCGCTCGCCCATATAGATACAATCCAAAACGTCACCTTCAAAATTAAAAGGGGTGTCTGCCTGTGAGTCACCCATTCGCGCGTCAAATGGACGCAAAAGCCAGACAGTCTCATCGTTTGGCTCGGGCTGCCCTGACAACATTCTATCATTTGGCAAGTCATTGCTGCTGATGAGATTGCCCAATCCCAAAAACCCTGCCACCCAGGCGTTGGCAGGGTTTTCAAACAGTTCCTGTGGGCTACCGCCCTGCACAATCACGCCATCGTGCAAAATCAGTAAACGATCCGCCAGTCCAAAAGCCTCCTGATGATCGTGAGTGACATAGATGACCGGCTTATGGCTGTCGCGCAAGGTTTGGCGCAGTTCCTGGGTGAGTTCTTCGCGCAATCCCTGGTCAAGCGCGCCAAGAGGTTCGTCAAGCATCAACAGGCGCGGGTCGGGTGCCAGGGCGCGTGCTAAAGCCACGCGTTGCTGCTCCCCACCCGAAAGCTCGGTAACGGGGCGTTTGGCGAAGTTTTCCATGCGGATGGACTTTAGTCGCTCACCGACAATTTTTTCAATATCCGCTTCAGGGCGTTTTTGCATGCGAAGCCCAAAGGCGATATTGTCATAGACGTTACGGTGCGGAAAGAGCGCGTAATCCTGGAACATCAAACCAAAACCGCGCTTGTGGGCAGGCGTTTGGGCAAGATCAACGCCATCCCAGTAAACCGCGCCAGACTCCGCCTCTTCAAGCCCGGCGATGATGCGCAAAAGGGTACTCTTACCACTGCCCGATGAGCCCAAAAGACAAATGATTTCGCCCTGAGCTAAGTCAAAGCTTAGCCCATTCAACAAAGGCGCGCCTTCGTATTTTTTATAAATATCACGTACGCTTAACATCAAAACACTTCCTCACCAGGCAGACGAATACGCTCGATAATAATACTGCCTGCCACACAAACCACCATCAAAAGACTCGACATCGCCAACGCCTGCCCATAGTTTAATGCACCCGGTTGGGAAAGATAGCGAAATATGGCAACCGGAATCGTGGGCATAGCGGTGTTGCTCAAAAAGCTGGACGCGCCAAATTCGCCCAAAGAAATCGTAAAAGCGAAAAGTAAACTCACCACAATTGCTCTAAACAGGATGGGTAAATCGACTTCCCGAAAAACGCGCAAAGGGCTGGCGCCCATGCTCGTTGCTGCCAAACGTAAATTCGCTGGAATGCCACGCAAGGCAGGTAAGAGCGTGCGAATGACCAAAGGCAAAGCCACCAGGCTATGCGCGATAGGAATAAGCGCCTGAAAGCGTCCCTGGGTGAGCACACTGCTCCCGAAGACGATTAAAAAGCCCAAACCAAGCGTGACCGCGCTCGCGCCCAAAGGTAACATGAAGAGGGGTTCCAAAAAAGGGCTCAAGCTGCCTGATTTTTGAATGGCGTAAACGGATATAAGCCCTAAAGTTGTCGCCAACAACATGGTGATGCCGGCGTAAATCATGGAATTGCGAATCGCGAGAATAGGCGGCACATAAAAAAGCGACTTCTCCCGGTTTTCAAAAAGTTCGCGGTAATAGCGCAAAGTAAAACCTGTATTTAGTTCACCACGCTCACCCCGCGCCGCCTCAAAGCTAAAAAAGGAACGCGTTACAAGGCTCACCGTTGGGGTCACCATGAGCAAAAGCAAAACAGTAACCATGATGATCACAAACGCTTTCTCCCAGCTTTCCTTAGCTACGCGTAAGCCCGAACTTTCAAAAGCCATAGCCGCTTTGCCATAACGGGGTTGATTGCTTCGGTTGATTAACACGCTCACCAATAGCGTAAAGGCGAGCTGCACGATTGACAGCAATCCCGCGACCGGTAAATTGAAGCGGTTCATGGCTTGGTTGTAAATTTCGACTTCAAGCGTTGAAAATTGTGGACCGCCTAACATGAGCACCACACCAAAACTGCTGAAGTCAAACAGAAAGACCATGAGCGTCGCGCTAAGGATGGATGGCATCAACAGGGGCAAAGTCACTTCCTTGAAAGCGCGCCAGGGAGACGCGCCCAAATTTTGTGCCGCTGAAGGCAAATTTTGGTTAAGACGGCTCAGGCTTGAGCCAACCATGCGAATCACAATTGAGGTATTGTAAAAGACATGCGCCAAAAGGATAGCGCTCAGACTGTTGAGCATATTAACAGGCGGTGAACTCAGGTTAAACAAGGACATCAAGCCCAAATTTAGCCAACCGCGTGGGCCCAAAAGCGTGTTAAACGCGGCAGCCACAACCACCGTGGGGAGAATAAACGGGATGGTAATCAGCACCCGCAAAAACTTACGTCCCGCGAACTGAAAACGCGCGAAGAGATAAGCTGCCGGCAGACCCAGTATGAGCGTCAATATCGTTGAAAGCGTGGCTTGATAGAGGGTAAAACCGAGGGGTTTGGTGATCTGCGACCATCGAAACAGTTTCCAACCTTGGCTAAACTGGGTGGAAAAGACCAAGCGGAAGATCGCCACCAGAGGCTGATAAAAGAAAACCAGCAAAAACGCGAGTGGCAATGCCCATAATAATAAGGTTTGCCAAATGGAGCGTTTCATCATGCGCGTCACTTATAGCCCTTTCGCAAGCACAGCCAACTCAAGAGCGTTCTAATTGCCCAACATTATTTCAAGCCATTGCTCGATCCACAACTCGCGGTTCCTGGTGATGGTGGCGAGGTCAAGCGTGGCGGGTTTTTCGGGGATTTGGCTGGCTTTCACAAACGCTTTTGGCAAAACAGCTTCCGGTAATACCGGATACACAAAGATTTGCAGGGGTAAGTCTTCCTGAAAATCCTTGCTCAAGAGAAAATCAATAAACTTTTCAGCTAATTCGCGCTGCTTGGTGCCTTTTACAATGCCAGCAAACTCGATCTGACGCCAACAGGCATCATCTGCCACAATGGAAGCGGTGGGCGCTTCATCAAGCTCCACTTCGGCGTAAATAAATTCCGCGACAGGGCTGGAAGCATAAGAAACCACGAGCGGTTGAGAACCCTTGCCCGACGAGCCTGAAAAATTAGTGTAGTAGGCAGTCTCCCAGTCGGTAGCGATGGTAAGCTGGTTGTCTTTAAGTTGCTTCCAATAATCAAGCCAGCCCTCCTCGCCAAAATGGGCGATGGTTGCCATCATAAACGCCAGACCGGGTGATGAGGTGCTGGGGTTTTCTACAGCGAGCAGTCCCTGGTAGAGCGGCTGGGTCAAGTCTTCAAGTGAAGATGGCACAGCCAAACCATGGTCAGTAAACCAGGCTTTGTCATAGTTGATGCACACATCGCCATAATTAATCGGCAATGTCTGGTTGGAGGCATCAAGCTTAAAACTAACATCAATAGCCACTAAAGCCGGTGCCTGATAAGACTCGAAGATCTCATTTTCAAGCGCGCGGGATAATAAAGTGTTGTCAATGCCATAAAAAACGTCCGCCTCGCGAGCGCCGGCTTTACTGGTCAGAATAAGACGGTTGAGCGCGGTACCAGCATCACCAGCCTTGATGATGTTGACTCTAACGTTGTTTTCACGCTCAAACTTTTCCAGAAGCGCTGCAGTGATGTCAAAAGAATCGTGTGTCATCACGTTAAGCACCCGATCAGCAGGAAAGTCCTGGGACAGAGAATTTGCTTTAGGAGTGCACCCGCCTAAAAGCAGGATGCATAGTGTGAGCATAAGCAAAAGCTTTTTTGTCATTATCTTCCTTTTCATCTACTATTTTTCAACATTGGTTCTTGTGTGAATGATTAAAAGCTCGCCTTTTGACAGGCTGACCCTGATTTCTTCAGCAAGGGCTACATTACTGACACCACGCGTTGTGCCAAAGGGGAGCCATTCATCGCGCAAGGGATATGCCAAATTTTGGGTTTCATGCACCAAGGCATCGCCACGCCAAGGGATGAGTGATATCAAATCCTGGGGTTTTGTTTCAAGCCTTATTTCATCATCAAACAAAAAGACACGCGTTGTGCCATCATCAAAATGAGTGTCTATGGATTCAGCTTTGGCTACTTCAAGCAAGCCCAGGCTGCCCAAAAGGTGATCCACTCTGCCGCCCAAACCAAAAGCAATAACAATATAGCGATAGCCACGCTTGATTGACTCACGCAGAGCCAGCGCGAGATCAGTATCGTCTTTTTGGGGATCAAAGCGCAGAACTTCTACTGAGCTTCTTTCAAGGTTTTGGAGATAATGTGAGTCAAGAGAGTCCAGATCCCCTATGATCAAATCAGGACTTAATCTCAGCTTTTCAAGATGCTTCAAGCCACCATCAACAGCGATAAGATAGTCATCCTTGCGTATGTGCAAACGCTCAGGGCTTAGTGCCTCGCCATTGCTAAATAAAACCACACGTTTTTCTGTTTTCATAACAAAACACCCTCGCTGGGGAGGGTGTTTATTGGTCTTTTTCCATCCCTCCGCCAGCATTATCTGGATCAGGTTTACGGGTCGGACCTTTGGTCCCTCTCAGCCCTTGTGGGCTCCCCGGGTTACGTAAGGAATGATAACACATTCCTTACAATATTCAAACATTGTTTATCAGCTTAGGCTCATTTCACACGCCAAACCCGCACAGTACCATCGAATGAAGTGCTCACCAGGGTCGTGCCATCTGCGCTCATTCTCGCACGAATAATATTATCAGTATGCCCGGTCAGCGTCATGAGCATGGAACCATTTTCGATATCATAAAACTGAATATCCATGCCTTCTTCCACGAAAAACGTCTTGCCATCGTTGGTAAACCCGAGACTGTACTTCGTATGTGTCCTGGCATCGACTTTGCGAATCTGTTCACCACTATAAGGATCCCATAAGAGCACATAACCATCTCCGCCGGTGCTGCCCAGAATCTTACCATCTGGGCTAAACGCTACCGTGAAGATCCAATCTTCATGTCCTTCCAAAACATGTAAGATTATGCCGGTATTCACGTCCCAAATTCGCACAGTTTGATCATCGCCAGCACTGGCGATAAGCTGACCATCAGGCGAAAATGCCACCGTGCGCACGTAATCAGTATGGCCTTCAAGTGTGTACAAAAGCTCATAAGTATTGTAATTCCACACTTTTATAGTTTTATCATCACTGGCTGTGGCAATTTTGCTCTCATCGGGAGATATCGCGATTTCTCTAATCCAGTCATCGTGCGCGTCAAAATAATTAATTTCCGTTCCATTATTTGCATTGAGAAAGTTTACATAACCATGGTAAGTGCCACCCACCAAAACGGATCCATCCTTGCTGAAAGCTGGTGCCAGCATTTGGTCAAACGCTTCATCTACACGCGACCAAACAATCTTGCCTGTCTCATCAGCCATCACGCTTAGCTCATTGCCATCCAGATAGAAGTATTTTGAACCATTGGGCGAAATGGCCAACGAGAAATAAGTACTGTTGTATTCATCAAGAGTATCAATTTGCGTGCCGGTGTAATAATCCCAAAGCGTTGTCTGACCATATTTGTTAAGCGCGACAAGATTCGTGTTCGTGGGGTTTATCTCCAGTTGTCTGAAGAAGATATCTCCCCAGGCAAATGTATTCATGCGGGTAGCAGTGACAAGATCCCAGACAACAATTTCCGATTGTTCACCATTCGTTAGCAGTTTCGTGCCATCCGCAGAAAAGACTACCGCGGTACCTTCAGCGTCTTCAAAACTGTACCTAAAAATCTCCTCACGTGTAGCGATATAATGAATTGCCACACTACCATCGTCACTTGCCGTAGCAATCAAACTTGAGTCAGGTGACCATGCCAATTGATTGATAAAATCTGCATGCGCGGCTATTGAATCCAAAAGTCCGCCGGTGTTGATATCCCAAATTTTAAGCACGCCCTCACTGTTTCCTGTGGCGAGTTTCGTGCCATCCGGCGAAATACCCATTGAATAGTAATCTTCACCATTGATAATCTCTCGCGAGTATGCGTAACTTTGTCCACTTTTCTTGTAAATGGTGACAACATCGTAATTGTCTGTGGCTAATACATTTCCATCGTTTGAGAGGGACATTTTGTAAGTCAGGTCATTCTGCTCAATCATGGAGATAAGCTTGAAACTATCCGCGGCATAATGATAAATACCATCATACGTAGATGCCAAAAGTTCGTCGTTAGGGGCAAAAGCGACATCAAAAACAACCTGATCATCCAACAAATGCTGCTCTTTTTCTCTGGTATTCGCATCAAAAACATCAATACCGATGGTCGTAGCTACCGCAAAATATCTGGCATCAGGGGAATAACTTGCGCTCATGCCCTTTCCCTCGCCAATGCGCTTAATTTGTTCAGTTTTTTGAAGGTTTTCTGCTGTAATCATATCTCCGCCCGAAAGAGCGCCTTTGATATAAGGTCGCAAAAACGCAAAGTATAGAACCAAACAGAGAACCAGCAAGCCTCCCAATACGCCTAAGGCGATCCACAGGGCAGTTTTTTTCTTTTTTGGCGGTGCCTGGTAGGCTGGGTATGGTTGGGGCTGATAAACTGGGGATGGTGCCTGATAAGTTGGTGGTATCGGTGCTTGTTGAAAGCCTGGTGGGACCGTTTGTCCGGTATCAAAAGCGGCTGGGCTGGGAACGCTCACAAACTCACCTTCTCTTGGTGGTACGTAAGTAACAAATTCACCTAACGGCAGCTGTGCTGCAGGTGGCATTGTCTGAGGTGAGGCTGCCTGGGAGAGCTCGCCTTGTGGTGGGTCTGCAGGTGGGGGAGAATAAAGCACAGGTTCAGGCGATGTCGGAATGTACGCCACTTCAAAATCCTCAGGGGCAACACTTTGCGCAGGGAATTCTTGCGACGGTTCCGTTTGCCTGCCAGAACTTTCGTCAGCAAAAGGCTGGACAGGAACGCTTTCTTCTAATTTGCTTCCACAAATCATACAGAACTTACTATCAGGTTCGTTATTTGTATTGCAATTTGGACAGATCATCATTACCTCCAAACAGAGTTTTTATACAGTATTATTAATCATGCCTATTGTACTAAAAAAGCCGGGAGGGTTTCAGTAAAAAAGTCATTACACATTTATGGGAGAGAATCACGGCGTTATTCCGCGCCATGAATTTAAATCAGCTACAGGGACTTGAACAAGTAAACAAAAACGATGATGAATCATGCCGATGAACTTCATGAGGTCCCTTGCGCATGTGAAACAATTCACGATCGCACGCTTGATGCCTCAATTTCAACCTCCCGCAAGCATGCCATCATTATCTGAATCGGGTCTACCAAACAATTCTTTGCCAGGCCTTAGCCCTGGCAGGCGCCCAGAGTTACTCAGACCAATAGACAGTTTATTCAGCTATCAAATTGTTAATCGCGTTTCTGCTTTAAGGCACGCGAAAAACACGAACAACGCCATCGTAACCAGAACTGAGCATTGTTTTTCCATCCACACTAATCCAAATACTTAGCGGAGCGTTAGAGAAATCACCGAAGCCAGTAATCAGTCTTCCGCCTTCTATTGAGTATTGTTCAATGCTAAGTGCACCAGGCAAAAAGATTGATCTGCTGTCTGTGGAAAATGCAATATCACGGATAACAAGGTAGTTCGTTGTGATTTTGCGCAGTTGTGATCCGGTTTTTGGATCCCAAATAATGACCATTTTTAAAGATCCCGCGCTGACCAGAAAATTGCTGTCCGGAGAGAAAGCCAAAGCAAACACTTTATTTTCGTGACCTTCCAGTTTATACAGCTGCTTGGCTGTCTTTGGATCCCACATGATGACTACTGTTTCATCACCTGCAGAAGCCAGGTAAGTGCCATCCGGCGAAAAAGCAAGCGCGCTCACAGCAGCATTATGCCCGGTTAAGGTAGCGATTAATTCGTGGGTGTCAAAACTCCAGAGCTTGATAGTTTTATCGGCACTGGCAGTAGCAATTGTGCTTCCATCAGGAGAGATAGCCAGTTTCTTGATAGAGCTATCATGAGCTTCAAAACGGCTCAATTCCTCTCCATTTTCGGCGTCAAGAAAATAAACAACCCCTCCATATGTACCCGCAATTAACATAGAGCCATCAATGGAGAAAGCGGGTGCCAGCATTTGGTCATCATTTTCTAAGATACCAGACCATAACACAACACCCTCTGGATTGCTCATTGAATAAAAACCGTTGGTGTCAAAATAGAAAAATTTGTCTCCCAAAGGGGAGACGGCTGCACTTTCAACAAAGGCAACATACTGGCAAACTTGTTCGCCATAAGAATCGGAATCCATATCCCAGTATACGACAGTACCGTCTCCATTCTGACCAATAAGTTTTTTCCCACTCGCGTCTAAGGCAAAGTCAGAAAATAATCTCTTGCCACCTTCCAGTGTTTTTTCGACACTCCCACTGGCAATATTCCAAATTTGAACCTCAGATCTCGCACTGCAAATAATCAAACGCTTGCTATCAGAGCTAAATTTCACAGCGGAAATGTAGGACGACTCAAAAGTGTTCAGGGTTTTATTTTTTGTCCCATCAGCATTCCAGATAACCACAGTCTGATCCAGACTCGCGGTCGCAAATATGCTGCCATCAGGCGACCAGGCAATTGCATTGATACCGTCTGAATGAGCATTGATTTCTTGCAGCAAGAGTCCGCTTTCAACTTCCCAAATCTTCAATTCACCTTTATAGTTTCCGGTAGCAACTTTTTTTCCATCAGAAGACACTTCGAAAGTAAATAAAAATTCGCTGGGAAGAATTTCATGAGATTCTTCTAACTTAGCCCCATCAATCTTATATATAAAAGAACCCAGAGTACCAATTGAAACTAATGTTTTTCCATCGGCGGATAAGCCAAAGCCGCGAGCTACACGATCTGTACCATAAGTTCGCAAGTAGTTGAAATCATTCGCGCTATAGTGATCAATTCCTGCATCAGTACCCGCCAGAAGACTTCCATCAGACAAGAAAACGACATCATTAACCTTTTCGTCAACATTTAATTTTTTATAAATCCCTTTGACCTGAATGTCATATATGTCAAGGCCTGTATATTTCGCAATAGCCACATATCTGCCATCAGGGGAAAAGGCAATCTTTCTTATTGTTCCTGGACTCAGCTGTGCAATTTCCTGTAATTGCTCAGCATTTTCCGTCGTGATGGCTTGTCCGGCGGGGATAATAACAGGCTTTGGCTCTTCTATTGGGATAGACCCTTCTGCCGGGATTGATTCTCCCATTGGAATAAGCTCATCGTTTGGAGGTGGAACTTGTTCAGGTTCTGTGTCTTCAGGATTTGTTATAACAAGTCCCGACTCCATTGGCGTCGGTTCAAGCCCATCAGCCTTCCTGGGACCCTTGGTAATCAATGGGCGGAAGACGGTTAGAGTTAGTACTAAAACAATAAGAAATAATGCCAGCAAAACACTAAAAACAATTAACGGTTTTTTGTTAGCTGATTTTATCGGTGGTTTTATTGGCGGTGTTTGGGGTGGATAAGCATACTGTTGCTGCTGTTGATAATAAGGCTGTGATTGAGGCGAACGGCCTTGAGGAGCAGTGTAATACGTTTGTGGTGGTGGATATTGAGCCGGTTGGGGAGGGTATTGACCGACTGGTGGACTCATAGGCCGGGGTGGTGGCATGGCAGTCCTTTCTGATGAACCAGTCGGCGGCAAGGTCTGAGGCACTCCAGCTGGGGGAACATTTGCCCGATAAGTAATCGGAGTACCCTCTTGAAAACGTGGTTCTGGTTTGTGCATTTCAACAGGCCTTTGTTGAGCCTGGAAAGACTGTTTTCCTGGCTGCACTGGGGACATTTCAGGGGAAGATATTTGGCTAAGAGAAGCTCCACAGCTCTTGCAGAACTTACTCTCAGCGCGGTTGCTTGTTTGACAATTCGGACAAATCATCTCTTACCTCCGCAATAATGAAATTGTAATGTTGATAGATATCTGTCTATTTATTTTACCAAATTTATTTCTTATAGGTTGATTTTCAAGGCTAAAATAAATCGCTTTTTAGCCATCGCGTTTCAGCTCTAAGGCACACGAAAAACACGAACAACACCATCAGTACCACAACTAATCATTGTTCTTCCATCCGCACTAATAAAAACAGAATCAACATTATCCGTAACATCACCAATGTCAGCAAATAAGTTCCCGTTCTCTATTGAGTATTGTTCAATGCTATATGATCCTGGCACAAAGATAGACTTACTATCTGTGGAAAATGCAATATCAGTAGCCCAATTGTAAGAGCGCTCGATTTTTTTCAGCTGCGATCCGGTTTTCGGATCCCAAATAATTACATTATTATCTGATGCCACGCTAGCCAACAGATTGCCATCCGGAGAGAAAGCTATAGCACTCACATAACTTTCATGACCGTCCAGTTTGTAAAGCTGCGTGCCTGTCTGGAGATCCCAAATGATAATCGGATCGTTATCACTCGCAGAGGCGAGATAAGCGCCATCCGGCGAGAAAGCGACCTCACGCAACACAGATTTATGTCCGCTTAAGGTTGCGAGTAATTCGTGGGTGTCGAAACTCCAGAGTTTGACTGTTTTGTCATCACTGGCAGTGGCAATTGTTTTTCCATCAGGAGAGATGGCCAGTTTTCTGATATAGTTATTGTGAGCTTTAAAATGACTCAATACCTCTCCACTTTCAACATCAAGAACATTGACTTCCCCCGCATAAGTTCCCGCAATTAACATAGAGCCGTCAGCACTGAAAACCGGTGCCAGCATTTGGTCAGGGTATTTGTATAAAGCAGACCATAACACATCACCCTTTGAGTTGCTCATTGAAGAAAAGCCATTGCTGTCAAGATAAAAAATTCTGTCGCCCGAAGGCGATATGGCCGCTGACCGAAAATTCTCAGTGTATACACTAATTTGTTCACCGATAGAATCGGAATCAATATCCCAATGAAGGACAGTACTGAATGCATTTAAAGCGATGAGTTTTTTTCCACTTGCATCAAAGTCAAATTTATAAAATACGTTTTCGCTACCTTTCAGTGTTTTCTCAAGACTCGCGCTGGCGACATCCCAAATTTGCACCTCATAGTTTCCACAGCCAGTAATCAAACGCTTGCCATCAGGACTGAACTTCACTGCGTCAACAAAATCCTCAGAAGTGTCCAAAACTTCGTTTTGTGTCCCATCGGCATTCCAGAGAATCACGGTTTTATAAATACCTGCGGTCGCGAATACGTTGCTATTAGGTGACCATGAAATTTGAAAGACGCTTTCTGAATCCACATCAATTTCATGCAACAAACGTCCGCTTTCAACTTCCCAAATCTTCAATTCATTGTCATAATTTGCAGTAGCCACTTTTGTGCCATCAGAAGAAATATCGAAAGTACGAGCGTATTCATCAAGAATAATTTCATGGGATTCTTTTAATGTATCCCCATCGATCTTGTACACCATAAAGCCAAAATAATTTAATGAAAGCAATGTTTTCCCATCGGCGGACAAACTGAAGGCGTAAGCTATGCGATCTGTACTATAAGTTCGCACGTAGTTAAAATCATCCGCGCTATAATGATCAATGCCAAAATCAGTACCTATCAGAAGACTTCCATCATGCAAGAAAACGACATCATTTATCTTTTCGTTAAATTTAAGTTTTTCTTTATAAAATTCACCGGACTGGACATTATAAATATCAAAACCAGTATATGTCGCTATGGCCACGTAATTGCCATCAGGGGAATAGGAAATACTGATTACATGGCCTGCGCCCAGTTGCGCGATTTCCTGCAATTGACCCGCATTTTCTAATGTAATGGCTTGACCTGAGGCGATATATATTGGTCGGGGGATTTCAGTTGGTTCAGGCTCTTCTACCGGAATTGGCTCTTCCATTAGGTTTGGTTCATCGCTTGGAAGTGATCCCCATTCAGGATCTGGTTCCTCTGAATCACTCATGATAAGTCCTGATGCCAGTGGTGTTGAGTCAGTTCCATCAGCCTTCATAATTCTCCTGGTAATCATTGGGCGGAAGACGGTCAGAACCAGAACTAAAGCAATGATAAGAAGTACCAACAAAACACTTAAGAAAATAAACGGCTTCTTTTTAGCTAATTCTATAGGTGGTTTTATCGGCGGTGTTTGGGGTGGATAAGCATTCGGTTGTTGTTGATAATAAGGCGATGTTTGGGGCGGATAGGCTTGAGAAGCAGAATAATACGCTTGTGGTGGTGGCATGGCAGTCCATTCTGACGAATCAGACAGTGGCAAGGATTGAGGCACTCCAGCTGAGGGAATATCTGCCTGATAAGCTATCGAAGTACCCACTTGAAAATGTTCTTCTGTTTTATACGCATCAACAGGCCTTTGCTGAGCCTGAAAAGACTGTTCTTCAGGCATCATGGGGGGCAGTTCTGGGGATGTTATCTGACTAAGGGGCGTTCCACAGCTCTTGCAGAACTTACTCTCAGCGCGGTTGCTTGTTTGACAATTCGGACAAATCATCTCTTACCTCCGCAATAATGAAATTGTAATGTTGATAGATATCTGTCTATTTATTTTACCAAATTTATTTATTATTGGTTGGTTTTCATGGCTAAAAAAAATCGCTTTTTAGCCATCGCGTTTCTGCTCTAAGGCACACGAAAAACACGCACAATGCCTTCAGAACCACAACTAATCATTGTTTTTCCATCCGTACTAATTAAAACACTATAAACACGACCCAGAGAATCACCAATGTCGGTAATCAAATGGCCGGTTTCTATTGAATGTAGTTCAATATTTGATGAACTAGGCACAAATATGCTCTTATTGTCTGTGGAAAATGCCATATCAAAAGCAATTCCACCCTTGGTCTTAAATTTTTGCAGCTGCGATCCGGTTTTGGGGTCCCAAATAATGACAAGATTGGAAAATCCTGCGCTGGCCAGAAAATTGCCATCCGGAGAGAAAGCTAAAGCAAACACTTTATCTTCGTGACCTTCCAGTTGATACAGCTGCTTAGCTGTCTTAGGATCCCACATGATGATTAATGGTTCATCCCCTGCAGAAGCCAGGTAAGTACCATCCGGCGAAAAAGCAAGTGCGCTCACAGCAGCATTATGCCCGGCTAAGGTCGCGAGTAATTCATGCGTATCAAAACTCCAGAGTTTGACCATTGTGTCATCACTGGCAGTGGCAATTGTTTTTCCATCAGGGGAGATGACCAGTCTTCTGATAACTGCATCATGAGCCTTAAATTGGCTCAGTTCCTCTCCACTTTTAGCATCAAGAATCTTGACATAGCCTCCATTAGTGCCCGCAATTAACATAGAGCCGTCAACAGAGAAAGCTGGAGCCAGCATTTGGTCATCGTATTCGTGGCAATCAGACCATAAGACATCACCCTTTGAGTTGCACATTGAAGAAAAACCAATGGCGTCATAATAGTATATTTTGTCCCCCAAAGGTGAAACAACTGGTGGTTCAATAAACACATTATACTTGCTAATTTGTTCGCCATATGAATCAGAATCCACATCCCAGTATACGACAGTCCCATCCCCATTTCGACCGATGAGTTTTTTTCCACTCGCGTCCAATTCAAAGTCATAGAACTTTTTTGTGCCACCTGTCAGTGTTTTTTCAAGACTCGCATTAGCGAAATCCCAAATTTGAGCCTCATTTTTTGAAGTGCCAGTAATTAAACGCTTGCCATCAGGACTGAACTTCACAGTGTGAATATTGGACTCAAAAGTGTTCAGAGTTTTGTTTTTTGTCCCATCAGCATTCCAGATAACAACGGTTTGGTCCTCACTTGCGGTCGCGAGTATGCTGCCATCAGGTGACCAAGATATTTCATTGATGCTGCCTGAATGCGCGTTGACTTCATGCAACAAAAGCCCACTTTCAACTTCCCAAATCTTCAATTCACCTCCGGAACTTCCGGTGGCTACTTTCGTTCCATCAGGAGATAGATCGAAAGACCTAATATATATATTATAAAGTATCTTATGAGATCTTTCTAAAACACCATCATTGGTTTTGTATACAAGAAAATCTGGAGAACTATTTGAAAGTAATGTTTTTCCATCAGCAGACAAACTGAGGGAATAAACTATACGATCAGTATCATAACTTTGCAAGTGGTTGAAATCATTCGCGCTATAATGATCGATGCCAAAATCAGTGCCCGCCAGAAGACTTCCATCATGCAAGAAAACGACATCTGAAACCTTTTCGTCAACATTGAGCTTTTTATAAATCTCTTTGCTCTGAATGTCATAAATATCAAGGCCGGCAGATGTCGCGATAGC
>MTBK01041207.1_pt1 | contig 19422 bp, 19 predicted proteins | sample 1535981 | NCBI WGS metagenome assembly MTBK01 (sample SAMN06109225, study PRJNA356200) | anaerobic digester metagenome | isolation source: biogas reactors fed with pig manure or primary and secondary sludge | place: Spain | collected 2016-06-30
GATAATAAAGTGATGTCATTCGGTATTAGCAGCCCTTTCGAACTGTTATCCCAATCTCCCAGGCAGGTTACCCACGCGTTACTCACCCGTGCGCCGCTCTCCAAGAAGCAAGAGAACAGAAACAGGAAACAAGAAAAACCAACAGGGCCACAATGACCATCCTGCTTCTTGCCTCTGTTCTCCTGCCCCTTGAAGCGCTCGACTTGCATGTGTTAAGCACGCCGCCAGCGTTCGTCCTGAGCCAGGATCAAACTCTCCAGTTTACACCTTTGAAAAATCTTGGCTCCCTCAAAGGTCTTCATCATAATATATGATAAAGAACCCGCTGGACCATCCTTACCCTATTCAACTTTCAAAGAACAACCTTGCCGCGCCCCATCGGGACGCGGGATTTATTGTAACATGCGGCCGGTTCTTTGTCAAACACATTATTGCAGATTGTAACCGGACAGATGAATTTTCGCCATGTTATTGAGATGCGATCGTGTCAAGATACCGTAGGTTTAAAAATACCCCCCCCGCTTCCATAAAACACAAGGGGTTATCAGTTATTAATTGCTATCCTGCTGCTAAACTTACGTTATTAAAAATGGCGATCGCTGCTTCAGCGATCACCTACTCGTGGTCTGAAATCATTTCTGCAACTGGCTCCGGCGAAACGGTGCTGTTTTGGGCAAGCGATAATTTTCTATTTCGGGCTGGAGAGATCTGGCCAGGTCTGGGCATGGCTGCTTCTTGTGCTTTAATTAGCATTGGGATATAATGGTTGGGAAAAGGATGCAGAATATTAGCTATAGTCAAAACTGTTAATCTGGAGGGGCCCAGAGCCGATCAGCATGGCAGTGTAAAAGAAATCTTACCCGTGACCGCAGAAAAGAGCGGAGTGTCCTTTGGATAATGAAAGGAGGAGCATTATGCAAGTAAAGAAAAGGCATCTTGTTTTCTTATGCGTTCTCCTCATCTTATCTCTGACAGGCTGTCAAGCAGCGCCCCAAGGTGCAGGCAACGGTGAAGCGGCGGAGACGGGAAATGGGGTGATGGAGGAGGATGAGCAGGGCAGCGTCATCATGGTGGGGCAAAGCCAGGAGAAAGATGGTATTACCGTTAAGCTGGAAAAGCTAATATTATCGAAAGATCCGGGTCTTTTTAATCCCCCTCCGGAGGACCATGTCTTTCTGTACCCGGTATTTACCATCACCAACCTTCATCAGTCAGAACACCCATTGTACTTTATGTCCGGCAGCTCCTGTATCGCCTATGTTGACGGTGAAGAATTCAAACGGAACATGGATGGGCTGTACTCTTACGGGGGGGATATTGAGCAACTGGATCTGTACGTGGACCATAATACCTCAGCCCAGGCCATGACCGCCTTTGTCATACCTGAAGACTGGAAAGAGATTGAGCTGGTGGTGAACCAGGGGTTTGATCCCCTCATCGATCCGATCAACTTGAGTTTTAAAATAGAGAACAGATAGGCTGCGGGCGATTAATTTAGGCTATCCAGCTCTCATGAACTGATTCAACATTTGCCCTTGCTGCCCGCATACTGGCCAAATTCCCTGCCCCCTCAAGACTCCAGGCAATGGGGCGGAAACTCAACCATGTGGCCCCCCAATAATTTTCACATTCGTGCTTAGATCACTATAAATTAGTGCAATAAATTCACGATATCACCCCTGGCCGGCAAATACTCAACGCGGTTTTAGGGTCGGAAAAAGGATAACATCGCGGATGGAGGGGCTGTCAGTTAAAATCATCACTATCCGGTCAATCCCGATACCTAAACCGCCTGCCGGAGGCATTCCATACTCAAGAGCGTTAACAAAATCATCATCCATCATATGAGCCTCCTCGTCACCTGCTTCACGGCGGGAGAGCTGCCGCTCAAATCTTTCACGCTGGTCAATAGGATCATTTAACTCTGTGAAAGCGTTGGCCACCTCTTTGCCGACAATAAACCCTTCAAAGCGTTCAGTCAGCCGCGGATCTGATTCTTTCTTTTTTGACAACGGTGAAACATCGATAGGGTAATCCAGAATAAAAGTAGGCCGGCGAAGCTGCTCTTCGCAATAGGTTTCAAAAAATAGATTAAGAATTTCACCCCAGCTGCTTTCGCCTTCCAACTCCAATCCCGCCTCGCGAGCTGCTTTCAGGGCGCCAGCATCATCACTGATCTTCTCAAAGTCTGCCCCTGCATATTTACGCACAACGTTGATCATTGTCTCCCGGGGCCAGGGCGGAGTCAAATCAAAAGTTTCACCCTGAAATGTAGCTTCTGTTTTCCCGAACACCCGCAAAGCACATTGATAGATGATGTTTTCAGTAATAAACATCATGTCCTCCAGATCAGCGTAGCTCTGGTAAATCTCAACAGAGGTGAACTCAGGGTTATGAAAAGGAGAAATCCCTTCATTACGGAAGATCCTCCCGATCTCGTAAACCTTGTCCAATCCGCCAACAAGGAGACGCTTTAGATGAAGCTCTGTAGCTATGCGCAAGTAAAGCTTAATATCAAGGGCATTGTGGTGTGTGATAAAGGGACGTGCCAGAGCGCCGCCGGCAATTGTTTGCAGGATAGGCGTCTCCATCTCTAGAAAACCCCACTCATGCAGTACATCCCGCATCGTCTGGATAATTTTGCTGCGGTTGATGAAGGTCTGCCTTACCTTCTCATTAACGATGAGGTCAACGTAGCGCTGGCGATAGCGTAGTTCCACATCCTTCAGCCCGTGCCATTTTTCAGGTAAAGGGCGTAGCGCCTTTGTCAAGAATTGGAAGTCATGCACCGCAACCGTGATTTCGCCCTTTTTTGTTTTAAAAACCGGCCCCTCGATAGCGACAAAATCACCGATATCAAATAGATCGATAAGACTATATTTTTCCTCACCCAGCTGGTCGAGACGAAAATAAACCTGTATTTTACCCTTGTAATCCTGCAGGTCGGCAAAGGCAGCCTTTCCGTGCATACGAACAGCGGTTAATCTGCCGCTCAAGGAAACTGTTTTGTCTCCCAATGCATCGAATTGCTCGACAATATCTGCCGAATAATGGCTGGCAACAAACTTGCTGCCAAAAGGATCAATTCCTTTCTCCCTAAGCTGGGTCATCTTCTGGCGCCGGGCCCTCATCAGCTCGTTAAGCTGATCCTGTTCCATTTAAATACCCCCAAAGAATTTAACTTATTTCCAGGATCTTATACTTAAACGATCCTGCTGGTACTTTTACCTCAACTTCCTCACCAATAGATAAGCCCAATATGGCTTTGCCCACGGGAGACTCATTGGATATTTTGTTATCGCCGGGATCGGCCTCAGCGGTGCCGACAATAGTATAGGTATACTCCCGGTTTATCCCAACGTCTTTGAGCCTCACTGTTGAACCGACTGTCACATAACCATTGTGGACATCTTCTTTCTCTAGAATCCGGGCCCGTCGTAATATCTTTTCCAGGGTAATAATCCTGCCTTCGACAAAAGCCTGTTCGTTTTTAGCATCCTCATACTCCGAATTGTCGGTAATGTCGCCGTAGGTAATCGCTTCTTTTATCCGGACAGCAATTTCCCTCCGTTTAACCGATTTCAGAAAAAAAAGCTCCTTTTCCAACTTTTCCAGACCGCTCCTGGTTAAAAGGACCTCTTCACTGGTCATGTACTGATTCTCCCCTTCAAAGAATATTTATCCTGAAAGAACATTACAGTACTATGAATTTTTAACGAAGCATATGCGTTTGGCCAGCAAAATAAAAAACGGAACCGCCTGAGAACTTTTAAAGAGTGTCAGGTCCCTTATGACACTTTGCGCAAAGCCCTATGTTGTTGCGTAAAGGTTATAAATTTAAAAGGTATTATAAATGGCCACACTGCAATTGTCAAGTAACAGTTGGCAGTGTGTGTTGGCAGTAACAATATGGCAGTTGTTGGCTGGTGACACTGTCAATTTTTAAGCAGCCTGGGATAATGTCACCCTGCTTAATATCAGCAGACTGGGAAAAGCTTATTTTTTATCCCTTTCACGGTATCAAAATCAAGATACTGATTAGCAGCAATAAACCCTGAAAGTTTAAAGCCATGCTTAACAGCAAGGCGCCTCAGGGCGGCTATTTTCTCAACATGCAGTTTTTCCCCCAAAAAATATCGGTCGTAGCTCCCCTCAAGAGCCAGTATAATTGCTTCCGCCATCCAGGCATAAATGCACCCTTCAGGAAGCCCCAGACCGCAATCCGGAATCGCTGTGCCCGGCGGCCGGACCACAACTCCATCGAAAGCCATCACATCAGAACGCTCTTGCATGATATCCAAAGAAAGCCCATCGCTTAAGCCAGGATTGCAGACAATTGCACTAGGTTTCAGATCGCGGGGGTGGAGCATAGAACCTCCCGCCTCGCCCGCAACGATAACAATGTCTGCCCTGGCTACCGCCCTGCCTGCCTCTGTGCTGATCTTGCAGGCCACCCCGCTGTCATACAGCACCCATCTTGCCAGTTTATCCAGGCGGGCGACGTCACTATCCATCAGGGTCAGGTAGTTAACTCCCTCGCGGGCCAGAATTTGTGCGCATACAGATCCTAAAGGTTCAGCCGCCCCCATGACCAGCACAGAAGCCTCATCCAGGATCAAATCCATTAAATCAGCTATCTTTCCGAGGGATTCTATTACAGCCGCAGCAGTACCTCCTAATCCGCCCGTAATAGTGAGTCCAAATTTTCGCGATATGTTTACTGCCGTATCGCCCAAGGTTCTGGCCAATACCGGATCAAGGCCCAAGATGCGGCAGCGCAGGCGGGCAACTTTCCTGCAAGCACGGATAACATCTTTAATTAAATATTTTCTTGATGTCTCCTTCCTTTCCAGGGTGTTGCCCTTGAAAAAAATAATATGGCCTGCAGCCTGCCCGAATGAGGAGCAGACTCCGTCAAGAGGAGAAATTTTTATCGGAGTAAGATTACACCATAGGGGTGCCAAAAAAAGAGGCAGCCGGGCCGTCCAGCCCGGCGGTGAATGGTTCATCATTAAGGCGAACCGGTTGACCATCTCATTCACTGGCTCCTGCCGTAAAAGTAAATTACTGAAACTCCTCAATCCGGGGCATGATCTTTAAATCCTCAAGCATCCGGTCATACTGTTCATCCGGCAGCTCCCCTGTACCGTCTGCCAGCGAAATCAGAATGGCTTCCAGTATATTGGTGCCAAAAGATCGGCCATCCATCTCAGGTGTGGTTGCGACAAGGGTTTTTACACCCCGCTCCTTCAGATAAAGCACATCATCCCTGGTTACAGTATTGGTAATCACAATTTTACCGGGGAGCTGCGGCGGCATATATCTATGTATAAAATGAAAATCACCCGCAATGATTTCGTTTTCCGTAAAATATTTGGTCTGGCGCGGTTTGCTCTCACCTTGCTGCTCCCCTGTGGGATAGATCATTGAAAAAGGGAGCCGGACCACAATGGGAGCAACAAAACGCGCCAGCCTGGCCAGGCTTTTCAAGGATTTCAACGGCAGCGGCATATTTAAAACAAAAAGAAAATCACCCAGGGTTACATCGCAACCTGCATCGAAAAGTGCCTGGGCCATCCCAAGCCGGTCCATAGCACAGGTCAAAAGCACTTTATGCCGCTCTTTAAAAATATCGGTGTTGGCAACAAGATACTCGATCACGCGCCTTTCGAGGGTATGTTTTAACCCCGATCCGTCGACAATGGGAGTATGCTGCGCCGCACAGATGATTTTTTTGGCATCACGCAGGATATAACGCTTGTCAACAGCGGAAATATAGAGATCAATTCCCCCCAGGCCAAAAGCATCTACCTTTCCATCATATTCTTTGATCAGGGCAATCATTCTCTCCATATCCCCGTCGGTTCCGAAACGCTCCACCCGGCATTTTTTACCCATTAAGTTCACGGTAACCGCGTGGTCCCTCCGGGATGAACCCAGGCTGATACCAACAATATGTTTCATCTTATTCCTGCTCCTTCCTTCCGCTTTCCTTTAGCACCTGTACGATTAAATTGCGAAAACGGTTTAGGCCAACCCGCCTGTCTTCACGGACAGGCGTTGGTCCCAGATCTATATAGATAATCTGGCAATCCAGCAACGCTTCAGCCAGTTGGTACCACTTTTTGGAAGTGGCCAGCACCAAAACTTCGTAATCTCTCAGGCGGGCAATCAGCTCCAGGACCTCATTAAAAAAATCTAGTGCCTGCCTGTTGCCAACCAGTTCCCAGCGTTCCCTGTTGTTCATGAACCAGAAGAATTCCACCCCCAGATCCTGACAGGCACTTCCCAGCTCTTCCTTGTTCTCAACAGGAAATCCTATCGCCGCCAACCTTTTCCCTTTTCGCACTTCGCCAATGGTTTCAAGGCGAGATATGAAACTACGGTCAAGAGAAAGGCGCCGGGCAACTTCCTGCTGGGACAAACCCTTTGCTCGCAATTCCATGACGCGTTCCAGCAAGCGCCTGACCCGGTCCACACTGACAAGTTTCTCGCCAATCCGTATAATATTATCAAAATGCACCATAAGATCGCCCCTGTGCACATTTCTGTATTCACTGGGATTTTACCATCGTGTCTTTCAAAAAGCAAGCAATATTTGTTCCAGGTTTTTCAGAACAATTATCATTAGATGTAGATGAAAAAGGGCTGCTCTTCGGGAGCAGCCCCTTGATCTTAACAAGCTTGGAAAGGGATCATATTTTTACTCTTCCAGCAGAATGCGATGATCCATCAATTGAAGTTCTTTAAATTTCGCCTTGATCTTCTTCTTTTCACCGAGCATGCCAACAAGTAAAATATCCTCACCTTGTGGTGTAATCACGCTGACATCCTCCATGACCAGCTCTTCATTGCCATCCTTAACCAGGTATACAGATGACTGGCACATTTTCCAACACCTCCTGAATTAGTATTCTTTCGTAACGGCGTACCCTTCTATAACCGTTCGCAACCCATCCACTGTAGTAACTTCTGCGAGAGAACGCCTTACCTGCGCCGCCTTGGGAAATCCCCTGAAGTACCATCCAGCCTGGCGGCGCACTTCACTGAACGCCACCTCTCCACCTTTAAACCTGCAGAGAAGATCAATGTGGCGCAAAACAGTTTCAATGCGCTCCTGCAGTGTGGGCGGCTCCACCGCCGGCCTGTCTTCAAGCTTTGCTTTTACCTGTTCGAAAATCCAAGGATTACCCAGAGCGGCCCTTCCAATCATCACGCCATCGCAACCGCAACAGCTAAACATCTCTACTGCCTCCTCCGGTGAGGCGACATCTCCATTGCCAAAAACAGGTATAGACACGGCTCGCTTAACCGCTCCAATGATCTCCCAATCAGCCTTCCCGCTGAAACCCTGAGACACGGTGCGACCGTGGACGGTTACCGCTTTAACTCCCGCTTCTTCAGCCCGTCGGGAGATCTCGACGGCATTAATCAGGCGATTATCCCAGCCCTTACGCAGTTTTACCGTTACCGGGCAGGTCACCGCATCCACAACCGCTTTGAATATGGCACTACAAAGCTGCGGTTGCCGCAGCAGCGCTCCACCTTCGCCATTACACAAAGTCCGTGACGAAGGGCAGCCGAGGTTCAGGTCGATAAGATCAACCCCAAGGCTCTCGGCTTTTTGGGCCGCCCCGGCGAGAAGTGCTGGTTCAGAGCCAAAAAGCTGCAGCCCTATGGGACGTTCCGCCTCGTCAAAGTAGGTCAGAAAACTGCTGTATCTGCCCCCCCGCAGAAGCGCCCGGCCATGAATCATCTCTGTGAAAACCAGGCCGCACCCGTAATTCCTGGCCAGAATCCTGAAAGGATGCCTGGTAATCCCCGCCATAGGTGCAAGAGCCAGAGCAGGTTCAATATGAACCGGACCTATTTTAACATATGCCAGCCCGACCGGGCAATTTCGTTTCCGGGGTATCATCGCGCTCCCTGATGATAAATAGCTCTTCTCCAGGCACATCCAGCTGCCGTGCTATCTTCTCCAGCAATTGCGGGGAAGGAACTTTCCGTCCCCTCTCGATATGGCTGAGCGAGGTAACAGAGATATTGATCATAACTGCCAGTTCCTGTTGGGTCACCCGTTTCAGACGCCGCAACGCCCTAATCCTGAGTCCAAGTCGTTGAGAAATCTCGACCGCCTCCTTTGATCAAGTAGAAATTCGACATGATTTGTTCTATTCCTGCAAATTATAGCGGAAAGCGGCTCTTTCATGCCTATTATTATGAGGCAGTCTCTTTCTTTCTTACCAGGAGAACCCCATCAGAATTATACGGGCAACATGAGCTGTAACGTGGTTTCTTACAAATATTCAGGTAAGGTAACGGCGGGCCAGCTCTGTCAAGAATTCCGTTTTGAAGCGCAGGCTTTTCACATCAATCCGTTCATTCCGGCCATGCATGGTAGCGGAAAGAGAGGGATCGTATCCAGGATCCATGTGGCCAATCCCGTAGGCAGGGATACCCAGGTCACGGAGATACTTCGAATCAGTAGCGCCGGTAGAGATAACTGGCAGACAAACTGCTTCGGGACCGGCCATCTCTTCAGTCAGCTGTTTCATCAGTCTGTATGGCGCCAGCTCCGAGGATGTAAATGTAGGCTCACGGTATTCAGTCAAAGCAATCTCCAGTCCCGGCCCGACAAGATCAAATATTTCCTGCATCACATACTCTGCACTCTGCCCCGGAAGAATGCGTACGTCAACATCACATTCACAGAAATCAGGTACTATGTTTGTTTTTGTTCCGCCCTGAATCATGTTCGGGGAGACGGTCATCCTGGTCATTGCCCTGATCATCTCCGTAAAAGTAGTATCAATGTCAAGTTCCGACAGCAGCTCATCAACGTTTTGCGGAGTTGGAATCATATCCAGTTCACGAACCTGGGCCAGTTCTGCCAGCAGCGCGGTAAGCTCGGGAATGAGGATTACCCCAGGCCGGTATTCAGCCAGGGCACTCACCGCCCGGGCCATTTTCACCACCGCGTTTTCCCCCAAAGAAGGGATTGAACCGTGGCAGGAGATTCCACGGGCTGTGATCCTGCTCCAGGCGGTCCCCTTTTCTCCCACCTGGATAAAGTAGATCATCTTTCCATTAACAGAAAGAGGAAAGGGAGCACCTTCATTAATCGCAAAATCTGCCCGGATCTTATCGGGACAGTGCACCGCAATATGACCCGCCCCGTGCCCGCCTCCCTGCTCTTCATCAGCAGTTGCAGCGATGATCAGTTCACCCTTCAGGGAAGCCCCCTCTTTTGCAAGCTGTAGTAGCGCACAAACTCCAGCGGCTGCCAGATCCTTACAATCAATAGCGCCGCGCCCCAAAACCATCCCCTCCCTGATCTCTCCAGAGAAAGGTCCAAAATCCCATCCATCGCCCGCAGGGACCACATCAAGGTGGGACATGTAAAGCAGCTTTTTCGGACCCCTCCCGAACCGGGCGATCAGGCTGCCCCTCCCTTTAACCGGTTCAACTATTTCACAGGCAATTCCCGCCTCTTTTAGCAATCCGGCAAGGAAGTGCGCCGCCGCCGTTTCATTACCCGGCGGATTGGTCGTGTTTATTTTGATCAATTCACTGAGCACATTTTCAGGGTTCAATGTTCACCTCTCCATTTCATTTAATCTTACCTGGATCAATCATATAACAGGATGAACCCTTTCGAAAAGTACATTGTTAACAATTCAGACAGCAATGTATTGTAATGTTGGATAATCCCTTTTGTGAAAATCTAACAGAGAAAAGCTTTTAGAGCCCGGATTGTTACGGGGTCAATATTTTCATGCACCAGTTCAACGAACTGGTTTGCTTTCAAGAAACAGTTGCCGATGATCTGTTCCATGTAAGACCAGGGGTTTAGCCGGTAGATCTCTTTAAGCAGGATCTCGTGTTCACGATCGGTTACCGAACCATCCAATAACAAGACTAATTTTTTACGCAGCGGACTTTCCCTGAGGATGTAGATTAGCGGCAGTCCTGCCTTAAGCAGAGGCTTCTTTTCATGCAGGTTGGCCTTGAAATTTTCCACTTCCCCCTTAAGCTGCAGTCCCATCCCCAGGTAAAGACCAAAAAAGGAGAAAGCTTCATTTTGCCAGGGTTCCAGGCCGCCATGCGAGGCGCCCAGGGTGCAGGAAAGGGCATATATCGAGGCGCTCCCATCACAGATCCCCTGCAGATACTCACTTTGATCGGGTAAATCTGGCGTCTCACCGGTTATATTTATTGTGCTGTCAGCAAAGCGGGCAATCACCTCAGACATACCCCGAATAAAAAGCGGCAGATCTGACGCAAGACGTAGAGCTAAACCAAAAAAGAAATCTCCGCAGAGAATCGCTTTCTTTGATGAAAGGCCGCCCGGGATGCTAATATCCCGGTGTGTCTCCAGAGCAAGGGATAGCGATTCCAGGGAGGCAGCGAGGTGACATCTTTTACGGGACGCTCTTCCGCCTGTTGACGCAACCAACAGAAAAAGAGCCGGACAGATCCGCTCTCCTCTTTTTGCAATGTCAATAAGGTGCTCACGCAGTGCTGCCGGCGCCCGGGCGGAAGCCCGCCAGATAAGACGCTCTACCTCTTGTATCGATTCCCCGATCAATGCACCCTGTTCCGGCAATAATTTACTGCCGCCCCGCCTTCTGCCGTTATCCCCCCGGGGCTTTAACGTAATAACCTTCCCTTTCATTGCATAACCCCTTTAAATAATCAAAATTATTATGCAGCAGCAGATACTTTTTGATACCAGGGTGATACCAACGCGTGATGTGTAACACCGACCGGTATATTGTTATTTGAAGATCGCTATGCTATAATCAAGCTGCAAATGACGGGGCGTAGCGCAGTTTGGTAGCGCGCTTGGTTCGGGACCAAGAGGCCGCGGGTTCGAATCCCGCCGCTCCGACCATATATAAAAGTGAAAGCGATACAATTAAAGCCCGCCGGAAATGGCGGGTTAGCCTTGTAAAAAGTGCTCTCGAACGTATGGAATTAGGGCTTTTAGGTTGTTGAATTGATCTGTGATCGCCGGTGCAACCTCTGCTGCCAACCAGGTATGGCTTTAAGGGCTCCTATTGTTTTAGAAAATACTCCTGTGTAAATTGGAAAAAAGCCTTGCTCAAGGGTGTGAGAGCGCTCTGTTTGCGAAATATCAGGTAAAAATTTCTCTTTAGCGGTATACCCTTCAACTTGTACCCCCTTAACAACCCGGATTTCAGTTCATCCTCTACCGCTTTTTGGGAAATAACAGTCAAGCCTAAGCCCGCCTTAGCTGCCTCTTTGATCGCCTCCTGCCCTTCCAGATAACCGATAATATTAAGGTCAATATTTTTCATAGAATGCTTTTTTAAAGCCTCCTCAAAAACCGTACGGGTGGCAGAACCAGGCTCCCGTAACAGAAAAGGTAGGCTGGTACAATTTTGTAGTATAACTTCGGGAAATTTAAAGGTTGTCTGGTTCAATATCGGAATTTTTGTTTTTGGGGAAGCCACCAAAATAAGCTCATCTTCTACAAGCCTAATTTGCCCCAATCCCTCTCGAAGGCCTAGTTCACCAGTAAACCCCAGGTCGTAGGTGTAATCCTTTATACTTTGTAAAACCTGTCTGCTATCGCGTAAAAATAGAGAAAAAGTAACCTGGGAATTTTGCCGGCAAAAAGACTGCAGAAGACGAGGCAGAAGATAAGCACCAGGAACGCTGCTGGCGGCAATTTCCAAGTGCCCTTTTATAATTCGACTTTTTTCTTGAATGGCAGAAAGAGCCTCAGCCTTAGTTTCCAAAAGTTGCTGCCCATAGCGAAACAGTATTTTCCCGGCCTCAGTTAGTTCTAATCCTTTTTTCCTCCGTATCAGAAGGGGGGTTCCCACCTCCTCTTCTATCTTTTTGATATGTGTACTTACAGTTGGCTGGCTCAAAAAAAGGTTCTCGGCAGCTCGGGTGAAATTTTTCTGTCTGGCTATCTCTAAAAATATTTTTAGTTGGTGGAAATCCATAAATTTCGCCTCCTTTTTATCATTTTTGCTTTCAACTTAAAACAACAAATCATCATTTTATAACAAAAAGCATAAAAACTTTTCCTGCTGTTCCCTTTGCTTGCCTGCCCAATACATAATCCTGCCTGTATATATTGTCGACTAACCAATGGGTCCGCACCCCCGGCTTACTTATTGAAAATACCTATAAAGACATGAAATTCTAAAGGAAATAGCTATTTCCTTTATCAAGCCAGTACACCTATGCTATTAGTATACATATTTTTAAGCTGTGCAGTTAAATCAAATAATGGAGGTGGTCATTAATAAATGAAAAACATATTGGCAACCAGGTGGGGAATTATCTTTGTTGGTGTGATAATCGGTATTTTAGCTTCGTTACTGCAGCTTTGGGGTAATCCGGCGAATATGGGGATTTGCGTGGCCTGCTTCGTACGTGACATTACAGGTGCGCTTGGCCTGCACCGGGCCCCGGTGGTGCAATATCTTCGTCCAGAAATTATCGGCTTTGTACTTGGATCTTTTGTCGCTGCCTATCTCTTTAAAGAATTCAGACCCCGGTTGGGATCTGCACCGATCACCAGGTTTGTCCTGGGCTTTTTCGCTATGATCGGCGCTTTAATTTTTTTAGGCTGCCCATGGAGAGCACTGCTGCGATTAGCTGGCGGTGATTGGAACGCCCTCGCCGGCCTGCTCGGTCTCGCGATAGGCATCTGGATCGGTACGCAATTCCTCAAAAACGGTTATAGTTTAGGAGCAACAAAGAAAACATACACCGCCACAGGGTGGATTTTCCCTATAATAATGGCCGGGCTACTGGTTATAATGCTCCTTAACCCGAAGTTGGCAGGGGAGCCTCAGAGCGGAGTTCTTTATTACAGTCTAGAGGGCCCCGGTTCCATGCATGCACCCCTTATTATATCCCTTGTGGTAGGGTTGGTAATAGGCTTTCTAGCCCAAAAAAGCCGTTTCTGTACTATGGGCGCTATCCGGGATTTAATTCTTTTTAAGCAGGCACATCTTTTTTCAGGGCTAATTAGTTTGACCGCTGCCGCATTTATCACGAATTTGGTGCTTAAACAGTTCAATCCCGGCTTTGCCGGCCAACCGGTAGCTCATACCATGCATTTTTGGAATTTTGGCGGTATGGTCTTAGCCGGACTGGCCTTTACACTGGCCGGCGGATGTCCCGGGCGCCAACTATTTCTCTCCGGCGAGGGTGATGGCGACGCCGCAATCTTTGTCGTTGGTATGATCATGGGCGCAGCTTTTGCTCATAATTTTGGACTGGCCAGCTCCGGGGCAGGGGCCACTACTGCCGGTATAACTGCCCTGATTATTGGATTTATAGCCTGTTTGTTAATTGGATTCACCATGCGAGAGAAAATAACGGCATAGGAGGAATTTCAATATGAGCAGTATCGTTGATTCCAGAGGACTTTCTTGCCCCCAACCGGTGATTATGACTTTAAATAAGATTAAAGAAATGAACAAAGGGGAAGTCGTAATTTTGGTGGATACGGATACGGCCAAGGAGAATGTAAGCCGTTCCGCCATATCGCAGGGTTGGGTGGTTGCCGACGTTCAACGGGAAGATGAAGGTTACCGCATCACTATTAGAAAGGAAAAATAAAATGTTCAAGGGTATTTGGAAAAAAAGAACTAAACCTGATTCTCCCGGCCGGGATCGAGGCCTCCTGGTTTTTGAAAATACTACCGCAGTGATCAGAGCGGAAAACTTGTTAAAAACGGGAGGTTGGAAGATCCGGGTGATGGGCCCGCCTCCGGAAATACGTAGTGGTTGTGATCTGGTAATCGAGTTTCCGCTCATTGATGAGTTGGCTGTTATCAGAAAACTTGCCGAATCAAATATTAAGCCGCTTCAAGTAGTTCCTGTTAACAGTGTATTATTGGAACCGGTGGATCTTCTACAAATAAAAGAGTTGGGAAAATATCTTATGGTTCGGGCAGCAAATATGAAAATCACTGTCGATAGTGATACAGAGGAGATTGTTAATGTCTCCGGCGGCGGCTGTCCCGATGTTCCTTATCTGGCAGAACAGATGGTAAACAAAAGTCTGCGTGATGCACCTCATCCCCGGGATGTGGGCTACACTCTTTGCGCTTATGCTCTTCAAATCGCTTATGATCGGGTGGTGGAATTATGCTCGGTCTAGTGGGTACGATCCCTGAAAAACACACTCCGCTTATTTCCGGCACGGTTGTTTTCGAAGGGGATCAAATAATCCTTGAGGATGAGCGGATTGCCGTAAACCGGGGCACACCGGCGATGATTGCGGCAGCCGCTGAAACCCTTAAATATATGGATAAGCCCAACCCTGTCTCTTATTTGGTAGGCGATATCGGCAGCGGGGAGGGATGTTACCGCCTTTATAAGCATTTAACAGATCATATTGCGGATTACCCATTTAAGACATTGGCCTTACATTATTTTCAGCCGGAAGTCAGTTTGTTTAAGCAATTGCTTTCAGCAATCGATGCCCTTGAGGCCCGCCCCACTTTAATTGCCGATGCCGGATTCATGTATGTGGCTAAAATGAGTGGTGATGCTTCCTCTTTTGACTTATTTACACCTGATGCCGGTGAACTGGCCTACCTGGCTGATGAAAAAGCCCCTCATCCTTTTTATACCCGAGGTTTTATCCTGCATGAGGAGAATCTGGTGCCGGATTTAATCGAAAGGGCTTACCTGCACAACAATGCTGCCTCTTATCTGCTGGTAAAGGGGGCCACCGATTACATTGCCAACAAGAGTGGTGTGATAGCCATGATCGATAGCCCGCAGGAGGAGGCACTGGAGGCGATTGGGGGCACCGGGGATACTTTAACGGGTATAGTTTCCGCTCTGATCGAATCGGGAATGGATCTGAAGTCTGCATCAATAAATGCCGCTCGGGTGAATCGGCTGGCCGGCTCTCTGGCCAAACCAACCCCAGCAACCCAAGTTTATGATATTATTAAACAAATTCCCTATGCCCTTGATAAAGTATTGAAAGATGAAGGAAGAGATTAAAGCTAATGGAAAAATTCCCTCAGTTAACCAAAAATGCCCGGGCTGCCGGTTGAGCTTCTAAAATAGGTCCGGGAGACCTAACAGATGTTTTGTGTAGCCTAACACTAAAGAAAGACCCCAATCTTCTGGTAGGCATCGAGGGATCCGATGATGCCGGGATATACAGATTAACTGATGATATAGCTCTTATCCAGACTTTAGATTTTTTTACCCCTATTGTGGATGATCCCTTTGATTTTGGCAGGATAGCTGCGGCCAATGCTTTAAGTGATGTCTATGCAATGGGCGGCAGACCGCTAACGGCAATGAATATCGTATGTTTCCCGATTAAGGATATGGATAAATCGATTTTAAGTTCAATTCTGCAAGGTGGATTAGAAATTATTCATCAAGCAGGCGCAGTAATGGTGGGGGGGCATAGTGTAGAAGACCCTGAGTTAAAATATGGGCTCTCCGTAACAGGAATTGTCCACCCCAAAAAATTCCTAACCAATGCCGGTGCAAAACCGGGGGACCTGCTTATACTTACAAAACCGCTTGGAACGGGAATACTGGCCACTGCCCTTAAGGCGAGTGAGTTAAGTAAAAACGCTGCCCTCCATGCCACTGAACAGATGGCCACTCTCAATAAAGATGCTGCTGAAGTAATGTCCGAGGTTGGTGTAAGCGCATGTACAGATATTACTGGTTTTGGACTACTGGGGCACTGTCTAGAAATGGCTAAAGCAAGCTATGTGGGAATAAGAATCGATACCCAAAAGGTGCCAATTATCCCTGAGGTAAAAACTTTTGCTGCTATGGGGCTGATTCCCGGGGGAAGTTATGCAAATCAAAAGTTTTATCTCAAAGATCTCTGGATTGATTCGAATGTCGATTCTATTTTGCTGGACATTTTATTCGATCCGCAAACATCGGGGGGCCTGCTTATATCTGTTCCCAAAAACAAAGCGCTTGCTCTGGTGCAGAACCTTAAGAAAAGAAACGTCCTTTCTGCAAACATTATCGGATCGATTGAAAATAAAACACCTGGAACAGTAAGGTGCTACTAAGAAAAGTATTTTCGAAAACCACCAGTAAAAAGTACTATCCGGCACACCGGTGTAAATTCAGATACTCACAGGACTATTCCCCAGCCTGGAATTTGTTCATTTGCTGGGAACAGGGAAAAGTATCGCACAGGTGAAGAAAGGGGAAATTTGTAAAGTCGGCAATAGCAAAATCATCTTCTAAAATAGCCGGGTAAATGATAGTATTAAACAACCGCTTCACCAGGTTTATAAATAATATAAAGTGCTATGCGGACAAGGAGGTGTCGGCATAGCGATGCAGGTCGAAAAGAGTAGCTTCTTCTCCTCAATTCTCGGGCTGCTTCATTCCAAAGACAATATCAATATCCGAAATGTGCGGATAGAACGTCTGCCCTATATGCTGATTTTCCCTTTAGCACCTGTCTTTGCGAATATGCAAGGCGCTCTTTTCAGTGAGGCGGTTCATCTTTTCGGACTTAATGCGATGACGCTTATGGGCAGCGCTTACTGTGTGGGGGCGGGAATGCTCTTTGCACTGACCAGTGTCAAGAATATGGCCCGTGTTTCCCGCATATTTGCACTGGCTACGGTGATTTCTTTTATTCCCTGGATGGTCATGGAAGAGAGCCCGTTCAGCCTGATGCTGGCCATCCTTTTCATGCTCGGACTGGGCGGATGTGCCGCCTGCGCCTCTTTTGCCTATACTTTTGCCCTTAACAACGCGGAGAGATTGCTGGGGGCGGCCATGATATCCTTGTTCTTCGCCCTCAACCAGCTCGATTCCGGTTTGTCCTTCATCTCAGGTATTTTCAACAAAACCTATTTGACACTGCTCGTCGCCGGCACCTTTATCTGCCTCTTTTTTTACAAAACCGGGGATTTCGATGATGCCCTGAACAGACCGGAAGCGACGCTCAATCCCCCCTTGAAACTAATGCTCTATTTTTTTGTAGCCCACTATTTCGTGGAGATATTCTATACCTACCTCCCGGGGTCTTCCTCGACCAGCGCGATGATTGCCAATGGGGTGGTGGGGATATTGGTAGTCTGCCTGGCGGTAACGCTGCAGTTTCTTACCAAAAGCAGTATCTGGAATATGTGCAATCTCTTTTTTGTGGCCATCATCTGCACCTACCTCCTCTATTTCATGCCTGAAGGCTCCTTCTGGCGAAGCGCCGCCCGTTTTACCCACGGCTTTGAGCAGATGGGCTACATCGCTGCTTACTATCTACTGGGCTGTGTTTTTAAAAAACATGGAGATTTTCGACTGTTTAAGCTTTGCCTGGTGACCATCCTCCCGGTGAGCATGATCTCCTATCTTCTTCCGGGGGCGCTGGCTTCCCATGCGCCCGATCTGCTGCCCCTGGCGGCGACAATTACCTCCGGCGCCGTCTTTATTGTCTTTATTTTGATGTCTCCTGCTTATGCAAAGCACCTTTTCCACGCCCGCTGGTCGGATGATTTTTACAATATTGACATGAGTGAGGATGCGCAGCAGGTGGGGCAGGTGAAGCAATTCGATCTCATGGAAAGACAGAACCTTACGCCGCGAGAAAAAGAAGTGGCAGCGCTGCTGTTAAATGGAAAGGCGGCCAAGGAGATCGCCTGGGAGCTGAAAATTTCTGTCCATACCGCCAATTTTCACATCAAAAATATTTATAAAAAACTGAATATAAGCAGCCGCTCCGAGCTCTTTGCTCTATTCAGCCCCACAATCTCATCCTTTAACCTCTGAAAATGAAACAAACCCCATCACTTTTTTTACGCCCCTCCGCCAAAATCAAAGATTGTATTAAACCGCCCGGCCTTAATTTATACGACCTACCATATTTGGTAGCTTTAAAAGAGATTACCCCCCCTTTAAGATGAAATAAAGCTAGGGCATTTTCAGGACAAAGAGGCATGGCCCTGCCAACTGTTACGATCCCCTGTTATACCACCCGGCAGGCCAGGACCCGGCGCTGCAACATGCCCGCTACAACCATTACAGGGAGGGTGAAATCTGTGAATGATGGAAACAAAACCGGGGGAACATCGCCAAAGGGCAAACGCAACCTGCTGACTGGCGTTCTCATCGGCCTGATTATTCTGCTACTCCTGACCGTGGTCATTTTAGCCACACCGCTGAAAGAGCTATTCATAGCGAAAAATAGTGCGCCTGGAATTTCGCTGGAACTGATCGGAGAGCAGCTGGTGGAAGAGGGCAGCTATCATTTCGAGATTGAGGCCATGGTAACAGGAAAGCCTGTGCCAGAAGTAAGCTTTAGCCGCGATGACAGTGCAGGTGAAGCAGGTGAGAACCGGGCCTGGATCCTGCTGGCGCCGGGGGAGCAGTATACCCTGACTGCTATCGCTGAAAATTCCGCGGGCCAGGCCTCGGCCGAGCTTGAACTGAAGGCAGAAAACGAAGCGGTAGAATCCCAGAAACCGGACAGCTCTCAGGAACCGGATACATCTCAGAAACCCGACCCGGCAGAGAAACCTGATCCAGCACAGAAACCCGATCCGGCAGAGAAACCTGACCCGGCAGGGAAAAACAACCCACCAGTAATAAAAGAAATCACCATAGACAAAAGCGTGGTTTTAGTTGAAGGTAAGTGCCAGATTACCGCCATCGCCAGTGATCCCGACGGAGACAGCCTGACATACGAATGGACCGGCGACGGCTCCATCTCCGGTGCCAAGGGCAACCCCATGACCTGGACCGCGCCCGGTACAAAAGGCGACTACACAGTTAAGGTCACAGTCCAAGACGGGCGCGGCGGCACCGCCACCATGAGCAAGGTGATCACCGTCTATAACCTCCCCTCGCAGCTGCCAAAACTGAAGAAGACAACAACCCTGGACCCGGTAGAGGGAGGCGAAAGCGGGTGGATCGTCGAGGGTGACTATATAAAAACCAAGGAACGTACGATGTATACCGGCGATAATAGTAACAACCAGATGGCGCGGGGCTTTATCAGCTTTGATATTAGCAAACTGGCGGGCAAAGAGGTTGCAAAAGCTGTGCTGCGTGTGAAAGGTGAAAAATATGGGAACCCCTCCGCGATGGGCAATCTGCTAATTTACACAGCGCACTGGGGGCCCCGGACACTTGAAGTGAGTGATTACTACGGATTCACCCGCAAGGTGATCGGATTGCCCGGGGCCTATGAAGACATTACACTTACCAGCATACCGGGCAGCGGCAGTTCCGAAGAGCTGGCCGAGGAGCTGCAAGAGACCATCAATAGTAAGGGTAGCTTGAACCGTTTTCAGATCCGGTTCGAGTTTTCCAAGAATCAGTCCAACAACAACAAGATTTTCGATGGCGTTCAATACGAGTTCGATGATATTACCCTCTATGTAGAGTACTACTAGAAACACAAGTTGCCAGAAAATG
>MTBK01092701.1_pt1 | contig 19422 bp, 10 predicted proteins | sample 1535981 | NCBI WGS metagenome assembly MTBK01 (sample SAMN06109225, study PRJNA356200) | anaerobic digester metagenome | isolation source: biogas reactors fed with pig manure or primary and secondary sludge | place: Spain | collected 2016-06-30
CCGTGGAGGCGGTGTAGGCGCTCACCGCGAAGTCGGGCCGGCCGTCGCGGTTGAAGTCGGCGACCACGACGTCGAACGCCCCGGGCAGGATCGCCATCAGCTTCCTGCTCCAGGCGGTCCCGAGGCCGTTGGTGTTCGTGAAGAGATCGATCCGCCCCGAGTTGAAGGCGAGGGCCACCAGGTCGAGGTCGCCATCGCGGTCGAAGTCGGCCACCGCCACCCGGTGGGCGCCGTCGAAGCCGGTGACCACGGTGTGCGGCGTCCAGGAAGGCAGGACGCCACCGTCGTTCTCCCACCAGCGGATCACGTCGTCGTCCACCGCCGCCCCGATCACGTCCAGGTGGCCGTCCCCGTTGAGGTCCGCCACCGCCACGTGGCGCGCGCCGCCGAAGCCGGTGGCCACCGTGCTCTGCCACCAGAGCCCGTCGCCAGCATTCAGGTAGGAGACGATCCGGTCGCCGTCCCACTCCGCCTCGACGATGTCGAGCCGCCCGTCGCCGTTGAGGTCTCCGGCGGCGATCGCGCGCGGATCGCCGAGGCCGGTGCGGATGTCCACCGGCGCGCTGGCGAGGAAGCTGCGGTGGATGAGCCTGTTCTCCCACCAGGTGACGCGGTCGCCCTCCCAGGCAACCGCGACCACGTCGGGATCGCCGTCCCGGTCGAGGTCCGCCGCCGCCGCTGCGACCACCTCCGTCATCCCGGTGGCGATGGTGCGCCGGTTCCAGGATCCCGGCAATCTGGGGTTCTCGAACCAGTAGACCGCGTTGGCCCAGGCGGCCGCCACCAGCAGGTCGAGATCGCCGTCGAGGTCGAGGTCGTGGAGATACACCGAGCAGGCACCGGCCGTCGCGGTGCTCACCGTGTGCGCGGTCCAGGTCGCGCCGCCGCGCTGCTCGTACCAGACGACCCGGTTCGCGCTCGCGCTCGTCGCCACGACGTCGACCCGGCCGTCGCCGTTCAGGTCGCCGGCGGCGACCGCGGTCGCCCCGTCCAGGGTGGCGATGACGTGCACCGGCCAGTTGTGGCTCGCCAGGCCGTCGTTCTCGTACCAGCGCACCTTGCCGTCGATCCGGTTGGCGGCCACCAGGTCGAGGTCGCCGTCACCGTCCACGTCGGCGGCCGCCAAGCCCCAAGGCTCTCTCACCGCGCCCAGGCTGGAGACGTAGCGGGACTCCCATCCGCCGTCTTCCGGGGTGCCGTCGTTGAGGAATACCTCGATCTGGTCCCAGCCGCCCGAGCCGCCGCCCACCAGGGTGACGGCGACGTCGAGGTCGCCGTCACCGTCGAAGTCGCCGAGGACGATCTCCCGCGTCCCCGTATAGACGAAATAAGTGATGGGGAAAAGCTGCCAGCCACCCCCCCCGTGCTTCGGGTTGCGCGCCCAGAGGAGCTCGGCGTCCTCCGCCCGATAGGGGGGCGTACCGAGGGGGATGTTCGCGTACTGGCCGATCACGAGGTCGGCATCTCCGTCGCCGTCGAGGTCCCCGATCGCCACCGCGTAGGGCGAATCGAGACCCGAGGCGACGATCGCGTGGGTCCAGCCGCCGCCCCCCAGCTGGTAGCTCACCGCGCAGGTGCCGGCGAGCTCGGCGCAGGCGACGACGTCGGCGAAGCCGTCGGCGTTCAGGTCCCCGACCGCCACCGCCGAGGCGCCGTCGAAGGCGGTGCGCAGGTTGGTGGCCGGACCGAAGGGCAGCTCTCGCGCTTCGACGACCGGCGCAACGAGGAGGGGGAGGAGGAAGAGGGGGAAGAGGGAGGTGGCGATTCGGCGAGGGAGCATCGGCGGGCCTCCGTATCGGTCGGCCCCGCGCACCGCGCGCCGGGGCCGTTCAGCCGCCATCGTCGGCCGCCCCCCCGCTCCGGCCCATGGCCCGCCGCGACAACCGCATGGACGGACGCGCCAACCCGCCCCCTCGCCCCCGGCCAGCAATGGAAAAGGCGGCGAGGGGAACCCCCGCCGCCTCGAGCCATACCGGGTGTCGGACCGGCCGCTACGGCGTGTGACCCGACCAGGCGTTCAGGTTGCCCGCCTCGAAGCCGTTGCTGAAGAGCGGCCCGACGGTGCCAGTGCCACGCACCGCGACGGTGAAGCGCAGATCGGGCGACTGGCTCGCCGCCTCGGAGAAGACCACCTCGCCGAAGGCGACCGCGGCGGTGAGGTTCGTCCAGACGTTCGCCCGAACGGTCACCGTCTGCGTCTCGTTGGGGTCGCCGGTGAAGCTGAAGGTGTCGGGGGAGACGGTGATCCCGAAGCCCGGGTTGCCGGCGATCCCGGTCGCGGTCCAGGTGCTGGGCGTCGTCAGCGTGTTGCGCACCGTGCGGGTCCACTGGCAGGTGGGCGAGCAGCTCACGTCGCGCAGCGACGGGAGGTTGAGCGTCCGGACGTCGCCGCTGCTGCCCGGGTTGGCGGTGATGAAGTTCGCCGTCGTCTCGTTCATCACCATCCCGGCCCGTGCCGCCCTGGTCAGGTCGAGCCGGCCGTGGCCGACGTCGTCGGCATCCCACGGGGTCGTGCCGTTCTCCTTCGTGCCGCCCGTGAAGGCGGTCATCATGAGCGCCGACTTCACCTCGATGGGGGTCCAGGACGGCTGCACGGCGCGCACCAGGGTGGCGGCGCCGGCGGCGTGCGGGCTCGACATCGAGGTGCCGCTGATGCTCGCGTAGCCAGTCGGGTCGACGCTGGTCGGCACCGCGGCGTAGATGCTCTCGCCGGGGCCGGTGATGTCGGGCTTCGTGAGGTTGGCGAGCGGTGCCGGGGTCGGACCCCGGAGGCTGAAGTCGGTGAGGATGTCGCCCTGGAGCACGAAATCGAAGGTCGCCGTCGCCGGGTTGGCGTCCACGAACGCCACGAGGGCGTCGCCCCCCGCCTGCTCGATGCTGTACGCCGGCACCGCCGGCTGATCGACGGTGTTCATCCTGATCGGCGTCGTCTGGTTGTTGCGGATCAGCACGAAGTCGGCACCGGCGGCGAAGGCGTTCGTGATCTTCTTGGTGAAGGGGCAGCTGCCGCGATGGATGAGCGCGGCGGCGCCGTTGAAGAAGCCGGCCGGGAACGGATTGGCGGACGCCGGCACGCCGTCCTCGCCGGGCGTACACCCCTCCTGGGTCGGGTTCTGACCGGTGAAGTGGCGGATCGGGTGGCCGAGGAGCGTCGGCGACACCGGCGAACCCGAACCGCGCGCCGCTACGATGTTCTGCGTGCCGGCCGGCGGGGTGCCGGGGCCGGCGGCGGAGACGAGGCCGCCGATGCCGTCGTGGGTCGAGGCGGCGACCGTCAACACCCAGGGGCCGCGGTGGCCGACGTTGCCGATCGGGTTCGGGATGCTGGTGCCGGTGTTGCCGGCCGAGGCGGCGACGACCACGCCGGAGTCGACGATGTCGAGCTTCCGGCGGTCGTTGTCGGTCCAGGGGCTGGTACCGCCGGAGATCGAGAAGTTCATCACGTCGCTGTCGCCGTGGAGGAGCAGGCTGGTCATCCCGGCCTGGATGTCCGCATACGGGCAGCTGGTGCCCGGACAGACCTTGTACGCGCGGATGTGCGCGCAGGGAGCGACGCCCGAGATCGGCAGCGCCGGCGGCGGGTTGGCGGCGGTGGTCAGGGCGTTGCCGCCGGCGGTACTCGCGGTGTGGCTGCCGTGGCCGTCGGTGTCGACCGGGTTCGTGCCGTTGCACATCCCGGAGGCGTCGGTCCGGGAGCAGTCGAGGTAGCTGATCAGCTTGTTCGGGTTTCCCCCGGTGCCGTGACCGCAGGCCGGGTCGTTGGCGAACGACGGGTGCGTGGGGGCCACGCCGGAGTCGAGCATGCCGATGATCATCCCCGCACCGCGGCTGCCGACGCCTCCCGGCACGCCGCTGCCGGTCCAGATCGCATCGGCGCCGATGAACGTCGGGCCGCGGTAGGTGTCGAGCTCGTAGACCACCTCGCGCTCGATCGCGGCGACGCCGGGCAGCGCCGCCACCTTCGCCGCCTCGTCGGGCGTGAGGCGGAGCGCGATCCCGCTGTGGGTGGCGGTGTAGTGGTGGGTCACCTCGGCCAGCCGGGCGATCGCGCCATGGATCGCCCGCACGTGCTCGGCCTGCTCGGCGACGATCTGCGCGAGGGCGGCGCGGCCCTCGCCGCTCTCGACGTCGAGCCGTGCGTTCGGCGCCCGGGAGACCCGCCCGAGCAGGCCGGGCTCGGCGAACTCGACGAGGTAGACGAAGCGGCCCGCGGCGTCGGCCTCCGAGTAGACGGGAGCCGGGCCGTCCTGCGCCCGGGCCGGGGCGGTGACGGCACCGAGCCCGAGCAGGAGCGCCGCGAGTGCGAGGCAGGCGAGCGGGGCGGTGAGGTGGTCGGGACGTCGCATACGGAAAACCCTCCTTCGATCGGGTCGAGCGGCCGGGAGCTGCACGCGGCACGCGGGGGATCGGAACGTGGGATCGGGAGACGCCATCATGAGGTGAGCCGGGCGACTATACCGCCGATTCCGGCTTCTCACCAGCTCAGGAAGAGGCGTCCCGGCCGTGCCCGCCGGAACGCGGGGCGATACGCTCCCCCCATGCCGACCCCGACCCTCCTCCTCCTCGCCGCGCTGGCCGCGCCGCCGGCCGCTCCGCCGCCCCCCGCTCTCGACGCCGATGCCGCCGCCCGGTTCGCCGCCCTCGCGCTCGCCTGCGTCCATCAGGAGTACCCGAACAAGATCGCCCACGTGCTCCAGAGCGACGCCGACGTCGCGCCGCCGCGGCGCCTCACCCCGGCGTTCCACGGCTGCTTCGACTGGCACTCGGCGGTCCACGGCCACTGGCTCCTCGCCCGCCTCGCCCGGCTCGCGCCCGACGCGCCGTACGCCGCGGCGGCGCGGGCCGCGCTCGCCCGGAGCCTCACCCCCGAAAACCTCGCCGCGGAGGCCGCCTACCTCGCCGGGGCGGGGCGCGCCGCGTTCGAACGGCCGTACGGCCTTGCCTGGCTCCTCCAGCTCGCCGCCGAGCTGCGGGAGTGGGACGATCCGGACGCCCGCGCCTGGGCGGCGGCGCTCGCGCCGCTGGAGCGGACCGCGGTGGCGCGGCTCACCGACTGGCTGCCGAAGCTCACCGCGCCGATCCGGATCGGGGAGCACGATCAGACCGCCTTCGCCCTCGGCCTCGCCCTCGACTGGGCGCGCGGCGCGGGCGACCGCGACGCCGAGGCTCTCTTCGCGGCGACGATCCGGCGCTTCTACGCCGGCGATCGCGGCTGTCCGCTCGCCTGGGAGCCCTCGGGGCACGACTTCCTCTCCCCCTGTCTCGCCGAGGCCGATGCCGTCCGGCGCGTCCTCCCGCCCGCGGAGTTCGCGGCCTGGCTCACCGCCTTCCTGCCCGAGCTGCCACGGACGGAGAGCACCGACTGGCTCCTCCCGGGGGTCGTCACCGACCCCTCCGACCCGAAGCTCGCCCATCTCGACGGCCTCAACCTCTCGCGCGCCTGGATGCTCGAAGGGATCGCCGCCGGGCTGCCGGCGGCCGACGCGCGCCGCGCCGCGCTCCTCGCCGCGGCCCGCCGGCACCGGGAGGAGGCGCTGCCCCGGGTCACCGGCGAGCATTACGAGGGGAGCCACTGGCTCGGGAGCTTCGCGACCTACCTCGTGACCGGCCGCGGGCTGCCGGCCGGGCAGTAGCGGGACCGGCGGCCCGGAGCGCCGCTGGTAGGATCGCCGCCGTGCCCGCCGTCGAGATCCGCTCCCTCGCCCGGTCGTTCGACGCGCTCCGCGCTCTCGACGGCATCGACCTCGATCTCCACGCCGGCGAGGTGCTCGGCCTCCTCGGCCCGAACGGCGCCGGCAAGAGCACGCTGGTCCGCACGCTCACCGGCCGGGTGCGGCCGGACGCCGGCACGATCCGGCTCCTCGGCGAGGATGCCGACGCCCCCGGCGCCCGGCGGGCGCTCGGCTACGTCCCGCAGGAGATCGCCCTCTACCCGCTGCTGACCGCGCGCGAGAACCTCGCCCTCTTCGGTCGCTTCCAGGGGCTGGAAGGGGCCGCGCTCCGGGAGGCGGTCGCCCGCGGGATCGCCTTCTCGAGCCTCACCGACCGCGCGAACGAGCCGATCGAGCCGTTCTCGGGCGGGATGAAGCGGCGGCTGAACCTCGCTGCGGGGATCCTCCACCGGCCGCGGATCGTCCTCCTCGACGAGCCGACGGTGGGCGTCGACCCCCAGTCGCGGGAGCGGATCTACGCGATGATCGGCGAGCTCGCTGCCGGCGGCGCCGCGGTCCTCTACACCACCCACTACATGGAGGAGGCCGAGCGGCTCTGCGACCGCGTGGCGGTGATCGACCACGGCCGGGTGATCGCCGTCGGCACCCGCGACGAGCTCGTCCGCGCCACGATCGGCAGCGATCAGGAGCTGGTCGTCGACGTGGCCGCGCCGTTCCCGTCCGCGCTCGAAACCTCGCTCACCGCGCTCGGCGCCCGGCTCGCGGGGCAGCGGCTCCAGCTCGCCACCGCCGAGCCGGCGGCGGCGACGGCGCGGGTGCTCGACCTCTGCGCCCGGCACGGCGCGAGCGTGACGAACCTGCGCCTCGAGAGCCCGACGCTGCAGCGGGTCTTCCTCCACCTCACCGGCCGGGAGCTGCGGGAATGATCCGGGCCCTCGTACGCGCCTCCTGGGTCGCGCTCGCCCGCGACCGCACCGCGCTCGCCCTCTCCTTCGTGCTGCCGATCGTCTTCTACTCGATCTTCGCCCTCGTCTTCGGCGGCGACCAGCGCGCCCGGATGCCGCGCGTCAACGTCATCGTGGTCGACGAGGACGGCAGCCCGGTCGCCCGGCGGCTGCTCGACGCGCTCGCCGCCGAGCCGTCGCTGCGGCTCCACACCGCGCCAAGCAGCCGCGAAGGGGAGCCGCCGGCCGCGCCGTTCGACCGCGTGAGCGCCGAGGCCGCGGTGCGCGCCGGCAAGGTGCCGATCGCGCTCATCGTGCCGGAGGGGTTCGGGGCGCACCGGCCGGACTTCACCGGCGCCGGCCAGGAGGCGACGCCGCTCCTCCTGCTCGCCGACAGCGCCAACCCGATCGCGCCGCAGGTGGTCAAGGGGATGGTGCAGAAGGTGAGCTTCACCGTGCTCAGCGACCTCTACCTCGGGGCCGGCGTCGAGGCCCTCGACCTCTGGGGGGTCGATTTCACTCCCACCCAGCGGGAGCGGCTCGCGGAGCTCACGGAGTACCTCGCCACCCGGGAGGGCACGGGCGGCGAGGCCACCGGAAGCGGCGGTCCGGGCGGCGGCGAGATGATGATCCCGGTCACGATCCGCGATCTGACCGGCGAGGAGAAGGAGCGCCCGCTCGTCACCTTCTACGCGAGCGGGCTCGGGGTGATGTTCCTCCTCTTCAGCGCCGCCGGCGCCGGCGGCGCGCTGATCGAGGAGCGGGAGAGCGGCACCCTCGACCGCCTCCTCTCCACCCGCCTCACGATGCGGCAGCTGCTCACCGGCAAGCTCCTCTTCCTCTTCTCGATGGGATTCGTCCAGATCTCCCTGATGTTCCTCTGGGGGCAGCTCGTCTACGGCGTCGACCTCTTCGGCCACCTGCCCGGCTTCCTGCTCATGGCGGGCTGCACCGCGCTCGTCACCTCGGCCTTCGGCCTCGTCCTCGCCGCCCTCTGCCGCACCCGCAAGCAGCTCGTGGCGGTCTCCAACCTCGTGATCCTCTCGATCTCGGCGCTCGGCGGCAGCATGTTCCCGCGCTTCCTCATGCCCGAGGGGCTGCAGAAGGCGAGCCTGCTCGCCTTCAACTCCTGGGCGCTCGAAGGGTTCCTCGACGTCTTCTGGCGCGGCCAGCCGCTCACTGCCGCGCTCCCCGAAGCGGCGGTGCTCCTTGCCTGGTCGGCGCTCTTCTTCGCCGTCGCGCTGCGCGTCGCCCGGAAGTGGGAGAGCGTCTGAGGCCGCGGGCCCCTAGAGCGTGAGCTCCCGCGCCACCACCGTCTGATCGCCCCGGTGCACCGGCACCGCCGCCGGCCCGCGTGCCTCCTGGAGCGGGCGGCCCGCGGCCGGCAGACCCTGGCTCGCGTCGGCCACCCATGCCGTGACCGGCTCCGTGCCGCCGAGCTCGAGCTCGATCTCCACGCCAGCTGGAGGCAGTGTCGCGATCGCGAGCTGTGTCCCGCGGACGCCCCGCCGCGCGGGTGGCGGCGACAGCGCGACGCCGGCCACCGTCGCGCCCCGCAGCTCGACCCCGGCCGGCAGCCAGAGCCGCGCCAGCGGGGCGCCTCGTTCCGAACGGAGCGCCAGCCGGATCCGGCGCCCGCCGGCCACCGGCTCGATCGTCTCGATCGCCACCACCGGCGCCGGCAGGGCGAGGCGGGGAGCGGGAGCGGAGAAACCACCGGATGACACCCAAGGCCACGGCCGGCCCGGTGCGAACTCTCCCGCCGCCCGCACCGCGGGCGGCAGGGCGACAGCGGCCGACCAGTGCGCCGCCGCGGCCGTTTCGACGTACTCCAGCGCGACCCCGCGCGGATGGTGCGGGGTGAAGGCGGGGCGCGCGAGCAGCGTGACGGAGAGCCCCACCGCCGCGAGGGCGAGCAGGCCCGCCCGCAGCCAGCCGCGGCCGGCTCCGAACGGCCCGAGTGCCGCGGCGCCCACCCAGGCGGTGACCGCCGCGAGCGCCGGGAGCGTCGCGTACCCCATCGTGTCCGGCAGCCGGAGCGCGCCGGGGAGCCAGACGAGTGCGGCCACCGCGAGGGGCAGGAGCCAGACGGCGCGCGGCGGCGACTCGCCGCGCCCCGCCCAGCCGGCGAGCGCCGCCACCAGCGCCGGGGCGATGCCGAGATACGAAGCGCCCGGCACGAAGTGGGCGAGGGCCAGCCCGCCGAGCGCCCAGAGGAGCCAGGTGCCGAGCCAGAGGCCCCAGCCGGACCAGCGCGCGAGGAGGCTTCCGAGGAGCGCCGCCGCCGCAAGGCCGAGCACCACGAACGCCCAGCGGGCGAGCCCCAGCGTGGCCGTCCAGGGCGCCGGGAAGGCGCCGAGCGCGGTGAGCGCCCGGTGCAGGAGCCAGCCGAGCAGACCTCCCGCCACGAGCGCTCCGGGCGGGCCCAGGAGACCGCCGAGGAGGCCGCGCGCTCCCTGCCGCCTCACCACCGCCTGGCCGACGAGGAGCAGGAGCGCGGCGAGCGCGAGCGGCAGGCTCCAGCTCTCCGGCCAGCGGATCAGGAGGAAGCCGGCGAGATCGAAGAAGACCGCCCGCCCGGGCGCGACCGGCAGCGCGGGGGCGGCGGCGAGGGCGCGGGTGAGCGCGAGCAGCTGGTCGCCCTCGTGCTGGAGCGAGCCGCGGGCGCAGCGCGCCGCGGTGTCGAGCGGCGTGTGGTAGACGAGCGTTTCACCGACGAAGGCAAAGTTCAGGCCGGTCAGACCGGCGCGCCGGAAGACCGAGAAGTCGGTGTTGTTCGGCATCCGCCGGTAGATCTCGACGGCGAGCGAGCTGGCGGCGGGGCGCCGGGCGTGGCGGCCGAGCAGAGCGGCGAGCTCCCGGTTCGCCTCCCCCGTCTCGAACATCCAGGCGAGGCCGGAAGCGCCGAGCGCTTCGGCGTTGAGCACCACCCCGACCTCGGCGAGGTGCGGCCCGCGCACGAACGCCTCGGCGCCGAGCAGGCCCATCTCCTCGCCGTCGGTGAAGAGGAGCCAGACCGGGCGGGCGAGCGGCGGCCCGGCGAGGAGAGCACGAGCCGTCTCGAGCAGCACCGCCACCCCGGAGCCGTCATCGGAGCCCCCGGGGCCGGCGGGTACCGAGTCGTAGTGGGCGACGAGGAGCACCGCGGGGCCGCTCCCGGCCGCCGGCAGCCGCGCAAGCACGTTCGCCACCTCGCCGCAGACCCCGTACTCGTCGCTGCAGGCCCAGTCGCGCTCGACCTCTCCCGCGAGGCCGAGCGCCGCGAGCTCGGCGAGCAGCCGCTCGCGCACCGCCGCGTTGGCCGGCGAGCCGAGCGGGTGCGGCGTCCCGTCGCCGAGCAGCCGTTCGAGCAGCGCCCCGGCCCGCTGCCCGGAGAACTCGATGGGCGGTGCCGTCGCCGCCCGAGGCGTCGGCGGCGCCTCGCGCCAGGCGAGCAGGGCGAGGAGCAGGACGAGAAGGAACAGGGCGCCCCCGCCCCGTGGCCGGTCCGCTGGTGTCTGGTTCGATCTCATCGCGACCTCCCGAAGGTACGACGACGCGCTCGTGGCCGCCGCATCGTACCGCCCGCCGGCCCTCAGTCGCCGAGCAGCAGCGTCGGCGGCAGCGCGGTCTCGCCGGCCAGCCCCTCGTCGGCGAAGGTGACGGCGATCGCCCGCACCCCGCCCGCCCCCCACGCCTCCCGGCCGAGGAGCCAGGCGCGCACGAAGCGAGCCACCGCGAGGCGGGCGGGCTCGCGGGCGAAGGCGAGGTGCCGGGGATCGCGGGCGAGGCCGGCGAGACGGGGGGTGAGCGAGCGCTCGAGCGTCGCGAGCTGTTCGGCGGCGTCGAAACGGAGCCAGCCGGCCTCGGCCCGGCGCTCGATCCGGTCGGTGTGGATCGCCGGCGGGAGCGAGGGGCGGAGCGCCGGCGCCTCCACCCGGCAGAGGCCATCCTCCACCCGCACCGTCCACGGCTCGTCGAGCCGGACGTGGTACCGGTAGGTGACCAGCACCCGGATCTCGACCGTCGTCGTTCCGAGCGGGAGCAGATCCCAGAGCACCCACCGCTCGTCGGTGCGGCCGAGCGTCTCGACGCTCTCGGCGATCGCCACCTCGAGCCGTCCTCCTTCGGCCGCGGTGACGGTGGGCAGGTCGGTCAGGAACCGCTCGGTGACGTTGCCGGTGAGCAGCCCGCGGGCGACCCGTTCCGCCCGCTCGGCGAGCGCGGCGGGGAGCCGCCCGGCGGCCGCCCCGAGCCGCTCGAGCCGGCCGAGAACGAGGGCGAGCGCGACCACGAGGAGCGCCGCGATTGCGACCAGCGCCACCGGCCAGCGCAGCAGCCGCACCCACTCCCGGGAGCTCCGGGGCTCCCCCCCGCTCATCCCGGCCGCCGGCTTCTCGTGCTCGTCATCGCCGCCTCCCCGGGCGGCCCCGCTTCCACCGGCCACCCGCCCCGATGTTCGCACGACCGGCGGCTTCCCACCCGCGATGAGGGCGGGGCTACACTCTCCGCCATGGTCCGGAACCTCGCTGTCCTCGCCCTCCTCGCCCTCCTCTCGCCCGCCACCGCCCTCGCCGCGCCGCCGCCCACGCTCCGCGTCGACCTCGTCCATTACGGCGGTCGCGGCACCGAGGGGTTCGCCGTGGAGCGGGTCCTCGTCGAACCGCTCCCCTGGCCCGGCCACCCGGAGCGCCGCGTGGACGACACGAACCTCGGCAAGTACCGCTTCGTCGTCACCGACCCCGCGACGGGGCAGGTCCTCTACTCGCGCGGCTCCTCCCCCGTCTACGGGGAGTGGGAGACGACCGCCGAGGCGGCGGCGAAGACGCGGGCGTTCGGCGAGTCGCTGCGCTTCCCGCTCCCGGCCGGCGAGGTGCGGGTGGCGATCGAGAAGCGGGATGCGGCAAACGCGTTCCGCGAGCTCTGGGCGACCACGGTCGACCCCGCCGATCCGCTCATCGACCGCGCCGCCCCGCCGCCGGCCGGCGAGCCGATCGTCCTCTTCGAGTCGGGGCCGCCGCCGGTGAAGGTCGATCTCCTCCTGCTCGGCGACGGCTACCCCGCGGCCGAACGGGGCAAGTGCGAGGCCGACGCCCGCCGGCTCACCGGCGCGCTCTTCGAGGTCGAGCCGTACCGCTCCCGCCGCGACGACTTCAACGTGCGCGCGCTCTGCCCGGAGGCGCGGGAGAGCGGCATCTCCCGCCCGTCGCTCGGCATCCACCGCCGCTCGCCCGCCGGCACCACCTACGACGCCTTCGGCGCCGAGCGGTACGTGCTCAGCTTCGACAACCGCGCCTGGCGCGACCTCGCCGCGCAGGCGCCGTACGACATCGTGGTGATCGTCGTCAACGGCCGCACCTACGGCGGCGGCGGGATCTTCGGGGAGTACGCGACGGTGGCGGCCGACAGCCTCTGGGCGCCGTACATCGTCGTCCACGAGCTCGGCCACCACTTCGCCGCCCTCGCCGACGAGTACTACACCTCGCCGGCGGTCTACGAGCCGGCCACCGAGCGGCGCGAGCCGTGGGAGCCGAACGTCACCGCCCTGCTCGACCCGGCGGCGCTCAAGTGGGCCGACCTCCTCACCCCGGGCATGCCGGTCCCCACCCCCTGGGAGAAGGAGGCGTTCGACGCCCGCGCCCGCGAGATCCAGGCCGAGCGGCAGCGCCTGCGCGAGGCCCGGCGCCCCGAGGAGGAGATGGACGCCCTCTTCCTCCGCCAGCGCGACGAGGAGGAGGCCCGCCTCGGCGCCGAACGCCACGCCGGCGCGGTCGGGGCCTTCGAAGGGGCCAACTACGAGGCGACCGGCTACTACCGCCCCGCGGCCGACTGCATCATGTTCACCCGCGACCGCGTCCCCTTCTGCCCCGTCTGCCGCCGCGCGATCGAGCGCGTCATCGACCTCTACGCCGCGCCCCTGGAGGGCGGCAGCCCACCCTGAGCGCCGGCCGCGGGCGGGTCAGTCGCCGAGGGTGATCTCGACGACCTCCTCGGCGGCGAGGTCGACCGTCGTCGCGGCGGCGCCGAGCTCGATCCGGTAGCTCCCGGCGGGGAGCCCCGCGAGCAGGAGCGGGGCGTCCGGCGCGAGACGCAGCGGCGTACCGAGCAGTTGCACGAGGAGCCCCAGATCCCAGCCGCCGGGGGCGAGGAGGCGAGGCACGCCGCCGGTCCCCTCCTCCTCGAGACGGACGAGAAGCCGGGCGTCGCCGAGGGTCGCCCGCAGCCCGCCGCGCGCCTCCCGCCAGGGCACCCAGCTCCCGAACGACCACCCGCCGCCGGTCGTCGCCGCCACCCGCACCCGCTCGGGCAGCGGCGGGGAGAGCTCCGCCGTGGCCTGGCCGGTCGCGTCGGTGGTGAGGATCCGCACCCCCTGCCCCGCGAGATCGAGGAAGACGAACGCCCCCGAGGCCGGCGCCCCGGCGGCGGTCGCGACCCGCACCGCGAGCTGGGGCCGGCGCCCCTCGCCCAGCACCAGCACGATCTCCGGCTCGGGCCGGTCGGCCTCGAGCACCCCTTCGACGATCTCGCTCGCGAGGTCGTCTTCCCGCGCCTGCACCGCGTACGGGCCCGGCGGGATGCCCGAAAGCACGAACGCCCCGTCGGCGCCGGACAGAGCGAAAGCCCCACCCAGGAGCTCGCTGACCCGGGCCCGGACGACCGGCTCCCCCTCGTCGTCGACGACCCGCCCGGCGAGCCCCTCGCCCGGGAAGCGCAGGGTGGTTTCGAAGCGCTCCGTGGCAGGGATCACGACCTCGAGGGGAGGCGAGAGGGAGCCACCGCCGGCGTTCCAGGTGACTGTCCAGCGGCCCGCGACGAGCTCGGTGGTCCTGAAGGAGCCGTCGGGCGCAACCGGCACCAGCACCGTGGGCCGCCCGACACCGACCACCGACTGCTGCACTAGCCCGGCAGGTGAGGCCCGGTTGAGGATCCGCCCGCCGCGCGGCGCCTGCTCCCGGTTCCAGGTCAGGCTGCCCCCCGTCGCCCGGTAGGAGCCGGACCAGACCGTACCGCTCACCTCCGGCCCGTCCGCCTCGCACTCGACTTCGATCTCGGGCTCGCCGGCGGGCACGTTCACCGCCTGTTCGCAGAGCACGCGCAGATCCGTCCGGACGCTCACCAGCACCGGCCCGGACGGCACGTGCCGCACCGTCGCCCGCCCCTCGCGGAGCGGTGCCCGGAGCAGGTCGAGCGCCCGCCACTCGCCGCGGAGGTCCACGATGGCCTCGGCGGTGTGGCGCTCGGCGTCGGCGAGCGCGAGCCCGGCGGCGACGACATGCACCGTCGTGCCCTGCGCGAGCGCGATCTCACCGGCGTCGGCTACCGGCTCCTCGTCGTCGAGGAGCAGGTCGCGGTGCGCGCGGGCCCGGGCGGGGGCGTCCACGCGCAGGAGCAGCGGCCCCGCCCGCAGGCCCGAGAGCCGGAAGCGGCCGTCGCCACCGGTCGCCGCCTCGACCAGGTCGCCGCTCGCCCAGGCGACCTCCGGCCCGAACGGCCCCGGCCGCGGCGCCCAGATCCGCGCCCCGGCGAGCGGCTCGCCGGTGCCGGCGGCGACCACCCGGCCCGTCATCTCGAGACCGCGGCCGAGGACGAGATCGCCCAGGTCCCGCCACTCCCCCGCCGCACCGGGCACGACCGGCCAACGGTCGCTCACCGCCACCGGTGCCCCGGCCTCGAGGTGCACCTTCGCGCCGGGGGACAGATCGACGAGGAACCGCCCGCTCTCCTCGACGGTGGGATGGAGGGAGTGTGATCCCTCTACGATCATCAGCCAGGCGCCGGCGAGCGGCTGCCGGTCGCCGCCGACGATCCGCCCTTCGATCGTGAACGCCCGCGGCAGGGTGAGCTCGACAACCGGCGGGAAGGGCGGGTTGACGCGCGCTCGCCCCTCGAGATGACGATCCGCCGTCCCCCGTAGATCGAGCGGTGCCAACGGCAACCCCTCCAGGCGCGCCAGGCCGTCGGCCCCGCTCCGCGCCTCGGTGAGGCTGCCTGACCGGACCGTTCCCCCGGCGACCGGCAGCCCGTCGTCTCCAACCAGCCGCACGGCGAGAGCGACGCTGGGGGCGAGGGTGTCGGTGCCGAGGTCGTTCGCGCCCGCCCGCAGCTCCACCTGCCGCGTGGTGAGGACCCGGCCGTCGGCGCGCAGCACGAGCACGGCGGGGCCGGGCGGACGCCCGGCGAGCTCCCACCGCCCGTCGGCCCTGCTCTCCCCCCCGGCGCGGGAGATGAACCCGTCGGCCAACCAGCTCTCGAGACCGATCCGCACTCCCGCCAGGGGCCGCCTCTCTTCGTCCACCACCCGGCCGAAGGCGCGGGCACCGGGTGCGAGGTGCACCGTCGCGGGCAGCTCGGAAGGGAGCCCGCGGAGGGTGGTCTCCATGAGCTCACCACCCGGCTGCACTAAGACGGAGAGCGTCTCGCGGTCGGGCAGCCCGGCCCACCGCACGCGCCCCCGCTCGCTCCGCTCTCGCGACCAGAGTCGCGGCGCGGTCGCGCCGGATCCCAGGCGGTGGAGCATTTGGAGCATCGCCTCGGGGCGGAGCAGATGGACCGCCACCCCATCGACCGGGCTCCCTTCGGGATCGGTCAGCAGGATCTCGACCCCGCCCGTCCGCGTCGCGGCAAGCTCCGCACGCGTGCGGCCCGCCGGCAGATCGACCCACCACGACTCCTCCGCCGCCCCGACGAGCCGCAGCCGCCACGGCTCGTCCGGACGGTGCGGGAGCGCGAGCCTCCCCCCTTCCGGCACCGGCCAGGAGGGGAGGAGGCGCTCCGGGAAGAGATCCCACATCGGGGCCGGCGCCGCCACGAGGCGGAGCGGCGGCGGCGGTTCGTCCTCCCGCGCCGGCCGCGGGCGCGTCACCCGCACCTCGAGCCGGCCGGGGTCTTCCGGCCCCAGCTCCGCGCCGAAGCGTTCCATCGCCCGCGGCGCGTGCCGCTCCGACCAGGCCCAGACCGCAAGCGGCACGGCGGCTTCACCGCTCGCCTCTCCGGCCGGCGGAGCGGCGAGGACGCTCCCGTCTTCGTAGAGCAGCCGCCAGTCGGGTGGCGTCTCGCCGGCGGCGAGCGCGGGGGAGAGGAGAAGAGCGAGGAGGATGAGCGCCGCGATCATTGCGAATCGCCTCCTGCCGAGCGCCCGAGCGCGACCATCACGAGTCGGCCCGGCAGCAGCGGCGAGACGAGGTCGGGTGAGCTGGCCATGACGAGGAGCGCCAGGCGGCGCCCCCGGAGGTCGGCCTTCAGGTGGGTGATCTCGTTGATCGGAGAGATCGGGAGCGGCACGCGGCCCAGCACCCCACCGTCAAGAGCGAGGACGATCAGCTCCCACTGCTGCCGGCCGCCCGGGACACTCCGAACCAGGAGGCCGACCCCCTCGGGCAGCGGCACGATCTCGTCGAGGGTCCGCCGTGCGTCGAGCCACTCCCAGCGCTCCGGCGGAGAGAGGATGCGGGCCGCCTCCTCTCGGGTCAGGCGTGCACAGTCGTCGGTGAGGCCGAGCGCAACCGTGTCCCAGGTGCGCAGCAGCTTGCCCGCCGCATCGAAGTGATGAGCCCCCGCCTGCACGCCGGGGACCACGACGAACGAGCCGTCGGCGAGAAAGCGCGTCGATCCGAGGCCGAACAACGGGCAGGCGTTCAGGTTCGGAGCCCTGGGGCCACGCGAATCGAACACCACCGGACGCAGGTCCTCGAGACCGGCGGTCAGCGTGCCGAACCAGGCGATCTCCCCTTCGGGGGCGTACTCGCCCTCGTCGTCCCGCCGGGCGCCGAGGACGATCACCTTCCCGCCGTGAAGGTCGAGATCCTCGATGAAGTCGAAGGGTGCAGCCTCTCTGCGCACCGGGTCCTTCCGGGTCCGCCAGGTGAGGGCGGCGAGGAAGGCCCCGGCGAGGATCTCCTCCCCGTGGGTCGCGAGGTGTTGCGAGAAGAAGAAGCCGCCCGGCGTCCCGGTGCCGGGCACGATCGTCTCGATCCGCTCTCCGAACGGCTGGAGCGACATCTCGACCACGCCCTTCGGGCCGAGGGCGAGGTAGACGCTCTCGTCGGAGGCCCACCGCAGATCGAACGCCCCCGCGCACGCCGCCGGCAGCGGACGATCCCAGAGGATGCGAAGGGAGAGCGGTGCCTCGGCGCCGAACGCCACGCTCGCGACGAGGAGGAGTGGAAGGAGGAGGCCCGCTGCCACGGCAAGCCCTCTGGCAGAGAGGGTCCGCATGAGCTCGTTCTCCTGGAAATCCAGAAAGAGTCTACCCCCCCCCCCCCAAGGGCTGTCAGCCTTTCCCTTGTCCGTCTGTTTCCCCGGCTCTGCCCGTTGCTCAGAGGGACGCGAAAGCGGGTGCGCGGTGGAGACGGCGATCGAAGGTGAGGGTGCGGTCACAGCCGGCGCGCTGGTTGCGCAGACCGATCAGGTGGTCGGAGAAATCGCCGCCTCCGGCGCGGTAGCGCGCGACCGCCTCGAGGGTGAAGTCGACCCGATCGCCCGCTTCGACTCAGAGCGCCTCCCGGATCCTTTTCGGGATCGTGACCTGCCCTTTCGATGTGAGTGTCGCCATGATGGTCACGTCCGGGCCTCCTTACTTTTTTCCTTACTTTACTCGATCCCCCGCTTGCCGGCATCCGGTGTCGATCTGGAGATCCCCGGCGTTCCGAAATCCAGCGCCGCCCGGCCTGAACCTCCCGGGGCCTCCGGAGGGGCCGAGCGAACCGTCATATCGATCGGCGGACCGGTGGCCGCGACGGCGGCGACGCCGCGGGCTCGGGCTCGATTCGGGCGCGGAATAGCGCTGCCGCCCGGCGCTCCGCGAGCGGGTCGGGGAGCGGCCGGGCGGCGGGGTGGTGCGGGCCGGGGGTGGCGCTCCTACGCCGCCTTTTCCCAGCCGAAGGGGATCTCGGCGGGGAAGCGGGCGAGGAGGATCCGCTCCCGGTCGGCGAGGTAGAGGCCGCCCTCGCGCTGGCGGTCGTAGCCGACCCAGGAGGCGAACGGCACGGCGTCGAGCAGCCCCTGCACCGCGATCGTCTTGGTCTTCTTGCGCGGGTTGGCGGCGAGCTCCTCGCGGGCGCCCGCGTACCGGCTGCTGGCGGCGAGGTGGGACTGTTCGGCACCGAGCTCGAAGAAGCAGACCTGCCGGAAGATCTTGCCGGGGCGGCGGGTCGCGTACCAGGCGTACTCGACCGGCGTCAGGTTCGAGAGCACGAGCAGCTCGATCGGCGAGAGGATCGCGTAGAGACGCGGGTCGCGCCGCGCCGGCGGCGGGGCGCCGAGGAGGCGGCCGATATCTTCCGGGCTCGTGCCATCCGGGCACTCGCTGGCTTCGAAGCGCTGGAGCTCGGCCATCGGCTCCATGCGCAGCGCCTGGCCGCCGGTCTTCACGATGTAGACCGTCTCGTAGGCCGCGATCGGCGTGGCGCTGAAGGCGTTGTTCGAGAGCGCGGTCTTCGTCCGCTTGCCCGCCCGCACCGCCGCGAGCGCGGCGACCATGTCCCCCTGCGCATCGCGCCAGCCGCCCTCCGGCAGGAGGGAGAAGGCCGGCTCGCCATCGTTCAGGCGGAGGTCGGCGAAGATCGCCCGCCCCTGGAAATGCTTGCCCGAACCGGGCGAGAGGTGGTGCGCGAGGCCGCCGATACCGAGGCTGGTGGCCACCATCGAGCCGTGGGGGATGGTCAAGACGAGGTTCGGTCGGTCCATGCCTTCTCCTTGCGGGACGAGCCCGTCGCCGGGGAGAGCCTAGTCGAGATGTCCGGCGGCGACAAGGAACGCGCCGGGAGCCCTTTGCGCGGCTCCCCCGGGATCGCCTATGCTCCCGCCCCAGTTCGCTTTTTCAGGAAGGAAGGTTGCCACTGATCGCTCCCGGGCGGCACGATCCCGATCTCTCGGACCGTATCCGGCGCGGCCTCGCCGTCGCCGCGCTCGCCGGTCTCGTCACGCTCGCGCTCCTCCCGGCGCTCGATGCCGGCTTCGTCTGGGACGACCGCGCCGACGTCCTCGACAACCCCGCCGCCACGCCCGCCGGGTTCGCCGCGGCGCTCGGCACCACCAACCGGCCGCTGCTGAAGGCGACCTACGCCCTCCAGCGCCGCGTGAGCGGCGACGATCCGCTTCCGTTCCACACCGGCAACCTCGCGCTCCACCTGCTCGCCACCGCCGCTGTCTTCGCGCTCGTGCGGCGCTCGCTCCCGGTCCGCGCCGCTGCCCGAGCCGGCGTCACGCGCGATCTGGCGGCCTGGCTCGCCGCCGCCCTCTGGGCGCTCCACCCGGTGGCGGCGGAGACGGTGGCGCCGGTCATCGGCCGTTCCGTCCTCCTCTCGAGCGGGCTCCTGCTCGGTGCGCTGCTGCTCGTCACCGGCGCTCGGCCACCCGGCTGGCGGGCGATGCTCGCCGCCGGCGCGCTCGCCTTCCTCGCCCCGCTCGCTCGCGAGACCGCGCTCGTGACGCCCGCGCTCGGTCTCCTCTGGCAGCTGACGCTCGGCGCCCGCGAGCCGCGCGCGGCGTGGCGCCACCGCCTGCTGCCGCTCGCGGTGGGCAGCGGTCTCGCCGCGGTCGCGATCGCGCTCACCGCCCGCCACCGGGAGCTGCTCGCCTTCAGCTTCGCCGAGCGCACCCCGCTCGCCGCGCTGCGCGGCAACGTCCACGCCCTCTTCGCCCTCGCGCGCCTCTGGCTCCTCCCCGCGCAGCTGTCGATCGACCCCGCGCCGGCCGACGACCTGCCGTGGAGCGCGCCCGCGACGCTCGTCCGCGTCACGCTGCTCGTGGCGGCCGCCGCGTTCGTCGGCGCCGCGCGCCGGCAGGCGCCCACCGCCGCCTTCGCCGCCGGCTGGACGCTGCTCGCC
>MTBK01137559.1_pt1 | contig 19415 bp, 16 predicted proteins | sample 1535981 | NCBI WGS metagenome assembly MTBK01 (sample SAMN06109225, study PRJNA356200) | anaerobic digester metagenome | isolation source: biogas reactors fed with pig manure or primary and secondary sludge | place: Spain | collected 2016-06-30
TGATCCTGGAGAAGAACGGACTGTCCGAGGACGACGTGCTGATGGCGGTCCTCGACGCCGGCCCCGAGGAGGTCAACGACCTCGGCGACAGCTTCGAGGTGATCTGCGAGCCGACGGATCTGGTGGCGGTGCGCACCGCACTGCAGGACGCCGGGATCGACTACGACTCGGCCGACGCCAGTTTCCAGCCTTCGGTCACCGTGCCGGTGGACCTCGACGGGGCGCGCAAGGTGCTGAAGTTGGTCGACGCACTCGAGGACAGCGACGACGTCCAGGACGTGTACACCAATATCGACATTCCCGACGACGTCGCGGCCCAACTCGACGAGGACTGATCACCGGGCTGGCCTGCGGTTTTCGGCGGGCCCATTCATAATGCGGGGATGACAGCCGCCGAAAGCATCCACGACAGCGCGAAACTGCGCCCGCGTCACGTCACCATGATCACCCTCGGTGGGATCATCGGCGCCAGCCTTTTCGTGGGGTCCGGCAACGTCGTACGAACGGTCGGGCCGGCCGCGGTGCTCAGCTACCTCATCGGCGGTCTACTGGTGTTCCTGGCCATGCGGATGCTTGGCGAGATGGCGGCCGCGCGGCCGGTTGTCGGCTCCTTCATGGAGTACGCACGCGAAGGCCTGGGGGACTGGGCGGCCTACCTCGTCGGCTGGCTGTACTGGTACTTCTGGGTCGGCGTCATCGCGTTCGAGGCCGTCGTGGGCGGGGCGATCCTCAACGGCTGGTTCCCGGCGCTGCCGACCTGGATGTTCTCGGTGCTGTTACTGCTGATGTTCACCGCGACCAACCTGGTGTCGCTGCGGTCGTTCGGTGAGGTGGAGTTCTGGCTGGCCAGTGTGAAGGTGCTCGCCATCGTGGTGTTCCTGGGCATCGGCACGCTGTATGCCTTCGGGCTGTGGCCCAAGTCGCAGTTCTCGATCCCGAACCTCTGGCAGCACGGCGGATTCGCGCCGCATGGCGTCTGGCCCATCATCACCGGCGTCGCGCTGGTGATCTTCTCCTACTTCGGCACCGAGATCGCTGTCATGGCCGCCGCGGAATCCGTCGACCCGGCCAAGGGGGTGCGGCAGGCCACCAGCACGGTGATCTGGCGGATCCTGCTGTTCTTCGTCGGTGGGGTGCTGATCATCGCGACGGTGGTGCCCTGGAACGCGTTGCCCGACCCGAAGGAGAGCGCGCCGTTCGCCTACATCTTCGGACTCTTCGGGCTGCCCGGTGCCCAGGCGTTCATGACGGCGGTCATCCTCACCGCCGTGTGCTCGGTGCTCAACTCCGGGTTGTACTCCGCGGCGCGCATGTTCGCCGCACTGGCCGACGACGGATTCGCGCCGGGCGTGGTCGCCAAGCGCGCCCGGGGTGTGCCGTATGTCGCCGTACTGGCGTCCACGCTGGGCGGCTACGCGGCCGTCGCCGTCAACTACGTGGCGCCCGAGACCGGCATCTTCGACTTCATCATGAACTCCGCGGGCCTGGTCGCGCTGTTCGTCTACGCCTTCATCGCGCTGACGCAGATGCGTTTGCGCAACGCGATGACCGCCGAGCAGCAGGATGCGCTGAAGCTGAAGATGTGGCTGCACCCGTGGCCGGCGATCCTGGTGATCGTTGCGGTCATCGGCGTCGTGGTGGTGATGCTCTTCAGCGAGGCCGGCCGGGTACAGGTGTGGACCAGCGTGATCTCGCTGGCGGTGCTGATCGTCTTCTGGCCGCTGGCCAAGCGATCGGTGGCCAAGCGCACCGGACACTTCGAGGACATCGTCGAGGACCTCGACTACAGCGGACACTGAGGCCCCTGCCGGGAAGTCGGCCGGCAGTCCCCGCGGTTAGATTCATTGAATGCAGGTGAGGGATCGCGACAACGTGAGGTGGACCGTGCGTCGGGTGTGGTGGCCGTTCGGCACCGCGCTGCTGGATCTGCCGGAATGGGGCGGACTGTTCGTCATCGGCATGGTGCTGATGGCCCCGCTGGCGGTGATCTGGCCGTTCTGGCTACTGGCCCACGCGTTCGGCCTGCCCTGGACCCTGATCGTCCGCCGGGAACGCAAGGAAGTCCGCCGCGAGAAGGTCACCGGCTGGACGGCGTCGAAAGATCGGATGGTCGAACTGCTCGAGGAACTCCGTCATGAGGGCGGCCCGGAACTCCCGGGCGGAGCGACCCTCACCTGACCCTTGTGGGTGGGCGTGTCACTGGCGGGTTGTGTCGGGGCCGGCCGCTACGCTATCGAACAGCTGTTCGTAGGCGGAAGGTGTGCGGGTGCGGGTGATGGGTGTGGACCCCGGGTTGACCCGTTGCGGCCTGTCGGTGATCGAGAGTCGCGGCGGACGGCAGGTCATCGCCCTGGACGTCGACGTGGTGCGAACCCCGGCCGAGGAACCACTGGCCAAACGGCTGCTGGCGATCAGCCAGGCGGTCGAGCACTGGATGGACACCCACCTCCCCGACGTCATCGCCATCGAGCGGGTGTTCTCCAACGCCAACGCCAACACCGCGATGGGGACTGCGCAGGCCGGCGGGGTGATCGCGCTGGCCGCCGCCCACCGCGACATCGACGTGCACTTCCACACCCCCAGTGAGGTGAAGGCCGCCGTCACCGGTAACGGCCGCGCCGATAAGGCGCAGGTGACCGCGATGGTTACCCGGATTCTGCAACTGCAGGCCAAACCCACCCCAGCCGATGCCGCCGACGCCCTGGCGCTGGCCATCTGCCACTGCTGGCGCGCCCCGATGATCGCCCGGATGGCCAAAGCCGAGAAGATGGCGGCCGAGCAGAAGCGCGCCTACCAGGCGAGGCTGAAGTCCGTGCGTGCCGCCGGAGGCGTCCGATGATCGCCGCGGTGCGCGGGGAGGTGCTCGACATCGCCCTCGACCATGTCGTGATCGAGGCGGCCGGTGTCGGTTACAAGGTGATGGCCACCCCGGCCACGCTCGCGACACTGCGCCGCGGCACCGAGGCCAGGCTGATCACCGCGATGATCGTGCGCGAGGACTCGATGACGCTCTACGGCTTCGCTGACGGCGAGGCCCGCGATCTGTTCTCGACGCTGCTCGGGGTGTCCGGAGTCGGCCCCAAGATCGCCCTGGCCACCTTGGCCGTCTACGACGCCCAGGCGCTGCGCCAGGCACTGGCCGACGGCGACGTCGCCGCGCTGACCCGGGTGCCCGGAATCGGCAAACGCGGCGCCGAGCGCATGGTGCTGGAACTGCGAGACAAGATCGGCGCACTGCCGGGCGGGTCCGGCACCGGCCCGGGCGTAGGCCATGCGGTGCGCGCTCCCGTCGTGGAAGCCCTTGTCGGCCTTGGATTTCCGCTTAAACAAGCCGAGGATGCCTGTGACAAGGTGCTCGCCGGCGACCCGGAGGCCACCACCTCGGGTGCGTTGCGCGCGGCGCTGTCCATGCTGGGCAAGAAATGAGCCGGTTCGACGACCCCGCCGGTGAGGAGGTCGAGCAGCGTGAGGTCTCGGCGGCACTGACCGTTGGTGAGGGTGATATCGACGCCAGCCTGCGGCCACGGTCGCTGGGGGAGTTCATCGGCCAGCCCCGGGTCCGCGAGCAGTTGCAGTTGGTGATCGAGGGCGCCAAGAACCGCGGCGGAACGCCCGACCACATCCTGCTGTCCGGCCCGCCCGGGCTGGGTAAGACGTCGTTGGCGATGATCATCTCCGCCGAACTGGGATCCGCGCTGCGAATCACCTCCGGTCCCGCGCTGGAGCGGGCCGGGGACCTGGCCGCGATGCTGTCCAACCTGGTCGAGGGCGACGTGCTGTTCATCGACGAGATCCATCGCATCGCCCGTCCGGCCGAGGAGATGCTGTACCTGGCGATGGAGGACTTCCGGGTCGATGTCGTGGTCGGCAAGGGGCCGGGCGCGACCTCGATCCCGCTGGATGTGGCGCCGTTCACCCTGGTCGGTGCTACCACCCGGTCGGGGGCGTTGACCGGGCCACTGCGCGACCGGTTCGGGTTCACCGCGCACATGGACTTCTACGACCCGGCGGAGCTGGAAAGGGTGTTGACCCGCTCGGCCGGGATTCTGGGCATCGACCTCGGCCACGAGGCGGCCGCGGAGATCGCCCGGCGCTCCCGCGGCACCCCGCGGATTGCCAACCGGTTGCTGCGCCGGGTCCGCGACTACGCCGAGGTACGTGCCGACGGTGTGATCACCCGGGATGTCGCCAATGCGGCTCTGGTGGTCTACGACGTCGACGAACTCGGTCTCGACCGGCTTGACCGTGCGGTGCTGTCCGTGCTGATCCGCAGCTTCGGGGGCGGGCCGGTGGGGGTGTCGACGTTGGCGGTCGCGGTGGGGGAGGAGGCGACCACTGTCGAGGAGGTGTGTGAGCCGTTCCTGGTGCGCGCCGGAATGCTGGCGCGCACCCCGCGCGGGCGGGTCGCGACACCGTTGGCCTGGACGCATCTGGGTATGACCCCGCCGCCCTCGGCGACCGCCTTAGGCCAGGCTGGACTCTTCGAGTGAAAGGCAGGCATCACCGATGCTCACCGTCGCACTGATCAGCACGGCTCTCGCCGCGGTTCTGCACGTCTACATCTTCGTGCTGGAGTCGCTGACCTGGACTTCGGCGCGCACCCGTGCGGTATTCGGCACCACCGCCGAGGAAGCCGAAACCACCAAACTGCTGGCCTTCAACCAGGGTTTCTACAACCTGTTCCTCGCGGTCGTCACCGCCGCGGGAGTAGCCGCGATCATCATGGGGCACAAGGGCGTTGGTGCCGCGCTGGTGTTCGCCGGGGCGGGGTCGATGGCGGCCGCCGCGGCGGTCCTGCTGGCGTCCGCCCCGGGCAAGGCGCGTGCCGCGCTGACCCAAGGCATCCTGCCGACGGTCGGCGTGGTGCTGCTCGGGATCGCCCTCGCCGGCAGCTGAGGGTCGGGGGCCGGCCAGCCAGCCGGGCCCCCGTCAGGTCAGAGCCCGGCGAGTACCTCGGCGAGGACGTCGAGGCCCTCGTGCAGAAGTTCGTCGCTGATCGCCAGCGGGGGCAGGAACCGCAGGATGTTGCCGAAGGTGCCGCAACTGAGCACCAGCACCCCCTGGGCGTGTGCCCCGGCACACAGCGCCTTGGTCAGCTCCGGATCCGGTTCGGCGGTGCCCGATTTCACCAGTTCCACCGCGATCATCGCGCCGCGACCGCGAACGTCACCGATCCGGTCGTCATCGGCCTGCAGCCGTCCCAGCCGGTCCTTCATCAACCGCTCGATGTCCTTGGCGCGGTCGAGCATGCCGTCCATCTCGAGGGTTTGGATGGTCCCCAGCGCAGCCGCGCAGGCCACCGGATTGCCGCCGTAAGTGCCGCCAAGTCCGCTGACGTGGGGGGAGTCCATGATCTCGGCGCGACCGGTGACCGCCGACAGCGGCAGGCCGTCGGCGATGCCCTTGGCGGTGACGATCAGATCCGGGTCGATGCCCTCGTCCTCACAGGCGAACATGTGCCCGGTGCGACCGAACCCGCTCTGCACCTCGTCGGCGATGAACACCACACCGTTGTCGGCGCACCAGGAGCGCAGCGTGGGCAGGAAGCCCGGCGCGGGCACGATGAACCCGCCCTCGCCCAGGATCGGTTCGATGATGACCGCGGCCAGGTTCGCCGCTCCGATCTGCTTGTCGATCACCGTGAGCGCCCGTTCGGCGGCCAGTTCGCCGTTGGTGGCCCACTCCTTGTCGATCAGGCCGTCACGGTAGGGGTAGGACAGCGGGGCGCGGTAGATCTCCGGGGCGAACGGCCCGAAACCGCTCTTGTAGGGCATCGACTTGGCGGTCAGCGCCATGGTGAGGTTGGTGCGGCCGTGGTAGGCGTGGTCAAAGGCGACCACCGCGGGACGCTTTGTGTAGGCCCGGGCGATTTTGATGGCGTTCTCCACCGCCTCGGCGCCGGAGTTGAACAGCGCACTGCGCTTCTCGTAGGAGCCCGGGGTCAGCCGGTTCAGGTGTTCGGCGACCTCGATGTAACCCTCGTAGGGGGTCACCATGAAACAGGTGTGGGTGAACTCGCCGACCTGCTCGCGCACCGCGTCGACCACCCGCGGCGAGGAGTTGCCGATCGTGGTGACGGCGATCCCGGAGCCGAGGTCGATCAACCGGTTACCGTCGACGTCCTCGATGATCCCGCCGAACGCGCGAGCGCAGTACACCGGCATGGTGACACCCACCGCGTGAGACACCGCCGACAGCCGGCGTCGGGTCAGTTCCTGGGACTTCGGCCCGGGAAGTTCGGTGACGAGCTTCCGGCTCTGTTCGACGGTCATCACATCTGCTGTCATGGCATTCCTCGGTCCGATGGGCTGACCGAAAGCGTAGCCGCACGCCGGTGCCACGCAACCGAAAACCCGGGTGCTCACCGAGGGGTCACTATTTGGGCGAACGCCGGCCGCGCCGACCCCCGTGCGGCCGCCTTGGCAACTGCGTGACGGTTCCGTTCGGGATCAATGGCACACGGACGCCACACTTGACTGCCGTGGGGGTTGTTTTCGGCGGTCCCCGATCTACTGGAAAGACACGATCTGCAATGGAACTGCTGAGCTTCCTGTCGCTCTTCATCATCATGGGAGCGTTCCTCTGGTTCGCCTCTCGCCGGCAGCGCAAGGCCATGCAGGCCACCATCGACCTGCACGACTCGCTGCGGGTCGGCGACCGGGTCTACACCACATCCGGGCTGGCGGGCGACATCACCGAGATCACCGAGGACACCGTTTCGCTGGAGATCGCACCCGGTGTGGTGACCGAATGGATGAAGCTGGCCATCCGGGAGAAGATCGACCCCGCCGATGTGTTCGAGGCCGACGACGTTGCGGAGATCACCGAGAGTTCGGCCGAGCCTTTCGAGTCTTCCGACGCCGACGCGAAGCGGCTGGCCAAAGACTGATCGCCGGCGCCGCCCCGTACCCTTTCGGGGGCGCAGGAACCCGGGACACCGGGATCTGACCGAGGCCCTGTTTGTGCCCGGGGATCGTCCTGATCAACCAGAACCCGCCAGCACGCAGAACTGAACGAGGAGAATCCACAACGTGGCATCGTCATCGGCGCCGGTGCGTCCGTACCGTTACCTTGCGCTGTTTCTGGTCATGCTGATCGGGGTGTACCTGCTGGTGTTTCTCACCGGCAACCGTGAGGCGAAGCCGAAGCTCGGCATCGACCTGCAGGGCGGCACCCGTGTCACGCTCACCGCGCGGACCCCCGACGGTTCCAAGCCCACCCGCGATGCGCTGAACCAGGCTCAGCAGATCATCGATGCGCGTGTCAACGGTCTTGGCGTGTCGGGGTCCGAGGTGCTCATCGACGGTGACAACCTGATCATCACGGTGCCCGGTAATGACGGCAGCGAGGCTCGCAACCTCGGGCAGACGGCCCGGTTGTACATCCGGCCGGTGATCGGCCAGCCCATCCCGGTCGAGGCGGTCAAAGAGCAGGCCAAGAAGGCCGCACCTCCACCGGGCGGGGCACCGGCCCCCGGTGCACCGACTCCCGGCGCGCCCCCGCCCGGCGCGCCGCCCGCCCCGCGTGCACCGGCACCGGCACCGGCACCCGCACCGGCACCGGCACCGGCACCCGCACCGGCCCCGGCACCGGCGCCTGCCCCCAACACCGGCGCGATCGGTGAACAGCCCAAACCCCAGCCGCGTCCGTATCCGCTCGAGCCGGGTCCCACGCCGGCCCCATCGCCGGCCCCATCACCCGGGGCGGCGCCTGCCGCCGGCACACCGCCCGGCGCGGCCCCGCCGCCCGGGGCGGCCCCGCCGCCCGGGGCGGCCCCGCCGCCCGGGGCGCCCCCGGTGCCCGGCGCGCCGAAACCCCCCGGGCCGCCCGATCCACGTCAGGACCTCGCCGCGCGGATCAAGTTCGAGAAGGACCTGCGGCAGAGCACCAACCAGACGCTGCTGATCTTCGCCGTTCAGTACGTCGCTGAGCGCTGCGGCGAGGAAGACGTACTCGCCGGAAACGACGACCCGAACCTGCCCCTGGTGACCTGCTCGGCCGACGGCAAGGCCGTCTACATCCTCGACAAGTCACTTATCAGCGGGGACCAGATCAAGGACGCATCCTCGGGCTTCGACCAGCAGAGCGCGACCTACGTCGTCGACCTGAGCTTCAAAGATGAGGCCTCCCGGACATGGGCCGATTGGACGGCCGCCAATATCGGCACCCAGACGGCTTTCACGCTGGACTCCAAAGTGGTCAGCGCCCCGCAGATTCGGGAGGCCATCCCCGGCGGGCGCACCCAGATCAGTGGCGGCGACCCGCCGTTCACCCCGGACAGCGCACGGGAACTGGCCAACGTGCTCAAGTACGGTTCGCTCCCGCTGTCCTTCGAATCCTCGGAGGCCGAAACCGTGTCGGCGACACTGGGATTGACCTCGCTGCGCGCGGGGTTGATTGCCGGTGCCATCGGCCTCGCCATGGTCTTGCTGTACTCGCTGGTCTACTACCGGGTACTCGGCCTGCTGACCGCCCTGTCGTTGGTGGCTTCGGGTGCGATGGTGTTCGGCATCCTGGTGCTACTGGGCCGATACATCAACTACACCCTGGACCTGGCGGGTATCGCAGGTCTGATCATCGGTATCGGCACCACCGCCGACTCGTTCGTGGTGTTCTTCGAGCGCATCAAGGACGAGATCCGGGAGGGCCGCTCGTTCCGGTCGGCGGTACCGCGCGGTTGGGCGCGGGCCCGCAAGACCATCCTGTCGGGTAACGCCGTCAGCTTCCTGGCTGCTGCGGTCCTGTACTTCCTCGCGGTCGGGCAGGTGAAGGGCTTCGCCTTCACCCTCGGCCTCACCACGATCCTCGACGTGGTGGTGGTGTTCCTGATCACCTGGCCGATGGTGTACCTGGCGTCGAAGTCGTCGCTGATGTCCAAGCCGGCTCTGAACGGATTGGGCGCAGTTCAGCAGATCGCTCGTGAGCGGCGGATAGCCGGACAGACCGCGGTGGGTGCCGGGACGGGACAGGGATGATGACCGACAACAGCAACGACCTCGACGTGACCGCGTCCGCTGCGTCCAGCACCTCCTCGGCGCAGGTCGGCAGTCAACTGCCTCAGCACGGGTTCTTCACCCGGCTTTACACCGGCACCGGCGCCTTCGACGTCGTCGGTAAGCGGAAACTGTGGTACCTGATCACCGGCCTGCTGGTCGCGCTGGCCGCGGCGAGCATCGTGCTGCGCGGGTTCACCTTCGGCATCGACTTCCAGGGCGGCACCAAGGTGTCCTTCCCGGTGGCCGGTGCGAACGGGAACGCCAGCGTCACCCAGGTCGAGGAGGTCTTCACCCAGACGCTCGGCGTCGCGCCCCAGTCCGTGGTCATCGTCGGCAACGGCCCGAGCGCCACCGTTCAGATCCGTTCGGAGGCCCTCAACAACGACGAGGCCGCTGAGGTGCGCGACGCGCTGTTCGAGAGTTTCCAGCCCAAGGGGTCCGACGGAGAGCCGAGCAAGCAGGCCATCAGCGACTCCGCGGTCTCCGAGACCTGGGGCGGCCAGATCACCCAGAAGGCGCTGATCGCCCTGGCCGTGTTCCTGATCCTGGTGACCATCTACATCACCATGCGCTACGAGCGGTATATGGCGATGGCGGCCCTGCTTTCGCTGGGTTTGGACATGATCACCGTCGCCGGTATCTATTCCCTGGTGGGCTTCGAGGTCACCCCCGCCACGGTGATCGGCCTGCTGACCATCCTGGGCTTCTCGCTGTACGACACCGTGATCGTGTTCGACAAAGTGGAGGAGAACACCAAGGGTTTCGAGCACACCACCCGCCGTACCTTCGCCGAACAGGCGAACCTGGCGATCAACCAGACCTTCATGCGCTCGATCAACACCAGCCTCATCTCGGTGATGCCGGTGGTGGCGCTCATGGTGGTGGCGGTCTGGATCCTCGGTGTGGGCACCCTGAAGGACCTTGCCCTCGTGCAGTTGATCGGCATCATCGTCGGCACCTACTCATCGATCTTCTTCGCCACACCGTTGCTGGTGACGTTGCGGGAGCGCACCGAGAAGGTCCGCAACCACAATCGCAAGGTGCTCAATCGCCGTAAGCAGGCCAGCGGCGACGCCGCGGCGGCGTCAGCCGAAGCGGTGGCCGTGGGCGCCGGCGCGGCGGTGGCGGCCCCCGAACCAGGGGCCCGTCCGCTGCGGCCGCGTCGGCCCTCCGGCAAGCGCGGCGCAGGCGACCAGTAGTGCGCCCCGGTCGCTCGGCGGTGAGCGGGCGCGCTCGCTGGAAGGTGGCGACCGCCGCGGCCGTCTTCGTCGTCATCTCGCCGTCCGCGTTGAGCGGGTGTTCGGGTGGGGCGGCGGAGCAGGTCAACTACGCCGTGGACGGCGTGCTGACCACGTACAACGCCAATACCGTCGGCGGCGCGGCATCGGCTGGCGCCCAGGCATTCGCCCGCACACTGACGGGCTTCGGACTGCACGGCCCGGACGGGCAGGTGCTGGCCGACACCGACTTCGGTTCGGTGTCGGTGGTCGGGCGCGAGCCCCTGGTGGTGGACTACCAGATCGCCGACGACGCGGTGTACTCCGACGGCAAGCCGGTGGTCTGCGACGACATGGTGCTGGCCTGGGCGGCCCAGTCCGGACGCTATCCGGGCTTCGACGCCGCCAGTCAGGCCGGCTACCTCGACATCGCCGGCATCGAATGCCAGTCCGGGCAGAAGAAGGCGCGGGTCAATTTCTTTCCCGGCCGCAGCGTCGTCGACTACAACCAACTGTTCACCGCCACCTCGCTGATGCCCTCCCACGTGATCGGCGACGAACTGGGTCTCGACATCCCGGCGTCGCTGCTCGGCGGCAACCCGGGGGTGGTCGCCCGCATCGCCGATGCCTGGAACACCATCTGGCAACTCAGCCCCGACATCGACCTCAAGCGGTTCCCCTCCTCGGGCCCCTACAAGATCGACTCGGTCCTTTCCGAGGGCGCTGTGGTCCTGACCGCGAATGACAAATGGTGGGGTGCCCAGCCGGTCACCAAGCGGGTCGTGGTGTGGCCGCGCGGCGTGGACGTCCAGGATCGCGTCAACAACGGCACTTTCCAGGTGGTCGACGTCGCCACCGGTTCGTCCGGAACCCTCACCGCGCCGGACGATTACCAGCGCACCGAACTACCGTCCGGCGGCATCGAGCAGTTGATCTTCGGGGTCCGCGGGGCGTTGGCCACCCCGGAGGCGCGTCGTGCCGTGTCGCTGTGCACCCCGCGCGACGTGATAGCCCGCAACGCCGGGACGCCGGTCTCCAACGCCCGACTCAATCCGGTGGCCGATGACGCCTACAGCGGAGCCGAGTCCGCCGCGGAGGGCGGTGCGTTTGCGGTGGCCAACCCGGAGGCGGCGCGGGCGGCGATTCAGGGTGTTCCGCTGACGGTGCGCATCGGCTATCAGGCGCCCAACCCGAGGCTGGCTGCCACCATTGCGGCGATCACATCGGCCTGCGCGGCGGCGGGGATCACCGTCGTCGACGCGACCACCGATTCGACCGGTCCGCAGACTCTGCGGGACGGCGGTATCGACGCCTTGCTGGCCAGTACCGGCGGAGCGACCGGCAGCGGCTCCACGGGATCCTCGGCGTTCGACGCCTACGCCCTGCACACCGGGAACGGCAACAATCTTTCCGGTTACTCGAACCCGCAGATCGACGGCATCATCTCCGCGCTGTCGACCACCACCGACCCCAAGGAGCAGATCCGGCTGCTCGCCGACGCGGCACCGATGTTGTGGGCCGATGTGCCCACGCTGCCGCTGTACCGCCAGCAGCGCACAGTTCTGGCGTCGAAGAAGATGTTCGCCGTCGAGGCGAACCCCACCCGGTGGGGGGCCGGCTGGAACATGGACCGTTGGCGGCTCGCGCCATGAGTCCGGAGATCGGCCCGGATGGTGCGGCAACCGTGGCGGGGATCCTGGCCGCGTTGACCCGCGAGGTGCCCGACTTTCCGCAACCGGGTGTGCTTTTCCGCGACCTGACTCCGGTGCTGGCTGACGACCACGGGTTCGCGTTGATCACCGACGCACTGGCCCGGTTGGTGGCCGGCGCCGATCTGATCGCCGGAATCGACGCCCGCGGCTTCCTGCTGGGCGGGGCGGTGGCCCACCGTCTCGGCGTGGGCGTGCTGGCCATCCGGAAGAGCGGCAAGCTGCCGCCACCGGTGTTCAGCCGCACCTATGACCTGGAGTACGGCAGCGCAACCCTGGAGATTCCGGGCGAGGGGATCGAACTGGCCGGCCGCCGGGTGGCTGTCGTCGACGATGTGCTGGCGACCGGGGGAACCCTGGCCGCCAGCCGGGATCTGCTCACCGACGCCGGTGCCGTCGTCACGGTCGCCGCGGTGGTTATGGAACTCGTGACGTTGGGTGGGCGGGATCTGCTCCAACCGCTTCCCGTGCACAGCCTCCAGCGGGTCTGACCGCTGTTCAGGACGCGAAGCTGACGTCCACCGAGAGGCATTCCCCGATTGCGCGTGCGGCAGCCCAATCCCCGGCCCGCGCGGCGTCGGCAAGCGCATCGACCAACGGGCTGTGCACATCGAAGTCGGCGAGCCATGCCGCCACCGCGGCGGCGATCTCCGGTCCGGGGACGCTGACCGTCCTGCCCTGCAGCCGGTCACTCACCTGATACATCTGGGGACTGGGTGCCGGCCGCTCGCCCCTATGCAATTTCGTTCTGACGAGGTCGCCATTCAACCGAAATAGTGGGAACACGGCGTCATCACCCCTTATTGCGAGGGTTTCGCCCGCAAAGGCATCGAGATCAGTATCGCGCGTCATGGGCCGCCTAGTAAAGGAAATTCTCAGAAAATCTCAGAATTGTGCAAGCAGTGGCCGGGGCGGGCGGAGGCGATATCCTCGCAGTGCGCGCGCAACGGAGGTGAACATGGCAGAGGACACGGTCACGGGATCGCTGCCGGTCGCCGAAGCGATCCCCGAGACACCGTCGGCCGAGCAAGGCCCGGATACTCCGAAGGCCCCGGGCGCCCCGGGCGCCCCGAAGGCCCCGGGCGCCCCGAAAGCCCCGGACGTCCCCAAGCCGTCCAGTGCATCCCGGCGGGTGCGGGCCCGCCTGGCGCGGCGGATGACCGCACAGCGCGGAGCCGTCAACCCGGTGCTCGAGCCGTTGGTGTCGGTGCATCGCGCCGTCTATCCCAAGGCCGACCTGTCGATGCTGCAGCGGGCCTACGAAGTCGCCGAGTCCAAACACGAGGGCCAGTTGCGCCGCTCCGGGGACCCGTACATCACCCATCCGCTGGCGGTGGCGACCATTCTGGCCGAGCTGGGCATGGACACCACCACCCTGGTGGCCGCACTGCTGCACGACACCGTGGAGGACACCGGCTACACCCTGGAGGCGCTGACCGCCGAGTTCGGCGACGAGGTCGGACACCTTGTCGATGGGGTGACCAAACTCGACAAGGTGGTGTTGGGCAGCGCGGCCGAGGGCGAGACCATCCGGAAGATGATCATCGCGATGGCCCGCGATCCGCGGGTCCTGGTGATCAAGGTGGCCGACCGGCTGCACAACATGCGCACCATGCGTTTCCTGCCGCCGGAGAAGCAGGCCCGCAAGGCCCGCGAGACGTTGGAAGTGATTGCCCCGCTTGCCCATCGGCTCGGCATGGCAACGGTGAAGTGGGAGTTGGAGGATCTGTCGTTCGCGATCCTGCACCCCAAACGCTACGAAGAGATCGTGCGCCTCGTGGCGGACCGGGCGCCGTCGCGGGACACCTACCTGGCCAAGGTGCGTGCGGAGATCACCGCCGCGCTGGGGGCGATGAAGATCGGCGCGACGGTCGAGGGCAGGCCCAAGCACTACTGGTCGATTTACCAGAAGATGATCGTCAAGGGCCGAGACTTCGACGATATCCACGACCTGGTCGGTGTGCGGATTCTCTGCGACGAGATCCGCGACTGCTACGCCGCGGTCGGTGTGGTGCATTCGCTGTGGCAGCCCATGCCGGGCAGGTTCAAGGATTACATCGCCCAGCCGCGGTTCGGGGTGTACCAGTCGCTGCACACCACCGTCGTCGGTCCGGAAGGCAAACCGCTGGAGGTGCAGATCCGTACCCGGGATATGCACCGCACCGCCGAGTACGGGATCGCCGCGCACTGGCGCTACAAAGAAGCCAAGGGACGCAACACGGTTCCGCACCCGACCTCGGCGGCCGAGATCGACGACATGGCCTGGATGCGGCAGCTGCTCGACTGGCAGCGGGAGGCCGCCGACCCCGGCGAGTTCCTTGAGTCGCTGCGCTACGACCTGGCAGTCCAGGAGATCTTCGTGTTCACCCCGAAGGGTGACGTCATCACGCTGCCGGCCGGCTCGACCCCGGTCGACTTCGCCTACGCGGTGCACACCGAGGTCGGCCACCGCTGCATCGGAGCGCGGGTCAATGGCCGTCTGGTCGCTCTCGAACGGAAGCTCGAAAACGGCGAACTGGTCGAGGTGTTCACCTCCAAGGCGCCCAACGCCGGTCCGTCGCGTGACTGGCAGGGATTCGTGGTGTCGCCGCGGGCGAAGGCGAAGATCCGCCAGTGGTTCGCCAAGGAGCGGCGCGAGGAGGCGTTGGAGAGCGGCAAGGAAGCGATCGCCCGTGAGGTTCGCCGTGGAGGGCTTCCGCTGCAGCGGCTGGTCAACGGCGAGGCGATGGCCGCACTGGCGAGTGAGCTGCGCTACGCGGACGTCTCGGCGCTTTACACCGCGGTGGGGGAGGGACACGTCTCGCCCCGGCACGTGGTGCAGCGCCTGCTCGCGCAACTCGGCGGCGCTGACGGCGCCGAGGACGAGCTCGCCGAGCGGTCCACCCCGACCACCATGTCGGTGCGCCACCGTCGCAGCGAGGACACCGGTGTCGCGGTGCCGGGGGCGCCGGGGACGCTGACCAAGCTCGCCAAATGCTGCACACCGGTGCCCGGCGACAACATCATGGGCTTCGTCACCCGCGGCGGCGGGGTGAGCGTGCACCGCACCGACTGCACCAATGCGGCTGACCTGCAGCTCCAGTCCGAGCGGATCATCGACGTGGTGTGGGCCCCGTCCCCGACGTCGGTCTTCCTGGTGGCCATTCAGGTTGAGGCACTCGATCGGCACCGGTTGCTCTCCGACGTCACTCGGGTCCTCGCCGATGAGCGGGTGAACATCCTGTCGGCCTCGGTGACGACCTCTGACGACCGGGTCGCCGTCAGTCGCTTCACGTTCGAGCTGGGCGATCCCAAGCACCTCGGCCACGTTCTCAACGCGGTGCGCAACGTCGAAGGCGTCTACGACGTCTACCGGGTGACGTCCGCCGCCTGACTGTCGAGTCGACGATGCCGCCGAGGGACGAGGCGGGGGAGGAGCGAGACGTTGGGCTGCGCCGGGCGAGGGACGAGCCCGGAGGAGGAAGGCGGCTATTGGGTTCTGCCGTATGACCTAGCTGTCGCGTCTCCGTCCGTAGCACCGGCCGCCCCCGGTAGGGTCATGCCCATGTCGGATCTGCCGCTGATGTCAGGTTTCCCGCCTGCGGAGGAATCGCGTGTGACCCTTCTGAATTGGCAGGACCCGCCGTTCAACCGTTGGTCGTTTCAACACCTGCGGGAGTTGATCCCCACCCAACGGATTTCCCGTGGCTACGGCAAGCCCCGACCGTTGCCCTTGCACCCGGCTCCGCTGAATCCCAGCGACGTAGAAGTGCAGCGACTGGAAGGCATTGGCACCCTTGCGGACGTGCTGGCCGACACCTGGACCGACGCCGTGGTGATCCTGCATAACGGCCGGATCGTTCTGGAGGGCTACGGCAACGGGATGGCTCCCGACACCCCGCACCTGCTGATGTCGGTGACCAAGTCGGTGGTCGGCTGCATTGCCGGCATCCTCACCGAGCGTGGCGACCTCAACCCCGAACTGCCGGTTGAGTCCTACGTGCCCGAGGTGGCCGAGACGGGGTACGGCGATGCGAGGGTTCGTGATCTGCTCGACATGCGTACCGGGGTGGCGTTCAGCGAGGAGTACACAAACCCCGACGCCGAGGTTCGGGTGATGGAGCGCTACATGGGCTGGCGACCCGGACTGAGCCCCGGCGAGAACGGCGGTATGTACGCGTACCTGGCCACCCTGGCATCCACCGGCCCGCACGGCGGCCAGTTTGTCTACCGCTCGGCTGACACCGACATGCTCGGCTGGGTCTGCGAGCGTGCCGCCGGCACCCGGATGGCCGATCTGGTGTCGACCTTGATCTGGCATCCCATCGGTGCCGAATTCAATGCGGAGATCACTTGCGACGGTGTCGGTTCGGCGATTCACGACGGCGGCATGTCGGCGACGGCGCGGGATATGGCCCGATTCGGCCAGATGCTGTTGGAGGACGGCTTCGTCGACGGCATCCCGGTGGTGCCCAGTCGGTGGCTGAGCGCCGCCCGGGCGCTGGATCCTGACATCCGCGGGGCGTTCGCATCCTCGGACTCCGAACCGGTGTTGACCGGCGGGTGGTACCGCAGCCAGTTCTGGTTCGTTCCCGGCGCGGTCGGGGATCTGCAACTCTGTCTGGGAATCCACGGCCAGATGGTTCTGGTCGACCGCGCCACCCGTACGGTGTCGGTGAAGATGTCGACGTGGCCGACGGCGCAATCGGCGGCCTACCTCATCGACACGATCCGGGCCTTCGCGGCCACCGGCCGGCACCTGTCAGGACTTAACGGCCGCGCCAACGATCGGATGGTGGGAACCGGACCGATCGGTGTGGTGGAGGGACGCCAGCGCGGGCACGGCTGAGCCGGCCCGCGTTCGTCCTTACTTCACGAAGCTGATCGGCACCACGGTCGGAGCCTGCGGTAGCGGCTCGCTGATGAACATCGAACGGATGCCGTTGATGTAGCTGCGGCAGCGCGTGGTGAGGCCTTCGTCGGTCTGCATGCGGCCCTTGGTGACCAGGATTCCGAGGTCGGCCCCCTTGAACCGGTAGTCGCCCGGTCCGTAGACACGCATGAAGAATGCTTCGTCCTCGTGGGTGACATCGTGCCAGTCGTTGGTGACCCCCACGAAGTTCAGCGTCCCGTCCTCAGCCAGTCGGTACCGACCGGTGGCCGGCGCGGCCAGGATCCGCTCGACGGAGTCGTTGGGCTCCTTCATGATCAACTGCGCCCAGACATCGACGGCGGCCAGTTCCCGCCACCGCTCGTTGAGTTCGTCGACGTCGAGGTTGTAGTCGACCCCCATGAACTCCAGCAGGTGGAACAGGAACAGCGGGATGTCGGAGTAGGCGCCCGCGGTGACGTTCGTCATCGACGACGCACCGGAGATGCGAGGGTTCAACTCACCGAGGTACACCTCGTCGGAGTCCAGGTCGACGAGGACGTCCACCTCGAAGAACCCGCGGTAGCCCTCGTCGCGAAGCCGGTCGCCGAGACGCCGCACATGCCCGATCGCGGTGGCTCGGTGGGCTTCCGACAACGCCTCCGGGAACAGGTCGTTACCGCACCAGCCGCCGCGGTAGGGCGTCAGTTCGGGATAGCCGGTCAGGTCGGTCATGAACGGGCCGACGACGGTGCCGTGTCGGGTGTTGACGGCTTCGACCGCCACCGCCCGGTTGTTGATCCGCTTCATGATCTTGAGTTCTTCGCCGACGATGTCCTCGCTGCACCGATCCCAGTCGGCCTCCGACACGATGAAGAACGTCGTCTTGCCAGAGTCGCCGTAGGGGGTCTGCACCACGAGATCGGTGCCGAGGCCGTGCCTTTCGGCGAGCTCGATCAGTGTCTCGTAGCTGTCCGCCCGGCCCAGGACATTGGGCACCGAGGGCGCACCGGCCTGCTCGCCGAGTTTGGTGGTGACGATCTTGGAATCCAGGTGCCGGCGCAACTCGTCCTTCGGCAGGATCAGGTTGTAGTCCAGTTCCTCGCAGATCTGCTCGGTCTCCTCGTCGAAGAAGACCATCGCGACCATCGGTCGCAGTCCCGTTGCCGCGCAGCGGGATTCGATGAAGCTCTGCACCTCTGGGTCGCGCAGCAGGTAGTTGACGATCTCCTCGCTGCTCTGGAACTCGACATAGGGACGATTGGAGGGGCAGAACACCCGTGGGTGCGCCCCGTCCCAGGAGTCGTGGTAGACGATGTACTCGAAGCCGCGCACCCACCGGTCGATGCCGAGCAGGTTGAACGCCGTCGGGCTGATGAAGAAGATCGGTTGCTCGTTGGTTCGAAAGAACGTGCGCATCTCGGAGATGCCGTTGAGTCCCCGGGAACCGAACACCTTGGAAAACAAACCCTGCCGTTCGTTCATATCCACCTCTTCCTCGCCGCGAATTGTGGCATGCCCAGGACAAACGCGCTGGGAAACGGTGTACTGGAAGCCCACAAGAAGGAGAGTCGATGACGCCGCACCCCCTGGATCCGTTGTCCGCCGAAGAGTTCCGCCGGGTCGCGGCGATCTTGCGCCGCGATGCGGGCGTGACTGAGAGATTTCGTTTCACCTCAATCGAACTCAAGGAGCCCGCGAAGGCCGACGTCAAGGCCTGGGCTCCGGGGGACCCGATCCACAGGGCGGCGCTGGCGGTCCTACTCGACCGCGGCGAGAACAAGACCTACGAGGCGACCGTCGACCTCGACGGCGACGCGGTGGTGTCCTTCGAGCACATTCCCGGTGTGCAACCGAACTTCACCCTGGACGAGTTCCACGAGGTCGACGTGGCGATGCGCAAGCATCCCGACGTCATCGCCGCCCTGGCCGAGCGGGGCTTCACCGATATCGACCTCATCCTGATCGACACCTGGACCTATGCCAAAGCGCTCATGCCGCCGAAGTATCGGGACCGCAGGCTGGGCTGGTGCGACCTGTGGGCCCGGGCGACACCGGAGGGCAATCCCTACGGCCATCCGGTCTCCGGACTGAAGTTGGTCGTCGATATGAACACCCTGGAACTGCTCGAGATCGAGCGGGACCACGACCACGGCCACCCCGAGGTCGACTGCGAGTATGTGCCCTCGGTGCGCGGCATCGAACCGCGCACGGACCTCAAGGCCTTGCACATCACCCAGCCCGACGGGCCGTCGTTCAGCATGGACGGAAACGAGCTGAAGTGGCAGGACTGGACCGTGCGGCTGGGCTTCAACTACCGGGAGGGGCCCGTCCTCTACCAGTTGGCCTTCGACGACAACGGCACTAAACGGGAAGTCGCCTATCGTCTCTCGCTGGCCGAGATGGTGGTGCCCTATCGGGACCCGAGCTTCGACCACTACCGGCGCACCGCCTACGACATCGGCGAGTGGGGGCTGGGGTACATGACCACCTCGCTGGAACTGGGTTGCGACTGTCTCGGCGAGATCGTCTACGTCGACGCCACGCTGCCGGATTCCAAGGGCGAGCCCTACACGGTGCGCAACGCGATCTGTCTGCACGAGGAAGACAACGCCGTCATGTGGAAGCACGTCGACCACCAGAC
>MTBK01212727.1_pt1 | contig 19407 bp, 11 predicted proteins | sample 1535981 | NCBI WGS metagenome assembly MTBK01 (sample SAMN06109225, study PRJNA356200) | anaerobic digester metagenome | isolation source: biogas reactors fed with pig manure or primary and secondary sludge | place: Spain | collected 2016-06-30
TAAAAACTACTCAAAATGTAAGAGACTGTTACACTACCCTTGCGGCTCCTAAAGGATGTCCGTTTCACGAAGGCCACAGCTCTTACTCTATAATAAATTAAAAGCAGAAATGCGGCTGATTAACCATCATGTCCGTTGATAGAAGGGTGTTTTTATAGACTGATATTGCTAACGGCTCAGCTTCGCCTGAAAGTTTAAGGGGCAAAACATTAAATTGCTATAAAAGAGCATAATAATGTAAAAAAATTTGGATTACAACATAGAAGACTGATATTGCTAACGGCTCAGCTTCGCCTGAAAGTTTAAGGGGCAAAACATTAAATTGCTATAAAAGAGCATAATAATGTAAAAAAATTTGGATTACAACATAGAAGGGTGGTGAGTAACACAAAAGGGTGCGGCGCCACAACTCTCTGAGAACGTGACTGTTGACTTGCCAAGGCAAAAGTCGCTACTCACTACCCCTAGCGGAATATGCCGGAAAACGCCCTTTTGCATAAGGGGTAGTGAGTGGCACGAAAGAGCAGTGCATTACAATCGGCTGGTTGTCCGGCAGTTAACAGTTTTTGCAGAAAGTCGCTACTCACTACCCCTCCCGTTGATGCGCGGTCGCAGACCGCAGGGCCTCCCTTGGGGGAGGCGGTGGTGGGGGAATCAGGATGGATGGGCCCCGGGCACACGGACAAAAAAAAAGACACTTGCTTCTGCAAGTGCTTTTTTGTCCGTGGGCCCAGCCGGACTTGAACCGGCGACCCCCTGATTATGAGTCAGGTGCTACTAACCGACTGAGCTATGGGCCCTGTATTTGTGTATGCTTTGCAGGATGGTGTCCGTGGACAACGCCCGGTAGTGCATAGCCTGCAAATATACACGAAAATTTATAAAGTCATCACACCTTGATTTCCACCTCAACGCCACTGGGCAGTTCCAGTTTCATGAGAGCGTCAACCGTTTTTGGGGTAGAGCTGTAAATGTCCAGCAGGCGGCGGAAAGAATTCAGTTCAAACTGTTCCCGTGCTTTCTTGTTCACAAACGTGGCACGGTTTACCGTGAAAATTTGTTTGTGAGTAGGCAAGGGAATGGGGCCGCTGACAACAGCTCCCGTGGCCTTAACGGTTTTTACGATCTTATCTGCCGATTTGTCCACCAGCATATGGTCGTAAGACTTTAATTTAATTCTGATTTTTTGGCTCATTTTGTTCTTTATTTACCAATATACGTATACTTTAAAACTCAATATTTGATGCATGGAATCCGGCTCCCCAACCTGTTTTCTCTATAATCTCCTGCGCCAGGCTGGGCGGCAATTCCTCATACGTTGCAAATTCCATGGAGCTGGTTGCCCGTCCCGATGAAAGCGTTCTCAACGTAGTAATATAACCGAATTGTTCCGACAAGGGAACTTTTGCTTTTATAATACGGGCATTGCCCTTGGAGTCCATATCGTTTACCTGTCCTCGGCGTTTGTTCAAATCGCCTATGATGTCGCCCATATATTCTTCCGGAGTAACTACCTCTAAAGCCATAATAGGTTCCAGCATCACAGGCTGTGCTTTAGGTGCTGCTTTCCGGAAAGCTTGACGGGCACAAATCTCAAAAGACAAGGTATCTGAATCTACCGGATGGTACGAACCGTCCGTTAGGATGACTTTCATGCTTATAACAGGATAACCGGCCAATACGCCGTTATCCATAGCCGCTTTAAATCCTTTCTCCACAGCCGGTATGTATTCCTTGGGGATGTTGCCTCCTTTCACCTGATCCACAAACTGCAATCCAGTAACACCCTCATCTGCCGGCTCCAAGGTGAAAACAATGTCGGCAAATTTGCCGCGGCCTCCCGTTTGTTTTTTGAATACTTCCCGATGCGTAATTGTTCCTCTGATGCTCTCCCTGTAGTTGACTTGTGGTGCACCTTGATTAATCTCTACCCCAAACTCTTTCTTCAAGCGATCCACTATAATTTCCAGGTGCAGTTCACCCATACCGCTGATGATGGTCTGTCCCGTCTCTGCATCGTTCCGGGCGGTAAACGTGGGGTCTTCCTCGGCCAATTTGGACAAGGCCACGCTCAATTTGTCCAAGTCTTTCTGCGTCTTGGGCTCTACGGCCAATCCTATAACGGGATCCGGAAACGTGATGGCTTCCAGCACAATGGGGTTCTTATCTGAACAAATAGTATCTCCCGTGCGTAAGTCGCGGAACCCAATACCGCTGCCAATGTCTCCGGCCTGCAATACCTCTATGGGGTTTTGCTTGTTGGAGTGCATCTGATACAAACGGTTTACCCTTTCGCGTTTACCGGTGCGTACGTTCAAAACGGTTTTTCCCGATTCCATAACACCTGAATACGCCCTGATATAAGCCAATCGGCCTACAAAAGGATCGGTGGCAATTTTGAAGACAAGACCGCAAAACGGTTCTTGTACATCTGCTGCCCGTTTTTCTTCCTTCTGCGTATAGGGATTGGTGCCCGTAATGGCTTCTATATCCAACGGAGAAGGCAAGTAGCGGCAAATGGCATCTAGTAAAAACTGTACTCCCTTATTTTTCAAGGCAGAACCACATGTAATGGGGACAATTTTCAGTTCCAAGGTAGCTTTCCTAACGGCCGATATTATCTCTTCTTCGCTAATAGATTCCGGATCTTCAAAGAATTTCTCCAACAAGGTGTCGTCGCTTTCAGCGGCGGCTTCAATAAGTTTACCTCGCCAGTGTTCCACCTCTTCTTTCATAGAATCCGGAATGGGAACTTCTTTGTAGTTGATCAAGTCTCTGCTAGCGGTATCGTATACGTACGCTTTCCTGGAAAGCAAGTCTACAATACCTAGGAAAGAGTCTTCCGCACCTATGGGTAAGGAAAGCGGAACGGCTACGGAACCAAGCCTGCCTTTGATTTCTTCAATAACAGCAAGGAAATCTGCACCTACACGGTCCATTTTGTTGACGAACGCCAGGCGTGGAATTTTGTATTTGTCGGCTTGGCGCCAGACGGTCTCCGTCTGAGGTTGCACTCGGCCCACGGCACAAAACGTAGCTACCGCTCCGTCAAGCACCCGCAAGGAGCGCTCCACCTCTACAGTAAAATCTACGTGACCCGGCGTATCTATGATATTGATTTGGTACTTGTTTCCGGAAATGTTCCAGAAAGCCGTAGTAGCAGCAGAAGTAATGGTAATACCGCGCTCCTGCTCTTGTACCATCCAATCCATAGTAGCAGCCCCTTCGTGAACCTCTCCTATTTTATGGGTCTTCCCCGTATAATAGAGAATTCGTTCAGACGTAGTGGTCTTGCCGGCATCTATATGGGCCATGATGCCAATATTCCTTGTATATTGTAAATCTCTTGACATGCTTAATTAAAGGTGATCTAAGATTGCCTGTCCTAGAAGCGGAAATGGGCGAATGCCTTGTTGGCTTCGGCCATTCTGTGCATATCTTCTTTACGCTTGAACGCGCCACCTTCACTGTTGTAAGCAGCTATGATTTCTGCGGCCAATTTTTCGGCCATCGAATGCGCTGAGCGTTTACGGGCAAAGTTGATCATGTTTTTCATACTTAATGAAATTTTCCGCTCAGGACGCACCTCTGTAGGCACTTGGAAGTTGGCTCCTCCCACGCGGCGGCTTTTTACCTCCACCTGCGGGGTGACGTTTTCCAACGCTTTTTTCCAAATGTCCAAAGGAGCCTTCTCAGAATCTTTCATTTTCTCACCTACAATGTCCAAAGCATCGTAAAAAATGCCGTAGGCAATACTCTTCTTTCCCTGAAGCATCAAATTGTTCACGAAGCGCGTTACCAGCACATCGTTGAATTTTGGGTCGGGCAGTAGAATCCTCTTTTTAGGCTTTGCTTTTCTCATGGTTTGTTTTTGTAATCAATTAAAATCATTACTTCGCTTTGGGCTTTTTAGCACCATAATGCGAACGACTTTGTGTCCTTCCTTCCACGCCCGAGGTTTCCAAAGCACCTCTGACTACGTGGTAACGTACACCCGGTAAGTCTTTTACACGACCTCCGCGTACCAGGACAATAGAGTGTTCCTGAAGGTTATGACCTTCACCGGGTATGTAAGCGTTGACCTCTTTTTGATTGGTCAAGCGTACCCGAGCCACTTTACGCATAGCAGAGTTCGGCTTTTTTGGAGTCGTGGTGTATACACGAACACAAACACCGCGTTTTTGAGGACAGGAGTCCAATGCACGCGATTTGCTTTTTTCTACCATACGCTTTCTTCCTTTACGGACCAGCTGTTGAATTGTTGGCATAATGTGTTGTTAATCTTTACTTTATATGTTATCCCCTTACGCAAAAGGGGTTGCAAAGATAGGATTAATTTTCTTAATTAAAAAAATATCTTTTACTTTTGCTGCCATGAATTCCAGTAGACCAGGGGAAGCCATCAGCTCCCGAATTGCCTTGCTCAGGCAAGCATCTTATCAAACAGCTCCCTCCTTAAGCGTGGAAAGAGCTCAAATTGTTACCCGCTTTTACAAAGGTAACGAAGCACGTTACTCCACACCTGTTTTACGGGCTCTTGCCTTTAAAGAGTTGTGCCAAAAACAAACCATCTACATTGGAGACCAAGAACTTATTGTAGGTGAAAGAGGTCCTGCCCCTAAGGCTGTTTCCACTTTTCCGGAACTTACCTGCCACAGCGTGGAAGATTTGCATACTCTGAATGCCAGAGAACTGCAGCACTACGCCGTTACAGAAGAAGACATCCGTATTTATGCAGAAGAAATCATTCCTTTCTGGGAAGGCAGAACGCAAAGAGACAAACTGTTCACCGTCTTGCCTGAAGACTGGAAATTGCTTTATGAAAACGGTCTGTTTACGGAATTTGCCGAGCAACGCGCCTACGGCCATACGGCGCTTGATGGAAAAATCTACCGCTACGGCATGAAAGACTTCCAAAAGCAAATAGCCCGTGCTCTGGAAGCTGCAGAAACAGCAGAACATGAAGATGTGCCTCGTGCCCATGAGAGAAAGGAAGTGCTAAAAGCTATGGATATTGCCTGCCAGGCCATCGTCATTTTTGCCGAACGGCATGCCGCTTTAGCAGAAAAAATGGCCAAAGAATGCCGAGAAAAAGGAAACGAACGCAGGGCAGAAGAGCTGAACGAAATAGCACGTGTGTGCCGCCGCGTTCCTGCTCATGCACCGCAAACGTACCACGAGGCCATTCAAGCCTATTGGTTTGTACACCTGGGTAGCATTATGGAACTGAACGGATGGGACGCCATGAACCCGGGACATTTGGATCAACACCTGGAACCGTTTTACGTAAAAGAAACAGAAGCGGGAACCCTTACAGATACTTTTGCCAGGGAACTGATGGCTTGCTTGTTCATTAAAGTCAACAACCAACCGGCACCTCCGAAAGTGGGCGTTACCGCAAAAGAAAGCGGAACGTACAACGACTTCACCAACATCAACATTGGCGGCGTGCGGCCCGACGGAACAGATGCCGTAAGTCCTGTTTCATACATTGCATTGGACACCCTGGAAGAACTGCACTTGTTGCAACCGGGCTTGTCCATCCATATTGCCGCCAACACACCGGACCGTTTTGTAGAGGCCGGTGCCCGTGTCATCAGCAAAGGATATGGATATCCGTCCGTTTTCAACCCCGATATCTACATTCCGGAGTTGATGCGGCAAGGAAAATCGCTGACAGACGCTCGTGAAGGAGGTTGTAGCGGTTGTGTGGAAGTAGGCGCCTTTGGCAAAGAGGCTTATTTGCTCACCGGTTACCTAAACGTAGCCAAGGTCTTGGAAGTTACTTTGTATAACGGCATAGACCCCGTATCGGGACGTCAAGTATCCATTCAAACGGGTCAGGTAACCGATTTTCACACCTTTGAAGACTTGTATGCCGCTTTTTTAAAACAGCTGGAATACATCATAGACACGAAAATTCGTGTAAACCTGCTCATCGAGCGATTGACGGCAGAAGGGACACCGGCCCCGTTCTTGTCAGTACTCATTGACGACTGTATAAAAAAAGGTAGAGATTATTACGACGCCGGTCCGCGTTACAATACTTCCTATATTCAATGTACCGGACTGGGAAGCATTGCAGACAGTCTTTCTGCTCTTAAGAAACACGTTTTTGAAGACAAAAAATGGACTCTGGAACAGATGGTGGATGCCCTCTCACGCAACTTTGAAGGAGAGGAGCCCATGCGTCAATACCTGTTGAACAAAACTCCGTTTTTTGGGAACGACCTGGACTACGCAGACGACCTGGCCGTACGCGTGTACATGGATTTATTCCAAATGATTGACGGCAAACCCAACACGCGGGGCGGATTGCACCATATGGACATGCTTTCCACCACGTGCCACGTGTACTTTGGAACCATTACAGGTGCGTTGCCGAACGGACGCAAAGCCGGAAAATCTTTGTCTGACGGTACGTCTCCCTCTCATGGTGCCGACACAAACGGACCTACTGCAGTAGCCAAGTCTTTGGGCAAATTGGATCAGACCTTGTCAGGAGGTACGCTCTTGAACCAACGTTTTTCACCTTCCATGCTAAAGACGGTAGAAGAAAGAAACAAATTGGGAGACCTTATACGCAGTTATTTTGAGCTGGGCGGACACCACATCCAATTCAACGTGGTAGATACAAAGACCCTATTGGCAGCACAAAAAGATCCGGAGCAATACCGGGATTTGATGGTACGCGTAGCCGGTTATAGTGATTATTTCAACCATTTGGCTCCCTCGCTGCAGGAAGACATCATCTACCGCACCATGAATGAAGGATTTTGAACCCATACCCCTAAAAGGCTGTGTCTTTGACATAAAAAGATACGCTATCCATGACGGACCGGGCATCCGTCTGAACGTATTTCTCAAAGGATGCCCCTTGCAATGTCGGTGGTGCCACAATCCGGAAGGACAAGACCCCGACCCCGTGGTGATGTTCAACCAATCCCGCTGCATAAGTTGCAATTTGTGCCAAGATTACACAAATCCATCCGACTGCCCCTCCGGGGCTTTGGAACTGTGCGGAAAATATATGAGCGTCCAAGAAGTGCTTGATTTGGCGTTGCGGGAAAAAGTGTTCTTTGACCGTTCCGGAGGAGGCGTAACGTTCACGGGCGGAGAGCCGCTTATGCAACCGGATTTTCTGATAGCTCTCTTGCAAGCGTGTCAACAACACGATATCCACACAACAATAGATACGTGCCTGTATGCTCCGGAAAGCGTCCTTAAGCAAGTCATACCGCACACAGACTTGTTTTTGGCAGATTTAAAAATCATGGATTCCGCACAGCATTTGAAATACACCGACACAGACAATCGGTTGATTTTGACCAACCTATTAACCATAGCACGATCCGGTGTGCCTTTTGCCTTACGTATTCCGCTCCTAAAAGACGTAAACGACACAAAAGCCGAGGTAGAAGCCATGCAGGCTTTTGCCCTGGAACTGAAGAGTTTGGGCAACCTTACAGGTGTCCACCTACTCCCGTACCACGATTACGGAAAAGCAAAAAAATCCCGCATCTACAAGGGAATAGTACCCAAAATGGGTGACTTTGCTCCTCCTTCTTCCCGGAAAATAAAACAGTTGCTCGATAGCTGGCATGCTCTGGGGTTTCACGCCATACAAGGCGGTTGATACATGAAAAACAATATAAAAATGAAACGTTTCCTACTGATTATTCCTGTAGCCTGGCTTATTTGCAGTCACCCCATGGCAGCTCAAGATGCCCCTGCTCTAACACTTGAAAACATTTTTAAAAACCAGACCTTTACCCCTAAAAGCATCCGCTCTTTACGCTGGCTGCCGGACAACCAATCGTATGCTTGTGTAGAGGACAACCCCGTTACCGGCGGACAAGACATAGTACGGTACCAAGCAAAAAACAGTGTCCGAACGGTATGGGTCTCGGCAAACAGTTTGATTCCCTCCGGACAGAGAAACCCCCTACCGGTAAGTGATTATGAATGGTCCGGCGACCATACAAAATTGTTGGTTTTCACCAATACCAAAAAGGTGTGGAGGTACCATACCCGCGGAGACTATTGGGTTCTAGACATAAACAGCGGCCAATTGACCCAATTGGGAAAAAACTTAAAACCATCAACTCTGATGTTTGCCAAATTTTCTCCCGATTCAAAAAGCGTAGCCTACGTCAGTCAAAACAACATATATGTAGAATCGTTAGATAATTACGTTACGGAGCAACTGACCTTTGACGGTAACGACCATACCATCAACGGTACGTTTGACTGGGTATATGAAGAAGAGTTGAGTTGCAGAGATGGATTCCGTTGGAGTCCTGACAGCCGGTATATTGCTTATTGGCAATCGGATACCCGCGGCACGGGAACGTTTTATATGATTAACAACATAGATTCTGTATACTCAGAACTCCTTCCTCTTCCCTATCCCAAGGTGGGAACGACTAATGCAGACGTACGAATTGGAGTACTGGAAACAAAGACAAAAACAACACGTTGGTTTGATATCCCGGGCGATGGTCGTAACAACTACTTGGCACGAATGGACTTCATCCCGGAGTCAGAAGAAGTGTTCATACAGCAATTAAACCGACTACAAAACACCAACAAAATCTACACAGGAAATGTAACTACTATGGAGTTGCGTCATATCATGACAGACAAAGACGATGCTTTCCTGAACATCCACGATAATATCAAATGGCTGGACAACCAAGAGTCTTTTACTTGGACAAGTGAAAAAGACGGTTGGTGCCACCTGTACAAAGTAACCAGAGACGGCTCTACTGAACAACTCATTACCCACGGACATTTTGATATCATTCAAGTGGTAAACATAGACACCAACGGAGGATATGTGTATTACCTGGCTTCTCCAAAAAATCCGGTAGAACAATACTTGTACCGCAGCCGACTGGACGGAACGGGACAAGCGGAACGCATCACTCCGGAAGGCAAGGACGGTTTTCACGTTTACCAAATGTCTCCCCACTCACAATGGGCTATACACAGATATGAAAAATCAGGGCAGTTCCCTCAATACCACCTAGTATCACTACCCGACCACAAAACAGTACGTGTACTGGAAAACAATGCCGCGGTGCAACAGAAATACGAATTGTTGGAACTGGCTGCAAAAGAATTCTTTAGAATTCAAATTCAGGAAACGCAACTGGATGCCTGGATGATAAAGCCGGTAGACTTTGATCCGAATAAAAAGTATCCGGTTATCGTTTATGTCTATGGAGAACCGGCAGGCGCCACTGTACAAAACAAATGGGACAGGTACGATTTGTGGCACCAATACATGGCACAACATGGCTATGTGGTAGTTAGTATAGACCCACGTGGCACAAAAACACCGCGCGGCAGGGAGTGGCGTAAGTCCATCTACGAAAAAATTGGTATTGTGGCCACAGACGATCACGCCGCAGCCGTGGAACAACTCTTACGCGATTGTACTTACTTGGATGCAGAACGAGTAGGCATCTGGGGTTGGAGCGGAGGAGGCTCCATGACCCTCAACTGTTTATTCAAATATCCGCACCTATACCACACCGGAATAGCCATTGCGTTTGTTTCATTACAAGAATTGTACGACACCATCTACCAAGAGCGTTACATGGGTCTGCCTACGGAAAACACAGAAGGATATCGCGACGGTTCTCCATTGAATTTTGCACAAAACCTGGAAGGGAACCTGTTGCTCATTCACGGTACAGCAGACGACAACGTGCATTACCAAAGTTTTGAAATGCTGGTAGACCGCTTGATCCAATACAACAAACTGTTTTCCGTCATGACATACCCCATGAGGAGTCACTCCATAAACGAACGGGAAAACACGTCACTGCATTTGTACAGGACTATGGAAAAATACTGGTTAGAGAACTTATAGGCTCCTGTAACCGGCACACAGACGGTCTTTTTCTTCTCGTTTGCCCAATAGTCTTTTGCCTTCAGCAGTTATTACGTAATCCTCTTCATTACGTATGCCGCTGAAGTCTTTCCATTCTATGACACGAGCATAGTTGATGAAAGAGTCCAAGTGTTTTTTAGAAGCCCACAAATCTATCAATGAAGGAATAAAGTATATACCGGGCTCTATGGTCAGCACAAAACCAGGTTCCAGAGGTCTGCCCAACCGCAGAGACTTGATGCCAAACTGCGTAGATTTAGGTTCTCCGTCGTAACCTACCCATACCTCTCCCAAATTTTCCATATCGTGTACGTCCAAACCCATCATATGCCCCAATCCGCAGGGGAAAAAGAGAGCATGTGCACCTTCTTGTACGGCTTCTTCTGTATTCCCCTTCATCAAACCCAAATCTTTCAAGCCCTCTACTATAGTTCTGCAAGAAGTATAATAAATTTCCTTGAACGATTTGCCGGGGCGTAACTCTTCTACAGCTGCCATATGAGACGCTTCTACAATGTCGTAAATAAGCTGTTGCTTAGGTGTAAAAATGCCGGAAACGGGAACGGTTGAAGAAATATCCCCGCAATACCCTTGAGGCAATTCAGCACCGGCATCCATCAGCAACATCTGCCCTGCTTCCATGGTATTTCCGTGATAATGGTTGTGCAAAGTTTCTCCGCGTACAGAGCAGATGATAGGGAAAGCCAATTGACAATTGTTCTCCAAAGCCGTTTTGTGCATAATAGCCGCTATTTCGTACTCCTTCATACCGGGTTGCACGGCCTTCATACCTGCCACGTGCATATCCATAGAAATGGCTGCCGCTTTATCCAGCAAAGCTATTTCTTCATCTGTTTTAATATTGCGTTGATCTACCACAGCCCTCACCAAATCTAAAGAAACTCGTTCATTCTGAGCTTGAGGTTCTATACCCAGCCAATGGTAGTATTTTAACGTATGCTCCGGGCGATACGAGGGCAAATAATGGATTTTCCTGCCTTTCTTGATCGCTTCTGATAGCACATTTACCAGTTCTTTTATAGTTCCCGTATGGGTAATGCCCGCACGGGCAGCTTGTTCTTTAATAATGGGCATGGGACCGGTCCATACAATGTCGTCTATGGTCAAATCTTCCCCATAAACGGTAGATGTTCCGGCGTCGGCGTCTATAACGGCCGTCAATCCGGCTCTGTCATGAAAACCAAAATAATAGAGAAAAGTAGAGTCTTGACGAAAACGGTACGTGTTGTCAAGATAGTTCATAGAGGATTCTTGGTTACCGGGAAAAAGCAGCAAGCCTGTTTTTACCCGTTCCATCAATTGCGCTCTGCGCATAACATAGGTACTAATTGAAAACATATGGTAATTATTAAAAATAACAGTCAAATATAGAAATCTCTTTTGCCAATCCCCGAATTTTGTATAAGTTTGTAGCAACATCAGTAACATGTACAATTTTATATTCATTCTCAGAATATACGGTTTTATAGGCAAAGGCCTGTATAACTGTCGTATTTGCTGATTTCTCTTTTTTTTGATACCACACGCATTTCTTTTATGACAGCGTGTGTTTTTTTTGTTCCCTTTTTCTTTTCCGTTTCACATACATCAAATTGGTTATAACCATGAAAACTAGAATTATCATTCCCCTGCTTTCAGCATGCCTTGTGCTATGTGCTTTCACAAACACCACCCCGGATAAAGCCCATTTGGTATACCACACCGTTCTGCAACCGAAATGGATTGACAGCGTAACGGTAACGTACCAAATGAGAGATAAAGAGGGGTTGAAGAGTTATAAAACAAACGTATTAACCAAAACAACGGAACTGTGGACAGATGCAGATAAAACAGACAAAACAGAACCGGGTAACTGGAGAAAGAGGGAAAAAGAAACGTACGTTTCTCCCGATGGCAAATGGGAAGCGTATATCAAAGACCACAACATCTGGATAAAAGACAAGACCACAGAAGAGGAAGAAGCGCTCAGTCATGACGGAACAGCCCACTATTATTACTCTCGGCTCTATTGGTCCCCCGATTCTAAGAAATTAGCAGCCCTTATGATCCGGGATGCTCCCAAACACCGTATCCCGTTGCTTGAATCAGCCCCTTCTACACAAAAACAGCCCGTCTTGCATTGGCGTGATTATTACAAACCGGGAGACTTGATTCCCGTTGCTATTCCTACGTTATTCCATGTAGAGCAAAAAGTCAAAGTTCCCATTGATGCTACCCCTTACAGCAATCCGTACCAATTGTTTTTCAGGAAATGGTCAGAAGACTCTCAATGGTACAGCTTTGACTACAATGAAAGAGGTCATCAAAAATACCAAATAGTACATGTAGATGCACAAACGGGACAAACGAAAGTCATAGTGGACGAGCGTTTTGACACATTTGTGCATTATAGCAGAAATTATATACAATACATAAAGAAAGACAGGAACCTGGTTTGGTCTTCTGAAAGGGATGGTTATAGGCATCTTTATCTAATAGATGCTCGGACCGGCCGGGTTCAAAAACAACTGACCAAAGGCAACTGGGTAGTACAGCAAGTGGTCAGTATCAATGAAGAGAAAGGGACTGTGCTGTTTATGGCAAACGGCAGAAACAAAGACGAAGATCCTTACAACCGCCATTACTACCTTATGAATCTTGACGGACGCGGTCTTACAGACCTGACCCCGGAAAACGCCAACCACCGCGCAACATTCTCTCCGGACAACACGTATTTCGTAGACGTGTGGTCGCGTCCGGACCTGGAGCCTGTTTCTGTAATCCGCTCGGCAACAGACGGCTCTGTTATAATGGAATTGGGAAAAGCAGATATCACCGATCTTTTGGATACGGGATGGACCGTACCGGAAGTCTTTTCCGCCAAAGGAAGGGACGGTGTTACTGACATCTGGGGTACCATCTACAGACCTTCCCGTTTTGACCCCTCACGCACATACCCTATAGTAGAATATATTTATGCAGGACCACACGACGCGCACGTTACCAAAGATTTTGCCGCTACCTTGCGTTTCAGCAAGTTGGTAGAAATGGGCTTTATTGTAGTTACCATTGACGGCATGGGAACAGCCAATCGCTCCAAAGCTTTCCACGACGTATGTTGGAGAAACCTGAAAGACGCCGGATTCCCCGACCGCATTTTATGGATTCAAGAAGCAGCCAAACAATATCCCTATATGGATATTCAAAGGGGAGTGGGTATTTACGGGTACTCTGCAGGAGGACAAAATACCCTCTCGGCCTTGTTGTTTCATAAAGAATTTTACAAGTACGGAGTGGCTCTGTGCGGATGCCACGACAACCGCATGGATAAAATCTGGTGGAACGAACTGTGGATGGGTTACCCTATCGGGCCTTGGTACGCGGCTTCTTCTAACGTTGACAATGCCCATTTGTTGGAGGGAAAGCTCTTCCTGATCAACGGCGAATTGGACGACAACGTAGACCCCACCTCTACCCTTCAAGTGGTAGATGCTTTGGTAAAAGCCGGCAAAGACTTTGAACAATTGTACCTGCCCGGACACGGACATTCTTTGGGTTCCAACTACATTACCCGCCGCGTATTTGATTTCTTCAAACGCCATATGGTTGACACTTCCATACCAAGTGACCCGCCTATGGTTGTCTATGAAGAAGAACCGATTATTACCACTCCTCCGGCCTTCTTGAATTTGGACCCGTTTTACAAAAAATACATGGATGTAAACGGCATCCATATTGTCAGTTCCTGGCGTGTACCCGACTCTGTCTTTCAAGCTGCTTACGTTACCGTAAGAGCCATGACAGAAGCTCTCCCACAAGAAGTACTGGCATCTCTTACTTCCCGAAACACAAGAATTGGCATTATGGCACGCTACGAAGGCACGACCGATATACCGGAACATGCTTATTTGGCCAAAGACACTACCCTGAACTGGAATGTGAGAGCTCGGGGATTGGGTGGCACACTGGCCAGGCCTTTTTCTACATGTGCAGAAGAAAACATCATGGCCTACCAAATAGACAAATACCACGCAGAAAACATTTTAGTACATGAATTTGCCCATACCATTCACAACGTAGGCATTTCTCCGGTCTATCCGGAATTTAACAAAGAACTGCAAGAAGCGCTGGATGCAGCTGTGGCAGAAGGCAAATACGAAAACACCTATGCCAAAACAAATATTGAAGAATACTTTGCGGAAGGCGTCCAAAACTGGTTTGACGTAAATGCAGAAGTGCCTGTTCCGGATGGAAAACACAACAAAGTCAACACGCGTGAAGAAATGAAACGCTACGACCCGCGCTTATATGAAATTTTAGCCCGTTTTTTCAAAGAGCCGGAAGGGCAAATAAGCAATCATAAAAAAGTCAATCTATACAATCAAGAATAATGAAAACCAACAATTTTCGCTTTCCTTATCTATGGTTATCGGGCGTTTTGCTCCTAGGTCTGTTTTTCCTTCCTTTTTGTTCCAAAGACCCAAAACCGGACGATAACGGAGGTACTACTCCGCCTATAGACATTACTGTGTATGCCGAAATTTCTCATAACGGTTTTACCATTAAAATCCTGGATTATCTAAAAAACACACCGGATGCCCGCAGGGCTCTTGATCTGATAAAGGACAACATAGATACTATGGCAGCTATCCTGCCGGATACGTTTTATCGTGCCATGCAAAAAAATCCCGTTTGGGTAGAAAAAGACATTTGTCCAAAAGGTGCAGCCTGGTACCACATTTCCCGAGACTGGTTGTTGCAAAACAACATGAATCCGGACAAAGCCAAATCTGTAGAAATATGCAATTACGTGAATTACGTTGAGTGGACAGAAATGCACCAGCCTTTTATGTTGTTGCATGAGCTTTGCCACCAATATCACGACATCTCGCTCACTTTTGATCATCCGGGCATTATAGAAGCCTTTGAACATGCCAAAGCAACCGGATTGTACAAAAACACCCAATACCATCACGGAAATGGCATATACTCCACCGTAGCACAGGCATATGCATTAACAAACCATCACGAGTATTTTGCAGAATTGTCTGAAGCTTTTTGGGGCGAAAACGATTATTTCCCTTTCAACCGCCAGGAACTTAAAGAGTATGACCCCATGGGGTATCATGTTCTTGAAAAAATTTGGACCCTGGACGGTCAACTTATACTCAATTCTTATTAACCCATTTATTCTATTATGAAACGAATTCTTTTAGGAATTTTTGTTTTATTGTTTTTTGTGCCTGCCGTACTGGCGCAAAAAAGACAAATTACCGGCACCGTTGTTTCATCTGAAGACGGGCAACCTGTTATTGGGGTTACCGTACAAGATAAAGCAACCGGATCTTATGCCGTATCTGACCTGAACGGACACTACTCCATAGAAGTTGGAGTAAACTCTGAAACATTGGTCTTTATGTGTATCAGTTTCCGAAACTTGGAAGCTGCCATTACAGGAAACGTGTTGCATGTGGAAATGCAGCCGGACGTGATGGCTTTGGATGAAATCATGGTCATAGCCTATGGACAAGGCAAAAAAACATCTTTTACAGGATCGGCAGCCGTTGTGAAAAAAGAAGATTTGGAACGCATCCAAACCTCTAACATCACACAAGCCCTTCAGGGACTGAGCACGGGAGTGCAAGTCATCAATAGCAGCGGTCAGCCGGGTGCCAGCGCATCCATTCTTATTCGCGGTATTGGCTCCATGAACGCCTCGAGTACTCCTCTGTACGTCGTGGACGGAGCTCCCTACAGCGGATACATCAATGCCATTGCTCCATCCGACATTGAATCCATTACCGTACTTAAAGATGCCTCTGCCACTGCTTTATACGGTTCCAGAGCCGCTAACGGTGTCATCATGATTACTACCCGACAAGGACAACGCGAACAAGGGCAAATCAGTTTCAGATCCAATGTCAGCTTCTCTTCTCTTGCCGTAGACATGCCTCATCAATTGACTCCGCAAGAGTTTACAGAACTTTCCTGGAGAGGGCTCTATTACGAAGCTATTGACAACGGGTACACACCTGAAAACGCAGCAGCACTAGCTACCGGAAACATAGCCAATGAGCTAAAAATCAACCCTTGGAACACCGGAACACCGGTGGGAACAGACGGAAAATTGATACCGGGTGCCGAATTGCTTTTTGAAGGAGATTGGCGCAATCAACTGCTTCAATCAAGACCCCGTCAAGAATATTCTATTGATTTTAGTGGACGTACAGAAAAAACCAATTACTTTTTCTCTGCAGGATACCTAGATGATAAAGGCATCTTTACGACACAACAATTTAACAGAATAACCGGTCGGGCCAACGTAACTACCAAAGTAAAAAAATGGTTTGAGCTAGGTACAAACACCTCTTTCAGCCACAGCCTCACAGAAGCCCCGGCAGGAGAAAGTACCATCTGGTTTTTGCGTACCGTACCTAGTATCTACCCCATTTACGAATGGGATTATAACACCAACTCGTATAAAACAGATGCCAATGGTAAAAAACTCTACGACTACGGAGAAAACAGAAAAGGTTGGATGAGTTGGAACCCGTTGGCAGATGCCGAGTACAACAATTACATTACTAAAGTAGACAATATTTCTACACGTAATTACGCAGAAATAACTTTCTTGCCGCAATTGAAATTCCGTACCAATATCAACTTGGACTATTACCTGTCTACGTATAGTGGCTATACCAATCCCACTTATGGTTATATGGCAGGCCGTGGTGCTGCTTCCAGAACGTATACCCGTAACGTGAGTTCTGTTTGGACCAACTTACTTACATACGATAAAACGTTTAATAAACATACCGTGGGTGTACTGTTGGGACACGAGGCTTACCAAAGAAAAGTAAACGGTTTTAGCGGGGCCAAAGAAGGGTTCCCGTTTGGCGGCCTGTATGAATTGACATCTGCGGCTACTATGACAGACCTTACTTCTTACGAAGACAACTACCATTTGCTTAGTTGGTTCTCTAGAGCAGAATACGACTACGACAACAAATACTACATTTCCGGTAGTTTGCGTGCAGACGGTTCTTCTCGTTTCCATAAAAATTCCCGTTGGGGTACATTTTGGTCCGTCGGGGCTTCCTGGAGAATGTCTAATGAAGATTTCCTGAAAGACGTGTCCTGGATAGACAACCTGAAACTAAAAGCCAGCTACGGAGCATTAGGAAACGACGACATTTCCTGGTACGCCTATCAAGGTCTTTACGGTAGCGGGTACGATGACTTTGGAAAAGCCGGTGTCATGATTTCCCGACTGCCCAACGAAACGCTCAAATGGGAAACCAACTTGCAATTCAACACCGGAGTAGACTTTGCCCTCTTTAACAAGTTGACGGGATCTGTTGAGTATTTCATAAGAAAATCAAAGGATTTGCTCTTCACCATGCCCATGGCTCCTTCTACAGGCTTTAGCGGAATAGACAGAAACATAGGGGACGTAGAAAACAGGGGGGTGGAATTGCAGCTGAACTGGCGTGTGATTGATGCTGAAAAATTCAAATGGAGTATGGATTTCAATGCTACACACTATAAGAACACCATCACCAAATTGCCTCAAAAAGAAATGAACGCAGGCGTTTTCAAATGGAGAGAAGGCCAAAGCCGTTACAATTTCTGGGGCGCGGAATGGGCCGGAGTCAATCCGGAAAACGGAAACGACCAATGGTGGAAAAACGTGTACGAAACGAACACCGATGGTGATAAAATAGTGGTAGAACGTGTACTTACAGAAAACTACAACGACGTAAGCGGCGACGAACAAAAGCAATATCTGGGAGACGCCATACCTAAAGTCTTTGGGGGTTGGAGTAACACCTTCAGCTTCTACGGAATAGATTTATCTTTTATGATATACTATAGCTTGGGTGGCAAATTGTACGACTCTGACTATTCCCAAATGATTGCCTACAGAGAAGGGTTTTCTTTCCATCCGGACAACTTAAACTCTTGGACGGAAAACAACAAATCCTCTTCTTTTACCCGTTTCTCTAAAGCGTACTCCAATTCTATGGGTGCCTACTCTTCCAAGTTTGTGTTCGACAACACGTTTGTCAGGTTGCGGAATATCTCTTTGGGATATACGCTGCCTACTTCTGTCTTGAAAAAGATGCGATTCAGTTCTTTCAGAGTATATGTGCAAGGAAACAACTTGATTACATTAGGTTCTGCTGTACGCAGGGGTACAGACCCGGAACAAAGCGTTTCCGGAACTACCGTAAACCGTTTCCCAACAACTAAATCTGTGACCGTTGGTTTACAGTTTAGTCTCTAACCATTAAATACGATATTTTTATGAAAACATATATAAAATCTTTATTTCTAGCGAGTATAACCCTTTTGGTCGTCAACGCTTGTACAGGTTTTTTAGAAACAAACCCTTCCACCTCGGTAGCTGATACAGAAGTTTTCAAAACCACACAGGGAGCCCAGTCTGCCTTATACGGAGCGTATTGGCAAATGGAATCAGGCAATGGTGGTGCAAACAGACAGGACGACTGGGGTTACCCCACGCACCTGATGACGTTTGATGTCTGTGGAGAAGACATGATTGTATGGGGCGGATGGTATTCCTACGATTACAATTATTGGGGACATACACGCGGCGACATTTTTAAAGCCAGCGCTCTATGGATGTTTTACTATCGACTGATTAACAATACCAACAGCATTATCAATTATGTAGACGATGCGGAAGGTTTGCAGTCGGACAAAGATTATATCAAAGGGCAAGCTCTGGCTCTCCGTGGATGGGCTTACTTCCATCTTGTTCGGTTGTTCCAACATACGTATGCCATTGCCCAAAATATGCCCGGAGTACCCATCTATCTGGAACCGACAACAGACCAAACGGAAGGCGCTCCTAGGGGAACGGTACAAGATACGTATGATAGAGTTCTGGAAGACTTTTTACAAGCAGAAGGACTCTTGCAAGGCTTTGTGCGTAGTTACAAAAATCACATTGACCAAAGCATAGTCAGAGCGTTTCTGGCACAAACCTATCTGACCATGAACAACTGGGAAAAAGCTGCCGAATACGCAGGTAAAGCCCGACAAGGATATCCTCTTACATCTAACGCCACCTACCTAGATGGCTTTAACGATGTCAACACTCCCTCGTGGATGTGGGGAATACCTCAAACAAAAGAACAAAATATGGGAGACTATTCCTCCTTTGCTATGTGGGCCAACTGGACACGGAACGGATTTACATTCCAATGCTTTTTCCTGAGCAATCCCTTTGTGGAATTGTTTGACGATGGTGATATACGTAAATCGCAATTTGGTTTCACTTGGGACGTTATTTATACTTCTATGAAATTCAGAGATACAGAAGACCTTACCGGATCCATTGTGTTTATGCGTACAGAAGAAATGCTCTTAACGCAAGCCGAGGCCTTGGCCAGAATGGGTAAAGACACGCAAGCAAAAGAGCTGTTGTGGCAATTGCAAGAAATGCGCGGTGCTCAAAAAACCACGGCTACGGGACAAGA
>MTBK01032801.1_pt1 | contig 19374 bp, 16 predicted proteins | sample 1535981 | NCBI WGS metagenome assembly MTBK01 (sample SAMN06109225, study PRJNA356200) | anaerobic digester metagenome | isolation source: biogas reactors fed with pig manure or primary and secondary sludge | place: Spain | collected 2016-06-30
GAAGTACCGTCTCACCGGGAAGGGGCAGGCTGCGCTCGCGAAAAGCGGATCTCACCTCCGGAACCGGATCGCAGCCCGGCGCATCGGCTGGACGTTTGCCCCCTCCATCTCACCGAGTGCGAACGCGAACCTCTCCTTGATCGTCAGCGGGAGTTCACTCTCCGGTATCGACATAAATCCGTATGTCGCGTAGAAATCGACGAGGTTCAGGACCGAGTGCATGTAAAGGGTATCGTGCTGGCATGCCTCGACGAGTGCATCCATCGCCCTCCGGGCATACCCTCTGCCCCGGAACCTGGCCGGGGTGAAGACGCCGTCCACCTCGTAGCCGTCAGGGTGGCGCCGGCACCGGGCGACGGAGACGAGGATCTCGTCCGCGAAGACACCGAATATCCGGTCAGTCGTGGAGTCAGACTTAAGCTGGTGGTAGTCGATCCATATATCCTCGGCAAGCGGGAACTCCATGCTCCGGAGTTCCCTGGTCTCTATCCGGAGGTGGATCGGGACCGCCAGCACCAGCACCGGGGGCTTTACGCAACCCACGACGCCTGTGGTGACACTCCCGAGCGGGGCACCCCCCGCGGCGTCGCGCCTCCCCAGTCGCGGTATGACAACCGCGGAGGAGCCGGCCTCGTCGGCCACAGCACATATGGTTCTCGCCGGGCTCCCGGTCCTGATCATGCCGCGGATCTCTCGCCCGGCGGGCAGGAGGGTGCCCTGGAGATCGGAGAGCCGGCCGGCCGCCTCCTCCTCCGTGCCGGCGCGTTCGGGTTCAACGACGTGCAGGAGCACCGCCGTCGCGTCAACGGCAGGTTCCTCCAGGATCGAGCGGACCTCCGGCGCCAGCGCCGCAAGATCGGTCGGAACCAGCAGGTGCGCAAAGAGCGGCCTGCTGCCCCCCGACCGGGGGATTACCAGGACATGCACCCGGGCATCCCTGAGCACGGCGGCCGCGACATTCCCGGAGAATATGTTCCGGAGCAGCCCCTGGTCCCGGATACCCATGGCGATCAGGTCGGCGCCTATACCTGATGCCGCCTCAAGTATCCTCTCCGGGGCGGGCCGTCCATCGCTCTCTGCGATCACAACCTCCACCGCGATGCCCTGCTGCCGCACCAGATCCTCCATCCGGCGGAGCGGTTCATCCGTGGGCAGGGGCCCGGGCGAGGTCATGGCATGGAAGAGGATGACCTCACGGAGACCCGGGATCTCACCTGCCCGCTCCGCCACGATGGCAGAGGCGGGAGAGAGGTCTGTTGCGATTAGAACCTTTGCAAACATAGATCGGTCACCTCACACGATCCGGTATCCATCCGGCAGCACGTGTATCACGAACCTCGCCCCATCGCCGGGGGTTCCGATCTCCCGGATCGTCATATCGGTGATCGAGAGGATCTCACGGACAAAGAAGAGACCGAGACCGCCGCCGGCGTGGTACTCAAATATCTTATCCTTCTCTCCCTCGGGTATGCCCACACCGTCATCCTCAACGTAGATCAGGAGCCCGTCGCCCTGGAGCTGGTAGGTGATGACGACCTGTGATACGGTCTTCCCGTGGTGGACCGCGTTATCGATGAGGTTTGAGAAGACCCGGTCGAGCATAGGGTCGGCGAAGATCTCGAGGCGCTCCACCCAGGAGCGGACAGAGACCCCGGGCAGGAGCAGGCACGACGTCACGTTCCGGATCAGTCCCTGCAGGGGCTGCCAGCCCGGTGGCCGGAGCCCAAGATCCTGATAATCCCTTGTGATCTCCGCCCGGCGCTGCACGAACCTCGCATCTTCTTCAAGGCCGTCCAGGTACCGGTGGACGGCGGGGTCAGAGAACTCGTCCAGCCCCCTGCCTATCTGCCGGATGAGCACCGATATCGCGGCCATCAGATCGTTCCGTGTGAGCCGCCCCATCATGCTCAGTTTGGCGTTGGTCTGGCGGAGAGCATCCTCGGCATTTTTCCGGGCGGTGATATCGGCGAGCGTGAGGATGACCCGGCCGTCCGGGAGCCGGCCTCCCGATACGATGACCTGGACAGCAGCCCCGTCCTGGCGGCGGAGGGTTGTCTCGTAACCATAGACCGCCTTATCCCGCCGGATCTTCTCTTCAAAATCTCTCCATGTCTCCGGATCATCAAGGAACCGGGCGACGGGCTCTCCGATCAGGTCTTTTGCTGCAGAACCGAGGAGAGCGGCACCCACGTAGTTAGTCTCCTCGATACACGGTCCGCTCTCCTCAGGCGCGACTATGAATATCCCGGCCTCCGAGTAATTGAAGACCCCCCTGTAACGCTGTTCCTCTTCCCGCAACCTCAGGGAGAGGAGTGAGACGACGGCGCCGATGACGCTGAAGACAACCGCCCGTGCGAGAGCCGCAACGATCAGTTCGACGTCTCCTCCGGTGAAGGGCAGGGCCATCGCCAGGTAGCCGATGCTCAGGGCGAGCGAAAAAAGGGTGCCCCGGCGGGGGAACCAGTAGGCGGCAAGTATGATCGGCAGGTAGAATAGGTGTGGGATGACGCTGGTGATGCCGGCCAGAAGCCCGGCGACGTTTGCAGCGAATGCTATGACGACCGATGCCGCAGCCAGAAGGATGCGGGTGTCCCTCTCTGTGGCTCTATGCTCTACGGGCATAAGACCCCCCCCTCCCGGATCCGGGCGCTGGAAGCAGGCGATCTCCTGCCGCCGCTGATGTACGCTCTCTGCATAAATCTCCAGAGGCGTTTTGGCCGCCGGTCCTTAAAAGGGATATGGTCTGGAGCGCCCCATGCAAAGGCATATGCCCTCCGTTCTGTCATTACTGATCAGGAGAGACCATGAGGATCGCACTCCTCCAGGTGAACACAATCGTCGGGGATCTTGCCGGCAACGCCGGCCTTATAGCGGCAGGTGCGCGGGAGGCAGCGCGTTTTGGGCCTGACCTGATCGTGGCCCCGGAACTCTCCCTGACCGGGTGCCCGCCCCGGGATCTCCTCCTTGAGAAGGGATTCGTGGAGCGGAGCCTTGAGGTTCTCGGGGATCTTGCCGCCGACCTCGCGGACGCCCCGCCGGTCCTCGTCGGCCTCGCCGTGCCGGCCCGGCCCCTCATCAACGCCGCCGCCCTCCTCCGGGACGGGGCCATCCGGGAGGTGTTCGGAAAGACCCGGCTCTCCCGGGGTGTGCTCGATGAATGCCGCTACTTCGAACCGGCGGCCGGGGCTCCCCGGGTCTTTTACCTCGGCGGGAGGAGGGTAGGGGTCTCTATCGGTGAGGAGATCTGGCGTGACGGGCGGTCTATGGTAGAACTGGTCCGGGCCGGCGCGGATATGATCATGAACCTCTCGGCATCGCCTTTCGCCGCCGGCAGGCAGGCCCTGCGTGAGGAGGCTCTCTCCCGCACCGCAAGAGACCACCGGACCGCGATCGCCACGGCAAACCTCGTCGGCGGGAACGACGGCCTGGTATTTGATGGCCGGAGTTCGGTCTTCGGCGCCGACGGGACGCTCATCGCCCGGGGGGCGGCATTCGCTGATGAGATCGTGATCGCTGACCTCGACCGCCCCGGCCCGCAGGTGATCGCCCCCGATGATCCGGCGCCTGAGTCCGAGATCTGGCGGGCGCTGGTTCTCGGCACCCGCGATTATGTCCGGAAGTGTGGTTTTGAGTCGGTCCTCCTCGGTCTCTCGGGCGGGATCGACTCATCGCTCGTGGCCGCGGTCGCCGCCCGGGCGCTGGAGCCCGAAAAAGTCCTCGGCGTCCTCCTCCCCTCCCCCTACACAGCCCCCGGGAGCATCGAGGACGCCCTGGAGGTTGCAGGGAACCTGGGGATCAGGACACTCTCCCTTCCGATCGCTCCGGCCATGGAGGCGTTTGATGAGATACTCGCGGAGGTCTTCGCCGGCATGCCCCCTGATGCCGCCGATGAGAACCTGCAGGCCCGGATCAGGGCGGTTCTCCTGATGGCCCTCGCCAATAAGTCCGGCTCGATGTTGCTCTCCGCCGGGAACAAATCTGAGGCCGCGGTCGGCTACACCACCCTCTACGGGGATATGGCGGGGGGGCTCGCGGTTATAGCCGACCTCCCGAAGGGGGTGGTCTACCGGATCAGCCGGTGGCTGAATAAGGATCACACGATCATCCCCGACAGGGTGCTTGAGAAACCCCCTTCGGCCGAGCTCCGCCCGGGCCAGACCGATCAGGATGATCTCCCCCCCTACGATCTCCTCGACGCCATCCTCCACCGCCACATCGACTGCTCCGAGCCCCCGGGCGATATAATCGCCGCCGGGTATCCTGAAGAGATCGTTTACCGCGTCCTCGATATGGTCAGGCAGGCCGAGTTCAAGCGCCAGCAGGCCGCAGTCGGGATCAGGGTGACCGACCGGGCTTTCGCTGCCGATCGGCTGATGCCTATAGCCTCACGGCCGTGGTGGCGGGAGGATGCCCACCGATGACGGCGCCCCTCGCCGGCGACCTGCTCGCGATATACGACACCCTGTATGCGGCGTTCGGCCACCAGAACTGGTGGCCTGCAGAGACCGCCTTCGAGACCATGATCGGGGCGATTCTCACTCAGAGCGTCTCCTGGGCGAACGCTTCATGCGCCATCGGGAACCTGGAGGCCGCCGGGCTGCTCGACCCGGAGATGCTTGCCGGGGCTGATACCGGCGATATAGCCCGCCTTATCATCCCCTCCCGGTTCTACAATCAGAAGGCGGAGCGGATAGGGGAGTTTGCCGGGATATACATCGAGGAGTTTCAGGCCGACCCGGCGGTTATGGCTGCCATGGAGACCGACGCTCTCCGCGAGCGCCTGCTCGATATCAGGGGCTTTGGGAAGGAGACCGTGGATTCGATCCTGCTGTACGCCTGCAATAAGCCGGTATTCGTCGTCGATGCCTACACCCGGCGGATATTCTCGCGCTACGGCTTCCTGCCGGAGAAGGCGTCCTACGACAGGATGCAGCGCCTCTTTGCTGACACCCTCCCCCCGGACGTGGATCTCTTCAACGATTATCACGCCCAGATCGTCAGGCTCGGGAAGACCGCCTGCAGAAAATCACCTCTCTGCGGCCGCTGCCCCATCAGGGTGATAGGCGGGTCGCTCCGGTGTGCCGCTACACTGCGACAGGTGCCGGGGAGCGGGGCTGACCGGCTGCCGGGAGGCCGGTGAGATCCAGCAAGTCGCGGTTCCGGGGAGCGGTATATGGGATCCGGCCCTTATAGTGTGGCATCGACCGGCGGGCATCATGCGGGGCGGCCCTGCGCGCTTCCCGCCCTAAAGGGATGGGATCCGCCCGGGAGAGATACCGGATCCAGGAGTGATCCGGGCTCTGTTCCAGATTTTGCTGCGGTTTTCATGCCGTCTCTCCCGGGAGGGTGGATGCCCCGGGGCACACTTCTGAGGCTGCGATCCCATGCCGGATCGGCCTATCCGATCAGAACGTTGATATATGATCTACATTGTTAATAATGTAGAATAGGAGTGCTTGGATGGCTGAGGATTTTAGCGTCAAACTCGAAGAGGCGAAGTACTACACCCCCGAGGTCAGCTGTTGTGAAGAGTCCTGGATAGGTGACTACGACAGGATCTACAGGGCGTTCATGGAAGATCCTGAGGGGTTCTGGAACGATATCGCCGGTGAGCTTGAGTGGTTCCAGCCCTGGAACCGGGTGAAGGAGTGGGACTACCCGTATGCCAGGTGGTTCCTGAACGGGAAACTCAACATCACCCACAACTGCCTGGACCGCCACGCCCAGAACCACCGGCGCAACAAACTCGCGCTCATGTGGCGGGGGGAGACCGAGGGCGACGAGCGGTTCTACACCTACCGGCAGCTCTACCACGAGGTCTGCCGGTTTGCAAACGGACTCCTGCGCCTCGGCGTCAGGAAGGGCGACCGGGTCTGCATATACATGCCGGTGGTGCCCGAACAGGTCATAGCGATGCTTGCCTGCGCCCGTATCGGGGCCATCCACTCGGTAGTCTTCGGGGGGTTCGGCGCAAGCGCGCTCAACCAGCGGATCCTGGGCATCAGCGCGAAGGTTGTCGTCACCGCCGACGCCACATACCGGCGCGGCAAGGCGATCCAGCTCAAGAAGATAGTCGATGAGGCGGTTGCAAACGCGCCGAGCGTGGAGCGGATCGTCGTTCTGCGGCGCGATGCCGATAGCCCCATGTCCCTCCGCCCCGGGGTGGAGGTCGACTACTACGACCTGATGAGCGGTGAGAGCCGTGAATGCCCTGCTGAACCGATGGATGCCGAGGATCCGCTCTTCATCCTCTACACGAGCGGCACCACCGGGGCACCGAAGGGCATCGTACATGCCTGCGGCGGCTACACGGTCGGAACCTACTACACTACGAAGCATGTCTTCGATATCGGGGATGACGACGTCTACTGGTGTACCGCCGACCCGGGCTGGATCACCGGGCACAGCTACGGCGTATACGGCCCGCTCCTGAACGGGGCTACCAGTTTCATCGCTGAGGCGACCCCTGATTACCCGACCCCGGGCAACTGGTGGGATCTCATAGAGGAGTACGGCATCACCATATTCTACACCGCGCCGACCGCCATCCGTATGTTCATGCGGATGGGTGAGGAGTGGCCGAACCGCTACGATCTCTCTTCACTCCGTATACTCGGATCGGTCGGCGAACCGCTCAACCCGGAGGCGTTTGAGTGGTTCTACCACACCATCGGGAAGGACAGGTGCCCGCTTGTTGATACCTGGTGGCAGACCGAGACCGGGATGCAAATGCTGACAACGATGATCGGCGAGCCCATGCGTCCGGGGTTCGTGGGAAAACCGATCCCGGGCGTCGTCGCGGACGTCGTCGACAGGACGGGAAAACCTGTTCCCCCGGGCACGGGCGGCCTCCTGGTCGTCAGGGAGCCCTGGCCGTCTATGATGCGGACGGTCTGGGGGGATGACGAGCGCTACCGCAAGTACTGGCAGACCATACCCGGCTGCTACAGCGCGGCGGATCTCGCGGTGAAGGATAATGACGGCTACATAATGGTCATCGGGCGGGCCGATGACCTGATAGTCGTCGCCGGGCACAATATAGGCACCGCGGAGGTCGAGAGTGCGCTCGTCTCTCATGACTCGGTGGCCGAGGCGGCCGTTATAGGGAAACCCGATGCCCTGAAGGGCAACACCATCAAGGCCTTCGTCATACTCAGGGACAGCAGCCAGCCCGGGGAAGAACTGAAGAAAGACCTCGCCTACCATGTCAGGAAGACGCTCGGTCCGATCGCCGTGCCGGCCGAGATCGATTTCGTCCCGTCGCTCCCAAAGACCCGGAGCGGTAAGATCATGAGGCGGGTCTTAAAAGCCCAGGAACTGGGTATGGATCCCGGGGACATATCGACCCTTGAGGAGTGATCCTGGCAGGAGCCAGCGGGGCACTCACCCCTTCATATACCCAACCCTTTATATACTGTTTTAAGCACTCTATAAATATGAAAGAGCACAGACCGGAGGAGTCTCTCAAGATAGAAAATATAGTCGCTTCCGCAAAAGTGACCGACTCTCTTGATCTCAATTCTCTTGCCTCCCAGCTGAAGGGTGCAGAATATAATAAGAAACGGTTTCCCGGCGTTGTTCTCCGTATGCAGGATCCAAAGATCGCGGCGCTCATATTCGGGTCCGGCAAGGTTGTCCTGACCGGCGCAAAGAGCGTCGATGGTCTCTCGCGGGGCCTGCAGATCCTGGCTGACAAGCTGCGGGCACTCAATATCGATATACCGGATAACCCGACATACAAGATCCAGAATATAGTCACATCCGCGGATCTCGGGACACCGATCAACCTGAATAAGATCGCCGTGGGGTTCAACCTTGACAAGATAGAGTATGAGCCCGAACAGTTCCCCGGGCTCGTCTACCGGCTCGACGATCCAAAGGTGGTGGTCCTCCTCTTTGGGTCCGGTAAACTGATCATCACAGGGGGCAAGCAGCCCGAGGACGCCAGGCGGGCGGTGCAGCGGATACTCTCTGAACTCTCAAGCCTCGGGATCATATAGTCTCCACTCTTTTTTTAGCCATGTGCCGCAGGAGGCTCGCCGGATCGTGATCGTCGCCGGGGAGGGGTGGGAGGAGCTCGCCGAAGCGCTTCTTTGTGCGGATGCCGGGGAGCGCGTATATATCATCGGCTCGATGAACAGCGGGAAGACGACGCTCTGCCGCTACCTTATCGACAGGGCCGCAGCCCATAGGGGGATCGCATACGTCGACTGCGACACCGGGCAGTCGACAGTCGGCCCGCCGACGACCGAAGGGATGGTCCTCTGCTCCATCCCATCGGCGCAACCCTGCCTCAGGTTCGTCGGGTCGACATCGCCGGGCGGTCACCTCCTCCAGACCCTCACCGCGGCAAAGCGCCTCGCCGAGAAGAGCGCCGAACTGGGAGCGGACGCCGCCATCATAGACTCGCCCGGGCTCGTCTTCGGTGAGGTGGGAATCGAGTTTCAGGTCCAGATGATCGACCTGCTCCGCCCCACCCGGCTCGTCGCCCTCCAGCATGGGCGGGAACTCGAACCGCTGCTCGCAAACTTCGCCCGGCACCCCGCGATAACGATCCACAGGATCCCCGTATCGCCTGCGGCGGTCGTCAGGACAGCGGCCTGGCGGCGGCGCTACCGCGAGGAGCGCTTCGCTGCCTACTTTGCCGATGCCCGGCCCCAGGAGGTCTTGCTTGAGGGGTTCGGGCTCCAGGGCCGGCTACCGGATCCACGCGGGGCCAGGGGGCGCCTGCTCTCCCTGAACGACAGCGAGAACTTCAGCATGGCGCTCGGCATCGCCGGCGATATAGATACCCGCCTGCTTACGGTCTTTGCCCCGCCCTTCGATCCCGCCGGGATCGCATCGATCCGGTTCGGCTCGCTCTGCCTGAACCTCGACGCAGAACCGGGGTCGATGGAGTCTCACGTCGGGAGGAGGAAGAGGACGTAGACCGCCGTCTGGACGAGTGTGAGCGGGACGCCGATCCGGGCAAACTCCAGGAACGTCAGGGTCTCGCCGCCCTTCTCAGCGGCCTGTATGATTATGACGTTGCTTGCCGCGCCGAGGATTAGCATATTCCCGGCGATGGTGCTGCCGGCCGCAAGCGCCATCATTGCGGGCGTGGATGTCCCGATCTGCGAGAGAACCGGGAGGGAGAGGGCGACGAAGGGGACGTTTGAGACGAACTGTGAGATTATGAGGCTGAGCAGGGTGATGACCGGGATGGCGGAGAGATCGAGTGGGCTCTCCTCGATGAACGGCTGAAAGAACCCCGACTGCCAGACGCTCGCCATGAGTATGAAGAGACCGGCAAAGAAGGCCAGGGTAGGCCAGTCGATCCCCCGGAGGATCTCGATGCGCCGCCTGCTCCCGGCAAGGATGGGGAGCGCCGCAACAAGGGCTATCCAGGTCAGCCTGATATCGAGTTCCGGTGCAGCCATGGCCATGACGACTTTGATGGCGATCAGGAGAATGAGCAGAACGAGCGAGAGGCGGGCGAGAGCCGCGAGGGAGGGATCACGGATCTCCTCCTCGCAATGCACCAGCGGGGCCGGGCTGAACTCTTCGTGGAACGCCCGGCAGAGGAACGTGTAGGCTACCAGGAGGGAGATCACCGTCGGGGCGGCCAGGTAGAGGGGGAACGTTACAAACGGGTTATCGATGCCTCCGGAGAGTGCGATCAGGAGGTTCTGCGGGTTTCCGATGGGGCTTGCAACACTCCCGGTCGTTATGGCGAATGCGAGCGCTAGCAGCAGGAGTTTAGGGGAGATGCTGTGCCGCCGCGCAAGGTAGAGCATGAGAGGCGTGCCGATGACCGCCAGGGTGTCGTTCATCAGGATCGCCGAGAGCGCCCCGGCGCCGACGAGTATGAGAAAGATCAGGTGCCGGACCGACTCCGCCCCGGAGAGGAGGAGGGAGGCCAGGTGGTAGAGGTAGCCGCTCTCCGCGAGCGCCTCCCCCACTACAAACATACCGAAGAGAAAGAGCATCACATCGATGTCTATGGATGCGAGCGCTTCCGCCGGCGTGATCTCTCCGGTAAGCAGGACGGCGCCTGCTCCAAGGAGCATCACCTGCCATATGCCGAGACTGACGTTCCCGATCTTCCGTATGGCGATCAGGAGAAAGACTGCGGCGAGAACGGCGATCGATATGAGGCCTGCCACGGTCACCACCGTCAAGGAGAGTTCAGAATCCCCGGGTCTCCCTGCCCCACGATATACCTCACAATCACTACCCGGTGCTCTTTGCGATCCCGGTCATCCGGATCGCCATGCGCTCTGCGAGGGTGTATCCAGAATAGACATGGTCCGATCAAAGATTGCAGGATGGGCGCGATAGAGAGAAAAGGACACACAAGAAGACGACGTCAAGGGGGGAAGTGTCTAGTGTGATCCAGATCTCTCTAAATAATCTTTGGTCCGGTCTGGTATTTAATCATTTCTAACTTTGATCGATTGAATATAAACATTCTGGTCTGTTGTCCGGATGCTTACGGGGAATGAAGGCCGGAGGCCCACTCCAAAGGCCGGTCGGATGGACCCGGGGTGCCCGGTCAGCTATACCGCGCACCCGCCGGGGGCGGTGCGACGGGCATGCCCCGGCAGCATAACGCGCTACCATACCCATCCCCCGACCACCCGCGCGCGGCCGGCGATGAAATCCTCCACCATGGCGAGGCGCTCGACCCACTGCGAAGGGTTGCATGACACCCCGGGGCATACCATGCGGAGGGGAGTGGCGGATCCCTGCAGATGGATGAAAAGGCCCGGGGCTGTCCTCCTGGGAAACCCCGCGACGCATGGCCCCCGCCCAACCGATAAAAATTAAGGGGGTAATTATAATACGAGACGGATCTGCCTCAGTATCGGGCAATTCCGCCCGGTGCGTTCTTCTTCCGGCAGACGGCGTCGATCACGCCGTGCTGCACGCTGTAAAAACTGTGCAGGACATCGATCTCGCAGTCGAGGTCGATGACCGTCTCCTCTTCGCCCCCGGTGCAGAGGGTCACAGAGCGCTTCTGGAACGCGACGTAGGGAGCGCCTTCTGCCCCGGCATTCACCATGGCGGTGATGTAGATGCAGTCATCCCCCTCGATTACCTCAAACGCGCCCTCTTCGTCCTCATCCATCCCGGAGGGATCAAAGTCCGGTGCATCCTCAGGCGGCCCGCTGATGATTGTAAACCCGATGATCCTCGGATCCTGCAGTGGCATCTCGTTCAAGATCTTCTCCATCAGCCGCGCAATATTCCGGAACATCTCGTCGTATGGATTATTCGCCATGTGTACCACGTATCTGGTATCGGTCGTTCGTCTGTTCGACAACCCCGGTATACATGAGGTTGTTCAGTCTCGCTTTAAGTTCATCCGTGGACAGGTTGCATATTTCATTGAGTTCCGCGAGCGTCAGGTCGAAGTGGGAGAGGGCGAGGAGGATCTCCAGATCCCCGTCGCCGGCGATGATGTCCTCTCCCGTCCGCATCATCTCGACAAACCCCGATTCGATGTTGCTCTCCAGTTGTTCGAGATTATCCAGGAGTTCGTCGCGAACCCTGATCATTCTCCTGAATACCGCGAGATCCCTCGCGAACCTGGCCTTCCGGTCATCATCAACAGGAGGCAGCATAACCTCTTCCTGCTTCTGCAGGTTTACGATGATATTGATGTCATGCGAGAGGTAGTAATACTTTCGCCTCCGCTCATCCTGGCAGGAGATGAGGATCTGTTCACGCTCCATCATCTGCAGGTGTTCTATCACCGCTTTTGGACTGAGCACGAGGCGTTCGGAGATCTCGGTCACAAAACATGGCTTCTGCCGCAACAACTCTATTATCCGTCGCCTGTTCTGGTTTCCCAGTATATCAAGAAGGCGGGAAACCTCACTGCCCCCAAGCATACTTACTAAATGTTAGTGATCCGGACATAAAAACATATCACTCGATGAGGCGGTAGTTCGGCGCCTCATCGGTGATCATGATATTGTGGGGGTGCCCCTCACCGTAGCCCGCGGATGTTATCCGCAGGAACCTGCCGTTATTCTTCAGGTCAGCTACCGTCTTTGACCCTGTGTAGCCCATCGCAGACTTCAGGCCGCCGACGAGCTGGTAGATGACGTCCGAGACCCGGCCGACGTAGGGGGTGACGCCCTCGACACCCTCAGGGACAAACTTGGTCTTCCCGATCTCCTTCTTCTGGAAGTAGCGGTCACTTGACTCCCCGCCGCTCATGACGCCGAGCGACCCCATTCCCCGGTATTGTTTGTATCGCCGACCCTTGATCGTCGTAACCCTTCCCGGCGCCTCATCGGTCCCGGCAAAGAGGCTGCCGGCCATGACAGAGTCCGCACCGGCGGCGATCGCCTTTGCGATATCCCCGGAGAAGCGGATGCCGCCGTCCGCGATAACCGGGATATTGGCCTCATGCGCCACCTCGGCGACGTTTGCTATTGCAGAGATCTGCGGCACGCCCACGCCCGCGACGATCCTCGTCGTGCAGATCGAACCCGGTCCGATCCCCACCTTCAACCCATCGACAAAACCGGAGAGGGCCAGGGCCGCCTCTCTCGTGGCGATGTTTCCGGCTACCACATCGATGCTGGTGCTCCCCTTGATCTCCCTGGCCGCGTTTACGACGTTCATGTTATGGCCGTGAGCGCAGTCCACCACAAGGGCGTCGGCACCCGCCTCGACGAGCAGCATGGCCCGCTCAAAGTCGAAAGGGCCTACTGCAGCGGCGACCCGGAGTTTCCCGCTGGCACCGCGATTCGCGCGGGGATACTGGCGTTTCTCGAGTATATCCCGCATCGTGATGATCCCGACGAGCCGTCTCTCTGCATCGACGATCGGGAGACGTTCGACCTTATTTGCATACATCGTCTCAAGCGCATTCTCAGCCGTGATATCCTCAGATGCCGTGATCAGCTTCTTCGTCATATACCCGGTGATCTTTGCATCGCCCCGCTTCGGCAGGATCGCCCTGATATCCCGGCGGCTGACTATGCCTATCACCTTCCCGTCCTCGAGTACGGGCACCCCGCCGACACCGTGCTGCCGCATGATCCTCTCTACATCGGTTACCGTGGCCTCGGGTCCGACCACCACAACCTCGCGCTCGATCAGGTCTTCGGCCTGCTTGACGATCTTTATCTCGGCGACCCCGCGATCCTGGGGCATGTTCCGGTGAAGGACACCTATGCCGCCTTCCCTCGCCATCGCTATGGCCATCATCGACTCGGTCACCGTATCCATGGCGGCGCTCACGAGGGGGATGTTCAGGGGAATGTTGCGCGAGAACCGCGAATGCACGTCGGCCTCGTCGGGTTCGACCCACGACTCGGCGGGCTCAAGCAGCACGTCGTCGAACGTGAGGGTTATCTCCATCTTCAGTTTCTCGGTGTACATACGTCACACAAGCATCTTCAGTGCCTTCTCCACAAGTTCAACCTTTATAGTAGCGTTTCGGTCGCCCCCGCAGACCATCCCCCGGACACCGATTATATCCGGGTTGACGCGCTTTACGGCTTCGAGATCCTCAAACTTCAGCGAACCGGCAAGGGCCGTCTGCAGCCCGAGATCCCGGTTCTGCTCGACGAACCGGATCAGGGCTTCCTCATCCATGAACGCAAATGTGTTCTTCCCATCCTTAACGCCGGTGTCGATCATGGCGACATCCGCTCCGGCATCCGCGGTCAGCTGACTGATGGCGAGCGGAGAGATCGTACCTATCCTCTGGAAATCAGAATATGCTGCGATTACGACGTATTTCTCAGGGAAGTCCTGCTTCACCGCCATGGTCACTGCCTCGATGACCTCGCGGGCACGGTCGACCCCATCGAACATCAGGCCGACCTTTATAAAATCAGCACCTGCGTGCGCGGCACCATAGGCCGAGAGAGCCGCAGTTCCCGGTTTATACTCATTGTCCCCGATTGCAGCGCTGACGGGTTTTGTACCAGCGATCTCTTTGATCTCCTGGATGATCCAGGGAAAATTCGCGCCGAGTGAGCCTTCAGATGGCTTCTTTACATCGATGATGTCAGCGGAAAGCGAGCTTTTTGCCTCCTCAATGCTGCTTGGACTGACGAGTAATTGCATAGAAATTAATGTTCTTTCATCCTAATAGTGATTACGTTGAGGACATGGAACTGATTCTTGCAGTCGATCTTGCGGGCGGCCTGGTAATGCACGGAAAATCCGGCGACCGCGCCGGTTACCGGCCGCTCACCTGGGGGCTTTCTCCCTCGGCCGAGCCCGAGATCTATATATCATACCTGCGGCCCCGGTTCATGTATATCGCCGACCTGGATAGCATCCAGGGCAGAACCCCCCAGGACGATCTGGTACGGCGCTGCGCCGCCCTTGTCGAGCGGTGTTACCTCGACCGGGGCTACCGGTCCCCCGCAGAGAGCACGGCGGTCGAGGGTGTGACGCCGATCATCGGCACAGAGACGGCCGCCGCGGCCATCGAGGATCTCGGGGAGTACCGGGGCGGCTACCTCAGTATCGACATAAAGGGAGGCCGGGTTCTCCCCTGGGGGATCCGGCCGGCAGATATGCTTCGCCGCGCATCGGATCTCTCGTTTGAGGGCTGCATCATATTAAACATCGGCGCTGTGGGGACAGAGGAGGGGCTCGCCCGGGAGAGCCTCGAGGAGATGCGGGCATGTTACGGCGGCCGCCTCCTCTATGGGGGCGGCGTTGCCGGGGTCGACGACATCCACCTCCTCGCCGACGCCGGGTTTGACGGGGCGATCATAGCGACCGCCGTCCACCGGGGGGCGGTGCCGCCTGACTGGATCAGAAGGGGATCGGAGTGCTGATCACGATCGAGGGGATCGACGGGAGCGGGAAGACCACGCTCCTCGCCCGCCTGGGGGATCTCCTCGCCGACCTCGACCCCCTATTCACCCGCGAACCCGGCGCCACCTGGGTGGGGGAGGCGGTCCGGCGGGCGATAGCCGCGCGGATGGATCCGATCACCGAGGCGCTTCTCTTCTCCGCCGACCATGCCGCGCATATCGATACACTGATCCGCCCCGCGCTCGATGCCGGGAGGCTCGTTATATCTGACCGCTACTCGGACTCCCGGTTCGCCTACCAGCCCGCGGTTCTCGACGGGATCCTCCCCGACCCGCTCCTCTGGCTCCGCCAGATCCACGCGGGGTGGTCGATCCGGCCGGACCGGACGTTTCTCCTGGTTCTCCCGGTCGAGGATGCATTATCAAGGCTCGACCCTGCAACAAAAAGAGAGTATTTTGAGGATAACAGGATCCTCGCCGCGGTGCAGGAGAATTACCTGAAACTCGCGGCGGGCGACCCCGCGCGGTTCGTCATGGTCGATGCCCTCCTCCCGGCAGAGGAGGTCGCCCGATTCGTCGCCGGCGAGATCAGGACGGGTGTCCTATCGTCACGACGACATCCTCGAACGTGAGGACGTCGACCTCCTCCCCCGCCACCTGGTAGGCGGTCTTCGGCGTAAAGGAATCGGGCGGCACCACAATCTCCTCGCCGTTTACCATGAGGGCCGCGGGCGGGTTTCTGAGGAGCTCCGGCGGGAGCGCCTGCACGGCGTCCATGAACGGCCGGGCGAGTCTCCGGAGCGCCGGCCCGATGACCGCCATGTTGAACTCAACCCCGCTCACGACCTCCTCGAGTTGCGGGGTGCCGGTGATCCACTGCAGATCGGCGGCGAGCGCCCGCCCGGCATCTCCGGCATCATCGACCGGATCCGGCGCATATATAACCACGTGGCCGAGCGGGGCGTTGAGCGCCATGCCCCGGTCGTGCTTGTAGCGCCTGAGGTCTGCGACGGTCTTCACGAGGAGGTCGCCGTGGCGCCGCGCTTCGTCGTCATCGTACACGAAGTCCGGCCAGGCCGCGGCGTGGACGCTCCCCCCGGTCAGGTTGTGGTAGCACTCCTCCGCGAAGTGTGGTATGATCGGTGCGAGTATGCGGCAGAGGATATCAATGGTCGTCCGGAGCGCGCTGCACGCGCTCGCCCGGCTATCCTCCTCCGTGTACAGCCGGCCCTTCACGATCTCGATGTAGTCATCGGCGAGCGTGCTCCAGGCAAACTCCCGGATCGCCCGGAGCGCACGGTCGAACTGGTAGCCTTCCATGGCGGCGGTGACCTCGGCGACGGTGTCCGCGAGCCTGACGAGGAGCCACCGGTCGACGAGTTCGGTAACCGGCGCTCCCGGGTCGGTATCCAGGTGCCCCATGGCGAACCTGAATATGTTCCAGAGTTTCGTCTGGAAGCGGGACGCAGCGACGACATCGTTCCAGTTGAACATTATGTCCGAGCCGGTCGCGGCGCCTCCGGCCCCCCACTGCCGGAGCGCGTCGGCCCCGTAGGTTGTGACGATCTCCTCCGGGGATATGATGTTGTCCCGGCTCTTGCTCATCTTAAACCCGTCCTCCCCGAGCACCATGCCGTTTATGAGGATCCAGTCCCAGGGATGGCTGCCGACCAGGGCTTTTGACCGGAGGATCGTGTAGAATGCCCACGTTCGTATGATATCGTGGCCCTGGGGCCGGAGCTGCGCCGGGAAGAACGGGGGCCTGCCGGCCCCGTCCCACCCGGTGACCTGGAGCACCGATATAGAGGAGTCCATCCAGGTATCGAGAACGTCCCTCTCGCCTGTGAACTCCGACCCGCCGCACCGCGGGCAGGGTGTCTTTGGCTTATCGATTGTCGGGTCTATCGGGAGGGCTTCCTCTGCGGGGAGGGTCATCTCGCCGCAGGCATCACAGAACCAGACCGGGATCGGTGTTGCGAATATACGTTGCCGGGATATGCACCAGTCCCACTCCATCGACTCAGCCCAGTTCTCGAGCCGGGCGAACATATGCTCCGGCACCCAGGATATCCTCCGGGCAGCGTCCATTATGTCGTCCTGGTGGATCTTCACGAACCACTGCCGCTCGGATAGGATCTCGATCGGGGTCTTGCACCGCCAGCAGGTTCCCACCCGCTGTTCGAGGTCTTCCTGCCGCGAGAGGATCCCCGCATCCTTCATATCCTTGAGGATGGCCTTCCGGCAGGCCTCCGATGTCATCCCCTCGTAGGGGGCTGCGGCCGCGGTCATTATGCCCTGCCGGTCTATGGCCTTGCGGAGGTCCAGGTGGTGCTGCTTCCACCAGTAGACATCGGTCCTGTCGCCAAACGTGCAGATCATAACCGCGCCGCTGCCGAACTCAGGGTCGACCGCGGCGTCCTCGACGATCGGCACCTCGTGGCCGAATATGGGAACCCTGAGGCTCTTCTTTATGTTGCGGTAGCGCCCGTCATCGGGGTGGACCGCCACCGCAACGCAGGCTGCAAGGAGTTCGGGTCTCGTTGTGGCGATCTCGATGCCGTCGAAGTCAAAGTAGTTGAGCGTGGTCGTGCGGGGGGCGTAGTTGACCTCGGCAAACGCTATGGCGGTCTCGCACCGTGTGCAGAAGTTCACCGGATGCTCGCTCTGGTATATGTCGCCGGCCCTGAGCATCTGCAGGAACGAGGCCTGGGTCAGCCTGTAGTACTCCGGGAGCATGGTTACGTACTCGTGGCTCCAGTCGACGGAGAACCCGAGCCTGCGCATGGTCTCCCGCATCTTATCGATGTTCCCGGTCGTAAGTTTGCGGCACATCTCCCGGAATTTATCGCGCGAGACATCGTTTTTTGTGATCCCGTAGGTCTCCTCGACCTTTACCTCGGTGGGGAGGCCGTGACAGTCCCACCCCTGGGGAAACATTACATTGTAGCCGCGCATGCGCTTGTAGCGCGCGATGAAGTCGATGTAGCACCAGTTCAGGGCGTTTCCGATATGGAAGTTGCCAGTAGGGTACGGCGGCGGGGTATCGATGATGAACTGTGGTTTTGTAGAATCCGGATCAAAATAGTTATCCTCATCCCGCCAGGCGTCCTGCCAGCGCCTCTCCACTCCCGCGATATCGTAGTTCTTTGGTAATTGATGTGACGGCGACATTTTCAGCGTATTATCTCTTTCTCTACAGCGAAATATATTGATCGACACGGTGTTTTTTTACGAAGCCTGCCCGGGCTTTTTAGCGCGCCGCGAGAGCGGTCAACCCTAAAGACTTTTTCCATGCAGCGCCAATGGGTTATGAATGATAAAGTTGCCGGGGTTAATTCTGGCATCGGCGCTCACTCTCGCCTTCATAGGCCTTGCCCCCCTTCTCCAGCCGGCATGGCTGCTCTCGTGCCTCCTGATCCTCTTCTCGCTGGTTCTCTTCCTCATCCGCGATACCAGGTACGTATCGCTCTCGATCATAGTTCTCGCCGCTCTCTACGGTCTCGACTGGCTCTCTATGTTCGTCTTCACCTGTACGCTCGGCATCGTCGTCTTCGGGGAGCTCGCGTTCCGCCTCACCGGGGGGGAGCCGGCATCATACCTCTATCACCTGGCTGCCGCCATCGCCGCATCGCTTGCGGTTATGCTCTACCTAGGGTATGGCGCGCCCCTGGTCGTCGTTATGGGTGTTGTCGTCGCGGTGCTTCTCCGCGCGATCCTCCGGGGCCGGGACGACGCCCTTATGATCGAGGCGCTCGGCGTGGCGATGGCGATGCTCTTCTTTGAGGAGATCAATTTCCAGGTCGATCTCTCAATCCTCGCCGCCGCGGCGATCATAGCGTTCGGGTTTGGATACACATCCTACCGGCTCCGGGTGGCTGATATAAGCGGCCTCTTCTCGGGGGCGATGATCGGGATCATACTCATCGTCTTTGCGGATGTCCGGTGGTTCCTGATCATGCTCACCTTCTTCATAATCGGCGCCGGGGCTACCCGATACCGCTACGGCGATAAGAAGACACTCGGCGTCGCCCAGGAGCACGGGGGCGTGCGCGGCTACTTCAACGTCTTTGCTAACGGCCTCGTGGCGACCGCCGCCGCCATCCTCTTCGGCATGACGGGGCACCCGGCATTCGTGGCGCTCTTTATGGGGAGTGTAGCCTCCGCCGCCGCCGACACGGCTGCAAGCGAGATCGGTGTCACCGGAAAGACACCATACCTGATCACGACGCTCCAGCCTGTGCCCCGGGGAACGAACGGCGGGGTGACCCTCCGGGGGGAGGCAGCGGCCATCGCGGCATCAGCGGTCGTCGGCACCGCTGCCTGGGCGATGGGCGTCGCCGGCCCCTGGATGGTCGTCACAACGGTCATCGCGGGCTTCATCGGCACAAACGTCGATAGCCTCGTGGGGGCGACACTCGAGAACAGTGGGAAGATCGGGAACTCGGGCACGAACCTGATAGCCACGTTCGTCGGCGGGGTCTCGGGGATGGCTCTTTATCTCGCGGGGTGAGTGGGGTCGGGGGTATCGACGCGCCTCTTTTGTATACCCTCGCCCGGCGCCGGTCGTGTGTTCCTCATCTGCCATCAGGAGGGAGGC
>MTBK01097405.1_pt1 | contig 19312 bp, 20 predicted proteins | sample 1535981 | NCBI WGS metagenome assembly MTBK01 (sample SAMN06109225, study PRJNA356200) | anaerobic digester metagenome | isolation source: biogas reactors fed with pig manure or primary and secondary sludge | place: Spain | collected 2016-06-30
CTCCCGGAGACCCTCAATGGTTGCGGCCGCCGTCTCGGTGCCGATGATCGGCGTCACCCCCTCGACCGCCGTGCACTCCGAGGGGGACCGGCAGCCCCGGTCGAGGTAGCACCGCTCGACCATGGCGGCACACCGCCTGACCAGGTCATCCTGCGGTGTATTCCCCTGGATGCTCTCCAGGTCAGCGATATATACAAACCGTGGTTGCAGGGCTGACAGGTAAGCCCCGGGTTCAGCGGAATGAGAAAGTCCCCAGGTGAGCGGCCGGTAACCGGCGCGGTTACCGGATTTTCCGTGCACGACCAGGCCGCCTGCAAGATCGACTGCGAGAATCAGTTCCATGTCTTCAACGTAATCACTATTAGGGTGAAAGAACATTAATTTCTATGCAATTACTCGTCAGTCCAAGCAGCATTGAGGAGGCAAAAAGCTCGCTTTCCGCTGACATCATTGATGTAAAAAAGCCTTCCGAGGGCTCACTCGGTGCGAATTTTCCCTGGGTCATCCAGGAGATCAAAAAGATCGCTGGTACAAAACCCGTCAGCGCTGCAATCGGGGACAATGAGTATAAGCCAGGAACTGCGGCTCTCTCGGCGTATGGTGCCGCGCACGCAGGTGCTGATTTCATCAAGGTCGGTCTGATGTTCGACGGGACCGACCGCGCCTGCGATGTTATCGAGGCAGTGACCACAGCCGTGAAGCAGGAGTTCCCCGAGAAATACGTTGTTATTGCGGCTTATTCTGATTTTCAGAGATTAGGTACGATCTCTCCGCTCGCCATCAGCGAGCTCGTTGCAGATGCCGGAGCGGATGTCGCCATGATCGACACCGGCATCAAAGATGGGAAAAGTACATTTGCTTTCATGGAAGAGGAGGCCCTGATCCGGTTCGTTGAACAGAACCGGGATCTCGGACTGCAGACAGCCCTTGCCGGTTCACTGAAGTTTGAGGATCTCGATGCCTTGAAACGCATCGACCCCGAGATCATCGGTGTCCGGGGGATGGTCTGCGGGGGCGACCGGAACGCTACGATCAGGGTTGAACTTGTGGAAAAAGCGTTGAAGATGCTTGTGTGATGTATGTTTATCGAGAAGATGAAGATGGAGACAACATTCACGTTCGACGATGTGCTCCTTGAGCCCGCCGAATCGTGGGTTGAACCCGACGAGGCCAATGTGCGCTCCCGGTTCTCGCGAAACATCCCCCTGTATATCCCCCTCGTGAGCGCAGCCATGGATACCGTGACCGAATCGGTGATGGCGATAGCGATGGCACGGGAGGGTGGTATCGGCGTCATCCACCGGAACATGCCAAAAGATCGGGAGGTCGCTGAGGTCAGGTCCGTGAAGCAGGCTGAGGACCTGATCGAGCGTGAGGTTGTGGCGGTCGAGTCTGATGCCACAGTCACCGATGTGGAGCGGGTCATGCGGCAGCACGGTGTCGGCGGGATTCCCATCCTCGAGGATGGGAGGATGATCGGCATCGTCAGTCGCAGGGATATCAGGGCTATACTGCCAAAACAGGGCGATGCAAAGATCACCGGCTACATGACGAAGAAGCTGATCACGGCGCCCGAGGAGATCACGGCCGAGAATGCGCTCGAGACGATGTATACAAATAAGGTCGAGCGCCTCCCGGTCGTCGATGCAGAGGGGTGTCTCGTCGGGATCATAACGATGCGGGATATACTCGAAAAGCGGCAGTATCCCCACGCAAACCGTGATGCGAACGGGAAGCTCCGGGTCGCCGCCGCAGTGGGTCCTTTTGACTTTGAACGGGCCATGATGCTCGTCGAGGCGGGGACCGATGCCCTGGTGGTGGACTGCGCTCACGGCCATAACATGAACGTCGTAAACGCCGTCAGGGAGATCAGGGGGAGCACCAGCATCGATGTGGTGGCCGGAAACATCGCCACGAAGCAGGCGGCCTCTGCCCTGAGCGATTTCGTCGATGGGTTGAAGGTAGGGATCGGACCGGGTTCGATCTGCACGACACGGATCGTCGCGGGCGTGGGCGTGCCGCAGGTCTCTGCGATAGCAAACGTCGCCGAGGTGGCGCATGAGGCCGGCGTACCGGTGATCGCAGACGGCGGTATCCGCTTCTCCGGTGATATCGCAAAGGCGATCGCCGCCGGTGCGGACTCTGTCATGGCAGGCAGCCTCTTTGCCGGGACCGACGAGGCGCCGGGGAGGGTTACGACGATCAAAGGCCGGCGCTACAAGCAGTACCGGGGGATGGGATCGCTCGGTGTCATGAGCGGCGGGGAGTCGAGCGACCGCTACTTCCAGAAGAAGGAGATCGGGAAGACCAAGTTCGTCCCCGAGGGTGTCGAGGGCGTCACCCCCTACGTCGGCCGGGTCTCGGATGTCATCTACCAGCTCGTCGGCGGCCTGAAGTCTGCTATGGGCTACACGGGGTCAAGGACGATAGAGGATCTGCAGAAAAACGGCAAATTTCTCCGGATCACGCCTGCGGGCTACGGCGAGAGCCACCCGCACAATATCATGATCACCGATGAGGCGCCGAATTACCGCCTCTTCGAGTGATACATTTTTTATACCCGGATCACTAACATTTAGTAAACATGCTTGGGGGTAGTGAGGTTTCCCGCCTTCTTGATATACTGGGGAACCGGAACAGGCGACGGATAATAGAACTCTTGCGGCAAAAGCCGTGCTTTGTGACCGAGATCTCCGAGCGGCTCGTACTCAGTCCAAAGGCGGTGATAGAGCACCTGCAGATGATGGAGCGTGAACAGATCCTCATCTCCTGCCAGGATGAGCGCAGGCGAAAGTATTACTATCTCTCGCATGACATCAATATCATCGTAAACCTGCAGAAGCAGGAAGAGGTCATGCTTCCTCCAGTCAAAGAGGACCAGAAGGTCAGGTTCGCACGATCCCTCACAATGTTCAAGAGGATGATCAGGGTTCGCGATGAACTTCTGGATAATCTCGAACACCTGGAGCGCAACATTGAATCGGGGTTTGTCGAGATGATGCGCACGGGAGAGGGCATCATCGCCGGCGACGGAGATCTGGAGATTCTCCTCGCCCTCTCCCACTTCGACCTGACGCTCGTTGAACTCGAGGAGATGTGCAGCCTATCCACGGATGAGCTGAAACAGAGACTGAACAACCTCATGTATACCGAGGTTGTCGAACAAACGAACGACCGATACCAGATACGTGGTACACATGGCGAATAATCCATACGACGAGATGTTTCGGAACATTGCGCGGCTGATGGAGAAGATCTTAAGCGATATGCCGCTCCAGGATCCGAGGATCATCGGGTTTACCATCATCAGCGGACCGCCTGATGCTGCACCTGACTTTGACCCACCCGGAAGGGACGGGGACGAAGAAGGCGCGTTTGAGGTGATCGAAGGGGATGACTGCATCTACATCACCGCCGTGGTGAACGCCCGGGCCGAGGGCGCTCCCTACGTCACGTTCCAGAACGAATCCGTGACCCTCTGCACAGGGGGGGATGCGGAGACGGTCATCGATCTCGACTGCGAGATCGATGTTCTACATAGTTACTACAATGTGCAACACGGCGTGATCGATGCCGTATGCCGGAAGAAAGGCACACCCGGTGGGATCACCCGGACCAGATGAGGGTGCCGGGGCAGGAAGGGAGAGATCCCGCCTCTGTTTTTTGTAGCAGGTTTTTCATGAAGGGTCCCCTCGCCGGTTGCGCATGGGGCCCCATGTCGATAGTGGTTTTTCTCTACCCGGGCCCGGTTTTTGCGCGGAGGGAGCGATCGGTGCAGGTAGCCGGAGCATGACGGCGCCTGAAACGGGGGATCCGGGAGCTGTGGGGGCACGTCGCCGATCAGGCAGGCAGTTCGGCGGGTTTTTGTGAGTCACCGGGGCGATAGATACGGCATAATCTTCTTCTGCTCCGGGCCCGAGAATGACTGATCGATGGTTGAAGCAGAACGAACCCACCTGCCCGGGTACGTGCACCTCGCCCGGAGCGGTGAACTGGAGAAGCGGGCGGAACAGGCATACGAGGTGCTCCGCGACTGCATCATCTGCCCCCAGGAGTGCCGCGTAAACCGCATCGACGGCGAGACGGGGTTCTGCCGGACCGGTCTCCTTCCGGTAGTCTCGAGTTACAGCCCGCACTTCGGCGAGGAACCCCCGCTCGTGGGCCGGAAGGGATCGGGGACAGTATTCTTCACGAACTGCAACATGCGCTGTGAATTTTGCCAGAATTATGATATCAGCCAGTGCGGGGTCGGCTACACGGTCTCCTGCGAAGACCTCGCCGGGTTCATGCTCCGCCTGCAGGACCGCGGGTGCCACAACATCAACTTTGTCTCCCCTTCGCACGTCGTTCCCCAGATACTCCGCGCGGTCGCTATCGCCGCCGAGGGCGGTCTATCGGTCCCGCTGGTCTACAACAGCGGCGGCTACGACTCGGTGGATACCCTCCGGCTCCTCGACGGCGTCATCGATATATACATGCCTGATGCGAAGTACGGGCGGAATGATGTGGCGCTGGCGCTCTCCCATGCCCGGGACTACACCCACCACATGCAGGCCGCTCTCCTGGAGATGCACCGGCAGGTCGGGGACCTGGTGATCCGGGACGGCCTTGCCGTGCGGGGTATGATCATCAGGCACCTGGTACTCCCCGAGAACCTTGCAAACACCGAGATCGTGATGAAGTTCATCGCCGAGGAGGTCTCGCGGGACTCCTACGTGAATGTCATGGCCCAGTACAGGCCGGCATGGAAGGTTGCCGAGGGCGGGAGGAGCCCGGTGCTCGCGGCACTGCAACGCCCGATAACGGCACGTGAGTACGAGTACGCCCTCCGGTGCGCGAGGGAGAACGGGATCACCCCCGCCACCAGGTGAGGGGCGGCACCAGAAAAATCTTTGAGAGAGCGCTCCGAGAGTTCTGTGGTGTGGATGCGATGAAGAAAGGGTCAGGGCTCCAGTACGCGGCGATGAGCGAGCAGGGTCGGCGGAGGCGAAACGAAGATGCGTTCTTTGCCGGGGAGGTGGCCGGGTATCACGTATTCGCCGTCGCGGATGGACTCGGCGGGCACGCCCACGGCGATATCGCAAGCCGGATGGCGGTCGCAGCCCTGGAAGAGACGGTGGGCAGGGAGCTCCGCGATACGAAGCCCACTGTAGCGCTTACCCGTGCGTTTCAGCGTGCGAACTCAGCGGTGTACACCTACAACCAGGATAACAACCTGAATGCCGCGACAACGCTCTCGGCGGCTATCGTCAGCGACTCCGGCAGGTGCTGGATCGGCACGGTGGGCGACAGCAGGACCTACGTCATCACCCCCTCATCGATCTGGCATACACGTGACCAGAGTTACGTCCAGGGTCTCGTGGATGCCGGGGTGATCTCCCCCGCCGAGGCGATCATCCACCCGAAGAGGAATATCCTGACCCGGGCACTCGGACTTGCAGCCGACGTGCCGGTCGAGATCGATGAGCGCGATATCGCCGGATCGGTCCTCGTGATGAGTACGGACGGGCTCCACGACTACGTCCCGGAGAGGACCATATGGGATATTGCGACCACCCGCGATCCCGGTGAGGCATGCCGGGGGCTGACGATAGCCGCACGGGATGCGGTGAGCACCGACAACATAACGGTGATCGTCGCCCGCCGGTCTTAGATCTCCTCTTCTCCCGCATCGCGGAGCGCCGCGATGATCACCTCGCGAACGCCGCCATCTGCCTCATCTTCCAGGGCCGAACGGAGCGCCCTGAGTGCATCCGCCCCGCCGATCTTCCCGAGCGATGTGGCGGCGCTTCGCCGCACAAACTCATTCTCATCCCGCTGCACGCCCTGGAGGCACTCAACCGCGCGGGGATCGCCGAGCAGTCCGAGTCCTTTTGCCGCCATGTAGCGGACGTGATCCTTCTCATCACCGAGGGCGGCGGTGAGCGGCGCATACGCTTCACCATCGCCGATAAACCCGAGGGCCTCGGCCGCGCGGTAACGCACCCTCCATTCGTCGTCACGGAGCAGGGTGATGCAGGAGGGAACGGCAGGTTCTCCGATCCTCACCAGGCCATGCATCGCCTCCGCCCGCACCCCTTTATCCGGGTCTGAGAGGCGGGAGATGAGTGTGTGCAGGGTCTGTTCACCGGAGCGATCGCCTCCGGTCTCTTGTGGCGTATTGTACGTGGTCATAACCGGTCACATCCGCGGGCGAATAGCCGCCTGCATCATACGTTACGAGTGGTTTGTAATAAGGGTTGATCATCCGCCCCGGAAAAGTGTAGCAAGTGCACGTTCCTCATGGCTTTGTTCGCCTTCCCGTGGGACTGGCATGACCTGCCAGGTTCAGGCGTCAGAGGGATATGAGAGCGGATGGTGTCGGGGAATCGATGTCATCGGGATGATGGTCTTTCGGCGCGTCGGCTGCCGTTCAGGTCAGAAGCTCATGGGCATACACCATCAGGCTCACGAGTGCAAGGATACCCATCCCGGCGATGAGCATCCCCAGGGCATTGAATACGAGGTCACTTCCAAGCCATTTCATCAGAGCGTGCATGCACTGGATACTGCATTGTACTATATATATTTTATTGGTTGAATAAAAATAACTTCTCAGATATATAGATTTCCAATTAACGTAGCAGCCGATCTCATCATCCGCTGGATATTATCTGATACATCAGAGGATCGCGGGAAACAGGAACGGTTATGCCGGGCGCCCCGTTCAGCAGCAACGCATGCGCTCAGAGCGAGATAAAATGAGAGGAAATGACGCCCAGGACGGAATTCGAATCCGTGTCGACGGCGTGACAGGCCGTCATGATAGGCCACTACACTACCTGGGCACTCTTGTTTTGTAGATCCCGCCTCCCGGATTCGAACCGGGGACATCGCGGTAGCCGCGCAGTTCGCCCGAGAGCGATTACTATACTACAGCCGCGCACTCTACCAGTCTGAGTTAAGGCGGGTCTCTGCTCTAACAATGTTAGAGTGAGACGTTATTAAAGATATCGCTTAGCCCCCCGGACAGTGCCCGGAGCGGACGCCATTCTATATATACTACATCGTATGATGCTTAGGTATGAAACCTACAAACGCTGATGCGTTCAGTCACGCTGAAGCGTACTGTCTTCTTCACCGATAGCCGTGCGAAAAGCAACGTCACTGTTTTTGACACCACACTGCGCGACGGTGAACAAACACCGGGTATCTCATTCACACGCGAGGAGAAACTCGGTATTGCAGAGCATCTCTCCGATATTGGAGTGCACACCATCGAGGCCGGCTTTCCCGCATCTTCCGACTCTGAGCGCGAGATCGTCAGAGCCATCAGGGCCCTCGGTCTGACCGCGGATGTCTGCGGCCTTGCACGATCGCTCCCGGCCGATGTGGATGCGTGTATCGATTGTGACGTCGATATGGTCCACGTCTTCATACCGACGTCGGACGTCCAGCGCGAGTACACCATCAAAAAGACCCGTGAACAGGTTCTCGCATCCACCGGCGATATCATCGCATATGCCCGTGATCACGTCGACCGGTGCATGTTCTCGGCCATGGATGCCACGCGGACAGACCCCGATTACCTTATAGAGGTCTACCGTGTCGCGGTAGACGCCGGGGCCACGATCATCAACGTGCCCGACACCGTCGGCGTGATCACACCGACTGCCATGAAAGAGCTCATCACCCGGATAGACCGGGAGGTGGGCGCGCCTATCGACGTCCACTGTCACAATGATTTCGGGCTTGCGGTGGCAAACACCATAGCTGCGGTCGAGGGCGGGGCCTCCCAGGTCCAGGTGACCGTAAACGGCATCGGCGAGCGGGCAGGAAACGCGGATCTCGCGCAGACCGTGATGATCTTATCGTCCATCTACGGCATCGATACCGGCATCAGGACGACGAGCCTCGTGGAGACATCACGACTGGTCTCGCGCTACGCCGGTATGAGCACGCCTCCTATCCAGCCGATCGTCGGCGAGAACGCCTTCGCCCACGAGAGCGGGATCCACTCTCACGGGGTGATCACCCGGTCCGATACGTTCGAGCCCGGGATCATGACGCCGGAGATGGTCGGCCACCGGCGGAGGCTGAAACTCGGCAAGCACGCGGGCCGGCACGCTGTCCGGCAGATGCTCACCGAGGCGCATATGGCACCCACCGATACTCAGCTCGACGAGATCGTCCAGCGGGTGAAGGTGATCTCAGGAAAGGGCAAACGGGTGACGGATGCGGACCTCTACGAGATCGCTGAGGGCATCATGCAGCTTACCCCCAACGGAAAGACCCTGGAACTCCAGGGTATCGCCGTCATGACCGGCAACCATGTCATACCGACGGCCAGCGTCAGGGCGACCGTCGAGGGGGTCGAACATGTCTTCTCAAGCGTCGGCAACGGTCCGGTGGATGCGGCCATAAAGGCGATCCTCGGGATCATCCCGACCCCCATCCACCTCAAGGAGTTCAACATCGAGGCGATATCGGGGGGCACCGATGCCCTGGGGCACGTCACCATCGCCATCGAGGATGAGCAGGGCCGGGTCTTTGATGCCAGCGCCTCAAGCGACGACATCATCCTCGCGTCGGTCGAGGCGGTGATCAACGCGATCAACCTCGTCTGCCGGACGCGGAAGAACGACCACCGGCCAGGGGCCGGATAGAACGTCGGGGGCGGAGGCTCCGCTCACCCCTCAAAAAAAGAATGCGGATCAGGTTGTGCCGGGAGGCTGCTGTTTTCCTTCCAGCGCCCCCCTGATCTGGGTGGACAGCTGCTCGAATCTGCCCTGCAGGGCCTTCTCCTGTTTCTCAAGGGACTTAACCCGGAGCTCGAGTGTCTCGATACGCTCGTTTAAGGACGTGAGCACCTGCTCCTTGCTCTTCTGCATCATGACGCTGCCGACGTTCATGAAGACCACTGCATCATCTGCGACGTCGCCCAGATCCTCGACGGCCCGCCTGGCCTCGCGGATCGAGAGATCATACTGCGCTTTCTGTGAGACAACGGTCTGCAGCTGCTGCTGCATCTGCTGGAGCATCGCCAGCTGATTCTGTACTCTTGGTGGGATATTCTCCATATTCGCTAACCCTCCTGAAATGGAACTGACTCCTGTAACAATATTTCGGATGGTGGACCGGAGGGGCGCAAAACCTCCCCTGCCCTTTCTCTACAGGGTTGGGGCGGCAAACTCATAAAGAGCCCGGTCTGCCGGGATCGGCATCGGGGGAGCGATCACGCTGGTCCTGTTACCCGGTGCCGGGGGCGCGGGGACGCAGAAAAAACAGTGGGACCTGCCCCACAAACCCTTAGAAGTTAAAGTGCCGGCCCACGATCTTCAGGGCGCAGTAGTCCCCGCACATCGTGCAGGCATCAGCATCGGCCGGCATCCGCTCATCCCTGATCGCCCGGGCGCGTTCGGGGTTGATCGCGACGGCGAACTGCCGTTCCCAGTCGAGATCCCGGCGGGCATGCCCCATCTCGAGATCGTCATCCCGCTTCTTGAGCTTGATCATATCCCCGACGTGGGCGGCGATCCTCGAACTGATGACGCCCTCGTAGACCTCCTCGGGGGTGGGGAGCGCCAGGTGCTCGGCCGGCGTCACGTAGCATATGAAGTCGGCGCCGTATGACGAGGAGAGCGCGGCCCCGATCGCGGCCACCCGGTCATCGTAGCCGGGCGCGATATCGGTCACGAGCGGCCCGAGCATGTAGAAGGGCTTCCTGTTCGTGACGCGCTTCTGCAGGACGACGTTCGTCTCGATCTCATCGACCGGTATATGCCCCGGCCCCTCGATGATCGTCTGCACGCCTTCAGCATGTGCCTTATCAGCGAGCTCTGCGTTGATGAGCAGCTCCTGGACCTGGGCCCGGTCGGTGGCATCGTGGACCGCGCCCGCCCGCATACCGTTGCCGAACGAGAGGGTGACCTCATGCTCCTTTAAGATCTCGACGAGGTAGTCAAACTCCGAGTAGAGCGGGTTTTCCTTCTCGTTATGGAGCATCCATGCGGTCATGAAAGCCCCGCCACGGGAGACGAGACCGCCGTGCCGCCCCTGGTTCTGCAGGCGCTTCATCGTCTCATAGTTGATCCCGGTGTGGATCGCCATGAAGTTGGTCCCGAGCTTCGCCTGCTCCGCTGTTATCCGGAAGAGGTCATCCTCCTCCATGTGGACGACCGCACCATGCTTCCGGGCGGCCTCGATGAACGCCTGGTAGAGCGGGACCGACCCGACCGAGAGAGTGGTCATCTCGATGACCCGGCGCCGGATATCCAGGAAATCCCCGCCGGTGGAGAGCTCCATCAGCGTATCCGCGCCGGCAAGCTCGGCCTGCCGGGCCTTCTCGATCTCCATATCGACATCGACGATATCAGACGACGTCCCGATGCTCGCGTTGACCTTGGTCCGGAGCCCCTCCCCGATACCGCAGATCTTCACCTGCCGGTAGGGAGAGACCGGGATGGCGATATGCGCCCCGGCCACACCACGCCTGACGAAATCCTCGGTTACACCCTCCGCTGCTGCGACTATCCGCATCTCTTCAGTGATGACGCCGCGTTTCGCGTCTTCTATGAGACCCATGACGATATGGTTGGAAGAAAGACATGATAAAGACTCGTTTTTCGGAATCGGGCTAAATTAGGCTTGATCTCTCAACAAGTAAACTTGACTTACACTTATTCAGATAGGGTTTCTTAGCCGGAAAGCCAAGGCTTACAAGAAATGGGAGAGTACCGTTATACCACTCGGTGAATGGATTTGAACGTCAATTTTGGAGGTTTTGTTCCCATCAGCACCGTCGACTGGCGGGGGAGGGCCGCCTGCACGGTGTTCCTCAGGGGTTGCCCCGCACGATGCTTTTACTGTCATAACCTAGCCATCCAGGGTGGCAAGGACCTCCGTGACGCGGACGAGATCCTCGATATGATCAGGAGCTCGCGGACGATCGCGGGCGCCGTGGTCTTCTCAGGCGGAGAGCCGACCTTCCAGGGACCGGCACTCATCCACCTCGCCGCCGCAGCACAAAAGATGGGGCTCTCCGTCGGGCTGCATACAAACGGCATGTTCCCCCACGTCATCGAGACCCTGCTTGAGCAGCACCTGGTGGATATGATCGCGCTCGACGTCAAGACGACGTGGGAGCGCTACGACGACCTCCTGGGCGTTGCCGCGGTCGATTCAGTGCGGGCATCACTCGCCGCCTGTAAGCGAGCGAAGGCCGACGGCACACTCGGTTCGTGCCAGGCAGTGGTGACCCTCTTTCGGGGGCGCGAGGGAGACCTCCCCGCGATCGCGGAGGCTACCCATGGACTGGACCTCGTGCTCCAGCAGGGGGTCAGCCCGGGCTTTGACCCCCTGACCCGGCAGGAGATCGAGACCGCGGCAAGACCGCTCGGCCGCCGGGTCTGGATACGGACCAGGGAGGATGGCGAGGTCGATTACGACCCGGAACAAGAATGATCCGGGTGAGGCCAACCATAATGTTATCAGGCGCACAAAACCTCAATAGAGGTATCTGTTGCGACCGATCGCAACCAGTGCATAGCCGGCCTGATCCCCGGCACGGTCCGCTGTTTCTGAATATAACACAATAAAGTAAATCCTGAAATACAATGGAGTAAATCCTGATGAAAGTCATTGGAATCGTAGGTATGCCGGCAAGCGGGAAGGGAGAGGTATCAAAGATTGCCCGGGATCTCGGGATTCCAGTCGTGGTCATGGGAGATGCGATACGGATGCAGGCGGCCCGGGCGGGTCTCCCGGCGACCGACGCGAACCTCGGCGCGATCTCAGGGGAGTTGCGCTCAGAACTCGGCATGGACGCCATCGCCCGGATCACCATCCCCCTCATCGAGGCCGCCGCCGCTCCCGTGGTCCTGGTGGATGGAATCAGAGGGGACTACGAGGTAGCGACGTTCCGGGAGCATTTCCCCGGCTTTGTGCTCATCGGGATCGTCTCATCGTTTGAAGCGCGGTATGCGAGGCTCACGGACCGGGGGCGATCCGACGATGCCCTCACCGCTGAAGACCTCCGGACCCGGGATGAACGGGAACGCGGTTGGGGGCTTCTGCGGGCTCTCGCGCAGGCGGATCACACGGTCATAAACGAGGGCACGCTTGAGGAGTTTACCGGGGAGATCCGGAGTCTGCTCCGGCGCCTTGGAGGGACAACATGAATCCAGCCCCGTATTTCTCATCATCATCAAAGGTCTGGGCGGCGCGGGACTGGGTCTTCGGTATCGAGGAGCTCGGGTATACCGGGTGGGAGATCGTCGCCGACGGGAACTACCGCCTGGACAACCCCGATAACTTTGCCGCGATCCGGGAGAACCTCGAGAGCACCGGACTTCGCGCGACCGTCCACGCACCCTACAGCGACTTAAACCTCGCATCGCTCAACTATCCCATATGGCGCGAGTCCATACGCCAGATCTGCTCATGCATTCACCACGCGGCCGACCTGACGGACCGGGTGACGGTCCACCCCGGGTTTGTATCGCCGGTAGGAAAACTCGTCCCCGAGAAGGTCTGGGAGATGCAGAAGACCGCTCTCGTCGAGATCGGGAGGTACGCAGAGGATCACGGTGTCCTCGCATGCGTCGAGAATATGATCAGCATCAAAGATTTCCTCTGCCGCTACCCCGAGGAGATCCTCGGCCTCACCGAGGGGATACCCGGGATCGGGATCACCCTCGACGTGGGGCACGCCAATACCAACGGTCTGGTCGATGCGTTCCTCAAGTACATCAAGGAGGTCAACCACCTGCACATCCACGACAACCACGGGCAGTCGGATGAACATCTGGCGCTCGGGGATGGGGCTATCGATTGGAAGAAGGTCGGGTCGGTGATCGCCCGCGACTACTCCGGCGGCGTGGCTGTTATCGAGGGGCGGACGCTTGAGGAGGCGAAACGAAGTCTTGCAGCGTTCAGGAAGTGGTTCGTATAGCCGGAGAGACCCTGCACATCCACTTCCTCGGCACAGCAGGCGCCCTCCCGTCGCCGCAACGAAACCCCCCCTCCATCCTGATCCGCCGGGGCGCCGACACCCTGCTCTTTGACTGCGGGGAGGGTACCCAGCAGCAGATGATGCGTGCCCGGACGGGTTTCACCGTGAATGCCATCTTCGTCACCCACTGGCATGCCGATCACTTCCTCGGCATCTTCGGGCTTGTCGAGACACTCGCGTTCATGGGACGGACCGACCCCCTCCCGATCTACGGCCCCCCCTGGGTCGATGAGCTCGTCGATATCGTGCAGAGGATCAGCCGGCATGCACGGGGCTTTTCCGTCACCGGGCATGCCCTCGAACATGGCTCGATCGTGCCCTTCGATGGCTATACCGTCCGTGCGTTTGCCACATTCCACGGCACCCCGGCGCTCGGGTACGTCCTGGAAGAGGACGAACGGCCGGGCCGGTTCAACCGCGACCGGGCTGTGGCGCTCGGCATCCCCCCGGGTCCGCTCTTCGGGCGTCTCCAGCGCGGGGAGGTGATCCGCATCGTTCATGAGGGTGTCGAGACCGATATCCACCCCCGTGACGTGATGGGAGAACCCCGCCCCGGGAGGAAGATCGTCTACACCGGAGACACCCGGCCGATCCATCGCCTGCCCGACATCAAGGATATGGTCCGGGGCGCCGATCTCCTCATCCACGACGCAACGTTCGACGATGAGGAGGCCGATCGGGCGCGGGATGTCCTGCACTCCACCGCCGGGGAGGCCGGGGAAGCGGCAGCGGCTCTGAATGCCCGGATGCTCGCTCTCGTGCATATCAGTTCCCGCTACACAGGTACAGCAAACCATATACGCGATGCGAAACGACGATATGAGGGAGACGTGATCCTCCCGGCCGATCTTGTGGTGCTCGAGGTTCCTTTTCGGAGTTGATTGAGATGGATGGTGATGGTGATGGAGCAGATCCTTTGTTGCCAGAGCCGCCGCCGTCTGGTTATGACAGGACTCGGTGCCCTGCTCGTCAGCGCCGCTGCAGCGAGTGTTGCGGGTATTTACCTCGGTTCTGTCCGGGAAGTCCTTGAGCTGATACCGGGCCTGATGGTGCTCCTGCCATCGATCATCGATATGCGGGGGAACATCGCCGGGGTCCTCGCATCCCGCCTCTCGTCATCGATGCACCTCGGGGAGTTCTCCATCGATTTTCGGGAAGGGTGCACCCTCGGTGACAACATACGCGCCTCGTTCGTGGTGACCGTTCTCATAGCCTTTGTCCTCGGCGCATTCGCCTATATCGCAACCTCCCTCTCCGGGCTTCCGGTGGTGGGGATCACCGACCTGGTCCTGATATCGGTCATCAGCGGGGTCGTCTCAGGGCTCGTGGTGATGGGGATCACCCTGGTCATCGCACTCTTGAGCTACCGCTACGGTCTTGACCTCGACATGATCGCCGCCCCCACCGTCACAACCTCGGGGGATATCGTGACGCTCCCGATCCTCGTGCTCTCCGCGGTATTCGTCATGGGCCTCTCTCCTCCGGCACGCCTGGCGATCGGGGTTGTCGCCATCGTCGGCGCCATCATCGCCATCCTCTACACCCACCGCCGGCCGAAGAGGATAGGCGCTATCGTCCGGGAGAACCTCGCCCTCCTCATCCCGCTCAGCATACTCGGCACGGTTGCCGGGTTGACCTACTCCCTCAACCTCGAAGAACTGGTGACGTTCGCAGTGTTTTTGATCCTGATACCGCCGTTCATGGGCGGTCTTGGCTCGATAGGCGGCATCCTCGGGTCACGCCTCTCGACCGGTATGCATACCGGCGAGCTCACCCCGCAGTTCCTCCCTGAGCGCGACGCTGTGCATCATTTTATTATTTCCTATCTCTATACGTTGATACTGCTTCCACTGCTGGCGCTCATCGCACATGGCGCGGCGGTGTTCATGGGGCTCAACAGCCCCGGTCTTGGAATGCTGGTCGCAATCAGCCTTGTAGCAGGCCTGATCGTCATGACCCTGGTGAACGGCGCGGCATATGTCACCGCGAGCCTTTCATTCCGGTATGGTCTCGATCCCGATAACTTCGGAATCCCTGTCATCACAAGCCTGATCGACGTGATTGGTGCAGCTGCGCTCATGGCAGTGATCGGCCTGCTGCTGTAGTGAAGGATATGAGAAGAACGATTAATAGATCCATGATGGAACGTGAATATCAACCGGTCAGTTTCAAGGATGTCCTGATCGAGATGAAGGATGTCTCTGAGCTGATGGTCGATCTCTCTTACTCTGCGATACTCTTCGATAATAAGGAGATAGCGCTCGAGGTTATCAATCTCGAGGAGAGCATGAATAAACTGGTCTACCAGGCCAGGATTCAGAGCACCCTGAGTGCACGGCGGTTTGAAGAAGCCGAAGCGATGAGCGGTATGCTCCAGGTGGCCGAGGCGGCGGAGCGGATCGCAAACTCGGCATCGGATATGGCGATGCTCATCTTAAAGGACATCAAGTTTCCGGCAAAACTCAAGCGAGTCTTTCCTGAGGCTGAAGAGGTTGTCACACGGGTCATCGTCAGCCAGGGGAGCGAACTTGCCGGCAGCACCCTCGGGGAGCTGAAGGTCCAGAGCACGACCGGCATGCAGGTGATCGCTATCCGGCGCGGGAGGGGCTGGATATACGATCCCGGCAAGACCACCCGGATAGAGGCCGAGGATATCCTGATATCGCGGGGCCCGGAGGCCGGAGCAGATATCCTCTCGATGATGGCGGGGACTGTGGAGTATCCCCGCTACGAGACCTCCCCGGCGGGCGCGGTCGATGATCTCGACCGGGCGGTCCAGCTGATCATCGAGATGAAGAACCTCTCGGAGCTCTCGGTCGGGCTTGCGTACACCTCCCTTCTCTTCAACAACAAAGAGATCGCAAACGAGGTGGTCGCCCTCGACAAGATGCTGGACAACATGCGGTATAACCTGGACCTCTGGGTCCTTGAGGCGGCGCGAAAGATCGATGATGTGCGCTACCTCAGGGGACTCCTGTATATGTCCTCGTTTGCACAGGCGATCAGTGACTCAGCTCACTCGATCGTCGATGTCCTGTTGCGCGATATCGAGATCCCACCGGTATTTAAGAAGATCGTCCGGGAATCGGATGAGATCATAACACGCATACCTGTGGCTGAGTCATCGTCGCTCATCGACAGGACCCTCAAAGAGGCGTCGCTCGGGACCGTGACCGGGATGGTCGTCCTCGCCATCAAGCGCGGTGACCGGTGGGTCTACCGCCCCGGGAAAGACGCCCGGATCCAGAGAGATGATATTATCATCGCAAAAGGCAGGCGGGATGGAGAATGCCGGTTGTATGAACTTGCCGGGTACCCCGCTGAAGAACCCTGAGAATACTTTGGAGAATAATTATGGAAGATATGATTGTCTATCGCCTCGGAGCGAATTGTGATCTCGAAGAGGTGGAAGAAGGAAAGACGTACCTGGGATGGGTGCAGGGTTTTGCCCCGTTCGGTGTATTTGTCCAGTTAAACGACCGGATAAAGGGGCTCGTCCACAAGAGCAACGTGAAGATGCAGCACAGTGAACGCGACCAGATCATCGTTCGAGTCATCCAGATCAGGAGCAATGGTAACATCGACCTCGAGGAGGTCACGCCGACCGTCTACCAGACTCAGAACGTGATGAAGAAGACGACGAGTGTGCGCATCGCTGACATAGGAAAGAGGATCGGGAGGACGGTGCTCATCGAGGGCGAGATCGCACAGGTCAAGCAGACATCCGGGCCGACGATCTTCACGATCGTGGACGAGTCTGGCACCGGGAACGCAGCGGCGTTCATCGAGGCGGGGGTCCGTGCGTATCCGGAGATCGACCTCGGGGATATCGTCGGCCTCACGGGTGAGGTGATGCAGCGCAACAACCAGCTGCAGATCGAGGTCGCGTCCATGACGGCCCTGGATGCGGAGGATGTGGCACGGGTCAGGGAACGTATCGATGCGGCGCTGGATGAGCGGGCAGAGCCGGCAGATCTCCCGTTCCTCGTCGAGAGCGATATCCTTGAGGCCCTCAGGCCGCAGATGCGCCAGGTTGCAAAGGAGATCCGAAAGGCCGTCCTGACCGCGCGACCGATCGTCCTCCGGCACCACGCCGATGCGGATGGCATATGCGCCGCCGCCGCCGTCGAACAGGCGGTGACCGCTCTGATCCGGGAGAGCGGCGGGGATTTCGATGCAGAGTACTTCCTCTTCAAGCGCTCTCCGTCAAAAGCCCCGTTCTACGAGATAGAGGATGTCACACGTGACCTGGACTTCGCCCTCAAGGATAACGCCCGCTACGGGCAGAAGATGCCGATGATCCTCCTGATGGACAACGGTTCCACGGATGAGGATATCCCATCACTGAAGGTGACCCGGATATACGGCCTCCCGGTGATGGTCGTGGATCACCACCACCCCGACGAGTCGGTCGACGAGTACCTGATCGCCCACGTGAACCCCTACCATGTGGGTGGGGATTATGGTATCACGGCCGGGATGCTCGGGACCGAGATAGCCCGCCTGGTCAACCCGGCGGTTGAGAGCCAGATCCGGCACCTGCCCGCGATCGCGGGGGCCGGGGACCGGAGCGAGGCGCCGGAGCGTGCCCACTACCTCGCTCTGGCAGCGCCCGAGTACTCGGAGGATGACTGTCGCGATATTGCGCTGGCGCTCGATTACGAGCAGTTCTGGCTCAGGTTCAGCGACGGGAGGGAGATCGTCAAGGATATCCTGAACCTCGGCGGGGATCCCGGGCGCCACGAGCAGTTCGTCAACTTGCTTGTGGAAGAGGCGAACCGCGCGATCGATGAGCAGGTGGAGGTTATCATGCCGCATATCAAGAGTCAGATACTGGCAAACGGCGCTCATCTCTTCATGCTCGATGTGGAGCTCTTCGCCCACCGGTTCACGTTCCCGCCGCCGGGGAAGACGTCGGGCGAGGTGCATGACCGCCTGGTCCGGGAGCACCCGGGAGCGCCGGTCGTCACGCTCGGGTTCGGGCCGGACTTCGTCGTCCTCCGTTCCCGGGGCGTCATGATGAACATACCGAGAATGGTCCGCGAACTCCATACCGAGATCGTCGGCGGTGGGGTGAGCGGCGGCGGCCACCTGGTCGTCGGGAGCATCAAGTTCGTCGAAGGGATGCGCGAGGCGGTCCTCGATAGCCTGATCCGGAAGATCGGTGAAGCACCGATCTGAGTATTACCTCTTTTTGGCATCTGCGGCGAAGATTCCCACCGGACCGGACCGGGGGTGCGTAGCGTATGAACATCCGGTGCCAGAGCCGGCGGTGCCACTGTGGAGGGAGAGACAATGATCCCACCGCCACGGTCAGAGCAGTCACCGGCGGGGATCGGCCCGGTTCACGGGCGTTTCCGGATCCTCCATCCGCCCCAGGCATCCATTTCTATATGGCAATTAGTATATATTATCTCAAATCTTACAGGACGAAATAGACAAGTATATATACAGTTATGTTCTAAACGCACTTGCTCACGAGGGAATAGACGGATGTCGACAAGAGACCGTATTAAAGAGAGATATAGCGATACCCAGAGGAAGATCCTGCACCACCTCAAATCAGGGTTGAAAGCAGGCAAGTCCTACTTCAAGTCCAAGTATATCGCAAGCGACCTGGGTCTTTCTCCAAAAGAGGTCGGCATCAACCTTGCCATCCTCTCAGAGATCTGTGACGAACTTGATATCATGCGCTGGAGTTACTCGAACAGTACAACCTGGCGTGTCACTCCCCGTGCATCATAATTTTATCCTGCAACGTCTCTATTTTACAGCATGAAGATAGTCGAGTTCGAAGCACCCGTCGAGTTTGTGGCCCACATCAACGCGCACAAGGACTGCCTCATGTCCCAGGACAAGAACCACGAGAACCCGGAGGTACTCTGGTTCAATATCGACGTCCCGAAGGGGCACGGCGTGCAGGCCGGAGACAGGGTCCGGGTCACCGTCGAGAAGATCTGAGTCTTCCCGGCGGTAATACAGAAGAACCACCCCGCCCTGAGGAGCGGGGTCTTCCCACACACTGTTTGTGAGGGGCAGGAGAGCCTGATACCCCGGCGCACCGGGGAAGGTTTTGCGAGGGGCGGAGGTCAACAGCTCCCGCATCTCTTTTGCAGGTGACTGCACCAGGATCGCACAGATTCAGCGGATCGCGCGCAGGGAGACGGGGCCGGACTCCCCGCTCTGTTTTCCCGTATGCCCGGACTCCCTACCCGATCAGCTTGATGAGTCCATGCCGGGGTTCGAGCACCTCGCCGCCCCGTCTCAGCTGCTCGATGGTATACTCGATCTTATCGCGAGTGAAACCCTGCTGTATCAGGG
>MTBK01274753.1_pt1 | contig 19271 bp, 20 predicted proteins | sample 1535981 | NCBI WGS metagenome assembly MTBK01 (sample SAMN06109225, study PRJNA356200) | anaerobic digester metagenome | isolation source: biogas reactors fed with pig manure or primary and secondary sludge | place: Spain | collected 2016-06-30
GTCCTACACCCACCACTACGTCTTCGACATCAAGCCCGAGACCGATGTCTACTGGTGCACCGCCGACATCGGCTGGGTCACCGGGCACACCTACATCGTCTACGGTCCGCTGTCCAACGGTGCCACGGAGGTGGTCTACGAGGGGACTCCCGCCTCACCCGACGAACACCGGCATTTTCAGGTGATCGAAAAATACGGTGTCACAACGTATTACACCGCCCCCACCCTCATCCGGACGTTCATGAAGTGGGGCCGGGAATTGGTCTTCGAGCATGACCTGTCCAGTCTGCGCCTGCTTGGCTCGGTCGGTGAACCGATCAATCCCGAGGCGTGGCGCTGGTACCGGTTGGTGTTCGGAGCGGACCGCACCCCGATCGTGGACACGTGGTGGCAAACCGAGACCGGCGCGGCGATGATCGCGCCACTGCCGGGTGTCACCGACTGCAAGCCCGGCTCGGCCATGCGGCCGCTGCCGGGCATCTCGGCCAGGATCGTCGATGATCACGGCGACGAACTGCGACCCGCGTCCGAACACGGCGAGCAGGTGACCGGCTACCTGGTGCTCGACAAGCCGTGGCCGGCAATGCTCCGCGGAATCTGGGGCGATGAGGAGCGGTTCCGGGAGACGTACTGGTCCCGGTTCGCCGAACAGGGCTGGTACTTCGCCGGCGACGGCGCCCGCTACGGCAGCGACGGCGAGGTGTGGGTACTCGGCCGCATCGACGATGTCATGAACGTCTCCGGACACCGCATCTCGACCGCCGAGGTGGAGTCAGCACTCGTGGGGCATGCGGGCGTCGCCGAGGCCGCGGTCGTCGGGGCCTCCGACGAGACGACCGGACAGGCGATCTGCGCGTTCGTGATCCTCAAGGAGCATCACCCCGACCTCTCGACCGCGGAGATGGTCAACGAACTCCGTGCCGAGGTCGCCCGGGAGATCTCGCCGATCGCCAAACCGCGCGAGATCCACGTCGTACCGGAACTGCCGAAGACCCGCAGCGGCAAGATCATGCGCCGACTGCTGCGGGACGTGGCCGAGGGCCGCCCACTCGGCGACACCTCGACACTGCTGGACCCCGGGGTTTTCGAGGCGATCCGGGCCAGTAAGGCCAACTAGTCGTTACGCGCTCAGGCCGGGCCGGGCGCCAGGTTGGAGGTCGGGACGAATCCGGCCCCGGGCCGATCCTTGGCGGCCAGGTCGCTGAGAATCGTGTTCATCGACATCGTCACCGCCGGCGTGTGCAGCGGAATGTATTTGATGATGCAGGTGGGCAGGCCGTCGGTGAATGCGCCGTGAATCATCCCGACCAGTTTGTTGTTGACCGTAACCGGGGCGCCGGAGTCTCCGGGCTGACCGCAGACCTGGTTGAGGATCGTGCCCGGCTCCTCACCCGGTCCCCACGTGACACCGCAGGAGTAACCGGTGGTGCGGCCCAGCTTGCAGGCCACCTGCCCGAGGACCGGATCGGGTCCGATCCCGTCGATCGCGAAACCGCTCCAGTTCGAGACCGGGTTGACCTTCGCGGGATCGAAACGGATCACCGCGTAGTCCAGCCCGTCGTTCCCCGCCACCATCGTGCCGATCACCCCACGGTCCACCTCGGACTCGGCGGCCACCTGCGCCCCCGGCCCCCCGCAGTGCGCCGAGGTGAAGCCCACCAGCGCCCCGGAGCTGTCGGTCCCGATCGAGGTCAGCGTGCAGTAGGTCTCTCCGTCGACCACGATCCCGGCGCCGCCGCCCAGCGTCACCGGCTCATCGGCGGCGGCCGGCGCGCTCATCGGCAGCGCTGCGGCCAGCGCGCCGGGCACGGCCACGAGCGCGGCGGCAAACAGCCGCGTGAAACGATTCGCGCCGGCCACAGATACCTCCCAAGAATTCCCGCCCCGGGACCAGTCTAACGTGGCCACACATGCAACTCCCGTAACAGCACGACGGGTATGCGCATACATTTCGGGCCCGCACCATAAACTTCCGACCACACCGACCGTTGGAGGAGGACCGTGAGCAATCGCGATCGCAAGACCGGGGTGCCCGCCAGTGCGACATCGATTCCACTGGTCGACCCCCACGCGATGCCCGCAGATCCCTCTATCGGCGATCTCGTCCGGGACGCCACCACCCAGGTCTCGACCCTGGTTCGGGCCGAGGTCGAACTGGCGAAAGCGGAGATCACCCGGGACGTCAAGAAGGGTCTGACCGGCAGCGTCTTCTTCATCCTGGCTCTGGTGGTGTTGGTCTACTCGACCTTCTTCATGTTCTTCTTCCTCGCTGAACTGCTGGACACCTGGCTGTATCGCTGGGCCGCATTCTTGATCGTTTTCATCCTGATGCTGGCTACCACCGCAATATTCGCGCTGATCGGCTATCTGCGGGTCCGCCGGATTCGCGGCCCGCAGGAGACCATCGCCTCGGTGCGCGAAACCACGGCCGCACTCACCCCGGCAGCGCTGAAGGGCCCCGCACCGGTACCGCCCTCCACCGCACAGGTGACCGGCGCGGGTTCGAAGCCGGACCAGCCGGTCACCGACCCATCCGGCTGGTGACGGCGCGTCCGGACCCGTCGGTCACCCGGATCCCGGGTCCATGGCGCCATCACGATGTGCACGCCAACGGCATCCGCTTCCAGTGCGTGGAAGCACTAGGCGATCCCGATGACGACACCCCGCCCACAGCCAGACCGCTGATCCTCCTGCTGCACGGCTTCGGGTCCTTCTGGCTCTCCTGGCGACATCAGCTGCGCGAGTTGTCCCCCGCTCGGGTAGTGGCGGTGGACCTTCGCGGCTACGGGGGCAGCGACAAGCCCCCGCGCGGCTACGACGGCTGGACCCTGGCCGGGGATGCCGCCGGCCTGGTGCGAGCGCTGGGGCACCGGTCGGCCATCCTCGTGGGGCACGCCGACGGGGGCCTGGTGTGCTGGGCCACCGCCGTGTTGCACCCACGGGTGGTGCGTGCGGTGGCGCTGGTGAGCTCGCCGCACCCTGCGGCCCTGCGCAGATCAGTGCTGACCGACCCCGCGCAGCGCCGGGCATTGCTTCCGACCCTGCTGCGGTGGCAGGTTCCGCGCTGGCCCGAACATGCCCTCACCCGACACGACGCCGAGGAACTGGAACTGCTCATCCGTAGCCGATGCGCACCCCGGTGGCCGGCCTCCGCGGACTTCACGGCGACCATTCCGCATCTGCGGCGCGCCATCCAGATCCCCTCAGCAGCGCATTCCGCTCTGGAATACCAGCGGTGGGCGGTGCGCAGCCAGGCGCGCGGCGAGGGCAGACGCTTCATGAAGCTGATGGACCGTCCACTCGGAATTCCATTGCTGCATCTGCGCGGTGACGCAGATCCCTACGTCCTGGCCGGCCCGGTGCTGGCTACCCAGCGCTACGCGCCCGCAGGCCGATTCGTCGATGTCGCCGGCGCCGGCCACTACGCGCACGAAGAGTCCCCGGCCGAGGTCAATCGGCACCTACGACAATTTCTGGAGTCGGTCTGACCGGCCCTACTTGACGCACGACCCAGTCGGCACCTTGGTGGAGTAACCGACCTTCTTCAGCTGACGGGAGACCTCGTTGGCGGTCATCACGAAACCGGTGTCATCGTCGTCGACCGCTGCGCCGAACACCACGCCGATCACCTCCCCGGTCCGGTTGATCATCGGTCCGCCCGAATTACCCTGCCGCACCGTGCCTCTGATGGTGTACACCTCGCGGTTGACGGTCGTGCTCTTGTAGATGTCCGGACCACTGAGTTCGATGATCTCGCGGACCCGTGCCGGCGTGGCGACGAAGTCGCCGCCGCCGGGGAAACCGAGCACAACCGCATCGGTGCCGCTCTTGGCCGGCTGGTCGGCGAATACCAGGGGCTTCTGCGGGAGGTTCGGCACATCCAGGATCGAGATGTCCGCATCCGGGTCGTAGGAGATGACCGTCGCGTCGTACGTCTGGCCCTCGGCTTCCACCGACACGGTGTCCGATCCGGCGACGACGTGCGCGTTGGACATCACCCGGTTGGGCGCGACGACGAATCCCGTTCCCTCGAGGACCTTCTGGCAGGCCGGCGCGACTCCGCGAATCTTGACGACACTCGGCCGCGCGATACCGACGACGAGGCTGTCCGCGAGCGTGGCGTCCGGCGCGTCGACGGCTTGGATCGGGGTGCGGCCCAGCGGCTCCAGAACATCGGGCAGACCCGAGGAGCTCAGCAGTGCCGACATCCGCTTGGGGACAGCCCGCAGCCACTCCGGGGCGTACTTGTCCACCTCGCCGACGATCTTCGATCCCTTCACCGCCGCCGCGAGGTTCGGCTGGCCCGACGATGTCAGCGGGCTGGCCAGCAGCCACGCCGCCACGACCACCACGACCAGCTGCACTCCGACGCCCACGACCGAATCAACCGCCCGAACCGGCCCACTACGGATCGAGCCGCGCACCGCGCGACCAAGGACGACTCCGGCCACCTCGCCGACCACCACCAGCACCAGGATCAGGATCAGCGCCGCAATCAACTTGGCTCGTGGCGCCGAGAGGTGGCCGACGACGTGCGGTGCGAGCATCACCCCCGCGATAGCCCCGAGAATGACACCGACGAAGGAAAGCACGGAGCCCAGCGCGCCGGACCGCCATCCGGACAGCGCGGCGATAAAGGCCACCCCGATGATGGCGATGTCGAGCCAATGCGAACTCGTCACAGCCGTTCCTTACTGTCGTCGGCGACGAGAGCTTCGTCGCTGTCATCGCTGCCGTCGCCGACGAGAGCCATCACCTCGTCCAGCTCGTGAACCTCGTCGGTGTTCCACGGACGCGCCCACCCGGCCACATCAAGCATCGCTGAGATTACGTGACCGGTGAATCCCCACACCAACATCTCGTTCAGCAGGAACGCCGGCCCGGCGAAGCGCGCCGGCGCACCGCTGCGGTAGACCATCAGCCGGTTGGCGGGATTGATGAAAGCCCGTAGCGGCACCCGCGCGACGACGGCGGTCTCAGACTCGTCGACCACGGCCACCGGTCCGGGATCGGGGGAATAGGCCAGGACGGGCACGACGTGGAAACCCGACGGCGGGATGTACATCCGGTCCAGGGTGGCCAGCGGCCGGAGCCGGCCCGGGTCGATACCCGTCTCCTCCCACGCCTCGCGGAGTGCGGTGTGCACCGGCCCGGCGTCCGACGGATCGGCGGCGCCGCCGGGGAACGCGGCCTGCCCGGCGTGATGACGCAGGCTGCTGGCGCGCACGGTAAGCAAGAGATCGGCATCATCGGGCACCGACCCGGGGGGATGCTCGGCATCCGGTCCGGAGAAGAGCACAAGCACCGCGGCGTCCCGACCCGTCCTCGCCGCGTCGGCCGCGATTCGCCCGCCGGTCAGTGCCGCCAATAGTTCGGGCGGAACACGCTGCCGGTAGGCATCCGGCACCCGTTCAAGGTTGGCCACCAACGGCGTCAGCCATGGCGGGGAGGCATCCGGCTCGACAGGCCCCGGCGGGTTCATCGCTCCGGGGGGTTCATCGCTCCGGCGGGTTCATCGCTCCGGGGAATCATCGAAGTGCGGATTCCACGGCGGCAGCGATCTCGTCCGCGCTGGTGAAGGGCCTCGGCAGCACTGCAGCCACGCTACCGTCCCGGCGCAGAACAACGGTGGCGGGCATCACGTTGGGGACCGACAGAGCCGCAGCGATGTCTCGCCGGCCGTCCTGCAGAACCGGCAGCCGCACCCCGAGTTCGGCCATCCGGATCAGCGCGGCGGTCTCGTTCTCGTCCTGGTGCACCGTGACGACCGTCACCGAGTCTCCGGCCTGCTGCTGGTAACGCGCCATCGCCGGCAACTCCTCAGCGCACGGGCCACACCAGTACGCCCACAGGTTGAGCACCACAACCCGGCCGGCCAGCGCACGGGCGACATCGACGGGGGATCCGTCGGCCGCGCACTCCACGATGGTCCCGCGTAGTTTCTCCGGCCCGGGACCCTCGCCGGGAGCCGGACACGGTGGCAGGTCGGCTCGTTGCCGGGGCCCGGCCAGCGCCTGGTCGGTGTCGGCCTCGCGGTGGGTTCGTGCGGGCTGCGGAGCGTCCTCGCCTGGCGTCGGCGATTCGCCGGACACATGCATTGCCATGCCCACGATCAGAGCCGCCACCACAGCCAGCACCGCCAGGGTCCAGCGCGTCGAGGTGCTCACCCGTCCCGCTACGACTCGTCCGGAAGTCCGGCCAACGCCAGCAGATGCGCCCGCTCCGGACCCTTGACCAACGGGGCAGCGAGCGCCGCGTCGACCGGGCCGGTTCCGTAGGAAGGGCAGTCCCGGGCCAGGACACACACCCCGCAGGCCGGTTTGCGGGCATGACAGACCCGGCGCCCGTGAAAGATCACCCGGTGGCTCAACAGAGTCCACTGGCTTCGCTCGATCAGTGCGCCGACGGCGTGCTCGACTTTCACCGGGTCGGTCTCCGCAGTCCACCGCCATCGACGCACCAACCGGCCGAAGTGGGTGTCGACGGTGATACCCGGCACATCGAAGGCATTGCCGAGGATCACGTTGGCGGTCTTTCGCCCGACTCCGGGCAGCGTCACCAACTCGTCGATGGTGCGCGGCACCTCGCCGTCGAACCGCTCGGCGAGTTCGCGCCCGAGCCGGATCAGCGAGTCGGCCTTGTTGCGATAGAAGCCGGTCGGCCGGATCAACGCCTCGAGTTCGGAACGGTCCGCACCGGCGTAATCGCCGGCACCTCGGTATTTGGCGAACAGCGCGGGGGTGGTGAGGTTGACCCGCTTGTCAGTGCTCTGCGCGGACAGGATGGTCGCCACTGTCAACTCGAGGGGGTTGGTGAAATCCAGTTCGCAGTAGACATGAGGGAACGCCGACTCCAGCGTCCGGTTCATCCGCCGGGCGCGACGCACCAAGCCCAGGCGGGTTTCGCGGTCCCACTTCCTCGAGCCGGCTGCCACGGCCCTCAGGGTACTCACAGGGGAAATACACGACCGCCGACAGACCGGTGACGATTCGTGATCCCGATGAGACCTGCCGCCGGTTAACTTCCCCGCTATGTCGTGGTTGCTCGCAGTAGGTATGCCGGGAATGTTGATCCTCTGGACCGTCGGCCTGCAACGGCTGGAGAGCTGCATGCATGGTGACCGCCCCAGCGCGGGTCAGATCGTCGCTCGCCTCGAACATGCCGCCCGGACTGCGCGCGAGAGCGCCGCGCAGCGAACCCTCAACGAGTTGTCCGGGATGAACCCCAGGATCGAGCCTGCGCATCTGCTGCTCGTCGACGAGCCGGGGCTGCCCACCCGTCCCAATCCACAAGTTCGCCCCTACCAAATCTCGAATCCTGTGTAGCGTGGGCTCGTCGAGAGCGGCCGACCGCCTAAGCCCGTAGTCAGCTTGAGGTCGGCGGGAGTGCTCACCACTCACTGATGAGCTAAGCGAGGCAACGTGGACGAGATCCTGGCCAGGGCAGGAATCTTCCAGGGAGTCGATCCCGGTGCGGTATCGGCGCTGACGAAGCAACTTCAGCCGGTCGACTTCCCCCGCGGACACACCGTCTTTGCCGAGGGCGAACCCGGCGACCGGCTCTACATCATCATCAGCGGCAAGGTCAAGATCGGGCGCCGTTCTCCGGACGGCCGGGAGAACCTGCTGACGATCATGGGTCCGTCGGACATGTTCGGCGAACTTTCGATCTTCGACCCGGGTCCGCGTACCTCGAGCGCAACCACGATCACCGAGGTGCGGGCGGTGTCGATGGATCGTGAAGCCCTCAAAGCGTGGATCGCCGACCGTCCCGAGATCGCCGAACAACTGCTGCGGGTGCTGGCCCGCCGGCTGCGCCGGACCAACAACAACCTCGCCGACCTGATCTTCACCGACGTACCGGGCCGGGTGGCCAAGCAACTGCTCCAGCTTGCCCAGCGTTTCGGCACCCAGGAGGGTGGAGCGATGCGCGTTACTCACGACCTCACCCAGGAGGAGATCGCCCAACTGGTCGGAGCGTCCCGCGAGACGGTCAACAAGGCTCTGGCCGACTTCGCCCATCGCGGCTGGATTCGGCTGGAGGGCAAGAGCGTGCTGATCTGCGACTCTGAGCGCCTCGCGCGCCGAGCGAGGTAAGACTCGCGCCAGCGAGGCGCAACCGAGCGAGAATCGACGTCAGCGCGCGAGGTAAGACTCGCGCCAGCGAGGTCAGTCCCGGCGCAGATACGCAAGCTGCGCGCGCACCGAACTCTCTGCCGCGTCCCAGAGCTTCTCGTCGACGTCGGCATAGACGTATTCGACGATTTGGCGAGCGCCGGCGTCCTCACCAAGGGTCCGCAGGGCCCCGCGGACCTGATCCAGACGTGCCTCGCGGTGCGCGAGGTACATCTGAGCGACGGCGGGCAGATCGCCGGCCTCGGGGCCATGCCCCGGCAACATCATCCGCGGACCAAGTCCAGCAAGTCGACGCAACGACTCAAGGTAGTCCCCGAGGCGGCCGTCCTCATGGTCGATCACAGTGGTTCCACGGCCCAGAACGGTATCCGCGGTCAGCACGGCGTCGTCGAGGAGAAAGCACAACGAGTCGGCCGTGTGCCCCGGCGTCGCCAGAACCGTGATCCGCAGCCCGGCGGCGTCGATGACCTCGCCGTCGGACAGCGCCCCACCACGTCCGCGCAGGTAACCGCTGCCGACCGAGCGGACCACCGCCCCGGTGGCGTCGACCAGTCGGTCGATGCCGTCCGTGTGGTCCCCGTGCCGGTGGCTGATCAGCACCAGCGCGATGCGGCCCAGCGCGGCCACCCGTTCGATGTGCGCGGCGTCGTCGGGTCCGGGATCCACCACGACGATCTCGTCGCTGCCCCGGCCACGCAGCACCCAGGTGTTGGTGCCCTCGAGCGTCATGGGCCCGGGGTTGTCGCACAGCAGGACCGATGCGGTCTCGGTGATCGGCCGCAGAAGTCCGTGCGCGGGATGGGTCAGGTCGCTGCGCGCCACCGGGGGGTCGCTATCCGACCTCGACGATGAGTTCGACCTCCACGGGCGCGTTCAACGGGAGTTCGGACACCCCGACCGCCGATCGGGCATGTGCCCCGGCGTCACCGAACACCGCACCGAAGAACTCCGACGCACCGTTGACCACGCCGGGCTGGCCGCCGAATCCCGACGCCGATGCGACGAAGCCGACCACCTTGACCACCCGGGTCACCGCGTCGATGCCCACCAACGCGTCGACGGCTGCCAGAGCGTTGAGCGCGCAGGTCCGCGCGGCGACTTTGGCCTCTTCCGGGGTGATCTCGGCTCCGACCTTGCCGACATGGGTGAGGTCGCCGTCCACCAACGGCAACTGGCCGGACGTGTACACGAGATTGCCGGTGCGCACCGCGGGCACGTAGGCGGCCAGGGGGGTGGCGACCTTGGGCAGTTCAATACCCAACTCGGCCAACCGCGATCGGGCCGTCATTTCGGCCGCTTCAAGTACGCGACGTGCTGCTCGCCGGTCGGACCCGGCAGCACTGAAACCAACTCCCACCCGTCGGCGCCCCACTGGTCGAGAATCTGCTTGGTCGCATGGGTCAGCAACGGTACGGTCGCGTACTCCCACGTCGTCAGTTCGCTCATGGCTGAAGCCTAGTCCTGTGCGAGCGTAGTCCTGTGCGTCACACGACCTCGCAATGACGGCTGATGGGGTCGGGCCTTGGATAGAGTGCAATGGTGGCGACCAATTCCAGTGATTCGAGTCCGGTCGGCTGGCCGTCGCGACTGACGAAGGCGCGCCTGCACTTCGTCACAGGCAAAGGTGGAACCGGCAAGACCACGGTCGCCGCGGCGTTGGCCCTGACGCTGGCGGCGGGCGGCCGCCGAGTACTGCTGGTGGAAGTCGAAGGGCGCCAGGGAATCGCGCAAATCTTCGATGTGCCGCCGCTGCCGTACCAGGAGGTGAAGGTGGCCACCGCGGAAGGTGGGGGCCACGTCAACGCCCTCGCCGTCGACATCGAGGCCGCCTTCATGGAATACCTCGACATGTTCTACAACCTCGGACTCGCCGGCCGTGCCATGCGCAGAGTCGGTGCCATCGAGTTCGCAACGACCATCGCACCCGGTCTGCGTGACGTCCTGCTGACCGGCAAGATCAAGGAGGCGGCCGTGCGACTGGACTCCAACCGCCGCCCCGCATATGACGCCATCGTCGTCGACGCGCCCCCCACGGGGCGGATCTCCCGTTTCCTGGACGTCACCAAGGCGCTCTCCGACCTCGCCAAGGGCGGACCTGTGCATTCCCAGGCCGAAGGCGTGGTGCGACTGTTGCACTCCGAGGAAACGGCGATCCACCTCGTGACGCTGCTCGAGGCACTCCCCATCCAGGAGACGATCGAGGCCATCGAGGAGTTGGAGGAACTGGATCTGCCGATCGGCAGTGTGATCGTCAACCGGAACATCCCGCCGTTCCTGCCGGCCGCCGACTTGGAGAGCGCCGCGACGGGCACGATCGATGCCGACGCGGTGCGCGCCGGACTGTCCCGGGCCGGAATCGCGCTGTCCGACGACGACTTCGCCGGACTGCTGACCGAAGCCATCGAACACGCCACCCGGATCGCAGCTCGCGCCGAAAGTGCCGTCCAGCTCGAGGATCTGCACGTGCCGAGACTGGACCTGCCGACCATCGCCGACGGAGTCGATCTGGGCAGCCTTTACGAACTCGCCGAAGTGCTGGCCCAGCAGGGCGTTCGATGAGCCGACGATGAGCCCGAGGAAGAGGACCAGACGATGAGCGGCACGCCTCCCCCGCTGGACATGAAGGCCATCCTGACGGACCGGTCCAATCGCGTCGTGGTGTGTTGCGGAGCGGGCGGCGTCGGTAAGACCACGACCGCCGCGGCGATGGCGCTACGGGCTGCCGAGTACGGCCGGTCAGTCGTGGTGCTGACGATCGACCCCGCCAAACGCCTGGCGCAGGCACTCGGTATCAAGGAACTCGGAAACGAACCGCAACGGGTCCAACTGGGCGACGGCGCGACCGGGGAACTGCACGCGATGATGCTGGACATGCGCAGGACGTTCGACGAGATGGTGATCGAACACTCCGGACCCGAACGCGCACAAGCCATTCTGGACAACCAGTTCTATCAGACCGTGGCCACCTCGCTGGCCGGCACGCAGGAGTACATGGCGATGGAGAAGCTGGGCCAGTTGCTCAGCCAGGATCGCTGGGACCTCGTCGTCGTCGACACCCCGCCGTCGCGCAACGCATTGGATTTCCTCGACGCCCCCAAACGGCTCGGCAGCTTCATGGACGGCCGACTGTGGCGGCTGTTGCTCGCGCCGGGCCGCGGCATCGGCCGGTTGGTCACCGGTGTGATGGGGCTTGCCATGAAGGCGATCTCGACGATCCTCGGTTCGCAGATGCTGTCCGACGCGTCGGCCTTCGTGCAGTCCCTGGACTCCACCTTCGGCGGCTTCCGCGAGAAGGCGGACCGAACCTACGAACTCCTCAAACGCCGCGGCACACAATTCGTGGTGGTCTCAGCCGCCGAACCGGATGCGCTGCGGGAAGCCACGTTCTTCGTCGACCGACTCTCCGCAGAGGGGATGCCGCTTGCGGGCCTGGTCCTGAACCGCACTCATCCGATGCTGTGCGGTCTGACCGTCGAACGCGCCATCGACGGGGCGGCTGACCTCGATGCCGACCCCGAGTCCGAGGGAAACGCCCTGACCGCGGGAGTGCTGCGAATTCACGCCGACCGGGGGCAGACCTCGAAGCGGGAGATTCGGCTGCTGTCGCGTTTCACCGGCGCCAACCCGACCGTGAAGTTGGTGGGCGTGCCGTCGTTGCCGTTCGACGTCTCCGACCTCACCGCACTTCAGGCGATTGCGGACCAGATCACCGGCGAGGCCTGACCGCTCCGCCGGCGCCGCGGTCAGCTGACGATGCGCTGCTTGCGCTGGCCGGCGAAGAACTCGGCCCAGGACGATACGTCGGGGTGCTGCTTGAGCAGGGCGCGGCGCTGCCGTTCTGTCATGCCGCCCCAGACTCCGAACTCCACCCGATTGTCGAGAGCATCGGCGCGGCATTCCGCGATCACCGGGCAGTGCCGACAGATCACCGCGGCCCGGCGCTGCGCGGCGCCGCGAACGAAAAGTTGGTCAGGATCAGCCGAGCGACAGAGTGCCTTGGCCACCCAGGCGATCCGGGCTTCCCCTTCAGGTCCCTGGTTAGGTGCTGGAATGGTTCTGCGGGCAGCAGGCCGAGTCCCCGACACGGGCGATCCCTTCATCATGAGCCGCCCGCCAAGGACGGCGATTCCACCGGTGAGGCCGCCGCTGCGACCTACGCCACAATGCGAATGGAGTGTTACCTACGTCGCACCGTGTGCTTAAGTTAGGTGGTCAGGTCTCATTTGCGCAACAGGCAAATCACAGGTTTTTTGGCACAACCGTCCAGACATGGCATGAACTGCGGTTTTCTTCGCAAAGACGCTGGCAATCACTCCCGTCCCGCTGGCCTCAGGCTCCCCGGACCGGGACGGAGGAGGGCAGCCCGGGTCCCGAGGGGCCGCTGCGTACGCTGTAGCCCATGTCGGAACGCCCCCCGGCCGGCCGCACGCTCGTCAAGCTGGCATGGTGCTGCCTGTTGGCCAGCGTAATCCTGGCCGGCATGCTCTTCCCGGTGACGGGCGGGTTGGGCCTGATGTCCAATCGGGCCTCCGACATCGTGGCCAACGGATCGGCGCAACTCCTCGAGGGTGACGTGCCGGCGGTGAGCACCATGGTCGATGCCCGCGGCAACACCATCGCCTGGCTGTACTCACAGCGCCGGTTCGAGGTTCCCAGCGACAAGATCGCCGACTCGATGAAGCTGGCGATCGTCGCGATCGAGGACAAACGGTTCACCGAGCACAATGGGGTGGACTGGAAGGGCACTCTCACCGGCCTGGCCGGATACGCCTCCGGGGATGCGGGCACTCGCGGTGGTTCGACCCTCGAACAGCAGTACGTCAAGAACTACCAACTTCTGGTCGTCGCCCAGAACGATGCCGAGAAGCGTGCGGCGATCGCGCAGACACCTGCCCGTAAGCTGCGCGAGATCCGGATGGCGCTGACGTTGGACAAGACGCTCACCAAGCCGGAGATCCTCACCCGCTACCTCAATCTGGTGTCGTTCGGCAACGGCGCCTTCGGCATCCAGGACGCCGCGCAGACGTATTTCGGAATCGACGCGATCGACCTGAACTGGCAGCAGTCGGCGCTGCTGGCGGGCCTGGTGCAATCCACCAGCACGCTCAACCCGTACACCAACCCGGACGGGTCGTTGGCCCGGCGAAACCTGGTGCTCGACACCATGATCGAGCAACTTCCCGACAAGGCAGACGAACTGCGCACCGCCAAACAGGAGCCGCTCGGCATTCTGCCCCGGCCCAACGAACTGCCCCGCGGTTGCATCGCAGCGGGCGACCGCGCGTTCTTCTGCGATTACGTCCAGGAGTTTCTGGCCCGGGCCGGCCTGTCCAAAGAACAGGTCGCTCGAGGCGGCTATCTGATCAGGACCACACTGGACCCTGATGTTCAAACCGCCGCCAAGGCCGCGGTGGACTCCAGAGCCGACTCGGACGTGAGCGGAATCGCGAGCGTGATGAACATCGTGCTGCCCGGTAAGACCAGCCATCCGGTGGTGGCGATGGTGAGCAGCCGAACCTACGGGTTGAACACCGATGCCTACGAAACCGTTCAGCCACAACCCTTCTCGCTCGTCGGCGACGGTGCGGGGTCGATCTTCAAGATCTTCACCGTCGCGGCCGCGATGGACCTCGGCTTGGGCATCAACGCCACCCTCGATGTACCGGGCCGGTTCAATGCGAAGGGCCTCGGCGAGGGCGGTGCCAAGGGCTGCCCCAGGGCGACCTGGTGTGTGGAGAACTACCTCGACCCCCGCAACTTGACGATGAGCGTCACCGATGCACTGTCGAAGTCCCCGAATACCGGTTTCGCCAAATTGATCTCGCAGGTTGGGGTGTCGCGAACCGTGGACATGGCCGTTCGCCTCGGCCTGCGGTCCTATGCCGATCCCGGCACCGCGCGAGCCTACGAACCCGATAACAACGAGAGCCTGGCGGACTTCATCAAGCGCCAGAACCTCGGCTCCTTCACCCTGGGCCCGTTCGAAGTCAACCCGCTGGAGTTGACGAACGTGGCGGCCACGCTGGCCTCCGGCGGGATGTGGTGCCCACCCAACCCCGTCGAGAAGGTGTTCGACCGGCGGGGCAACGAGGTGGCGCTCACCACCGAAGCGTGCGAGCAGGTGGTCACCGAGGGACTGGCCAACACGCTCTCCAACGCGATGTCCCGTGACACCGTCAGCGGTACCGGCGCCCCGGCCGCCAATGGAGCGGGGTGGTCACTGCCGATGTCAGGAAAGACCGGCACCACCGAAGCCCACCGCTCCGCCGGTTTCCTCGGCTACACCAACCGCTATGCCGGGGTGAATTACATCTACGACGACTCCCCCGACCCGGGTGGCATCTGTTCGTTCCCGTTGCGGCAGTGCTACGACGGAAACCTGTTCGGCGGCAACGAACCTGCCGAGACCTGGTTTGCCGCGATGACGCCGATCGCGGAGAATTTCGGCGAAGTCACGCTGCCACCGACCGAGTCGCGCTACGTGGACGGCGCCCCTGGTGCCCGGGTGCCCAGCGTTGCCGGCCTGAGCCAGGACACCGCGCGGGAAGAGTTGCGGGCCTCCGGGTTCCAGGTGGCGGATGAAGTGAGCAGCGTCAACAGCACGTCGCCGGCGGGTACCGTGGTCGGCACCAGCCCCAGCGGACAGATCATCCCCGGGATCATCGTCACGCTGCTGGTGAGTAACGGGATCGCGCCGCCACCCCCGCCGCCGCCGGCACTGCCACCCGGAATGGCGCCGCCACCGCCGCTTCCGGGGATGCCGCAGGTGGGATCGACCGTCGTGGAGATTCCCGGCCTACCCCCGATCACCATCCCGGTTCTGGTGCCCCCTGCCCCACCTCCACCCCCCGCTGGGCCTCCACCGCCGCCGTGATCTCGCAGTAGTCTGCGTGTATGGCTGCTCCCGCACTGAAGACCGCCGCCGCCACCGCGGCCGGGTGTGCCGCGCTGGCTGTCACTTACGCAGGTGCGATCGAACGCAACGCATTCGTGGTCCGCGAGGTGACGATGCCCGTCCTCACACCCGGTTCCACACCGCTGCGCGTCCTGCACCTCAGCGATATCCATATGCGCCCCGGTCAGCGACGCAAACAGGCATGGCTGCGTGAACTGGTCGGCTGGGAGCCGGATCTGGTCGTGAATACCGGCGATAATCTCTCGCACCCCAAAGCGGTTCCCGCAGTGGTCCAGGCGCTCGGCGAATTGCTCTCGGTCCCCGGACTTTTCGTATTCGGCAGCAATGACTACTTCGCACCTACGCTGAAGAACCCAGCCAAGTACCTCACCGACAGCGACCACCGGGCGCACGGCAATCCGCTGCCCTGGCAGGATCTGCGCGCGGCGTTCACCGAACGGGGCTGGCTGGACCTGACCCACACCACTCGGGAACTCGAGGTCGCCGGCTTGACGATAGCCGCCGCGGGTGTCGATGACGCGCACCTGGGACGGGATCGCTACGACACCATCGCCGGGCCCCCAGACCCGACGGCGAACCTGCGGTTGGGAGTCACTCACGCCCCCTACACCCGGGTACTCGACCGATTCGCCGCCGACGGCTATCAACTGGTGATGGCCGGTCACACCCATGGCGGGCAACTTTGTCTCCCGTTCTACGGCGCCCTGGTGACCAACTGCGATCTCGACCGCAACCGCGCCAAGGGAGCCTCGAACTGGGGCGCCGGAACCGCCTTGCACGTCTCGGCAGGGATCGGCACGTCTCCGTTCGCACCGTTGCGGTTCTGCTGCCGCCCTGAGGCCACGCTGCTCACTTTGGTCGCGGCTCCGACTGGTGGGCGTGATCGCAGCCGGATCGAGGTGCGTTCCAGCCCTACCGCCGCACTGCCCCGTCCGCGGTGAGCCGCTGCCGCGAATGGGTCAACGAGTCCGTGCGCCTGCTCGAGGCGGATGCCCGACGCAGCTCCGACACCCACCTGGTGCGCTACCCGCTTCCCACCGCCTGGTCCGGTGACGCAGATGTCGCGCTGTATCTGAAGGACGAGTCGACTCACGTCACGGGAAGCCTCAAGCACCGGTTGGCCCGGTCGTTGTTTCTGTTCGGACTGTGCAACGGCTGGATCACCGAGACCACCACGATCGTGGAGGCGTCGTCAGGGTCGACCGCGGTGTCAGAGGCGTACTTCGCGGCGCTATTGGGTCTGCCGTTCGTCGCCGTGATGGCCTCCTCGACCAGCCGTGCGAAGATCGCGCTGATCGAATCGCACGGTGGTCGTTGCCATTTCGTCGAGCATGCCGCCGACGTGTACGCCGTCGCCCAGCAGATCGCCGATGATGCGGGCGGTCACTTCCTCGACCAGTTCACCAATGCCGAACGGGCTACCGACTGGCGCGGGAACAACAACATCGCCGAGTCGATCTACACCCAGATGCACTACGAACGCCATCCCGAACCGACGTGGGTGGTGGTCGGCGCCGGCACCGGCGGCACCAGCGCGACCATCGGCCGGTTCATCCGCTACCGCCGACTCAGCACCCGGTTGTGCGTGGTGGACCCGGAGAATTCCTCCTTCTTCCCCTCCTACGCCGAGGGCAATCCCAACTTCGTCACCGGCGCATCGTCACGGATCGAGGGCATAGGCCGGCCGCGGGTGGAACCGTCGTTCCTTCCCGGAGTGATAGACCGGATGCTCCAGGTGCCTGATGCCGCCTCGGTCGCGGCCGCCCACCAGGTTTCGCGGGTACTGGGCCGGCGGGTCGGTCCCTCGACCGGGACGAACGTGTGGGGCGCGTTCGCCCTGTTGGCGGAGATGGTCGACGCGGGAATCGGCGGGTCGGTGGTGAGTCTGATCTGCGACAGCGGTGAGCGTTATGGCGATACTTACTACAACGCGGCGTGGTTGTCACAGCATGGGCTCGAGCCCGACCCGTACACGGGCGTCCTGCGGGAGTTCGAGCAGTCGGGCCTCTGGCCGGCGCCTCAGAGCGCGGCCCGCTAGCCGTTTGGCTTCCGGCGGTGGCGGTGCGCTACGCTAACGACGCTTCATGCGGGGTGTGGCGCAGCTTGGTAGCGCGCTTCGTTCGGGACGAAGAGGTCGTGGGTTCAAATCCCGCCACCCCGACAGTGTGAAGGTGTCGAGGCCCCTGACCGGTACTGGTCAGGGGTTTATTTTCTGGCCTGGTTCCATCTGGCCTGGTTCCATCTGGCCTGGTTCCCTATCGTCCAGGCCGTCGCGGCGGTAAGGGTCACCAAGGCCACCAGTGCCGCGACGATGATCCCCGGGTACCGTCCGTCAAGTCCGTCCTCGGAGACCTGCCGAAGCAGAATGCCCGCGAAGGCCCAGATCAGCACCAGCCCGTATGCGACGTCGCGGTTACGCACCAACGTCAGCGTTCCGATCGTCATCGCGACCAGCACCATGATCGTCGCCCACACAGCGGCAGGAAGCCCGAATCCGCCCCAACCGACGCTGACCAGAAGCACGGTCACGTTCGCCACGACGGCCACCGTCGTCCACCCGAAATAGACGCTGAACGGCACCGAGACGAACCAACGTTGCCGGCCGGTGGGATTCGACCGTCGGACCGTTGACGTGATCAGCGCCAGGCACACCAGGATCGTGACGATCAGCACGGCGGAGAGCAGGATCAGGTCGTAATGCCAGGCGAAGACCCACGCCGTATTGACCACTGATGAAGCCCCGAAGATCACACCGATCCGGTCCAGCAGTACCGACTCCGCGGAGGTCTCCGGCGCGGACCGGAACAGCCCCCACTGGTAAAGCACGTGCGCGCCGAGCAGCAGGTAGATGACGCCCCATACCGAGAACGTGATCCCAGCCGGCGTGAACAGGCTCGGGTACGCCGCGGAGACGTCTCCGGTGCCTCGCCCGTTGAGCGGCAGCGCATTGGCAAGATAGTTCACGGCGACCATGACCAGATAGGTCAACGTCACCAGAATCCGGACCTGACCGCGCCGGCTACCCATCGTCGCTCCCCTCACCTCGTCGGTGAGGTTCACGGTACCGGTCCTACCTTCGACCGGTCGGCGCGCTACAGCCGGTCTTTGACGGCGGCGGAAAGCCGCGCACCGTCTGCCTTGCCGGCTGCGATCTCGGTGGCAGCCTTCATCACCAGGCCCATCTGCTTGACCGACGGCCGCTCACCGATCGCTTCGGCGACCTGGGCGATCGCCGTGTCGACCACATCGGCCACCTCCGCATCGTTGAGCGGGGTCGGCAGGTACTCGTCGATGATCCGCGCCTCGGCGTGCTCCTCGGCCGCCAGTTCGCCGCGGCCGTTCTGGGTGTAGATCTCCGCGGCCTCACCGCGCTTCTTCGACTCGCGGGCCAGCACCTTCAGGACGTCATCGTCGCTGAGCTCGCGGGCCTGCTTGCCGGCGACCTCCTCGCTCTGAATCGCAGCAAGCAGCATCCGCAGAGTTGCCGTGCGCAATTTGTCCTGAGTCTTCATCGCCACGGTCAGATCGGACCGCAACCGGTCCTTCAGTTCAGCCACGGCTGACCACGCTACCTGGAAGCAGAGCGGATCATCATCCGATGCCCGGGCGCAGTGCGGGTGCCAGTGCGCTGAGCGGTATGCGGGGCTGCACCGTTCCGCCGCTCATCGACCACTGGTAGGCCCCCGGAGTGAAGTCGACCGGGGTGTCCCGCGCGACCGGATAGTCGGGCAGGTACAGGATCAACTCATCGGGAGTCAGCGCCCACGCCTTGTAGCCACCGGAGAACACCTTGTCCGGCGTCCACCGCTCGGGCAGGAAGGGGTAGGTGTTCGGCTGATGCGGCGGAAGGGCCTGGTCCAACGCGGCCTGAATGAACGGGGCGCCGAGAGTCGGGATCGCGGCAACGTCCACCAGATCGGCTAACTGAACCTGCTGTCCGGTCGCCTGGTTGAAGGCGAAGGTGCGATACGCGTCATTGATTGCGGGCCCGTCCAACCGGGCCGTGCTCTCCGAGTTGTAGGTCTCGTGGAACAGCACGGTCCGGATACTGCCGTGCTGGAAGACCTGGAAGTTCGCATCGCCCCAGCTGTGCTGGGACATACCCTGGCCGAACTTGCGCCAATTGTTCATCAGCGTGGTGACGTAGTCGGTGATGGCACCGCCGATGACGGGATCATCGACCTCGGCGGGGATCGCGATGTTGATCTCCCGGACCGCCC
>MTBK01235897.1_pt1 | contig 19181 bp, 16 predicted proteins | sample 1535981 | NCBI WGS metagenome assembly MTBK01 (sample SAMN06109225, study PRJNA356200) | anaerobic digester metagenome | isolation source: biogas reactors fed with pig manure or primary and secondary sludge | place: Spain | collected 2016-06-30
CGCTCAAAAGCCCGCTTACAATCACGGAAGTTTCCAAAGTTGTTGAAGTATCAATCCTTTCCAAGGCTGATATCAGAGAACTTCTGGATGTTCAAATCCCGCTCACTAAAAATCAAAATGTCAATGAACTAGTTATAAACTTTTAAAAAAAAATTATCGCATCAGTAGTAATAATGTATTATGATAGATTTTAATTATTACGCTCCTACAGAAGTTGTATTCGGCAAAGAGTCCGAGGAGCAGGTTTCCTCCCTTGTCCGTAAGTATGGAGGCAGTAAGGTTTTGGTCCATTACGGGGGCGGCAGCGCCCGTCGCTCGGGACTGCTTGATAAGATATTGGGACTGCTTGAAAAAGATGGCATTGAGTATGTGACTCTTGGCGGAGTTGTACCTAACCCCCGTCTTTCTAAAGTTCATGAAGGCATAGAGTTGTGTCGCATGGAGAAGGTTGACTTTATCCTGGCTGTAGGGGGTGGAAGTGTGATTGACTCTGCAAAGGCCATAGGTTATGGCGTTTTCTATAACGGCGAGGTTTGGGACATCTATATGGGGCGTTATACTCCCGTTGAGTGTCTGCCGATTGCAACCGTGCTTACCATTCCGGCTGCCGGAAGTGAGATGAGTGAATCCAGTGTGATAACCAATGAGGATGGCGATATTAAGGTGGGTTATTCAAATGACATAAGTCGCCCCAAATTTGCCATAATGAACCCTGAGCGCACATTCACTCTGCCTGATTTTCAAACTTCAGCGGGCGTGACCGATATGATCATGCACATCATGGAGCGCTATTTTTCACATGATGACGACATGACGCTTACCGATGCCGTGGCCGAGTCGATAATGTGCACTATGATGGACTGCATATATGAGGTACTAAAGGATCCCGAAAATTATCGTTATCGTGCTCAGATAATGTGGGGCGGCAGCCTTGCCCATAATGGTCTTACCGGTTGCGGTTTGACCGGCGACTGGGCGACACATCAACTCGGACACGAGTTGAGCGGTCTGTTCGATGCAACTCATGGAGCTGCTCTTGCGGCTGTATGGCCGAGTTGGGCACGTTATGTCTATAAGAACAATGTCAGCAGGTTTGTCCGTTTTGCCGTCAATGTACTTGGGGTGACAAATGACTATTCCGACCCCGAGGGCACAGCTCTCAGGGGTATTGAGGCAATGGAGGATTTCTACAGTTCAATAGGTATGCCTATAAACATAGAAGAGCTGATAGGTCGTGAGATCACCGACGATGAAATCAAGGAGATGGTCCGTAAGTGCAGTCGCGGCGATACCGTACCTCAGGGTAAATTCAAGGTACTGAAAGCCGATGATATAGAGGCAATCTACCGTATGGCACGGTAATATTCCAATAAAAAAGGAATATTCACTTTTGGAATTTTGTCACGGGCATGCGAACAACATGCCCGTGATAGTATATATTAATTACCAACAAATAAGTATTACTTGGTGGAGCTTGTTGTTGTATCTTTGTAAAACAGAAAATCTGACAGTATAATGGGTAGGATGAGTATTGAATATGTCCGACAGGACAAAATGAGGGATCTTATTGATGATAACAATTTATTGCTTTTGGTAATAAGCCGTTTTGGAATACACTTCGGATTCGGTGATTCTACTATAGAAGAGGTATGCAGGGAAAACAATGTAGATTGTCCTACTTTTCTGGCTGTAGCAAATCTCATCAGTGGAAAGAAATATAGCGGGTACGAAGTATCGTTAAAAGACTTGATCGGGTACCTGAAACGTGCTCATACCTATTTCTGTGACTTCATCCTTCCCAATATACGCCGTAAGTTGATCGAGGCCCTGAATTGCAACGATGTGAATGACGTGGCGTTTCTCATACTTAAGTTCTATGATGACTATACCGTGGAGGTGCAGAATCATATGAAGTATGAGAACGACACCATATTCACATACGTTGAGAAACTACAGAGTGGACAATCCACAGGACGTTTCAGTATAACAAAATATCTGGCTACCCATAACAGTAGCTCACAAAAACTCAAAGAACTAAAAGACATAGTCATACGTCATTATCGCCAGCCCAATAATGATATGCTTAACTCTGTTCTCTATGATATTATTAACTGTGAGAATGATCTGATATCACATAGCGAGGTGGAGGAGAAGCTTTTTGTTCCGGCGGTAATAAAGTTGGAAAAGGAGAAGGCGGCGGACGGCAAACAGCTTAAAAATGAGGCATCTGGCAATAACAACAGTATAGACGTGCTTAGTGATCGTGAAAAAGATATACTGAAATGTGTAGCGCGTGGCATGTCCAACAAGGAGATAGCCGACAAGTTATTCCTCTCCATCCATACGGTGACCACTCATCGCCGCAACATAACTTTAAAACTGCAAATATACTCTACGGCCGGACTGACCATCTATGCCATAATCAACAAACTTGTAGATATTGCCGATATAAATTTGCAGTAAACTCTTTTGTTCTTTTAAACAGATGGATGTTAAGCGTGTTGCTGTTGGCGGTATTGTATGTATCTTTGCTTTCCAGCAATCAGTTTTTCTATTTGATTTTTAAATAATGATAGAATTGAATTTTTCAGGTATTGTTGTGGGTGTATGTTCGTTCTTAATTATTGGGCTGTTCCACCCGCTTGTAATTAAAGCCGAGTACTATTTTGGTGTTAGATTTTGGTGGGTATTTCTTATCATGGGGCTACTTGGTTTGGCCGGTTCATTGTTCGTGACTCATCAAATTTTGTCGGTATTGTTGGGCGTGTTTGCCTTTTCGTCGTTTTGGGGCATTCGCGAAATGTTCGAGCAGCGCGAGCGGGTACGTAAGGGCTGGTATCCCAAACGCGAAGTTAAGCTGTAGAGAGAAATGCATCGTCACAATCATACACACGCAGAAAACGTGCGGGGAAAAAAGTTGCTGTGGGTTACGTTGCTCAACTTTTCGATAAGTTTGGTGCAAGTGGCCGGTGGAATTATATCCAACAGTCTTTCACTTATTTCGGATGCCATACACAATTTGGGCGACACTTCGGCAATATTCATAGCTTTTTTAGCAGGAAAGCATGCCGATAAAAAACCTGATGCCCGTAAAACTTTCGGCTACAAACGCACTGAAATTTTGGCGGCTCTCTTCAACGCTGTGGTGCTTATCGCTATCTGTATTTTTCTTTTTGTGGAAGCCTACGAGCGTTTTAGAAATCCACAAGCCATTAAAGGCGGAATAATGTTATCGGTAGCCGTTTTTGGATTGATAGCTAATCTGATTTCGGTATTGGTGTTGCAAAAAGAGAAATCGCATAATCTGAATATACGTGCCGCTTATCTGCACCTGTTGGGCGATACGCTTTCTTCGGTAGCCGTTATCGCGGGCGGGATTGCCATTCTTGTTTGGCAAATTTATTGGCTTGATCCGCTTGTAACCGTTGCTGTGGGAGTTTATATTATTTATCATACCTGGGACGTTGTACGTCAAACGGTCGATATTCTTATGCAGGCAACACCCCGTCACATTGATATTCAGGAAATCAAACAGAGTTTGGAAGCTTTACCACAAGTGGAAAACATCCATCATCTGCACATTTGGCAAATGGATGATGAACATATACACTTGGAGGCTCATCTAAATATTTCTCAAGACTTGTCACTTAGCAAAGCTCAAACCGTTCGCCATGATGTGGAGACGTTGTTAAAAGATAAATTCGGTATTAGTCACATCACCTTACAGATTGAGTATAAAGGTTGTAAAGACAATGACTATCTGATAGTTAATCGTAGCAATAGTAGAGTGTTACATCGTTATTAAATAAATATCACATTAAATCCAAAATACCTACTTTTGGCTATTAAGCCATGTTTTTTTCGTCACTTTTAGCGATTGTAAGGGTGAAAAATTGCTTGTTTCTTTGCATTGAAATTTTAAGCAAAATAATAAAAAAATGAAACAAACAATCATTCTGATACTTGGACTTGTATTGACAGCTCAGGTTAAATCACAAGAAAAAACCGATGCCATGCTGTTTGGCGATGTAAAATCAGCAAAAACTCAAGAACATATACCTTTTTCTACAATAATGGTAAAAGGTACAAATATCGGTACAACTGCCGACGGTACCGGTCATTACAAACTTGCAAATATACCTGTCGGCAAGTGCATAATAGTGGCAAGTGCGCTTGGATATAAAGCAGAAGAGAGAGGGGTGATAATGGAAAAGGGAAAAGCGGTAGAGATATTCTTTGAATTGGAAGAAGATGCTCTATTACTTGACCAAGTTGTTGTTACTGCTACAAGAACGGAACACTATTTGAAAGATGTGCCGGTAAGAACCGAAGTAATTTCGGCAAAGGCCATTGAAAATAAAAATGCAGGCAATATTTATCAGGCATTGGAAGGTACTCCGGGTGTGAGAGTGGAAAATCAATGCCAATATTGTAATTTCACTATGGTCCGTATGCAGGGTCTGGGTGCCGAGCATACACAAGTGCTGATTAACGGACAACCAATCTATTCAGGACTGGCAGGAGTTTACGGTTTACAACAATTAAGCACGGTTGATGTTGATAAAATTGAGGTTGTAAAGGGTGCCGGATCGGCGTTATATGGTAGCGGGGCTGTAGCCGGAGCAATTAACATTGTGACAAAAGAGCCCGATTTTGTCCCTTCAACTAAGGTTGATGTTCAATTCGGTAATTACAAGACTAACAGGTTTGACCTGAATTCATCATTGCGTAACGAAAAGGGAAATATTGGTTTGAATATTTTTGCTCAACGCTATTCCGAAGGTGCAATTGACGAAACAGGACCCGGCTTAACGGCAAAAGAGGTAAGAGAGAAAGATGGCGTTTCCGACAGAGTGATGACAAATCTTACAAATGCAGGCTTTGGTCTCTACATAAACGATATATTTATGAAAAACGATAAACTTGCAATTCGCGGGAAATCGGTTTTTGAAAACCGTGAAGGCGGAACCATGATTGATGATTATTTCCGCAATCCTCTGACCGATGGAACGGAAAATATCACAACCGACAGATATGAATTATCTATCAATTACGAGAAAAAAATCAAAGCGAACTCGGAGATCAATTTGAGTGTTGCTTATACACACCATAATCGAAATGCCACAAACGATTCATATTTGAATGACTATATGGCAACGCATGGAGATTCAGTTCCCGATTTAAGGGATATGAGGCCTTATCTTGCGAACGAAAACTCTATAACGTCAACATTAACTTTTAATACAAGAATTAATAAACATAGTCTAATTGTTGGGTTACAAAGCTTCTATGACAGACTTGAAGAGTCGGGAATGTACGTTGTGGTTGATGAAGCAAGCAGTTTTCTTGGTAAATCTTATCGTTCGGTAGCCGATAAATCGGCAAGAGAATTTGGATTATTCATACAGGATGAATGGGCAATTAACGATAAGTTAATGATAGTACCCGGTCTCAGAGTTGATAATCACTCTTCGGGCGAAGAGTACACATCGGATCAGCAGGTTTTTGCAACTGTAAATTTCCCAAAGACGAGTTTTGACGAAACTGCAATAAATCCCAGGTTGGCTATAAAATACAAACTATCTGAAAAATTCACTTTACGGGCAAACACGGGTACGGGATTTCGTGCGCCATACGGTTTTTCGGAAGACCTGCATCTTTGCAGCGGATCGCCGCGCGTATGGAAATCGTCTGACCTGAGTCCGGAATCCTCACTGAGTTACAATATATCGGCCGATTATTACGGTAAAAAAATCAGAGTCAGCACAAACATATTTCGTACAGATTTGAAAAATAAAATAGGGTTTACCGATGCTGATGCAACTATTGCTGCACTGGGTTACGATTACCAGTGGAAAAATATTGACGATGCTTTTGTGCAGGGTGTAGAACTGTCGATAATGGCCAATCTGGCCAGAAACCTTGACCTTGGAGTCGATTTAACCTATAATCAGGGAGAGTACAAAAATGTCAGGGAAGACTGGATTGGGACTCAATATGAGAACGTGAGCAAATATATTTCAAGATTCCCCACCACAACAGGCAATTTAAAAATTGAATACAGACCAAAAACTTGGACATTTTCCGTAACCGGAAATTATCAGGGAAGTATGTATATTGATTACTATAGCGAAGACGCGGATAAATCAAAAATCAAGAAAACCGAACCTAATATGATTTTCAATGCAAGGGTATCCAAACAATTGGATTCGTTTAAATTGTATGCCGGTGTAAATAACATTTTTAATTACGTACAAAACGAAAGACATCTGGATGATGCGGCATTTATATATGCTCCCGTCTATGGCACCATGTTTTATGGAGGCATTTCACTGGCAATAAGCCACTAAGGGGTATTCCGGAGTACGCCTGCCCACATTTGTCAATTGTTTCTTGCCGGCAACCCTGCCTCCTTTTCCAAGAGGAGTTACTTGCCGGCTTTGCTTTGCAGATAGGCTTTGAAAAAGCGTCCTTGAGTGGTTGGTGTAAAGTCCCAGTCACTTATTAGCATGGGCGACCAGTTGGCGTCGAAACACCATGCCGTGAACGAAATGCCCTTCTTTTCAAAGTATTTTGTTATATGTTCGCCATAGACATCGGTCGATATGACGGGTACGTGTGCTCCGGGTTCACCTTCCAGACAGTAGCCTATTTCGGTGCAGATAACGGGATAGGTATCGGCTACATATCCGAAATCCTCTTCCCACTTCTCCTCCCAGGGCTGCTCGCGTTTCATAGGATAGGGGTGTGACACATATGCCACACCTTTGCGGGCAACAGGCTCATTTGCTATGGGAGTCAGGTCGTATGCCCAGTCGAATCCGGCGCACAGGCATATGGCATTGGGATTGTATGTACGTATGGTGTCTATTATCTGCTCCTGCAGCACTTTCCATTCGGACCATGTGCAAGGGCCGGTTCCGTTTATGGTAGGCTCGTTGAAAAGCTCATAAAGAGCTACCTGAGGCTCATCCTTGTAGCGCTGAGCCACGGTGCGCCAGAATTTGAATGTCTCGGCCTTAGTGGTGTTGTACATCCTGGAGGTGTATCTCTCCTCCTTAAGGTTGCCTATGGAGTGCCAGTCCATGATGACATACAACCCGTGCTGTTTGGCCCATTCTATACCCCGGTCCATTGCCCGGAAGGTCTCTTCCCAACCCATTGAGTTGATATTCTGCGGATGCACCGCAAACCGCACGATATTGGCGCCCCAATCGGCAGCCTCGGCAAAGTAGCGCTCATTCCATTGTCCTCCGCGTACCAGTTTGACAGGATCGGAAAAGCATAGTCCTCTGAATATTATCTCATTACCTTTGGGGTCAACGAACTTGTTGCCTTCGACCTTTACCCAACCGTTTTCGGCCGAAATCGGTGTCATAACAGCCATGAACAGAGTCATGACAAAAAGAACATTTTTTCTCATATAAAGTCAGTAATATGCAGGTTTTCTGATATTCAGGTTATTCAACAGATATAGCGGTTTGGGGATAATAATCATTTTGTTATTATCCCTGTTATATCAGCCATTGTCAATGTTTTCTATTACCAGCTTGAGCAGGCTGTCGGCATTGAGCCGGCTGCGCAGATTCTCATCCCGGAAGCCGGTCAGGTACTCAATCAGATAGTCTATCATGCTGTCGGAAAAGACGCCGCGCGATGTGTAGATTGCGCGGTCCTTGGCCAGTTCCTTTGCGCTGTCAACGCAGCAGCCCGGCAGTTGTTCGAGTGAATCCCGCACAGCGCGGTTTTTCTCGTCGTGTATGTTTATGCCCAGATCTACGAATGTCTTTTCGGCCACGGCCAAGCTGTCGGGTATCTCGAATCCGTGGCGGGCGGCGCAGCAGAGTGCTGCCATGAGCAGATGGGTGTTGGCAAAACCGTCGCTGGCACGCCATTCAAATGTCTGTTTGTCGCTGAAATCCCTCTCATGAGCCTTTTCAAGCGGATTGCATCTGGCTGCCATATCTATACGTTTGAGCCAGCCCAATGGAACGCGTACCAGTGCGCTGCGGTTGGAAAATGACCAACAGAGCGATGTGGGAGCCTCCTGATTAGGCACCAGACGCATGAATGATAACGGATGCGGGTTGCCGAATGCAGGCAGTGAGGTACCGGCGACCATATATCCTGCTATAGCCTTGCGGCACTCGTCGGTAAGCTTGCCTTCATTGGTCATCACCGACTTGCCGTTGCGGGTAAACATACAGTGTATATGCATTCCTGAACCTGCCTTGCCCACGGTAATTTTAGGGGCGAAAGTCAGAGTCACACCGTATTGGTATGCCAACTGGCGCATGACCCATTTGGCCACCACAAGCTGATTGGCGGCATCTTCAATATCGGCAGTGAGGAACTCTATTTCGTTTTGTTCGTAAATTTTTCCATCTCGGGTGAAGTTGCCCACCTCGCTGTGGCTGTACTTTATAAGACCGCCGCACTGCGCAATAAGCTTCATGGCTTCGGTACGCAGGTCTTCAAACTTGCAAAAAGGGGCGCTTTCGTGGTAACCTTTCTGGTTAGGGGTCAGGTAGAGCTCCTCGGCATCGGCTATGACGTAATATTCAAGTTCTCCCATAGCCTGCATCTTAAGTCCCGTCACCGCGGTGAACTCGGTATGGGCCTTTTGCAGGACATATTGCGGACTATGCTCAAACTGATTGCCGTCGCGGTCAAAATAGGAACATAAGAGGTCAACGGTAGGGAGATTTGCAAACGGGTTTACGAAAGCTGTCCTGTAGAGCGGCAGCACATAGAGGTCGCTCTTGCCGGCTTCAATAAAGGGGAATAGGCTGGATCCGTCAATACGCTCGCCCGCCCGGAGTATATTTTCCAGATGCTCAACGCTGTTAATTACAAAGTTGAGCGTTTTGAGTTTGCCGTCCCAGCCGCAATAGTGCAGATTGATGAATTGCACCGCATTCTCACGGCAGTAGCGTACTATATCGTCACATGTTAAATCACTTGCGGGCTTACCAAGATAACGCACCAGCAGGTTCGGGTTCATCTCAATATTCTTGTCCATATCGGATATTATCTGTTGTCAACCGAGCTCCAATCGAAATCAAATCTGTCAATATCATCTTCAGTCAAAAGAGGACCCAACTGAACCTCAACGAATGAAAGTTGCGTATATGCTTTTATTGTATGCTTATACCCGCGAGGGATAGTGACCACATCGCCGCGCTTCACCTTTCGTACCTCCCCGTTTAAGACAAGTACTCCTTCTCCTTCAATTATGTTCCATGTTTCGGAACGATGATTATGAATCTGGTAACTTATACTCTTACCCGCTTTCAGGGTAATGATTTTGGTCAGGGAGTGTACTCCATCCTCCATTACGGTGTTGTCAAGCACCCGATATGTGCCCCAGCGGCGCTCTTCGTACATGGGTCTGGTAGCAATAGGGTCAACGAAAGACTTCAACGCTTCGCTCTTCTCTTTGTCGCACACCAAAATACCGTCGGGACTTGCAGCCACTATAGCGTTATCTATTCCATTTACGAAAAGCGGAATATTAAGCTCGTTAATGGCATGGACATTGGTACAATCGGGACCCAGCGTGGCGTTTCCCAGAGTATGGTAGTCGAGTGCAGCCGTAAGGGCGTTCCATGTCCCAAGGTCTTTCCACTCGCCATTGTAGGGTACGACTGCCACCGATTGAGCCTTCTCGGCCACCTCGTAGTCAAAGCTTATTTTGGGCAACTTGCCGTAGTTGCGGAAAACCTCTTCGAAAGAGTCGGTATTTATGTACTTGCGCAGTATCCCGGTCATATAACCCAGCTTAAAGGCGAAAATACCTCCGTTCCACAGAGCCCCTTCACTCAGTAAACCTTCAGCCTTTTCGACCGATGGCTTTTCGGTAAATCTCTTTACTTTTAGCGCACCGGCCCTATTCGGATTCCCGTTTTGTTCAGCACCTGCACATCCGGATTGCGTTGAAGGTTCAGGAATCACATATCCGAATTTTGTTGAAGGGTAGGTCGGGGTTATCCCCATCAGTACCATATCGGCTGTTCCTGATTTCAACACCTGAGCCATCGTGCGGACAGTATCAAAATATCCTGATTCGGTATAAGGGTCGCAGGGCATAATGACGACCGTCTCATCGGCGGAACATCCTTTTTCAAAGGCCAGATATGCCGTTGCCAATGCAATGGCGGGAAACGTGTCACGACGCTCGGGTTCGGTTACGATATCTGTCAGTTCGCCCAGCTGGTTTATTATTATATCCCTTTGCGAGGCATTGGTGGCTATGGTGATGCTTTCGGTAAGACGGGCCTCAAAGATTTGCCGCACAACCCTTTGCAGCATTGATTCCATCCCTCCGCCCGGCTTGTTGAGTAAAGGCAGGAACTGCTTTGAACGCGCATTATTTGAAAGAGGCCATAGGCGTTTGCCCGATCCTCCGGAGAGTAAAACTATTTTCATAGCGCAAAAATACAACTTTTTCCCTACAAACCGTGTTATTGTCAAACCAATAACTAATTTTGTGCTAATAATGCTAACCTAGAATAATATGAAAAAAGTCGCAGTTTTAGTTTTATCGGTATTCTTACATTCTCTTTCGGCTCAGGCTGACATTTTTAAAATAGGTCAGAGCGGCTACTTCGAAAAATCAGGCATAAATGTCATGGCTTTTCAGGATACCTATCCTGAGGGTCATCAGGCAGGTGTATGCGTAATTATGAATGGTGTGCGGATTGCCACCAACGGCGATGTGCGTCTTGAGGCCACTCCGGGCCAATGGCAGCCGCTTCCAAGGCAGGGCAGGCGCACTGTTGAGGGCAACTCAATAACTACGTGGCTTAGTTATCCTGACTCCTCAAGGCACGAGACAGGGTTTAATCCCATGCTCTATCCCGATTTGCAGCTAAGTTATTCGGTCCGCGTAGAGGGAGTTGAAGACGGTGTGATAGTTACCGTTGACTTGGATAAGCCCGTTCCGGAAGAGTTCCTGGGTAAGGTAGGATTCAATTTCGAGCTGTTCCCCGGCATACTGTTTGGCAAACCGTGGATCATGGACGACAAGTTCGGGATCTACCCTCAGCAACCGAACGGTCCTGTGGATATAGTAAAAAGCAATCTTGAGCATATAGGCGATTTCCACACCGGTCGCGGCTCAATAATTGACCGGGAACATTTTCTGGGCGACCCCGATGTCTTTAACCCTGTTCGTGCCGATGATATTATTTCGACTCCGTACGCAGTGGGGCGCAGTTTTACTTCACGTCCCGACGACAATCTGTGCCGGCTTACTGTGGAGAGTCTTGGCAGCGCCGAGCTTAAGCTGTACGACGGCCGCATGAATCACAATAACGGCTGGTTTGTGCTGCGTTCGGAAATTCCGGCCGGAGCTGCCAAGGAGGCGATAAAATGGCATATCAAACCCGAAGTCACCGAAAGCTGGATATACAAGCCGGTTATACAGACATCGCAGGTGGGTTATCTGCCGGCACAGAGTAAGGTTGCCGTGATTGAGGTCGATGCCCGCGCCAAAGATGCTGCCGCAACCGCATGTACGCTCTACCGCTTCACTGAAAGGGGTGCGGTAAAGGTCAAGGATATAGCGCTTAAAGAGTGGGGGACATTCCTTCGTTACAACTATCTGCATGCCGATTTTACAGATGTCAGAGAAGAGGGGCTGTACCAACTCAGGTACGACGGCAGCGAGTCGCCGATATTCGGAATAGGAGAGGAGATTTTTGACCGCGGCGTATGGCAGCCGGTGGTAGAATATTTCCTTCCGGTTCAGATGTGTCATATGCGCGTGAGTGAGAAGTATAAGGTGTGGCATGATGTGTGTCACATGGACGATGCCCTGATGGCACCGCCCTACAACCATATTGACGGCTACGACCAGCGTCCGGGACTCTCAAAGTTCGAACCCGGGCAGAGGGTAGAAGGGGTGAACATAGGCGGATGGCACGATGCAGGCGACTTTGACCTGCGCATTGAGTCACAGGCAGGCGAATCCTACATACTGGCATTGACCTACGAATCGTTCAGACCCGATATTGACGTTACATCGATCGATCAGATAAACCGCGTGTGCGAGATACATCAGCCCGATGGCAAGAATGACATACTTCAGCAGGTTGAGAATGGCGCTCTGACCGTGATCAACACCTGGCTGGCGCTGGGCCGTCCTTATCGCGGAATTATCTGCAACAGTCTGCGTCAGTACGTGCTTTTGGGCGATGCCGCCGCCATGACCGACGGCGTGATTGGCAATGAGGACGACCGATGGATATTTACCGAGAACAACCCCGGCCGCGCTGCCTCTGCCGGTGCAGGAATGGCGGCATCATACCGCGTGCTTAAAGGTTTCAATGACACATTGGCCATACATTGTTTGAATTTTGCCAGGACCATATACGATGAAATAGTGGAGCAGTCTCAGCCTCTTGGACGCGGGATGCGTGCCACCGACTTGACCCAACTGTCGGCCGAGCTCTATCTGGCTACCGGCGAAAAGGTTTACCGCGATTATCTGATAACTAACCGGGAAAATATAATTCGCGGAATCCAGCGCAATGCCTGGTATCTCTGCCGTGTGGCCAAACAGTTCGGTGAGTTGAAAGACGATGCGGAGGCTGTGGCTTGGAAGGAGGCTTTTGAAGCGGCTTTGCAGGGTGTTTCCGACGGCATTCAGCGACAGGCTCAGGCTACCCCGTATGGAGTTCCCTACCAGCCCTCTATCTGGGGTGCGGGATGGGATATACAGTCATTCGGTTATCGGCAGTATTTTTTGGTATCGGCATATCCCGAGATTTTCGATATCAATACTATGCTCAACGCTTTGAACTTTGTGTTGGGATGTCACCCCGGCAGCAATCAGTCTTCGTTTGCATCGGGTGTGGGCGCACAGTCGGCTACCGTGGGATATGGTCTGAATCGCTCGGATTGGAGCTATATACCCGGCGGAGTGATCTCAGGCACCGCCATGATCCGGCCCGATTTTCCGGAGCTGCTCGTATGGCCTTACCTATGGCAGCAGACCGAATACGTTATGGGCGGAGGCTCATCGCACTACATGTTCCTGGTGCTTGCGGCCCGTCAGCTCTGTAAATGACGGTGGGCGGCTCTAACAGCCGCCCACCAAAGGAAGGAGAGCTTCAGACAGTTTCCAGGATCTGTGCGGTATGATCTTTGGTGTTCACCTTGTCGATTATGCGTATGCAGATGCCTGACTCATCGAAAATGAAGGTTTTGCGTATGGAACCGATAACCGTTTTGCCGTAGAGCTTCTTTTCGCCCCATGCTCCGAGCTGCTCCAGAATGACATGGTCAGGGTCCGAGAGTAGTGGGAAGGGCAGATCGTATTTTCCGGCAAACTTTATGTGTGATTCTATCGAATCCCGGCTTATGCCAAACAGTTGATAGCCCTGTGCAAGGAGTTCGCGGTAGTTGTCACGCAGGTTGACGGCCTGAGCCGTACATCCCGGTGTATTGTCTTTCGGATAGGCATAGATTATAGTTTTCTTACCTAAAAGATCACTCGAAGAGTACTCCTTGCCGTCCTGGGCCATTGCCTTGAATAGCGGCATCCTATCTCCTACTTTTATCATGACTTATCGTTTTGATTTTCCTGAATAAGTTGCTCATATCATTTTTATTATTGATCATTTTATTTTCGTGCAAAAGTACAAAAAATGTATCTGAAGATAGAGCTAACTGTTAAGTTTTAAGTAGCGGTTGGTATTGTAACAAGATTTCGGTCAAATATATGGAATCGTCTTTTATGATTTTTTTTGATTTTTCCAAATTCTAAATTTGCATTTAACAACTTTTAGCATAACTATTTTTATTAGCTCACCTCTTTTTCATATAATTGTTTGTCCGTAGGTTTTTTATAATCTGAAATCAGTAACAATCTAATTCAAAGATAAATGGATAAAATGCTAAAACCAACTCTAAATTTTGCGGCAGGAAGACTGTGTCTTGTACTGACAGCATTTTTGGCGGTCACCGGTTGTTGCAGGGACAACGACACTGAGCTTAATGACGAAACCCCGTCTATAACGACTATAGGAGGTACATGGAATGTAAAAGCGATCTCTGTTTCAAATGAATTGACGTACATTGAAACTCCGCCCGAAAATGCCCACCATCCAAATATTTCAATAACAATTCCTGATACAATACAAGGGGATATTAGCGGCCATACTTTCAGAAATACGATTTCGTTTGGTTTTGAAATAAAGGAAAACCGACAAATCGATTTAAAGAATTATGGCGGTACCCGAATGACAGAAGATTCTTTGGGGCGGGCTTTTGGTAACCATATAATGTTTAATGTCGTAAAATTCAATGTTTCAAATAACGAATTGCAGTTTATTGATTCACTGGATAATACGGTTGTTTTATTTATCAATGCTTTAAATAAAGATTAATTATGAAAAAGTTTTTTCTAACTGCCGCTTTTGGTGCGGCAATTATGTCGCTGCTAATAGCATGTGACGGTGAAAAAGCTATCTTCCTTGATAATTCCGACGAGTTCGTTGAGATGCAGTTTGCACCGAATGGGATTGATGTAAACATAACTCCACTGTTAAAGGCATCAAGTTACGACAGAAAAAGCAGCTACAGATTCGGATCTTTGTAGCTGCTTTGTTTTTGTAGCGAGACCGAGAATTGAACTCGGGACCTCATGATTATGAATCATGCGCTCTAACCATCTGAGCTATCTCGCCAACACCTTATTAAGCGGGTGCAAAGGTATAATCCTTTTTCGAAACGGCCAACATATTCCCAATTTTATTTTATTTAATCTTCGAGGCTTTTTGCATTTTTTGTTTTTCGAATCGGGCAAGTTTCTTTTCAATTTACTTGCATATTATCGTTATTTAATATTTCTTTGCAATATTGTAATAGACATGCGGTACGTGGTGCGCATGACTGCGACCGCAGTAAAAGGATACTGCTATGGCTACAGATAAAAACATACACGAAAAGACCAAATTTGTTTTTGAATATGAGCTTAGCTCACAATCAATACCTATGATTTGGGAAGCGATTGCTACGGGCCCGGGCCTTTCGGCATGGTTTGCCGATGCTGTGAACGTATCGGGCAAGAGGTTCAATTTTGTATGGTGTAGGCATGAGTCGCGTGACGCCGAATTGATAAATTGCCGTCAGAACACCTACGTCCGTTTCCGCTGGGTCGATGAAGCCCCCGGAACATATTTCGAGATACGCATATTGAAGAATGACCTCACTTCAAACTATTCTCTTGAGATAACTGATTTTGGTGAAATTGAATCGGATGTTAAAAGTCTTTGGGACTCGTCAATTGATGCTCTCAGACGTTGTGGACTATAAGGATTGACTGTTATTTAATTTGAGTTCTATAAATATCTATTGCGGTTTTCCCGATGCTGTTTTCCCGAAATGCACTACCTTTGCAGTTTGAAATGATGCATTTGTACGGGAATGAAACCCAAAAAGCTTGACATATTCATATTGAAGAATTTCCTGCCGCTTTTTACGGCAACTTTCTTCATTTGCCTCTTTGTCCTGCTGATGAATATATTATGGCGTTGGGTAGAGGATTTGGTGGGCAAAGGGTTTACAATTGACATTCTTGCAAAATTCTTCTATCTCTCATCGGTGATGCTGGTCCCGCAGGCTTTGCCGCTGGGAGTTCTGATGGCTTCACTGATAACCTTCGGTAATATGGGCGAGCGGTTTGAATTGCTTGCCATGAAGACATCGGGTATATCGTTGCTGCGCATAATGCGCGGGCTTATAATTTTTTGTACGTTACTGGCAGGAATCTCTTTCTATTTCCAGAATGTGGTCGGCCCGAAAGCTTCGGCTAAGTTTAGTGCTTTAGGTTACTCCATAATGCGTAAGAATCCCGAACTTGAGATTCCTCAAGGGGTCTTTTACGGGCTCATTCCCGGATATAACATGTATGCAAGGCATAAAGATACTGAAACCGGCCTGCTTCGCGAGGTGGTTATATACGATCTCAGCGAAGGCTATGATAATCTCAGCGTGATAGTATCGGATTCGGCCATGTTGGAAACGACGGCCGATAAACAGTTCCTCTACATGCATCTTTACAGCGGTGAACAGTTCAGCCAGGACAGGGATGTTGACAGCAAGGGTAAGCCATATCGCAGAGAATCGTTCAGGGAAAAACATATTTTGATAGAGTTTGATTCGGATTTCCAGGTTATAAGTGAGGATTTGATGTCATCAAGGGCGGCCAGCAAGAATATGGCGGAAATTACACACTCCATAGACTCGCTTTCGGTTTTGCAGGACAGTATCGGCATGGGGAACCTTGCAGAATTCCGTTATGCCATTTCAACCTATCCTTTGACAAAGTCCGATTCTGCTCTTTATCGCGAACGCGAAATGGAAGGCAAACTGATAAGCGCAGACAGTCTGTTTTCAGTTTCAAGTCGTGCTGCGCAGCTGGATATCAGAAGCGCCATGCGTACCAAGATTCAGGGACAGGTCAGTGAACTCAATATGAAGAGTCGCTCCATGTTCGACCAGGACAGACAGATAAGGATACACTGGATACAGTGGATGCAAAAACTGACGCTCTCATTGTCGATTCTGATATTCTTATTCATTGGCGCTCCGCTTGGAGCTATTGTAAGAAAAGGCGGACTGGGAGTGCCGGTCATCATTTCGGTCTTAACTTTCATTCTCTATTACATTACCCAGGTTTCAGGGGAGAAGATGTTCCGCGAGGGTGAATGGAGTATTGTGGGATGCTGGCTGAGTACCATTGTGCTGGCTCCATTGAGTGTCTTCCTTACGGTCAAGGCCAACAAGGATTCCACTCTGTTCCAGATGGATGTGGTCAAGGAGTTCTTCCGTTACTGGTTCGGCTCAAAGATATCAAGGAACATTGTCAGGAAGGATGTTATTATCGATGATCCTGATTTGGAACATGGTCTTGAAATGCTCAAGCAGGTCAAGGCCGAGGCTATAGAGCTCTCGAAATCGGATTTGATTAACAGACTGCCCGATTACATGAATCTGTTCTTCCATTCGGTAGATACGGAAGCTCTTGGTCGCATGAACAGCAAGCTTGAGAAAGTAGTTTCAAATTTGGATAACAGCAGCGACAGGATCTTACTCGATATACTCAACGGCTTTCCCATAATCCCGTCACACGGAGTAAAAAGTCCGTTCGGTAAAGAGTGGGCAAACAGACTTGTGGGTATAGTCTTTCCTGTAGGGTTGCTGTTCTGGCTGAGAGCATGGCTTTTTACAAGAAAGATAAGACGACAGTTGTCCAATGTGATTTCAGTCTCTGAAAGACTTATAAACTACATGGAAACCGGCGATATAAAAAAGTGATAGGAATAGACGACAGGCTTAACGACAAAAACCAGCGATAAAAAAGTTACAGAAAACAACAATTAATAAAGAACAATAATGGTACAAATTTCAGATTGCGTTATGAGACTTGCCGAATCGGCTACTTTTGCCATGATGCAGAAGAGCAACGAGTTGTCGGCACAGGGTGTCAATGTGATAAATATGAGTGTGGGTGAACCCGACTTCAATACTCCCGATCATGTCAAGAGAGCTGCTATTGAGGCTGTAGAGCAGAACTATTCCAAATATTCACCCGTTCCGGGTTATATTTGGCTGCGAAAGTCATGCAGCGATAAGCTCAAACGCGAAAACAATCTTGACTACAAGCCTTCGCAGATAATAATCTCGACAGGAGCCAAGCAGTCTTTGTGTAACGCTGTCATGGCAATAGTAAATCCCGGCGATGAGGTGCTTCTGCCTTCGCCCTGCTGGGTCAGTTATCCCGAAATGGTCAATCTGGCAGGCGGTGTGCCGGTCTTTGTCAAGGCGGGAATAGAGCAGGATTTCAAGGCGACTGCCGCTCAGATAGAGAAAGCCATAACTCCCAGGACGAAGGCCATTATGATATGTTCGCCTTCGAATCCAACAGGGTCAGTCTATACAAAGGAAGAGCTTGAATCCATTGCAGAGATGCTTGCCAAACATCCGCAGATCTTCATTATATCCGATGAGATTTACGAACACATCAATTTTGTAGGCAGTCACTACAGCCTGGCACAGTTCCCCGGGATGAAGGACCGTATAGCTGTTATAAACGGAGTATCAAAGGCGTATGCCATGACAGGTTGGCGTATAGGTTTCATGGCCGGACCCGAATGGCTGGTAAGCGCATGCAACAAATTGCAGGGTCAATATACAAGCGGCACCTGTTCTGTAGCCCAGAAGGCTGCACAAGCGGCTTTTGACGGACCTCAGGACGATGTTGAGAAAATGAGGCAGATCTTTCAGAGGCGCCGTGACCTGATTGTCTCCCTTGCCAAGGAGATTCCGGGATTAGAGGTTAACAATCCGCAGGGCGCATTCTATCTCTTCCCAAAATGTGATTCGTATTTTGGCAAACGTTACGGAGAGAAGGTTATAAAAGACTCCGACGATTTGGCCATGTATCTGCTTGAAGTGGGCCATGTGGCAACTGTCGGCGGTACATCGTTCGATGCTCCCGAATGCATTAGGTTCAGTTATGCCACCGGCGAGGAGAATATAATTGAAGCTTTCAGTCGCGTAAAAGAGGCTCTGTCAGCGCTTGACTGATATTGTGTCCGCCCAATTTTGGACTCACTTATTTGATATTGATCTTGTTCAATTAATAATACTACTCGCTTAATTGAATATAGTACTCGTTTAAGTGGTGCCGGACTCGTTCATTTGAATACAGGACTTCAACCCAAAAAAAGGTAGTGATTGCAAGAGCAACCACTCCCCTTTAAGTTTTCAATCAGCAGGTGCGGTTATTGCCCGCAATCCTGCGATGATCTTTCGATTTAAATTATTCTCCCGGGTGGATGGCTTCTGACGGGCAGGCATCAACACATGAACCGCAGTCAATGCACAAGTCAGGATCGATAGAATACTTGTCACCCTCTAAGATAGCTTCTGACGGACACTCATCGATGCAGCTTCCGCATGCGATGCAATCGTCATTAATAACGTATGCCATAATTTCGTTTTTTTGGTTTGTGCCGCAAAAGTAATACTTTTCATCCATCCTTCAAAAAATACTTTGTCTATTTTTTAAGCGTAGATTCAACTAGCAAATGCAATTTTTCCATTTACAAACTTATAAAAAATTTCAAACGGTTTTTGGTAATTGAGATTTTTTCTCGGCCTGCTGTTTA